>Ga0247823_10005562_pt1 | contig 10026 bp, 8 predicted proteins | sample 13C_PalmiticAcid_2_FD_192426 | JGI IMG/M metagenome (GOLD analysis project Ga0247823, IMG submission 192426) | Soil microbial communities from agricultural site in Penn Yan, New York, United States - 13C_PalmiticAcid_Day30 | ecosystem: Environmental > Terrestrial > Soil > Agricultural land...
ACCTGCTGCACGGTGTCGCGCATCAGCCGCGCCAGCCAGACGTCTGGGTGGGCGTCGCCGCGCGGCGGCGTGGACGTGAGGCACACCAGCGTGGTGTGGCGCTTGGGGTGGAAACCGAAGCGCAGGTTGGGGTGGTCGGCGGTGCTGAGCTGCAGTGCCAGCAGGTGCTCATGCACGGCCGGGCGCTGGGTGTCCGGGAATTTCGCGATCTCCGCCAGCAGCAGGAAGTGCGGGCGCGGCGCCTTGTGCTGGATTTCGAGGTGCACGCCGTCGAGGGTGACGGTGTGGCCCTTGCCCAGGGCGTACGGGTCGGGCAGGCTGAGTTCGAGGCTGGCGCGGTGGCAGAGCGTGGAGAGGTCGTCAGCGGTCATGGGCGAGGCCAGCGGTGGAGGTTCCGCGTGAGTAGCCATCGCCGGATGGGCGGTTCCGGGCCCTCGACCCCGCCAGCCCGGCCAAACGGCCGAGTGCTCCCGGATCGTCAGTGTTTGCTGATCAGGCGGCCTGCGCCAGCGTGCGCAGCCGCTCGGCTGTGGCCTCATCGGCAGGGAAGAAAGTCTCCAGCGCCAGCTCCTGCAGGGTGATGTCTACCGCCGTGCCGAACACGGTGGTGGTGCTCACCAGGTTCAACACCCCCAGCGGCGTCTCGAAGCGGAACGGCATGAGCACACCCAGGTGTTCGCCGGGCAGGGCGTGGTGGCCGTCGCCAACGCCGTCCTGGTCGGGAGCGGGCAGGGCGCGCAGTTCCTCCGCCAAGTCGGCCAGGCCGGTGTCGCCGGTGGTGGCGATCTGCTGGCGCAGGCGCTCCAGCAGGTGTTCGCGCCACTGCGGCAGGTTGTGGATGCGCGGCGCCAGGCCCTGAGGATGCAGGCTCAGGCGCAGCACGTTCACGGGCGGCTGCAGCAGTTCGGGCGCGATGCCCTGCAGCAGCAGCGGCACCAGGCGGTTGTGCATCACCAGGTTCCAGTGCCGGTCCATGGCGAGTGCCGGCCAGGGCTCGTGCGCGTCCAGGATGCGCTGCACGGCGGCGCGCGCGGCGGTCATGGCCGGGTCGTCGAGCGCGCGTTCGCGGTACATGGGCGCGAAGCCGGCCGCCACGAGCAGGGCGTTGCGTTCGCGCGGCGGCACCTGCAGGCGTTCGGACAGGCGCATCACCATCTCGCGGCTGGGGCTGGCGCGGCCGGTTTCCACGCAGCTCAGGTGGCGCGTGGACACCTCGGCCTGCAGGGCGAGCTCGAGCTGGCTCAGGCGGCGGCGCTGGCGCCAGTGGCGCAGGTGGTCGCCGAACGGAAGGGGGGTGGCGTGGTGGGCGTGCATGGGGCGCATGGTAGGCCGGGCGGCGCCGGTGGCCATGACCTGGCAGGTCATGGACCCGCTGCGGGGTGGCCGACACCATCGGTGCCATGTTCAACCCCTCAGGAGTTACACCATGAGCCTCTCGAACCTGCACCTGTCCACCACCAACCTGCGCCGCGTGCTCGCGTTGGACGCCATCTCGGGGGCCGGTGCCGCCGTGCTGCACCTGGCCTTCGCCGGGTCGCTGGCCACGTGGTTCGGCCTGTCCGAGGGCCTGATCACCGCCGCTGGCTGGGCGCTGCTGGCCTATGTGGCCTTGTCCACGATCCTGGCACGCCAGGTGATGCCGGCGCGCGGCCCGCTGATGGTGCTGATCATCGGCAACGTGGTCTGGGGCATCGGCTGCCTTGCCATCGCCTGGGCCGGTGACAGCGGCGTGACAGCGCTGGGACAGGCCTACCTCACGGTGCTGGCGGTGGCCGTGCTGGCCCTGGCCGATCTGGAGTTCCTGGGCTGGCGCGCGCCGGCCGCGCGCCTGGCGGTCTGATTCCAGGGGGCGCCCACGGGGCAAATCGGCCCCGCCCTTGCGGTGGCGCCAGAAGATCGCAGAATGGCCGTCGACCCAGAACAGCCACGATCTTCAGGAGCCACCGCATGGACGCCCCCACGAGCTACACGCACCCCTTCGCCCAGACCGTCAAGACCTTCTCCCCCAGCGCCGGCAAGACAGGCCGGCTCTATTCATTGCCGGCGCTGGCGCGTGAATTCCCCAGCGTCAAGCGCCTGCCGCACTCCATCCGCATCGTGCTGGAAAGCGTGCTGCGTCACTGCGACGGCGAGCGCGTGACGCGCGAGCACGTGGCGCAACTGGCCAACTGGCAGCCCAACGCGCCGCGCACCGACGAGATCCCTTTCACCGTGGCGCGCGTGGTGCTGCAGGACTTCACCGGCGTGCCGCTGCTGGCCGACCTGGCCGCCATGCGCAGCACGGCGCAGCGCCTGGGGCGCGATCCCGAGCGCATCGAACCGCTGGTGCCCGTGGACCTGGTGGTGGACCACTCGGTGATGGTGGACCACTACGGCACCAAGGACGCGCTGGACCTGAACATGAAGCTGGAGTTCAAGCGCAACCTGGAGCGCTACGGCTTCATGAAGTGGGGCATGCAGGCCTTCGACACCTTCGGCGTGGTGCCGCCGGGCTTCGGCATCGTGCACCAGGTGAACCTGGAGTACCTGGCGCGCGGCGTGCACCTGCGGGGCGGGCTGTACTACCCCGACACCCTGGTGGGCACCGACAGCCACACCACCATGATCAACGGCATCGGCGTGGTGGGCTGGGGCGTGGGCGGCATCGAGGCCGAGGCCGCCATGCTCGGCCAGCCGGTGTACTTCCTCACGCCCGACGTGGTGGGCTTCGAGCTCACCGGCCGCCTTCGGGGCGGTGTCACCGCCACCGACCTGGTGCTCACGGTCACCGAGATCCTGCGCCAGCACAAGGTGGTGGGCAAGTTCGTGGAGTTCTTCGGTGAAGGCACGGCCTCGCTCACGCTGCCCGACCGCGCCACCATCGCCAACATGGCGCCCGAGTACGGCGCCACCATGGGCTTCTTCCCGGTGGACGAGAAGACGCTGACCTATTTCCGCGGCACGGGCCGCAGCGCGGCCGAGATCGACGCTTTCGAGGCCTACTTCAAGGCGCAGGGCCTGTTCGGCGTGCCACGGCGAGGCGACATCGAGTACTCGCAGGTGGTCACGCTCGACCTGGGCACCGTGGCGCCCAGCCTGGCGGGCCCCAAGCGCCCGCAGGACCGCATCGAGCTGGGTAACGTGTCGCGCCGCTTCACCGAGCTGTTCGCCGCGCCCATGGAGCAGGGCGGTTTCAAGCAGCCGCCCACCAAGCTGGAGCAGGCCTTCCCCACTGGCCAGGGCGTGGACGTGAGGAACGGCGACGTGCTGATCGCCGCCATCACGAGTTGCACCAACACCAGCAACCCGGGCGTGCTGCTGGCCGCCGGCCTGCTGGCGAAGAAGGCGGTGGAGAAGGGTCTGACGGTGAAGCCGCACATCAAGACTTCGCTGGCGCCCGGCTCGCGCATCGTCACCGAATACCTCACCAACACCGGTCTGCTGCCTTACCTTGAGAAGCTCGGCTTCGCGCTGGCGGGCTACGGCTGCACCACCTGCATCGGCAACGCGGGCGACCTCACGCCCGAGCTCAATGCCGTCATCACCGAAAACGACCTGGTGTGCGCGGCCGTGCTCTCGGGCAACCGCAACTTCGAGGCGCGCATCCACCCCAACATCAAGGCCAACTTCCTGGCCAGCCCGCCGCTGGTGGTGGCCTATGCCGTCGCGGGCAACGTCACGGTGGACCTGATGACCCAGCCCGTGGGCCAAGGGAAACAAGGCCAAGCCGTGTACCTGGGCGACATCTGGCCGAGCAGCGACGAGATCCACGCGCTGATGAAGAGCGCCATGAACGGCAAGGCCTACCGCGACAACTACGCGCGCGTGAAGACCGAGCCCGGTGAGCTGTGGGAGCGCATTCCCGGCCTGAGCGGCACCACCTACGACTGGCCCACCAGCACCTACATCGCCGAGCCGCCGTTCTTCCAGGGCTTCACGCTGAGCGACACCGACGGCGCGCGACCGGTGAGCGTGTACGGGGCGCGCATCATGGCCCTGTTCGGCGACTCGATAACCACCGACCACATCTCCCCGGCGGGCAACATCAAGGCCTCGTCGCCGGCGGGCCTGTGGCTGCAGGCGCACAAGGTGCTGCCGGCCGACTTCAACAGCTACGGCGCGCGCCGTGGCCACCACGAGGTGATGATGCGCGGCACCTTCGCCAACGTGCGCATCAAGAACCTCATGATTCCGCCGCTGCCCGACGGCACGCGCGAGGAGGGCGGCTTCACGCTGCACCAGCCGTCCGGCGAAAAGCTGCCCATCTACGACGCCGCCATGCGCTACGTGCAGGCCGGCGTGCCCACCGTCATCTTCGCGGGCGAGGAATACGGCACCGGTTCCAGCCGCGACTGGGCGGCCAAGGGGACGCAGTTGCTGGGTATCCAGGCCGTGGTGGCGCGCAGCTTCGAGCGCATCCACCGCAGCAACCTGGTGGGCATGGGCGTTTTGCCGCTGCAGTTCAAGCCGGGAGATTCGTGGGAATCGCTGGGGCTGCGCGGCGACGAGACGATCGACGTGGTGCCCGACCCGGGCCTGCGGCCGCAAAGCGACGCCACGCTGGTGATCACGCGGCCCGACGGCCAGCGGCGCGAGATCGCGGTCACCCTGCGCATCGACACCCCCGTGGAGGTGGACTACTACCGGGCCAAGGGAATTCTCCCGTACGTGCTGCGGCAATTGTTGACCGCTTGAGCCGGTCACCGCATCACGGCATCATGTGACCCACGGAATCTTCGTCGGGGGTCGCGATGCGAAAGACAGCGAAGTACAGCCCCTCGCGCCGCCCGGCCCACCCGGTCGATGCGGTGCCGGGGGCGGTGGTGGCCGAACCTGCCGCCCAGCCACGGCCGGCGCGCCGCTGGCGCACCGCTTTGGCGCGTGGCGCGGGCAACCCTCGCGTCATGTGGGCCGCCATCGCGCTGTTGACCGTCGCGCTCATCGCGGCGGTGTGGCAGCGCCAGGCCGGCGGCGGCGCGCCGCTCACCCAGAAGGACATCGACGCCGCCGTGCTGCGCACGCTCACCACGCAGGTGATGCCGTCGCCGGCCGCCCGCGCGGCCGAGAAGATCCGCCCCGCCGTGGTGCGCGTGCTGTCCTACGGCAAGGACGACAAAGGCCAGGAGTCCGAGCAGGGCGTGGGCACCGGGGTGGTGATCGTCGACAAGGGTGTCATCCTGACCAATCTGCACGTGGTGCAGGGAGCCGACCGGCTCAAGATCACCTTTGCCGACGGCAGCGAATCGGGCGCCACCGTCACCGGCGCGCAGCCCGAGAACGACCTGGCCGTGCTGCAGGCCCAGACCATTCCCGACGACCTGATCGCGGCCACCATGCGCTCCACCGGCGATCTGGTGGCCGGCGATGAGGTGGTGGCGGTGGGTTTCCCCTTCGGCATCGGCCCCTCGGTGTCGGCCGGCGTCATCTCCGGCTTCGACCGCGAGTTCAAGTCGCCCGAGGGCAAGCAGGTCATCGGCAACCTGATCCAGTTCGACGCCGCGGCCAACCCGGGCAATTCCGGCGGCCCGCTGGTCACCATGGACGGCGAGGTGGTCGGCATCGTCACCGGCATCCTCAACCCCACCAGCGCGCGCACCTTCGTGGGCATCGGTTTTGCCGTGCCCATCGAAAGCGCCGCCAGCGCCGCCGGCCTGCCCCCGTTCTGAGCCCCGTTCCAAGCCCCGTTCAGTCCACCTTCCATCCACCTTCCGGAGCCCTTCATGGCCGACACCAACGCCCCCGAGACCGCCCAGCTCATGGAGCAGATCCTGTACGAGGTGAAGCGTGTCGTCGTCGGCCAGGACCGTTTCCTCGAGCGCGTGATGGTGGCGCTGCTGGCGCAGGGCCACCTGCTGGTGGAGGGCGTGCCCGGCCTTGCCAAGACGCTGACGGTGAAGACGCTGGCCGACGCCGTGCAGGGCCGCTTCAAGCGCATTCAGTTCACGCCCGACCTGGTGCCCGCCGACCTGGTGGGCACGCGCATCTACAACCAGAAGACGGGTGATTTCGGCACCTCGCTGGGCCCGGTGTTCGCCAACCTGCTGCTGGCCGACGAGATCAACCGCGCGCCGGCCAAGGTGCAGAGCGCGCTGCTGGAGGTGATGCAGGAGCGGCAGGTCACCATCGCCGGGGAGTCGCACAAGGTGCCGCGTCCCTTCGTCGTCATGGCCACGCAGAACCCGATCGAGACCGAGGGCACCTACCCGCTGCCCGAGGCGCAGGTGGACCGCTTCATGATGAAGGTGCTGGTGGACTACCCCAGCGACGAAGAGGAGTACGTCATCGTCGAGCGCGTCACCGGCCCCGCCGTGCAGGTGAACGCGGTGGCCACCACCGACCAGCTCGCCGCGCTGCAGGCGCAGTGCCGCGAGGTGTACGTGGACCCGTCGCTCGTGCAGTACGCGGTGCGTCTGGTGTCGGCCACGCGTTACCCCGACAGGCACGGCATCAAGGACATGGCCACGCTCATCACCTTCGGCGCCAGCCCGCGCGCCACCATCGGCCTGGTGGAGGGCGCGCGCGCCCTGGCCATGCTGCGCGGGCGCACCTACGCCCTGCCGGAGGACATGGTCGACCTGGTGCCCGACGTGCTGCGCCACCGTGTGGTGCTGTCGTACGAAGGTCTGTCCGAAGGTCTCACGAGCGATGCGCTGATCGCGCGGATCATGAAGCACATCCCGCCTCCAGCGCGCCCGCTGGAAGCCGAGAAACGGGTGGCCTGAGATGTTCAAGCGCCTGTTCGGTCGCAGTCCTCCTGCCTCCAGCGACGCGGCAGTGAAGGCGCCCGCCGCGCAGCGCGCCGACGCCCTGCTGCGCCGGCTGGAATGGACCGTGCTGCGCCGCCTGGACGGCCTGCTGCAGGGCCACTACCGCACGCTCATGCGCGGCAGCGGGCTTGATCTGGCCGACCTGCGCGAGTACCAGTTGCACGACGACGTGCGCCACATCGACTGGAACGTCACCGCCCGGCTGCAGCAGCCGCACGTGCGCGTGTTCACCGAGGACCGCGAGATGGCGGCCTGGTTCCTGCTCGACCTCAGCCCCTCGGTGGACTTCGGCTCGGGTGAGCAGCGCAAGAGCGACGTGCTGCTGCAATTCACCGCGGTGCTGGCGCGCCTCATCGCGGGCCAGGGCAACCGGGTGGGTGCCATGGTCTACGGCTCGCACGGCCGCGCGCGCGTGGAGGCCATGCTGCCCGCGCGCGGTGGGCGCAACCATGTGCTGCGCATCATGCAGATGCTGATGCCGCGCCCCGCCGCCAAAGAACCTGTGTCCACCGACGAGGCCGCCACCCGCCTGGGCGACCTGCTGCGCAGTGCCGTCTTCACCGTGCGCCAGCGCAGCACCGTCTTCGTGGTGTCCGACTTCATCACCCAGCCAGGCTGGGAGAAGCCACTGGGCGAACTGGCGCGCCGCCACGACGTGGTGGCCGTGCGCCTGGTCGACCCGCTGGAGCTGGACCTGCCCGACCTGGGCCTGATCCCCATCCGCGACGCCGAGACCGGCGAACAGATCGTGGTCGACACGCACGACAAAGGCTTTCGCCAGCGCTTCGCGCGCATCGCCGCGCAGCGCGAGGCGCAGTTGCGCGAGAGCCTGGCGCGCGCCGGTGTGGACACGCTCGAACTCGCTACCGACGAGGACCTGGCCGACGCGGTGCTTCGCTTCGTGGACCTGCGCGAGCGGCGCGTGCGCCACAGCGCGGGCGGGCGGCCCATGCCCACGCAGTTGCCGCGCCGCACCCGGGAAGGAGTCCGCACATGACCGATTTCAACTTCAACCTGCCGCCTGTGACCTTCCTGTGGCTGCAACTGCTGTGGCTGCTGCTGGCCCTGCCGCTGCTGGTGCTGCTCTACGTGTGGCTGCTGCGCCGGCGCAAGCGCACGGCGCTGCGCTATGCCAACCTGTCCATCGTGCGCGAGGCCCTGGGCAAGGGCCCGGGCTGGCGGCGCCACGTGCCGCCAGTGCTGATGCTGCTGTCTCTGGCGGCCATGCTGCTGGCCGCGGCGCGGCCCATGGCCAGCATCACGCTGCCGTCCACGCAGCAGACCATCATCCTGGCGATGGACGTGTCGGGCAGCATGCGCGCCGAGGACGTGCAGCCCAACCGCCTGGTGGCCTCGCAGAACGCGGCCAAGGCCTTCCTGGCCGAACTGCCACGCCACGTGAAGGTCGGCATCGTGGCCTTCGCGGGCTCGGCGCAGGTGGTGCAGCCGGTCACGCTCAGCCGCGAGGACCTGGTCACCGCCATCGACAAGTTCCAGCTGCAGCGCGCCACCGCCATCGGCAGCGCCATCGTGGTCTCGCTGTCCGAGCTGTTCCCCGACCAGCGCATCAGCCTGACCGACATGACCTACAGCCGCAACACCGACCCGTTCGCGCCGCGCGGCCGCTCGCTCGACCAGCCGCGCAACACCGAGGAGAAGGCCTTCCAGCCCGTGGAGCCCGGCTCCTATGGCTCGGCGGCCATCATCCTGCTCACCGACGGCCAGCGCACCACCGGCGTGGACACGGCCGAGGCCGCGAAGATGGCGGCCGATCGCGGCGTGCGCGTCTACACCGTGGGCGTGGGCACGGTGGAGGGCGAGGTCATCGGCTTCGAAGGCTGGTCCATGCGCGTGCGCCTGGACGAGGAAACGCTGAAGGACGTGGCGCGCACCACCCGAGCCGAGTACTTCTACGCCGGCACGGCCGAGAACCTCAAGCAGATCTACCAGTCGCTGAGTTCGCGGCTCACGGTGGAAAAGAAGGAGACCGAGGTGTCGGGCCTGCTGGCGCTGGTGGCGGCTTCGCTGGCGATCGTGGCGGCGGCGTTGTCGCTGGCGTGGTTCAACCGGATCCTGTGATCAGTCGCGCTTGAGGCTGCGTCTGATCAAGTCGGCGTAGGCTGCTGCGATGGGCCCCGGCTGCTGGTACATATTGGTAATTGTCGTGTCCTGCAGCTCGCATTCTTTCTCTTGTGGGTACGTTTTCAGGCCATTCAAGGAATGGCTCATTGCGGATACGCACTGCTGCGGAAGTTGCTTGTTTTGGGCGCAGTAGTACTGCAACATGAAGAGCGCCAGGCGGCCTGCGGCGTCGATCAGCGAGGGGTCCTGGCTCTGTCGCAGCACCGTCAGCATGCCGGCGAAGCCATCGAGATTGAACTTCGGGATGATGCCTTTCATCTTGGAGGCGGAGTCGCAATCGGCCATGAGCACGAAGGCCTTGATGGTTGGCTGGTCATGATCTTCTTGCAGACGCGCTGCGTTATCGCGCTTGAAGATTTCGATCGCGTGCGCGGGACCCCATTGGCACAAGGGAGGCTCATCTGACGACGAGTCGGACGTTGACTCAGACCTTCGTCGCTGTTTGGCGGCCGTTTCCCCCTCCAAGGACGCTTCGGGCGCTTGCCGCTTGTGCGTCGAAGCGCTGTTGGGTTGGGCGGGGGTCTGCTGGGAGGCCGGCACGCTGGACTGTGCTTGCACCGATTGCCGCATCACTTCCGCGTACTGCTCGCAGACCTTGTTGTGGTCAAAAGCGGTATTCGTGATTTGCTCGGTCAGTTGGGGGTTTGGTCGATCGGTTTGTTGGTCCAGGAGACTCTTGTAAATGTCCCTGAGTCGCTGAGCTCGGATGGAAAGCTCTTCGAGCCGGAGGGAGTAGCGCAGTGACGGGTCGTCGGGGGGCGGCGAATACGTGGGAAGGGGTGCCGTGGCGTGGGTGTCAGAAGCCTCGGTCTCGTGAGTGTTGCTTTGGTCTGTGTGGCCAAGGATGGAAGTGGTATAGCGAGAGTCTCTGATGAAAAGATCTGACGATGGGAAGTTGAGCCGGTTCATGGGTGGAGGGGAACGGTCGGTTGCAAGGGGCAGCGTCGGCGCCGAGGCCGCGATCGGCTTGGCGCAACGGCGGTGAGTCATCGGGAGCGGCGTCCGGTTCCTCCTCTCGCATGACGTGCACGTTTCCTCGCCGATACCATCGCCTCCCATGAACCTCCCCCTGCTCGTGGCCGGCGCCGGCATTGGCGGCCTGGCCGCGGCCCTGGCCCTGGCGCGCCAAGGCCAGGGC
>Ga0247823_10005566_pt1 | contig 10020 bp, 6 predicted proteins | sample 13C_PalmiticAcid_2_FD_192426 | JGI IMG/M metagenome (GOLD analysis project Ga0247823, IMG submission 192426) | Soil microbial communities from agricultural site in Penn Yan, New York, United States - 13C_PalmiticAcid_Day30 | ecosystem: Environmental > Terrestrial > Soil > Agricultural land...
GGGCACCCCGGCTGACTACACCCGCACCATCCGGCGCCATCAGCTGAAGGAAATGGTGCCGCTCGCCGACAGTACGATTTTCGAAATGGAGCGGCGCGGCGAGTTTCCACGCCGCTACGCTCTTTCGCCGAGAACCGTGGTGTGGAATCTCGCTGAGGTTGAGGCCTGGCTCGCTGATCGGAGGGCGCGACCGATCTTCCGCGCCCAGCACGTCGACGTGCGCGACCGTCGCACGCGTCCCGTCAAAGACTAGGATCCAGGTCGATCAGGCCCGATGCGGGCGGAAGAATGACCGGCGCGTAGCGCCGCCCGTCTATCCACGCGTCCACGGCATTCGACCATTCCTGCATCATATGGCGGCGCTGCTGCTCATATTCGGCCTTGTTGTAGACGCCGCGGGACGAACGGCCGTCTTCATGCGCGAGGCATTTCTCGATCCAGTCGCTGTTGAACCCCATCTCGTTGAGAAGCGTCGACCCCGTCCTCCTGAGATCATGGACCGTGAAGGGGGCGAGGGGCAGGCCGTCCTTCTTCGCCTGATCGACCACCGAATAGGTCACCCGGTTGAACGTGGCGCGCGACATCGGCGCATCGGCGTCATAGCGGGACGGCAGCAGATATCTCGAGCTTCCCGCACAGGTCTTCAGGGCGATCAGGATGTCGAGCATTTGGGTGGAGAGGTAGACATTGTGCGGCCTCGACCGCTTCATCCTCCCCTTGGGGATCGACCAGACCGCGTTCTCGAAGTCGACTTCGTCCCAGACCGCATCCTGTAACTCGCTTTTCCTCACCATCGACAGCAGGAAGAATTTCATGCCCAACCGGATCGTGGGAAGGGTCGCCACCTTCTCGATGACCTTGAAAAGGACGCGTATCTCGGAAGGCGAAAGCGAGCGGTCTTTCGGAGTGAAGGTGGCGATCGATGCGGGCCCGACCTCGTCGGCGGGGTTCGCGACCTTCTCGCCATGGAGAATCGCAAAGGCATAGATTTGCTTCAGGATGTCGCGAACATGGATCGCGGTGGCGGGCGCGCCGCGGTCTACGATTTTGAGGCAGTGACCGCGCAGATCGCCGGGCGTGATCTCCGGAAGAAGGCGGTTCTTCCAATAGGGCAACAGCTCCCGCTCGAAGATCGAGCGGCGCATCGCGCGGGTGCTGTCGGCCATCGCGGCGACTTTCAGCCATTTCTCGCCAAACTCTCCAAAACTCCTGGCTTCCTTGATGCGCCGCTTTTCCCGCTGCTTTGCGATCGCTGGAGACTGACCTTCGGCGATCAGCCGCTTCGCGTCGATGCACTTCTCCCGAGCGCGCGCGAGCGACAGGTCCGAGGGAGAATATTTTCCGAGGGTGACGGTCTCTCCGCGGCCATGCAGTCGATAGTCGACGCGAAAGGAAATTGTGCCTCCGGGGCTGACCAGCACGTACATGCCGTCACGGTCTGAGACCTTATATGGTTTTGCTTTAGGTTTCAGGTGTTTGAGTTCTGAATCAGTGAGCATCAGGGGGCCTCCGACAAAAAAATACCGTCAGCCTCAGGACGCAGCTCTCCCGCCCGAAAAGCACTGTTTTTCCGACTTTTAGAGCGCAAAAAATACCGTCACGGGCTGATGTGTCCCTGACGGTATCGACGATTTCAGCAAGAGACAAGGGCAGCCAAGGCCGTCAGCCCGTCCGTCAAATGGGAAGGCTGCCCACCGATAGTCGCCGATTGATACCGACAACAAATTAAATTTTTTCAGATGCTTGGAACTCGAAGCTGTCCAGAAATCTGGTGCATTTTCGTGGCCCGAATCATTCCCATTCGATCGTGCCCGGCGGCTTCGACGTATAGTCGTACACCACGCGGTTGATGCCCTGTACCTCGTTGATGATGCGCGTCGCGCAGCGGCTGAGGAAGCTGGCGTCGAACGGGTAGATGTCGGCGGTCATGCCGTCGGTTGAGGTCACGGCGCGCAATGCGCAGACATGATCATAGGTACGCCCGTCGCCCATCACACCGACGGTCTTGACGGGGAGCAGCACCGCGAACGCCTGCCAGATCGCGTCGTAGAGGCCCGCATTGCGGATTTCCTCGAGATAGACCGCGTCGGCCTTGCGGAGGATGTCGCAGCGATCCTTGCTGACTTCGCCCGGGATGCGGATCGCGAGGCCAGGACCGGGGAAGGGGTGGCGGCCGACGAAGATGTCGGGGAGGCCCAATTCCTTGCCGAGCAGGCGGACTTCGTCCTTGAACAGCTCGCGCAAGGGCTCGACGAGCTTCATGTTCATGCGCTCGGGAAGGCCGCCGACATTGTGGTGGCTCTTGATCGTCACGCTCGGCCCACCGGTGAACGAAACCGATTCAATCACGTCGGGGTAGAGCGTGCCCTGCGCGAGGAAATCGGCGCCGCCGATCTTCTTCGCTTCTTCCTCGAAAACGTTGATGAATTCGGCGCCGATGAACTTGCGCTTCTTCTCGGGGTCCGTGACGCCGGCGAGGCCGCTCATGAAGCGTTCCTCGGCGTCCACTACCACCAGCGGGATATTATAATGATCGCGGAACAGGCGCTCGACCTGCTCGCGCTCGTTCATGCGGAGCAGGCCATGGTCGACGAAGACGCAGGTCAGCTGTTCGCCGATCGCCTCGTGGATCAGCACCGCGGCGACCGCGCTGTCGACGCCGCCCGACAGGCCGCACAGCACGCGCTGGTCGCCGACCTGCGCGCGGATTTCGGCGATCTTGGTCGCGCGGAACTCGGCCATCGTCCATTCGCCCGAGCAGCCGCAGACGTGGCGGACGAAATTGGCGATCAGTTTGGCGCCGTCGGGGGTGTGGACGACTTCGGGGTGGAATTGCGTGCCGTAATAGCGGCGCTCGTCGTCGGCGATCAGCGCGAACGGCGCGCCGTCGCTGATCGCGACGATGCGGAAACCGGGAGCGAACCGGGTGACGCGGTCGCCGTGGCTCATCCACACCTGATGGCGTTCGCCGACCTCCCACAGGCCGTCGAACAGCACGCAGGGTTCGGTGACGGTCAGGAAGGCGCGGCCGAATTCGCCGTCCCGCTCGCCATCTGCGCCGCCGGGTTCGACCTGTCCGCCGAGCTGCTGGCTCATCACCTGCTGGCCGTAACAGATGCCGAGGATGGGGAGGCCGCTGTCGAACACCGATTGCGGGGCGCGCGGGCTGCCGCTCGCGGGGACCGAGGCGGGCGAGCCCGACAGGATCACGCCCTTCGGCTGCATCCGTTCGAGCGCGGCTTCGGCTGCGCTGAACGGGACGATCTCGCTATACACCCCGGCTTCGCGGACGCGGCGGGCGATGAGCTGGGTCACCTGCGATCCGAAGTCGATGATCAGGATGGATTCGGGCGGAGCGGAAGAGTCTGGAGTCGGCATGGGTGGCCGATAAGGGCGAAGGCCCATGCTGTCCAGCGGTCGATATCGGGCGCCCGTCGAACAGCGATGGCCCCGACACATTGTTGCGACAATTGCGACATAAATGAACGCCGAACAAAGGACGGCGTCAGCGGGCGTTAAGCGCCGTCATGCAAAGAAAAAACCAAGACAGAAAAGAAACAAAGGCTTTCCCCGATGAATAATGTCCATCTGCCCCTTTCCGCACGTGCCGCGCTGCTTGCCGCCGGGGCGTCGCTCGCGCTGCCCGCGATGGCGCAGGCGCCGATCGGCCAGCCCGTCGCCGGCGCCGTGGCCGAACAACCGGCCGAATCCGTTCCCGCCGCGCCCGAAACGGTCGAGGACGCCTATGACGATTATAGCGAGGACGAAATCATCGTCACCGCCCCGCGCCTCGCGGGGCAGCTCGACACCGACATCAAGGCCGAGGCCGAACTCGATGAAGCGGCGATCGCGAGCTATGGCGTGTCGAACGTGTCCGAACTGCTCGACGCGCTTGCGCCGCAGACGCGCTCGGGCCGCGGACGTGGCGGCGGCCGGCCGATCATCCTCGTGAACGGCCGCCGCATCGGCGGCTTCGGCGAAGTGCGCAACCTGCCTCCCGAGGCGATCGCGAAGGTCGAGGTTTTCCCCGAAGAGGTCGCGCTGCAATATGGCTATTCGGCCGACGAACGCGTCGTGAACATGGTGCTCAAGCCCAATTTCCGCCAGATCGCGGTCGAGGGCGAGGGCGGCATCCCGACGCAGGGCGGCCGTTTCCAGAGCGAGATCGAACCGAGCTTCCTGATGATCGGTGAAAACGGCCGGCTGAACGTCAACGCGGGTTGGGAACATAAGACGATGCTGCTCGAAAGCGAGCGCGACCTCGTCTACGACGATCCCGCGCAGGCGGCCGAGGCGCCAGCGCGCAGCCTGCTGTCGGCATCCGACCAATATCTGATCGATGCGACGATCCAGCGCAGCCTGAACAAGGTGACCGACGCATCGGTCAACGTGCGCTTCGACCAGACCGACAGCCTCTCGCTGCTTGGCCCCGGCGTTGGCGGGGTTTCCGATCCGCTCGAACGCGACAGCCGCAGCCGCAACCTCACCACCACCGCGAGCGTCAACGGCATGCTCGGCGACTGGCGCTGGTCGGTGTCGGGCAATTATGCCGACGCCGATCAACTCACCTTCACCGATCGCATCAGCGGCGCGCGCGACCGGTTCGACAGCAGCCAGCAGACCTTCGGCGGCAACGCCAATCTGTCGGGCACGGTGACCGAGGGCTGGGCGGGGCCGATCCGCCTGTCGATGACGGGCAGCTATTCGGGGCTGCGTTTCGACAGCCGTTCAGAAAACAGCAATGGCATCACCAACACCGACCTTGCACGCGACCTCCCGGGGGTTTTCGGCTCGCTGACCGTGCCGCTGCTCGACCCCGAATATGAAGTCGGCAACGTCGGCCGCGTGTCGCTGACACTGAGCGGGCAGGTGCAGAATCCCAGCGATTTTTCCGCGCTCAAGAGCTGGGGTGCCAACCTCAACTGGGGTGTGACCGACAATCTGTCGCTGATCGCGAGCTTCAACCAGGACGAAGCGGCGCCCGGCATCCAGCAGCTTGGCGCGGCGCCGCTGGTGACCGACGGCGTCACCTATTACGATATTCGCACCGGCCAGACGGTCCAGATCACGACGACGACGGGGGGCAACCCCTTCCTGCTCGCCGAACAGCGCCGCGACCTGAAGCTAGGGCTCAACTGGTCGCCGCCGATGGTCGAGGGGCTGAATCTCTCGATCAACTACAACCGCAACAAAAGCTATGACACGACGAACAGCTTCCCGTTGCTGACGCCCGAGATCGAGGCGGCGTTCCCCGACCGCGTGATACGCGATCCGAATGGCGTGCTGCTCGCGATCGACCAGCGGCCGGTCAATTTCGACCGCGCCGAAAATTCGCAGATCCGCTGGGGCCTCAATTTCGGCAAGAGCTTTGGCCAGCAGCAACAGCGCGGTCCCGGCGCGGGCGGCCCCGGCGGCGCGCCGGGCGGCGAAGGCGCACGGCCGGGCGGTCGTCAGGGCGGCGGCGCCGATCGTCCGCGCGGCGGTGGTGGTCCGCGCGCGGGCGGTGGCCGTGGTCCGGGCGGTCCCGGCGGCATGTTCGGCGGGCCGCAGGGCGGGCGCTGGCAGGTGTCGCTCTATCATACGATCAAGCTGACCGACACGGTACTGATCCGCCCCGGCGTCCCCGAACTCGACCTGCTCAACGGGTCGGCGACCGGCAGCAACGGCGGCAGCAACCGGCATTTGTTCGAACTCGACGGCGGGCTGTTCAACAAGGGCATGGGCGTGCGGCTCAGCGCCAAATATGACAGCGGCAGCACGGTGACCGGCAGCACCGCCGGCGACTTGAAGTTCGGCGACCTTGCGACGTTCAACCTTCGCTTCTTCGTCGACCTGAACCAGAAGCCGAAGCTGACCGAGAAGCTGCCTTTCCTGAAAGGATCGCGCGTGCGTCTTGCGGTCGACAATATCTTCGATGCGCAGCGCAAGATCACCAACGCGAACGGTGTCGTGCCGCTCAACTACCAGCCTGGCTATATCGACCCCTTGGGCCGCTATATCGAGCTGGAGTGGCGCAAGACCTTCTAGGCAGCGAGGCTCGCCGCGCCGCTGGGCGCGCCGGGCGCGGGATCCGACGGGACAAAGGTCAGCGCCTTCGCGAACTGCGCGGTGCAGCTCGACCAGCTGTAACGCCCGCCGAGCGCCGCGGCGTCGGCGCGGTCGCACGTCAGCGCCAGGTCGATCGCGCGGCCGAGGTCGTCGTCGAGCGCCCCGGCGCCGTCGGTCACGATGTCGCCGGGACCGGGCACCGGAAAGGCCGCAACCGGCGTCCCGCAACTGAGCGCCTCGATCACCACGAGGCCGAAGGTGTCGGTGCGGCTCGGGAAAACGAAGACATCGGCGCCCGCATAGGCCGCGGCGAGCGTTTCGCCGCCGAGCTTGCCGAGAAACAGCGCCTGCGGGTGCAGCGCCTTCAGCTCGGCGAGCGCCGGTCCGTCGCCGACTACGACTTTGGTGCCGGGCCGGTCGCAACCGAGGAACGCACCGATATTCTTCTCGACCGCGACGCGGCCGACATAGAGCTGGATCGGTCGCGGCAGGCCTTCATAGGCCAGATGCGCCGCGCGGTCGGGCCGGAACAGCTCGTGGTCGACCCCGCGTTCCCACATCATCGTCTGCCCGAGGCCCTGTTCGGCGAGCTCGCGCGCGAGGCTGCGCGTCGCGACCATGATGTGCCGCGCCGGGCGGTGGAACCAGCGGATGAAACGCCAAACGACATCGGGCGCGATCGGGAAACGCGCCGCGACATATTCGGGAAAGCGCGTGTGATAGGCGGTGGTGAAGGGAAATCCGTTCTTCAGGCACCAGCGCCGCGCCGCCAGTCCGAGCGGACCCTCGGTCGAGATATGGATCGCCTGCGGGGCAAAGGCGCGGATATGCTGCCCGACCTTGCGCCATCCGGCAAAGGCCAGGCGAATTTCGGGATAGGAGGGGCAGGGGACCGAGCGGAACAGGTCGGGCGAGAGGACTCCCACGTCATGCCCGCTGGCGCGCAATTCGCCGATCGTCGCCTGCAATGTGCGGACGACGCCATTAACCTGGGGCTCCCACGCGTCGGTGACGATGAGGATCCTCATGCGGCCATATCCTTATGCTGCACGGGCGGGAGCCGGCAGTTCCAGCGGGGTCGGCGCGGTACGGCTCGCGACCTCTTCGGCCCAGTGCAATATTTCCATCGTGCCATCGTGGTGCTCGACGAGCGCGGTGCAGCCTTCGACCCAGTCTCCGTCGTTATAATATTCGGTGCCCTCGATCTCGCGCATCTCGGCGCTGTGGATATGCCCGCACACGACCCCGTCGACCCCGCGCGAGCGCGCGGCGTGCGCGACGACTTCTTCATAGCGGCCGATGAACTGGACGGCGTTCTTGACCTTGTGCTTGGCGACCATCGACAGCGACCAATAGGGCAGGCCGAATTTGCTGCGCACGGCGTTGACGACGACGTTGCACTTCATCAGCGCGGTGTAAGCGGCGTCGCCGACGAAGGCGAGCCAGCGGTGCGCGAGCATCACCGCGTCGAACTCGTCGCCATGGACGACGAGCAGTTTGCGGCCGTCGGCGGTCTCGTGGATCGCCTCGCGGCGGATTTCGACCCCGCCGAAATCGAAGCCGTCGAACGGCTTCACCATCTCGTCATGGTTGCCGGGGACATAGACGACGCGCGTGCCGCGCTTCGCGCGCTTCAGCACGCGCCACACGACGTCATTATGCTCGGGCGGCCAGAAATGGCGCTTCTTGAGCCGCCAGCCATCGATGATGTCGCCGACAAGGTAGAGCGTCTCGCAGTCGACATGGTCGAAAAAGTCGATCAGCATCGCGGCGTTGCAGCCGCGCGTGCCGAGGTGGATGTCGCTGACCCACACGCTGCGATAGCTCCGCCGCTCGCCGATCAGCCGTTCGGGAACGTGCGGATCGGTCGTGAAGGGGTCGGGAAAGCGGGCGGGGATCGGCAGGGTCGAAATCGATGCCATGTCACACTCCGGAAACAGCCTTTAGCTGTCCCCGGCGTAGACAGGAGTTTTGTTACAGCGTGCGATTCAAACTCGCGACAGTATGAAGAAAATTCGGCGTCGCTTGTGTGACGTTGCCTATTTGACACATATCCGGTTAACCATGATCCAATCAGGTTCGCCGGATCACCAAATTCCTGATTTCGCTCATATCCTCGATCGCGAAGCGCACACCCTCGCGGCCGAGGCCCGAATCCTTCACCCCGCCATAGGGCATATTGTCGACGCGATAGGACGACACGTCGTTGACGACGATCCCCCCGACGTCGAGATGATCCCAGGCCTCGAGCACCTTGTGGATGTCGCTGGTGAACAGCCCGGCCTGCAACCCGAACTTGCTGTCGTTGACCTCGGCGAGCGCCTCGTCCCATTTCGCGAATTTGGACAGGATGACGACGGGGCCGAAGGCTTCCTCGCGCACGACGTCGGTGTCGTCAGGGACGTTTTCGAGCAGCGCGGCTTCGAGCATATTGCCCTCGCACCCGCCGCCCGCGAGCAGCGTCGCGCCCGCAGCAACTGCATCGTCGATCCAGCCTTTCAGGCGCTGCGCTTCCTTGACCGAGATCATCGGGCCGATGAAGGTATCGCGCAGCTTCGGATCGCCCGATTTCAGCGTCTTGACCTTCGCGGCGAGCATGTCGCGGAAGCGGTCGTAGATATCCTCGTGAATGATCACGCGCTGGACGTGGATGCAGCTCTGCCCCGACTGGTAATAGCCGCCGAAGATGATCCGCGCGAGCGCATGGTCGAGGTCGGCATCCTTGTCGACGACGACCGCCGCGTTGCCGCCGAGTTCGAGCACGACCTTCTTCTTGCCCGCCTTGGCCTTCAGGTCCCAGCCGACGCCGGGCGAACCGGTGAAGGACAGCAATTTCAGCCGTTCGTCGGTGGTGAACAGGTCGGCGCCGGCGCGCGTGGCGGGCAGGATGCTGAACGCGCCCTCGGGCAGGATATCGCATTCGGCGAGCACCTCGCCCATGATGATCGCGCCGAGCGGCGTCAGCGACGCGGGCTTCATCACGAAGGGGCAGCCGATCGCGATCGCCGGCGCGATCTTGTGCGCGGCGAGGTTCAGCGGGAAGTTGAACGGCGAGATGAAGCTGCACGGCCCGATCGGCACGCGCTTCCACATCCCCATATAGCCCTTGGCGCGCGCCGAAATGTCGAGCGGCTGGACCTCGCCATAATTGCGCACCGCTTCCTCGGCGGCGATGCGGAAGGTGTCGATCAGGCGGCTGACCTCGCCCTCGCTGTCGGCGATCGGCTTGCCCGCCTCGACGCACAGCGCATAGGCAAGTTCGTCGGCGCGCTCCTGAAAGCGCGTCACGCAATGGGTGAGCACGTCGCGCTTCTCGAAGCTCGCGAGCCGCGCCATCGGTTCGGCGGCGCGCACCGCTCCAGCGATCGCCTCGTCGATGATGTCCGGGGTCGCGAGTGCGGTGCGAAACGCGACCTCGCCCGTGAACTTGTCGATCACCTCAAGATCGGTGTTCGGCTGCACCGCCTTGTTGTTGAGATAGAGCGGATAGACGTCTTTCAACTTCATTTTTCACCTCTCCGTTCCCCGGCGAAGGCCGGGGTCGAGTGTTGGAACGTGCAACGTCGGCGCCAAGGTGCTCTGGACCCCGGCGGTAGCGCTGCGCGCCGTTCACGACGCCCCCGGGGGACAGTATGCGTGGAAATTACAGCTCCTTCGACAGCTTCTTGATGTCGATGTTGAGGATCTGGTCATTCTCCGAATAATCGACCGGGCAGTCGATCAGATGCACCCCCGGCGTATCGCGCGTATGCGCCAGCAATTCCTTGAGGTGCGCCGCGCTTTCGACGCGATGCCCGTGCGCGCCATAGCTTTCGGCATATTTGACGAAATCGGGGTTGCCATAAGTCAGCCCCCAATCCTTGAAGCCCATGTTCGCCTGTTTCCAGCGGATCATGCCATAGCTGTTGTCGTTGAGGATCAGCACGGTGATGTTGAGCCCCAATCGGACCGCGGTCTCCATTTCCTGGCTGT
>Ga0247823_10005568_pt1 | contig 10019 bp, 5 predicted proteins | sample 13C_PalmiticAcid_2_FD_192426 | JGI IMG/M metagenome (GOLD analysis project Ga0247823, IMG submission 192426) | Soil microbial communities from agricultural site in Penn Yan, New York, United States - 13C_PalmiticAcid_Day30 | ecosystem: Environmental > Terrestrial > Soil > Agricultural land...
GGCGTGGGATTCGACCCCACGGACAGTTTCCCAGCCCGCTTCTTAGGACACGCCTCGGGGCACTTAGGAAAAGAAATACCCCCACCGGGAATCGAACCCAGATCTAGATGCCCGACATCTGCCAGTCAGCGACTTACCCATTTTTCTTGCGAGTGGGAACAGGAGCGAACAGTAAAGTCGTCACCGACGTTCCCAATCTCGTTCTCACTATGCCGACCCTCCTAAATCGCTCGGGCTCGCCCTTCTGGTTCGCTGTCCGCCCATCACGATCGCGTGGTTGAAGCCTGCGCGGGGAAGCTCATCGACCTCCGGCCTTTCCGCAGTGAACCAAGAGCGGTCAAGCGTAGGCCGAAGGGCTATCCGCTGTTGACCAAGCACCGAAAAGACTACCAAGAGACACCTCATCGCGGCCGCCCGCGCTCAGCGGCATAGCCGCTTAACTACGCGCCATTCCAGACCGCCTCTAAGCAATTGCGATTCCAAAATAGGGTACAGGAACACGTTCGAAAGGATAATCGCCTCCGACAACCCGTTGCAATACCGCCGAGATTTCCGACTGCGCCAACTCTCGTTGTTGTGGCGTCAGCACTGCCTTTTGAAACTCCCGATAATCTAGCAGAAGGAACGCCCATCGGCGCGTCCAATCGATACGCAGCTTCCAATCGAGCTCGAGATCCGCCCAACTCCATCCATCCACCTGCACTCTTGGAGGCATATTGATGTTAACATAAGCTTCAATTGGAAACCCTTCACCATCAACAGAAATGGAAATGCAATGGTGAAGATCCACCCCAACGAATACGAACTCCGGATTAGGGAGAAAGGTTCGCCTTTTCTTAACATGGTGAACTACCTCCGTTGGAGCAGGCCTCCAGAAGACATCGTAATTTCCAATTCGCCCCACACGCTTCGCAGGGAGGTCATACCTCGGTTCGCCGTCAGGGGACTGACATCGAAGAATGAATTGCGGCTGGTTTATATCTGGGTTCACGGCCACGAAGCGAATCTACGGGTTCCAGTTCCCCAATCTGCAGTTGTTGCGGTAAACGGTGATTCCCTTGAGCCCGGATCGTAACGCCTTTTCGAATAGAGCGGCAACATCCGATACGGATGCCGATTCAGGGAGGTTCACGGTTTTACTGATGCCGTTCTCCACGTAAGGAGCTACAGCCGCAAGCATTGCCAAGTGATCGTCAACCCTGCTCTCGCGGGCAGTCTTGAAGAGTTCGCGGTAACATGAAATCCGTTGGTTTACTGCTCGCTGGTCCGTGGGATCGGATGCCAACTGGACCAGCGTTCCATCCCAGCTGAAAGGTTGGCCACGCTCTTGGCTCAACTCCACCCACTCCGACAATGAAAAACCAATCTCGGCAAGTTTCCTTCCAAGGACACCTGAAGATCTCTTGCCATCTAGCTCCGACGCGAATGAAAAGAATGGTTCCAAAGACGGGGAACAGCCTGCAAGCCTGGATATGTGGCCGGTCGGCGCGATGGTCGTCACTGTGGCGTTGCGTCTGGCCGCCTCTCCCTGCCTCGCATGATTGGAGTGGGGCCAGTTTGGGAAAGGACCTCTCGTAAGGGCAAGTCTCCTTGACTCACCCACTGCGGCATCGCGCAGGACTTCCATGATCTTGGCCGCCAAAAGTCTTGCTTCCTGACTTGAGTACGGGAGTTCAAGCTCCGCAAGCACGTCGGCGAGTCCCATAAATCCGATTCCAATTTTCCGGCAAGCTTGCAAGGCTTGTTCCATTTCAGGAACCAGCTGGGGAGCGAGGTCGATGAGATCATCCAAAAGGCAGACAGCCGTGGGAACCACCCTACGGAATTCTTCGAAGTCGAAAGATCCCTGGTGAACAAACTTCGGCAGGTTGAAACTCCCTAGGAAACAGGACTCAAAAGGCAACAGCGGCTGCTCTCCACACGGAGCCGTCGTCGACAAGATTCCAATGCCAGGGAGTCCATCATCCTGGCCGGCGTCCGGATCCCGATTGGAGGGGTGGGTCGGATTCTGTCTATTGATCGCATCCAGATTCAGGAAGCCCGGATCGCCGCAATCGTGGGCAGCAACCGCGACTAGCTCGTGGAGCGCACGGAGTTCCATCATCACCAGGTTTCCGACTAGGTGGCCGACACATTTGAAGGCGGCATTGGAGAAGACGCGATCTTCGGCATCTATCCAAAGGTCGGGAGGGGCGACGCCGCGTTGCAGAGCTAATTGGGCGGCCTCTTCTAGATCCTGTTTCCGAAGATAGTTATCGTCGCCAGCACTCGTCCGCCAGCGCAAGGGCACGCAAGCGTCTCGGTCCAAGCCTTCCAGATATCGGTCGTCAACCCCGACCGACAGGTTCGCGGTTGCGAGCGCTCGGGTGAGCTTGTGAGTCACGAACTCGAATATATCCGGATGGTCGAAAGCGAGGCTGGCCATGAAGGCCGCCCGCTTCAGGCCGACATAACGTATCGGCCCGTCAAATGCCGAGGTAAGCGCCACTAGAACTTCAATGACCCCGGGACTGGTCCGGCCTGTCCCATTTATCATCAGACGGGGCGTGAGCGCGGATAGATCCAGCCCCACGCCGTTACCATCCGCGAGTTGATTCCAAAGAGCCGGTATGGTGTGGGAATACAAATCCCCCACATCATCCTTCAGCGGCCACACCAGACACCCACCGGCCGTGGAATGCCCAACTGCGGCGTGATGCAGCAGGACGGTGGTGGGGTAAAAATAGCCCTGTTCGATTAGCCGCGAGTAACGCTCCTCCACCTGTAATTGGTCAGCCAGCGGATACCCCGCAACCAACCTGTCTTTGAACGCCACGAACCACGCATTCTGATCGCGAAAAATCGCTGGCCGGAGGCGATCCTCCAGATTCGTTCCCACGGAAGCATCGTTGCATACCGAGTTGGTGGCCTGGTCCATTTCAGCTTCGTTCTCCAATTCCTTGGATGTTGTCAAACCATTCAGCAAAGTGCGCGCGGATGAACCCTTGGGCCTTCTTGAGGACGTCTCCTGGTGATCCCTCTCCGCCCACTACATACACTTTCGCACCCCTCGATTCGAGTTCCTGCTCCAACAGCGGGCCTACTGTTCCCGCGTAATCTCGAACGACTTCCTCACTCACGTGACCGGGTGTTCCCCTTCGTCCATTGTTTCGCTCAAGCCGGACTGCCGGGGACGAATCGAGAAAAAGCACACAAGCGCCTTCGGTGATCGTGCTGCCCAACTCACCAAATGCGAATGCCAGGTCCCTATGGGTAAACTCCACGAGGGGAACCGCGGCAGGATGCTCGGGCTTCTCAATCAAGCGGGACAGCGCTTTGTACGCGGGCGGAATAAGAGCGTCACGATCACTGATGACGAGCGCACCCGCATCGTCATATTCATAAGCGAGATCATGCACGTTGACCCGTGGATAGAGCAACCGCTGGGCCTCCTCGATTCCCGTTGGAAAAGCTGGAATCCCTTGATCCACCAGCCAGTGCAAGACCTTGTCCCGCAACGTGGTCTTGCCTCCTCCGGGACCCCCCAAGAACAAAATCGCGCGCGGAGCCCTCTCCTTGATCGAACTGATATATCTTTCGAGTGCTGTGACTCTTTTAATATCCTCCTCTGCCGCCTTCCCCAAGGGTGTCAGATTCTTGAGCGCATCTCCGACATCGGCAGGGTTGCAACTGCAGAATGCTCTCCCCAGCTTTGCCCAACCCAGAAGTCGCTGGTCTGCCGCCCATTGGCTTTTTTTCTCCGCCTCCTCAAAGTGATACCTGGCCGCTCCCCACAGGCCTTGCAAGGCATTCACCTCGCCGAGCAGGCGATGATGGTGTGCCCTGATCCGCTCCCACGGAAGCGGCAGATTCTCTTGGATGGCCATGGCAGTTTCCAAAATTTCTCTCGCAGATTCATATTCCTGCTCGTCTATGTAGAGATCGACAAGAAACCCCGCGGCAACGAGATAGTCGTAGATGGAACCTTCATTCATCACATATCTCAGATCCCTTTTCCCCTGATCGCGATCCGTATGCCGGCAGATTTGACCACTCCGAAGCCGGACTTGAATCACCAACGCAGAGTCTCCGACGGCGTTCGCTTCTTCGCTGGCACGCCTTAGTATCGTGCTGGCCTGTCTGATCTCTCTGCGGTAGCTGTGGTGCCTTGCCAAAAGCAACCACAAGCGGACGCGTCTCGTGCCGGTGCAATGCTTAATGAGCTCGGTCATGAGCTCTTCCGCAAGATACCAAGCGCCAAAGTGATGAACGATCTCGGCGATTTCTATCAGTTGATCCTCCGAAAGAACCGTCGGTCCCTCGTCCAACCCCCAGCTTGCAGCGTGTTCGAGATCCTCCTTCTGCTGATTGACTTGACAATATTGCTCCCAATTACGACGCCACTCCGGCAATTTGACCAGCAACTCTGCCGCCCAGGTTTTAAGCGCGCCTTCCAATGATGCTCGAACTTCGGAATCTTCAAATTGGGATGCGTGGTTTTTGAGTGCCTCAGGAACGTTTATCTTTTCATCAGTGCGGGTCAGTCCCGGGTATCGTGACTGAAGCGCTTCAAAGGTCTTGTCAAAATTGAAATTTGGCGAGCCGGCAGCGTGGGTGACGATCTTCTCCACTTTATCTAGCTCAGGAAAACACACCAAACATAAGGCATATGCGAGGACCTGCTCTTCATGGGTCATCGCATCCAGCTCCGATTCGTCGCTGTAATTTTCGAGCTTGTCGAGAATCTCACTCCAGTGACGCCTGTCATACAGCATGGTCACGGCATCTTGGAGTCTCTTGGGCAATCTTTTGCACGCTTCGATGAGAACGGACAACTTTTCGTCATCCAGAGGAGAAGTGAATTGCAATTTACCGCAAAGATTGTGATACAGCTGACGAAACTGATCGTCACTCCATTCTACCCGATGTGACAAGAACTCCACTGGAATTCCCTCACTAGCACCATCGACAGTTGTGATTGATGCAACCACGAAGCATCTGCCAGAACCAGCTGACAAAAGATCCTTCAACTGCGCAGCTTCCGTTTTTTTAAGCCTTGAACAAAGCACGTGAAAATCGTCCAATATCAGGATCGATGGGGTCAGCTTGAAATGAGCCTTTATCACCTCCAGGGCCCCATCTATACTATTATATTCCCACGCTTTCCCCGTAACCATCGTGACCAGGGAGGAGACAAACTGAAACCATGCATTCTTCCGCACGGGGGTTCTGCAAGGGAGAATGTAGGGTCTGCAGTGGTAAATGCTCGATGAACTCTCCGGACCGTCGAACTTCCGTTTCAACTCGAAGAGGATTACCGTTTTCCCGGAACCTGCTTCTCCCCTGATCGCGACCCTCGTCCTCCCTTCGGATATCTTCTGTTCGATCCACGAGATTGCCTCTTCATCAGGTAGAGGAGGAACGCCAGAACGGGAGATGATTTGGTATTGGGAAGGGAGGTGCGCCCTAAGGTGCGCCCTAAGTTGCGAGACGGGCAAGAGAACATGCTCCTCACTATTTTTGAAACAGCCCCGGTAGATTCCCACCAACTTCCCCTTGTGGAAGGCTCCTCCCCCGCTCACGCCCTCCGAGGGCACCCCAAAGCCTGGGGCGAGGATTCCAATGGTGGAGGCAGGGATAGTATCGATCCACCGCCAACTCCGGTATTCTCTAGCACGAACCACACAATTGCTGCGGAGAATACAATCGAACCCTCCGGGAAATCCGATGAGAGTGAGATCTTCCAAACCCTTTCCGCACGCGGCATCCTCAAGCAGTGGGGAAGGAACAATTCCCCCGACATCGTCGGGAATCTTCAAGAATACGAAATCACGAAGATGCTGGAATTCGCGGCCTTCGGGGGGGCTGATTTCAACGTACAGATCGATTTTTTTCGAGGTCAACTTCTCATGGTAACCCGTTTCAGGCATCCACATCCGGATTTCCTTGTAGTAAGCACATGGATCGCCCTCGTTCCCGGATAGCAGGATGTGCTGTGCGGTGACCAGAACCACAAAAGGCTCTCCTCCATCCTTTTGAATCCACAGAGCTACGGCGCTGCCTGATTTTTTTTCCGTGAACTCCTTCTTGTCATTCAGGACACCCGCTTGGATGTAATAGACAGGCGGCTTCATGTGGCAGATCTGAGGGAGGAACAAGCGGGCTCTCCTGACTGGTTACACGCGCGTTCAAACGGCGAAAAGCAGATATCCCCGGCGACCATCACTGATTTTTTGGGACAGCGCAATACATTTGGCAATCGCCGGACCTCTGCCCCTACCCAGCAAATGTTCCTCCGTGTCACAGCCGGAAATCCCACTCATCTTTAACCGCACCCCTGCGGCATTCTGCCCCAGGAAACCAACGAGCAGCCGGACCAACCACACCGCGGCCCGCTGAGCGCTTCCCATGCGAATGTCGGTGCGGCGCGGGAACCGGCAGCCGGCATCGATGCTGTGCTGCTGGCAATCAGGCTGCCGGATTTTCCCTGCAGCTTCCCTATGAGTTTCCCGGCAGGACTCTCCCACAACATCATCGGCAAACCCAATTATCCCGCAGGGCTAATCTTCCGGTTGAGGCAGAGGCTTCCGATCCATCCGCCAATTTCGGCGGATGCACATATAATTCCTTGCCTCTTCATCGACAGCTTCGGTATCAACTTTGGCTGATCAGTCTCCTGATCGAAACCATCCCCCTCCCCATCGATGCATCTCCCTCCCTTGCGGTGGCGGGACAGTTACTGCCCGTGCACTGATCTTGAATACACCGGCGCTCGCGCGACAGCCACACCTGGCGTCACTCCATCAGGAAATCCCGGGCCAAGGAACAACAACGGCCCCAAGGCATCGGGGACCTTTCCATCCTCCGCCCGGAACCGCCGCCGCACCTCCCGGGAAAAACGTCCCGAGGAGATGAGCAGAGCACCGGGGCGCGTGCGGCTGACGGTCACTCCCTCCTGACCCTCCACCTCTCTTCGTCAGAACTCATTCCCTCTAACAACACCACGGCCACCTGCCAAACCACCATGCCCAATTACACCCTCCTCAAGAAGTCCGGCCTCGATCTGGACATCGCCGTCTTTCTCGCCGAAGCCTCGGAGGCGGCCTACGACGATCACGCCTCGCGGGCTTGGGCAAGCGCCGCGGGCTTCACCCGGAGCGGCACCTTCAACCGCGAGAACATCCAAGGCTTCTGGTGCACGGTAGGTGATGTGATGCTCCTGGCCTTCCGTGGCACCAGCAATCCGGGCCAGTGGTTGCGCGACGCCCGCTTCTATCCCGTCAAGCACCCGTGGGGCCGGGTGCACGATGGATTCCAAGACGGGGTCGCGAAGGTGGAGCCGGATCTCCAGGCACTCGACTCTGCGGCCAAGGCGGCGAAGCACCTGTGGATCACCGGGCACAGCTTGGGCGGAGCGCTCGCGCTGATCGCCGCGGCACGCTGGAAGATGGCTGGCATCAATTCATCGCTCTACACCTATGGCCAGCCAATGGTAGGTCTCGACAACTTCGCGGACCGCTTCGCCATCGAGCTGCCGGGACGGCTGATCCGTTTCGTGAATCAAAGCGACATTGTCCCGCGCGTACCGCCGGGATTCAGCCACACCGGCATGCTGAAGCGCATCGTGCGTCCCGGAGTGTTGGAGATGGCCGTGTCACTCGAGTCGGTGGTGACAGCACCCACCCTGGAGTTGTCGGCAGCGGTGCGCGACACGGCGACGCTGGCGCACGCGACGGTGGAAGCGGTCGTCCAGTCCGGCATCAGCGCGCCACTGGTGATTGATTCGGAACTCGCCCCCCTGACTGCGAAGCAGTTCCTGGAACTTCAATCGACCCTGGATACCGCGGCCTTGGAAGGAGTCCAGATGGAAGGCCTGTTCGATATTTTCGGCGACCACAAGATCACCGAATACATCCGCCTCTTGAAGGACATCCGCGGTTGAGAGCCATGCCTGGCAGAATCCCTTCACACGATCCCATCCCAATCCTACTCCCATGAAACTTGAACCCGGTTCGCTGCGAATCGGCAAAGCCATACCCACCGGAGAAGCCCACCGCGCCGGCATGGAACTGGAGGCAGTGTCGCCAGCCACGGCACCACCGCCGGAGAAGCCGTATCTTGCCCGGCTGGTGCTGTTAGTCCCTGCAGAGGTGATCTCGCTCTATGTTGCGATGAAGCCCGTCGCAAAGGATTTCCTGCCGTCCTTCGGACTTGTGTGCCTGTTGCTCGTGCTCATGGTGAGAATGAAGGCGACATGGGCGGATGGCGGGCCCGAATGGGGCAGCGTCGGCATCAGCGCAGTCTCGTTCGGACTTTGGATCTACTCCACCGGAGGGAGCTTGCCATGGCTGCCCGCGCCCAAGGACGCGGGCGTCATCGCCGTCGCCATCGCCGTGTGGACCTTCGTCGTGCCGTTTTTCTACCAGGGTGAGAAGACCACCACCGGATGAGTTGGCGCAATCTACCCCTGTCTCAAGCCGGCTCTAACAATCACCTCCCTGCTCCATCAACCTTTCATCGATCAACCCATTCCCCCACAATGACTCCCAAGCAAATCAAGATTGCCAGTCTCACCCGCCATCTCTTCTCCAATGCTCCCGCCGGGGCCCAGGAATCCGTGTCCGCGCTGCCCGTCGCCGAGGCCGCGATGGGAGCGGTGGAAAGCGCCCTCAACGACCTCGCCTTCCAACCCGGACAGGACTTCCTGCTCGAAGCGGTGGTGCTGCCGAAGCTGCGGCCCGCCGCCCTGATCAAGAACGGCGACTTTCCCGATCTGGACGCACCATGGGCCGGGATCTCCGCATTCCGGAATGAATTGCGGCCGGTGATCCAGGCGGTCGGCCGGGTGGAGGTGACGAACCTCTCCGCACCTTTCGGCGGCAGCGGCTTCCTCTGCGGCCCGGGACTGATGCTCACCAACCGCCACGTCGCCGAACTCTTCATCTACGGCTCCGGCGGCTCCAGCCGCCTGCGTTTCATCCCCTCGCGTACCGTCGCACTCCAGACCGGTCACGAGCACCAGCAATTGCCGGCCGCGGGCTTCGACTACCGGGTCACCGGTGCTGTGATGATTCATCCGTTTTGGGATGCCGCGCTGCTAAAGGTGGAGTACGTGGGCGGGCTCGATCCCGCGCTCCTTCCCGCCCCCTTGCAGTTGTGCTCCACGCCGCCAGACGAAGCTGGCTTCGGCACCGACTTGGCCGATGTGGTGGTGATCGGCTATCCCTACTGGTCGGACGGACATTCCCCCGCGGTGATGAAGGATATCTTCAATGGCCTCTACGGGGTAAAACGCTTCCAACCCGGCCGGCTCACCGGCTTCAGGGAGGTCGGCTCCTTCGGCAATGTGGTCACCGCACTCACCCATGATTGCTCCACGCTCGGCGGCAACTCGGGATCAATGGTGGCGCACGTTGCAACCCAGCAGGTAATGGCCCTCCACTTTGCCGGCGCCTATCTGGAGAATAACTTCGCGGTGCCCATGTGGGAGCTCGCAAAGGACCCGCGAGTGGTGGATGCCGGCGTGAATTTCGCTCCCGCGCCGGCCAGCTCGCAGCCGCGGACTCCGGAAGATGGCGGCCCCATTTGGCTCGGCGCATGGAAAGGACGGGAGAACGTCCCCACGTCGCCTCAAGCGGTCCCCCCGGCCCCGGAAATCCCCGCTCCGTCACCGCAGGCCGACGGTGGCACCCCACCCGTGCCACCCGCTGCCACGGCCCACGCAGCGGAACCGCTGGGACCGCAGCCGCTTGGACCCGAGCGACTCCCCTTGATCGATCCGGGTTGGTACGAGCGCTACTCAGATGAAGAACTCCGCCGCCTCTATCAACGCGACCCCGAAGGATTCCGTCGCTTGCTTGCCGCCACCTTCAGCGAAGAAGAAGCACGCGAGATCTACGAAACGCTTTTGATTGACGCGGCCACGGAGGGAATCTTCACCCGCGAGCCGGATCCTTCGCTGCCGGAGATCGTGCTGCTGCCCGGCATCATGGGCAGTCATCTCCGCGGCAGCTTCATCGCCCGCTCATGGTTCAATATCC
>Ga0247823_10005569_pt1 | contig 10018 bp, 11 predicted proteins | sample 13C_PalmiticAcid_2_FD_192426 | JGI IMG/M metagenome (GOLD analysis project Ga0247823, IMG submission 192426) | Soil microbial communities from agricultural site in Penn Yan, New York, United States - 13C_PalmiticAcid_Day30 | ecosystem: Environmental > Terrestrial > Soil > Agricultural land...
ACTACACCTCGGACAACGAGGCCCGCAGAGACACCAAGCTGAACAGCCTGCGCAAGAAGTACGCCAAGCTCGAAGTCGAAGTCAGCGACCTCAAGGCCAAGCTGTCCGACTGGAAGACCAAGGCGACCGACTGGCGCAAGCTCTACGAGGAATCCAAGCGCAGCTACGAGGGCGCCAAAGCCAAGGAGGACGCTGCCGTGCGCTCCCAGCAGGACCTCCAGCACCGTCTGACTACCCTCCGGAACAACCACGGCCTCGAGCAGGCCGCCCGGGTCCGCCTCGAGCAGGAGAACGCCTCCCTCCGACGCAGCCTCGAACTCGAGCGTCTCCGCCGCCGGCAGTACTGAACCATCCATTCAACACCGGCCGCCAGCGTCGTCGATCACTCTCTTCGGACACTCTCACCCGGATCCACCTTTCCTCAGCGGACCTGTCACTTCGTATCGCCTGTGGGCGTCAGCGGGGCTCAACAGAGTCCAGAATTTGTCTCTTCACACAGACTGGATGAAAGTAAGACACACCACCAACCTGCCATCTGTCATCTGTCCGACAAGCCAACCAGCACAATGCTAACGCGCACAAAGAATAATAACATCCCCGGCCTTTCGTCATCACCACGGTCCGAGCCGGTGCACTTTAATGCTCTCTCTCCTCCCCACCTCCAACCTCCGGGGAGTTGATGAAACGAGCACGCACGCACGCACCCGCTTGTCAGACTCTTGGCCCTGGCCCAAAACAACAAAAAACACGAAAAAAAAGGGCGCCTCTTTCTTATGGGCTGGCTTGTACGATTTTACGAAACGGACGGATACGGATACGGGGCGCATGGCATTCTTGATACCACCAGCATTGGCACAGCAACGAGCGGTACGGTTTCTTTGGCGGCGGGGCTTGGTTTTTTGTCTCCTTGAGTCGGGTTGTCGAAAAGATTGGGCACTTTGACCTTAGTTGGAGACTGTTTGTATTGTACAGCATGGGCTTGGGTTTGGGTTTGGACTTTTGGAATTAGCGACTGGGTTTCTTTCTGGGATACAGCATCGGCGAATGCTTTTTTGGCTAGGGATACGGGAATATGGGATTTGGGACATGGCGGGGTTGGGATTCTTCGTTGCTGTGTGTGCGCTTCTTGGTGGCTTGGAACGAACAGGCTTGGAATTATTACGTTGGAATTACGTTGGGGTGTGGTGCGCAATCGGCAACATTGAGAACACAAAACATCAGTGTTGTCAGCCGCTACCAGAAGACTGGTCAAAACCCACACACAAACAAGGCAGTTTGAGTTGTTCTCACTTTCGGTCCTAGTTTCATCGTCTCTTGCGTCTTTGTGATTGTGACTCAGTTTTGCACTGCATGCATTGTTCAAACTCTTTATCTTCACTCAGCCGAGTTTAGACATCAACGGCCAAACCAGAGAGCTTGAGTTTGACTTCCATGTTGAGGCCTGCCACGAATCCTTGGGAAGGGGGGGTGTGCCAAGACAAGACCCGCCTGGCTCGCAGCGGGTGTGCCACCTCGGGACTGCGCTGCGGTGCGCTGCAAGCAGGGGTGCGGTTGCGTCCCTAGACACACTCCCGTCCCCGACAGGTCGTGCCGTTGCGTCCCTAGACACACTCCCGTCCCTGGTAGGTCTGGATGGTAGGCTTCGGTGAAAGTGGGCAGGACGCTTGCTTTTGAGATTGGCGTTGGAAGGATGGATATTATTAACTATCATATGGACGTGCTTGTGCTCCGTCAATTGCGATTTGTTGGCTTTCGTCCCATTGCGACAAGTATAAACGAACCCTGATTGGTCTTCTCGCAACCCCAAGTATGAAAGGTCTGGAACGGACAAAAGAGAACGCCGTGGCACTGCAATTGCAACACGAATTCAGCAAAGGTCGGATGCATTACGTGGCCAGCGTGGCTCTTTGTCGGTGTTGCTGATGATAGGAGGATTGGATTAAGGTAAGTGGCGGAACGGACCTAACCAAGCATCTTACACCTCAGGACCAGAATAGAAGCGCATGGTTCCTCAGGTTTAATTCCTGGCTGGATTGTTGGTCTCGTTGGGAAGACACACACACGTGTTGTTTGCATTGCTTGCTTGGTCAGTTGGTAGGAGGCAGACTGTCGTTGCTTGTGTAATGTAGATGTTGTCCTCCGTCCGCGTGTCTGTGCGATGGGGTTCTTTGTTCCTTCACCGAGGTGGATGACGACGACTGCTTCATGCGGCTGTTGTTCACGCCAGGAGGATTTTGACTTTCGGACTCTGCAAGGCATGCGGTCCCCTTCTGAGTTCCTGGTTCGCGGGGCTGCCTGCGTGCCTTGGCGCGGTCTGGCCGTGTGGGGGGACTGATCGGTTTGTTAGAGTGTTTGCCTTTCTCGGCAATGAGATCGAAACCAGCGAAACAGACGCAGGGTTCTTGTGCCGGGCCGGTTTGGCCGGTTTGGGTGCATCCGGTTGCCTTGCCGTCCGTCAGTCTGTCCTGGCCAGACCGGATTTCCGGGCCCCGGCCGTCCGGGTTCTGTGCTGGTCTGCTGTGCTGCACGGCATGGCGCCGTGTCTTGTGTCGGCTCTGACCGTCATCGGTTGTGGACGGTATGACGACAGACGGCGCTGGCTCCTTGGCGATGGGAAACAGGGCGTCCTTGCTTGGCCGGGATGGAAGACGGTGGGATGTTCCATTGTCAAACCCATTGCTTTGCGCTCCGGCGCCGAGACGCGGCGATCCGGTAGGACTCGGCGATACCTAGCGATCCCCAATGGCGATAGCCTCGCCTGGCAATGGTGCGCGCACCGAGTGCGCCGCTGCGCAGTCTCTGGACAGTCCAGAGGCCTTGGCGAGGAAGCTTGGCAGAAGGACGGTTGCCGGATGCCAAGAACCCCCCTGCCACGGCCACATCCAATGCCCCTCCCCCGCAGTCGCAATCAGCGATCTTGTGTGGGCGAAACCTCAACTACAACCATACGGGAAGTTTTCGTCTTCAGCCGAGCAGCCGGACACTCCTCCTTCTCCGTGATCGGTCCTGAATCCTGTTTCATCTCTGTTATCATGGGCTGCCATTGTCCAATAATGCCCGCAGCCGTCGAATCGACTCGGCGTGTCACCCCAAGTCTGCACAGATGCGGCGAGTCCAGAGCTTGCGCAAGCGCGGATTTTGGATTTCTGACTGCCTGTCGATCGACAGGCGTGCCCCTCCAACCAAATGCTCAACTGAGCAGAAGCTGCCGGAAAGAGCTTGCAGCTGCCCCGCGCCTCGGAAGTTGATGCCTGCGCGGCGATTGGTTCCCCGCAGAAGACAAGTGCGAGCGAACACCCTGTGCGTCTTGGGTCGTTCGGACAGCATCGTGACTCAACCGGTCGCGACCGTCTTGACTGGCCGGACGGACTCGTGTGGGTGCATCACGGGCGAGTAAAGTGGACCCGGCGGCAGCACCCCACCGGCCCGCGGTGCGGAGCATCGCATGCTTCCCAAATTCCCATTCTCGGCGAGAACGGTGGGTTCGAGTGGTTCGTCCACAGTGGGGAAGTTGGAGTGGCGATGGTTTGTGTGGTAGGGCTGGACCCGCAGAGGTTCATCCCACTTGGGTGTTGCCTGTTCAGACCAATGTCTTGACAGACAGAAACAGATCTCATTCATTGGACCCCGAGGTTGCCACAATGACTTGCAGCAAGCCATTGATTCTGCCAGATACAGCTGATTACCCGCTGAGGTTGCGCGCAAGGCAACAGGCGGACCAGATCAGTCGACAGGCCACTTGGCTTCCGAAGCATCAAGAAGTTGCGAGAACTGAAACTGTGCGGATGGTGTGGTTGGGGGTGTCGATAGGGCGCGTTTGACGGCTTGCAGCAAGGCTGCATGAGGTCCAGACATGACCACCGCAGTCTGCCGGGAAGGATGAGACAACGTCACCAGAGGAGTCGTCTCGTGAAGGACGAGGGGAGCTAACCCCGGAGAGGACAGCTTCCCCTGGGGGGCGAGAAGCACTTCGGTCCTTCCCTGAGGGTCCAGGACTCCCAGGACATCAAAATGGACAGGGGCTTGATGAGAGGGGCTGCCAGAAGGCTGCGGCACACACACATTTTCCGTCTGGATTAATGCATGCCCGGACTGGGAATGACTCACCCTGCGTCCGCCGGCAAGCGCCAGGTGAGCAGGAGGGCGACCGTCTATTCGTCCAAGGTGGATTGGGTTTGGACCCTTTGTGTGGCCGTCTAAAATCAGCAGCAAGAATTCCTCGTCGCAATGTCCAGCTGTGTATCGGATCGGGCTCTGTCTCGCAGAGTGTTGGTTGGAGAGTGGGCGGAAAGTCGGGTGTTCTTCCAAGACGGACCTCACCGCCGAGACCGCAACGGCGCAATTTCCAAGCAGCCCAGTTTCCACGGCAAAACACACAAAAATTTTCGGTGGAAGGAGGCCCCCGGATGGAAGCTTGGCGTTCTTGGTGGGGCCCCTGCCCGAATCTCCAGGACGCCTTGCGGGAGAGCCAGAGGCGTCAGGTGTGGGCGGGGGTTGCGGCACTGCCGCATTCGTCCCGTTCTCTTGCTCTTTCTTGTCGCTGCTCAAAGTCTGCGCATCCCGGCCAGGCTCTCGGTGAGCCTTGCGGCCAGGGTGCCTGGAGGACAGGAGGCGATGACTCCATTTGCTCTCCGCATTCCCACATGCCTGTGGGAAGAGGTTCCGGAAGCTGTTACCTCGACACACCCCTCCCTCCTTCTTCTCTCAACAGCGGCCGCTCTGCATGGCCTCCTCGCAGGCAGCCGCCGCAATCCTCCCAGGCCTGGATGAATAAATAAATCAGATGGTGTTCTCTCCTGTCCCTTTATGTTCTGCATTCCCCCGTCTTTTTGGATTTTGCACATTCCAGTCGCACCCCAAGCGAGATTCGTTTTCCTGCCCAAGGGGTAATACGGACCTTGTTTCTCTCTTATAGGGTGTGCGCCGTACCTCGCCGTGGTTGACGCCCAACCCGAGACGACCTAGCATTCCTCGCCCAGCCTTGCTTCCCGCCCTTCCGCCCCTGTCGTGCCGGCTGTGGTGCTGCAGCCCAATTTTACCCCCTTGGCCCAGCCAGCCCGCCCGCACAAGTTTTTTTCTCACTTATATACCCTTCCCTGCCAGTCGGGCACCGGTGCAGCCCGCTCGCACACCACGGTCAAATCAGCACACAACACATCTTTGCTGCTGCTTTAGCCTACATCCACCTTGAGCCTCGCGCATCCCCAGCGCGCTCTGCCGACATGAGCAGAAGCGTCAAATTCCGCAGGGCCTCGCCCTCGGGCCACTACGACCACCAGCGCAGCGACTCGGGTTTCAGCGACTGCGAGAGCCGCACCTCCAACACGGAGCGCGACTACCTCGGCCCCGGCTACGAGGACCACGGCCTCTACACCATCCGCCAAACACTCGAGACAACACGCCAGGAAAGCGAACAATGGAGGGCCAAGGCCGAGGAGCTCGAGGAGAAGCTCAAGGAGATCCGCAACGACTTTGAGCAGGCCAAGGCGCACATGCGCGCCCTCTCCAACGAGACCCAGGTGCTTTCGCAAGAAAAGGAAGCCCTCACCAAGGCCAACAAGGACCTCACCGACCAGAACACGCAGCTCCAGGACACGGTCAAGGAGCTGAAGAAGGCCAACCGCAAGAGCAGCAGCGGCTCGTCGCCATCGGGGTCCAGCGCCACTGCCTCCGAGTCCTCGGACGAGAAGAAGGTGCGCCGCAGCTCCAGCAAGCGCCCCAAGGACAGGGGCGAGAAGGAGAAGGAAAAGGAGCGCGGCCGCGAGCGCGAGAAGGAGCGCGACAAGGAGCGCGAGCGTGAGCAGCGGCGCAAGGAGAAGGAGCGCCTCCAGGAACGGGAGCGTCTCCAGGAAGAGACCGAGCGGCTGCGCAAGCGCTTCGACACGCGCGGCGACGAGAGCGACGCAAAGAGCAGCATCACATCGACCAAGAACCAGCGCCATCGCGACAGCTACATCGAGCCCATGGGCCACAGCGCGCCCAGGCCGTCGGCCACCGTGCCTCCCTCGCCGTCACGGCAGTACTCGTCATACCCAGCCACCAGCGCGCCGGCCTACCCAACAGCCCCGGCGTACGCGAGCATCCGCGAGCCCTTCGCCGCGAACACACCGCGGTCCCTCCACCCCACCGTCTACGTCGCCGATGACTACCCCTCCTACGGCACGGCGGAAGAAGAGGACTACCACTCGCGCACTCATGGCCGGTCTACACGGCACCCGAGGTGATGCGCCAACTCCTCCTGAGTGCGCACGCGATCGATTCGACAAGCCAACCTCGAACCATCATCCTCGGCTGGTCCCGGTCCTGCATTCTTGACACGAGTCCGCCGATTGGCGGTACCTGCACCAAACTCTCCTGCAGCCCTGCGATGTGCTGCTGCGAGTGAGCGTCAAACGGATTCGGCCAATTCCTGGCTGCTTCCCAATCGGGCCGCATCCCCCCTGCGCTTTCTTTTTTTTTTGCTCGTCGCTGCCCAACGGAGCCCCACCCCACCTCCGGAACCCCAGCGTCGCATTTGGCCCCATCTCACACACACACTCACACAAAACATGGAAATTCCCGAGCGGCCTCCCGTTTGGCGAAATCAGCCGGACCGACCAGGGGCTTGCTTTGATTTCCCGCGCCGCAGCAACTCAGCTCGGCGTCAGCCACACACATCTCTTGTCCTGTTGCCAGGGAGCGACGAGGCTGGGGCTGAGCGGATCGTCCGCAGCGGCGCGCGCACGGCCAATGCCATGGACCCCATCACCAAAGCATGGCTTCACGGCTTGGTGCCTGCCCCACTTCGGACGGATGTTGCCCCGGTGGATCCCGCTTGCTCCCACCGGGTCGGGTCGGGAGGGACCCCACCGACTCCATCCGATCCCCGACGGGACTCCACTGTTTCCACAAAACGTTATTCTCACATGCAAGTTTCATTGGGGAAACCGGATGGATCACATGGCTCTTGTTTCTTCTTCTTCTTCTTCTTCCTTTTTGGGACACTTTGTTTGGATGGGTCTTGGTTAACTTCCCGATATACCCCCTTTTTTGTTGTCTTTCTTTTCTGTCTGTGTTGTTGTTTGTAACAAACCACAATTACGTTTTTGTTTTGGCATGTATCTCACCCCCGAATGAGCGGGAGATGATGGAGGGGTTCAACATGGTCGGATCTCGGCTGGGCATGGGGGATCAAAGCACGGTTGTATGGGATCATTTTGGGCTGCATATAGATCTAGATAGACTTTTTCCTTGTCTTGTCCCCACGGCAGTTTTGTATCACGATCGGTTTTGTATCATGCCGTTGTTGGCATGGGATGGGATTGGGGCTTGGGACTTGGGAATGGGATTACACTAGATGCGAGACTCGCAGGAGTTGAATTGAGGAGTTGAAACACACTTATTAAAGTTCGATGCGTGATCTGTTTGTTCATACCATGCCCACGTCAGTAAAGGATTAAACAAGTCACGTCCTTGTGTATCTTGTTGCCGCCCAAAATACACTGATGACACGCAGCCACACCAATTCGTAAGCAAACCTCACTTCCTGTGACATGTTCCCTGGAGGTGGGTTGCATCTTGTGTTCTTGCGTCGGCATGGCTTGGAATTCGTATCTCAAGCAGCCTGTGTAGTCTATTTCCCATCTCGGATGGCGGCTCAGTCCCTGCCCACCCCTCACATCCCCCGGCGTCTCGGCGCCTTGGTTCGTCTGCTCGGGTCGACCAAGGCGTTCATCTCGGCTATCCTTTGGCTCATCTCATCCAGAACAGGGGGCTTGTTGCTGCTGTCCGCGCCCGCCTGCTCGTCTTGTCTCTCCTTCAACCATCTTGCACGCGAATAACGGTAGATGTGTTTAGGGTCGTAGCTCCACCCTTCGGCGTGATACCGCCTCATACACACCAGCTCGTGATGGCCCCACTGGCGGCAGAATTCACATCGAGGCTTTGGGCAGTCGCGTGTCTTGTGATCGTGCATGTCGTAGCCGTGGTAGTACATGCACGGCGTTTGGTCGAGGCAGGCGCTGGTGTCGTGGTCGCCCCTGCCGCAGATGCCGCAGTTGGTGGAAGCAGCGGCGAGATGGCCTGGCCTGCCGCAGTTGCGGCATTTGTTGCGATCGGGGCATTCGCGTGCGAAGTGGCCCATTCGGTGGCAGCTGTAGCACTTGATCGCTGCTTTCCAATCGGGCTTGGACTCGGAGGGGGACTTGGGAGGGTGTTAGTCGTGACAATTGTGTGAGTGGCATCAAGTGGTCCGCAGCAAAACATACCTTGGAATCATCATCGACTGACTTCGTTCTGGTGGTGCCAGTCTTCTTCAGGGCGGCATTGGTGGGATGGTTATGGTGACCTTTGCCGAGTTGCTCTTCGTGGGCGTGGTCGCCAACGTGGTTGGGAATGACTTCGGACTAGGAGTCAGAGGTGTTAGTTTAAAGACCTGACTGGTATTCAATCCTGATGGCGAGAAACTTGCCTGTGTATCTTCAGGAGCCTCATTAGAGGCGTCGTAACCACTCTTCTTTTCCATGGTTACGAAAGTCGAGGAATGGAAAGAGATGAAAGTTCTGGTGAGGAAAGGTGCGGTTCAAAATGAAGGAATCTGAACGGGAAAAGAAATCAGGGTTAGAAGAGACTTCGGGGGCTTGGGGGAGAAATTAGTGAAGGTGGAATTCTGGGAATCCAGCTGCCCGGCTTGGAAGTGGTCCTGCTGAAAAGAATTCCGAGGCTGCCCGGTTAGAGATGGATCTTATTCCTATTGTGCGCCGGAAGGCCTTCTAGCACAATACATACTGAATCTAAAAAGTGAATCCTCCTTCTTTAAGGTACGGTCAATAGAAACCAAGCTGTTCTACTCTACTCCAAATTCCATTGGCTTATGAGAGGGCTCTGAACCAGGACACCAATGTTAGCGACAGTAGGTGCCAAGATTATTGGAGGTGAAAATGGAATGATAGAATTGTTTCATGTCGGATCTTGTGTCAGTGGAAAACGTGACGGAGAACCAAATCAACTCCATGGGAGCCTACGAGAAGGCACAAACAGTGGAGGCTTCTCACCACCGTGAATCACATACCAGTCGAGGCTTCAGGAAAGGTCATTCTTTCAACAAAGTGACTTTGACGAATCATTGCCATCTTGCGCCCTTCATCCCATCCGTGGAGCATCAATGAGGCTCTTTCCGGGAAGGAATACTGATCAAGAGCTAGGGGGAGGGTTCTCTGTTTGGGCTTGTGAAGTGACGGTGATTGCCACATTACCTAGAGCTTCTAATGGTGGGAAACCGGTTGAAAGTGTCTGATGGAATCAAGACAGAGAATCGAGGTTTCAAGCGATGTAGACAGAGACGATGAGAAACCCCTTGGCTTTACGCAACGATCTTACGGAGTGGGACAGGAGTCATGGGAAGGAACTAGGACGGGGGTGGGGACTGTGAAATGGGCGGTGGTGGCCTGTGGGATGATTCGGAGATACCAACTAGACAACACAACATGAGAGCGGCGCATCGGAAGATTTGAAAATTGAGAACGCAAGCAAGATTCAGAGAATATGACATCAAGTGAGGTTGTGGTTTGCAACGCCTGCCTGGTCCTTGACGAGGGCATGTTGTAATAGTGCCAAGCCAGATACAGCTTTCAAGCTGGAACACAGGTCAGTGAGGTCGGGTTCTTGAGACATCGGGCTTGGCAAGTCACGTGCAAAGCTGGGTCCAGTTTATTTCTCAGACCGCCTTCCTTCTTGGACGTGCAGGGATGCTCGAAGGGAAGAACATTGCCCCGCCGCCGCAACTTGCACACTCAACGGCCTTGGAATCGTCTCTTGGACAACCCGGCATCGCATCTTCGCAACTCGGAGACGAGTCTTGCTGCTGTAGGCGCTTCAATGCCTGAGCCAAACTAGCCTCTACCAGCCGAATCCGTGGTTGCGTGACCCCCACCAAGAACAGAGCAGAGCTCGTTTGGGGGCCGACGTCTCGAAATTTTCTCGGGCTCTGTTGCGCAGAAAACCGGCAGAAACCGACGATTACGATTGACGATTGACGATT
>Ga0247823_10005570_pt1 | contig 10015 bp, 5 predicted proteins | sample 13C_PalmiticAcid_2_FD_192426 | JGI IMG/M metagenome (GOLD analysis project Ga0247823, IMG submission 192426) | Soil microbial communities from agricultural site in Penn Yan, New York, United States - 13C_PalmiticAcid_Day30 | ecosystem: Environmental > Terrestrial > Soil > Agricultural land...
ACATCGCCCATGCCATCGGCAACGCGCTGTTCCTCTACGGGCCGCGCATGCGCAAGGAAGAGGTCGACGTGGACAACCGCTGCGTCGCCGGCCAGCTGACCGCCTTCTGCGATCCGAACCGCCTGGAGCAGGTGCTGATCAACCTCGTCGGCAACGCCATCGACGCGATGGGCGGCGGGCCGCCGCGCACGCTGACGCTGCAGGCGTCCGCGCTGCCCGACGGCGTGCCCCCGCCGCACCTGCCCGCCGCCGCCTGCCCCACGGGCTGGGTGCGCGTGGACGTGCTCGACACCGGCATCGGCTTCGCCGGCGGCACGGCCGACCACCTCTTCGAACCCTTCTTCACCACGAAGGCCAATGGCCAGGGCCTCGGCCTGGGCCTCGTCATCTCCCGCGACATCGTCCGTGAATTCCACGGCGAGATCGAAGCCGCCGACCGCCCCGAGGGCGGCGCCCGATTCACCCTCTACCTGCCCACCGGCCCGGTGGACCCCGACCATGCTGCCTGACCTGTCCGTCCTCGTCGTCGAAGACGACCCCCACATGCAACTCGGCTGCGTGCAGGCGCTGCAGCTCGCCGGCCTGTCCGTGCGCGCCGTGGACTCCGCCGAAGCCGCCACGCCGCTGATCGCGCCCCGCTTCCCCGGCGTCGTCGTCACCGACATGCGCCTGCCGCGCGCCGATGGCCTCTCGCTCGTTCGCCACTGCCGCGAGCAGGTGGACGCCGAGCTGCCCGTCATCATGATCACCGGCCACGGCGACGTGAACCTCGCGGTGGAGGCCATGCGCAGCGGCGCGTACGACTTCATCCAGAAGCCCTTCTCGCCCGAGGTGCTGGTGGAGGTGGTGCGCCGCGCGCTCGAGAAGCGCGCCCTGACGCTCGAGGTCGCCGCGCTGCGCCAGGCGCTGTCCGACCGCAACGCCATCGAGGGCAAGCTCGTGGGCCGCTCGGCGCAGATCCAGAAGGTGCGCTCGCTCGTGTCCGAGGTGGCGAACTCGCCGGTCGACGTGCTGATCCACGGCGAGACCGGCACCGGCAAGGAACTCGTGGCCCAGGCCCTGCACGACCTGTCGTGCCGCAAGTCGCGGCCGTTCGTGGCGCTGAACTGCGGCGGCGTGCCCGACAACCTGCTCGACAGCGAACTCTTCGGCCACGAGGCCGGCGCGTTCACCGGTGCGCAGCGCCGCCGCATCGGCAAGATCGAGTACGCCGACGGCGGCACGCTGTTCCTCGACGAGGTCGAGAGCATGCCGATGGCGATGCAGATCAAGCTGCTGCGCGTGCTGCAGGAGCGCAAGATCGAGCGGCTCGGCTCGAACCAGAGCGTGCCGGTGGACGTGCGCGTGGTGGCCGCCACGAAGGACAACCTGCTGCAGCGGGCGCAGCAGAACACGTTCCGCGCCGACCTGTACTACCGGCTGAACGTGGTGAACATCGAGGTGCCGCCGCTGCGCGAGCGCCGCGAGGACATCCCGCTGCTGATGGAGCACTTCATGCTGATGGCGTCGAGCCGCTACGGCCGGCCGCACCCGTCGGTGTCGGACGACCAGATGCACCGCCTGATGGCGCACGGCTGGCCGGGCAACGTGCGCGAGCTGCGCAACGTGGCCGACTGCGTGGTGCTGGGCATCGGGAAGGACGGCTTCGGCCTGGAGCCCGCGGCCGAGAACCCCGACGGCGACTCCGGCGCCTCGCTCACCGACATGGTGGAGGCCTTCGAGCGCGCCCTGATCTCGGTGGAGCTGAGCCGCCACGGCGACAACATCGCCCACAGCGCGAAGGCGCTGCGCATGCCGAAGACCACGCTCAACGACAAGATCCGCAAGTACCGCCTCTTGTGAAAGAGGCCGCCGCCGGATTCCCGATCCGGCGGCCATGACGACCCACGGGATTTCGTGCAGGTTGTCACATCCGCGCAGCGCCCATGCTGCAGTGCCGCACCAGCAGCGGGCACACGGCTCATACCCATTCTTCCTATGACAGCGGTCATTCCAGCCGAGATGCTGCACCGCAATGGACGCAGCCGCGTCACCGCCACGGTGCGCGCCATACCGGGAATTTGAACCGGGCACGGTCGATGCAATTGGTTGCACGTGACGTGGACGAACCGGCCGGTCGGACACGCGCAGCCCGAATCCATCCGACAACCGCTCGACCTCACAGGAGTACCTGCAGTGAAGTTCCGATGCTCGCCCCGCCTCATCGCACGCCTGGCCCCGCTGCCCGTGGCCATCGCGATGGCCTTCTCGCTGCCCAGCAGCAGCGCCCATGACGAAACCGGCCCGGAAATCTGGTCCGTCCGAATCACCTACAGCAGCCCCGACGAACTGGGCCGGCTGACGAAGCTGCTCGACCACCCGTACGTCGACCAGAAGAAGCACGAAGTCACCGCCGAGGTGGGACCGGACGAACTCGCCAGCCTGAAGGCCATGGGCGCGAACGTCACGATCGACGAGACCGAGACCGCCCGCATCCACTCGTTCGTGACGGGCCGGGCGAAGGACGCCGAGGACCGCAAGGGTGTCCTCGGCTGGGTCGGCACGAAGAGCATCGCCAACGGCGCGCACGGCTGCTACCGCACGGTGGAGGAGGTCTACACGACCTTCGACGACCTCGTCGCGAAGTACCCGAAGCTCGCGAAGGTGCAGACGCTCGGCAAGAGCTGGATGGGCGAGCAGCAGAAGCTGCCGGCCGTGGGCACCACCGTGCCCGACAACAGCACGTCGTCGTTCGCGAACCTGCTGATCAAGTACCTGCCCGCGTCGATCGTCACGCGCTTCAACCTGAGCCTGTTCCCGGTCGACCCGAACCCCGTCAAGGTGATCGTCGTCGGCAACTTCGAGAAGCAGGACGCGAAGGCCGAGGCCCCGCCGAACATGGTGTGGACCGGCGGCATCCACGCGCGCGAGTACGCGCCGCAGGAAGTCGGCATGAAGTTCATCGAGTGGCTGCTCGACAACTACGGCAAGGACCCGAACGCCACGATGATGCTGGACACCAACCGGTACCACTTCATCGTGCACAACCCGGACGGCCGCAAGATCGCCGAGCAGGACATCTCCGCCCGCCAGCGCAAGAACACGAACTACGTCACCGCGGCGTGCACCACCGTCTCGGGCGGTGTCACCAACACGCTCAGCTCGGGCGTCGACCTGAACCGCAACTACCCGTTCGGCTGGGCCACCGGCGGCACGGGCGGCTCGGACGGCAACTCGTGCGGCGAGACCTTCCGGGGCACCGGCCCGGCCTCCGAACCGGAGACCAAGGCCGTGCTGAACTACGTGCGCGGCACCTGGAACCAGGCGGCGTGCAAGTGGGAAGGCGGCGCGCTGCCCGACGGCCGCCCGAAGAACGCGACCTACTGCAACCCCGAGAACCGCGACAACGGCGGCGCGGGTGAACTCGACTGGCAGACCGGCGCCGACATGAACTACGGCGGCGGCGTGTTCATCGACCTGCACAGCAACGCCCGCGCGGTGCTGTGGCCGTGGGGCGTGGAGCGCACCGAGAACAACAACAACACGCACACGCCGAACAACAAGGGCATGGCGGTCATCGCGCAGCGCCTCGCGTTCCACAACAACTACTCGTCGCAGCAGCTCCTCAGCTACAACACCGAAGGCACGACGAAGGACGCCGTCTACGGCTACCTCGGCGCCCCGGCGTACACGGTGGAGATGGGCCGGTCCTTCTACGAGGACTGCGGCGTGTTCGACCGCGAGACATACCCGGAGAACTTCAACGGCTTCCATTACCTGAGCCGCGTGCTGCGCCGTCCGTACCAGCTGCCGTTCGGCCCGGACACCGTGAACGTGGCCGTGGGCAAGGCATCGGTCGCCGCGGGTGAAAAGGTGAGCGTCACCGCCACGGTCGACGACAACCGCTACCGCTACTCGAACGCCGGCCAGGCCAACATCCTGCCGCCGCCGTACCCGGTGGTCTACAACGTGAAGTCCGCGATGGCCTACATCGACACGATGCCGTGGGAGCCGGGCGCGAAGGGCATCCCGCTCACGCTCTCGTCGTCCGACCAGGCGAAGGCCGACTTCCCGGACGCGACGAAGACCGTGACCGGCACGATCGACACCACCGGCCTCTCGGCAGGCCGCCACATGGTGTTCGTGCAGGGCGTGAACGACGACGACAAGGCTGGTGCCGTGTCCGCCGCGTTCCTCGACGTCGCGGCCGCCCCGGCGCCCTCGGCCGACAGCGGTGGTGGTGGCGGCTCGATGCGCCTGCTCGACCTCGTCGCGATGCTGCTCGGCGTCGTGGGCCTCGGTGCCGCCGCGCACCGTGCCCGCCGCAGCCGCCGCTGATGCAGGACGGCGCCCGCTCCGCACCGAACCCCAACGAACCCACCGCGCGGGATGCGTCCCGCGCGGCCCAACCTTCCTGGAAGTCCATGATGCGATTCAAACCCCAACCGCTGGTCCTGGCCCTCACCGGCCTCGCGGTCCTGTCCTTCGCCGGCTGTGGTGGCGATGACGACGCGCCCGCCCCCGTCACCCCGCCGCCGGCCACCGCCGAGTCGAGCATCCAGGGCGTCGTGTTCGACGGCCTGCTCGCCAACGCGACCGTCTGCGTCGACCTCAACGAGAACCGCGACTGCGATGCCGGCGAACCGTCGGCCGTGACGTCGGCCACCGGCACCTACAAGATCGAGAAGCTGACGGCCGCCCAGGCCACCGGCTTCACGGTGCTCGCGAAGGCCGTGGCCGGCACGACGACGAACGCCGACGCCCCCGTCACCACCGCCTTCACGCTGGCCGCGCCCGCTGGCAAGGCCGCCGTCATCAGCCCGTACACGACCCTGGTCGTGTCCGAGGTCGATGGCGGCCGCGCACCGAACCGCGCGCAGGCCGAGGAGAACATCCTCAGCAACCTCGTCGGCACCGCCGGCGACGTGGGCGGCCTCACGCTGTACTCGAACTACGTGGGCGACGAGACCATCGGCACCGTGGCCAAGCGCGACAAGATGGCCGGCCTCGGCCAGCTGCTGACCGTCGCGTTCGCGAAGACGGCCGCCACGTCGGGCCTCACCGGCACGGCGGGCTTCGGCGCGCTGGGCCAGGCCGCCACGGGCTCGCTGCAGCAGGTGCTGTCGCAGGTGGCGGGCAAGCTCGCCGCGGCCGACCGCGACACGCTGTCCGCCGCGCTGCAGGACAGCCTCGTGCCCACCGCGGCCCACCTCACCGACGTCAAGAACGCCGCCGCGAAGACGGCTGCCGCGCCGATCGAAGGCGCGTGGATCAAGACGACGGGCGCGCTGAAGGAGCTGTTCCTGTTCGCAGGCGACGGCACCTTCGTGCACCAGGTGCTCGCCACGGGCGTGGCGCTCAACACGGCGGACGTCACCACCACGCAGTTCGACAACGGCTTCGGCTACAAGTACGGCCGCTACGCGTTCGCCGGCGGTGTGCTGACCACGAGCCTCCTCGAGGCCTCGGAAGCGTCCGGCCCGGGCAGCGGCACGCTGAACAACGTCACCGTCACCGGCAACACGCTGACGGCCGACGGCGGCGTGACCTTCGAGCGCGTGACCGGCACCGACCCGCTCGTGGGCGGCTGGGTGCGCCCGAACGGCAGCAACGAGCCCGAGTTCCTGGTGATGTTCGGTGACGGCACCTACGTGCACAGCACCTTCTACTACCAGAACGACCCGCAGACCGGCACGGCGACCTTCTTCGAGACCGCCAAGTCCGCAGGCCTGCGCAAGGGGGCCTACGCGCGCGACACCACCAACGCGAGCGTCGTGAACTTCGGCGACACCACGGTGGTCTTCAACGGCGCGCTCGCCATCCCGAGCGCCCCGGGGGTCGCCCACGTGCAGCCCGACGGCAGCCTGTCGATGACGGGCCTGCGCCTCGTCAAGCTCGGCACCGCCGACGGCGCGAAGGCCGTCACGGGCCTGTCGGAAGCCACCCGCTCGCGCCTGTGGTCCGGCCGCTACTTCAGCCGCACCGTCAGCATCGGCGGCGTGAACCGCCTGCAGTACGTGTACGTGCGCGGCCCGAACGACGTGCTGACGTTCCTGCAGCCCACCGTGGCCGGCGGCACCGCGGCCTGCGAGACGCACCCCGGCGGCACGCCCGCGCCCGACTTCACGTCGGTCGCTCCCGGCGACGGCAAGCTCAAGCAGTTCGTCGTGGGCACCGGCACCGCCGCCACGGCCGGCTACGCGCAGCGCCGCCTGAACATCGGCCAGCCGGGCGCCGCGGTCACGTACTCGCCGATCGCCAAACCCACCAACACCACCGCGCGCTGCGTGTGGCCCCTCTGAGTCCGACCTCCTCTTTCCCCACCATGATGAAAACGACCATGAAACGATCGACCCTCGCCCTCGCCGTGCTGTGCGCGGCCCTCGGCACGGCCCATGCGCAGGAGAACGACACCCTGAAGAAGATCAAGGACAGCGGCACGGCCACGATGGGCGTGCGCGAGTCCTCCGGCGCGCTGTCGTACACGCTCGGCGACGGCAAGTACGCGGGCTTCCACTACGAGGTCTGCACGAAGGTCCTGGCCGACGTGCAGAAGCAGCTCGGCCTGGCCAAGCTCGACGTGAAGTACCAGCCGGTGACGTCGCAGAACCGCATCCCGCTCGTGCAGAACGGCACGGTGGACCTCGAGTGCGGCTCGACGACCAACAACGCCAAGCGCCAGGAAGACGTGGCCTTCGCGCCGACGCTCTACGTGGAGGAAGTCCGCATCGCCGTGAAGGGCGCCTCGGGCATCACGAACATCGAGCAGCTCGCGGGCAAGACGGTGGCCACCACCACCGGCACCACCTCGGTGATGCTGCTGCGCAAGCACCGCCGCGCCAACGGCGTCGAGTTCAAGGAGGTGTTCGGCAAGGACCACGCCGACGCCTTCCTGCTGCTCGAGTCGGGCCGTGCCGATGCGTTCGTGATGGACGGCCAGATCCTCGCCGGCAACATCTCGCGCGCGAAGGCCCCGGGCGACTTCAAGATCGTGGGCGACGTGCTCTCCGTCGAACCCATCGCCATCATGTACCGCAAGAACGACCCCGCCTTCAAGAAGGTGGTGGACGACAGCGTGAAGGCGATGCTCAAGAGCGGCGAAGTCGCGAAGCTCTACGACAAGTGGTTCCTGCAGCCGATCCCGCCGACCAACACGCGCGTCGGGCTGGCCGCCAGCGAGGCCACGAAGTCGGCCTGGGCGAATCCGAACGACAAGCCGGTCGAGGAGTACAAGCAATAAGGGAGGGTGGGCCCCGGCGTTCGCCGGGGTGACCCGCCTCGTCATCCCGACGAAAGTCGGGATCCATCGCAGGCCGTTGGCAAGGCCGGCGCCAGGTTGCGGCGCCGGCCTTTTCGTTTCCGGGTCAGATGAACCCGAGGTTCGGATTGAAGTTCTTCAGGTTCGGGAACACGATGTTCAGGTCGGTGTCGCTCACGCCGAACCACTTGCCGAGCGTGGCGCCGATCTGGTCCACCGACACGCCGGGCAGGAAGCTGCCGGAGCCCACCTCGTCGGGCTGGCTCAGACCCACCTGCGGGAACCGCCCGTAGACTTCCTTGCCCTTGACCGCGCCGCCGTACACGAAGTGGTGTGCGCCCCAGCCGTGGTCGGTGCCGTCGCCGTTCGTGGTGAACGTGCGACCGAAGTCGGAGCCCGTGAACAGCGCCACCTTGTCGCGCATGCCGATGGCGGCGAGGGCGGTGTCGAAGTAGCCGATGGCATGCGACAGGCGCGCCATCAGGTCGGCCTGGCCGCGGTTCTGGTTGTCGTGGGTGTCGAAGCCGCCCATCGAGACGAAGAACACCTGCCGCGTGGCGCCGAGGCCGGCCCGCGCACCGATGATGCGCGTGACGGTCTGCAGCTGCACCGCGAGGTCGTTGTTCGCGAGCGTGCGCGAGGACGGCCGCATGTACTGCGTGGGCGCCGCCACCGTCGATGCGGCGTAGGCCGTCTGGAACGCGGCCTGCGCGTCGATCGAGCGTTTCGTGATCACCGACTGCTCGCGCGCCATCAGGTGCGTGGCGTTCGTCTGCGTGATGATGGCGCGGTAGTTCGTGGCTGCGACGGTCGAGCCGAACAGGTTGCCCGTGATGTTCCCGATGGCGGTGGCGCCGTTGCTGCCCACCTGGTACTGGAACACGTTCTGCCCGGTCATGAACACGGCGTTGCCGCCGGCCGAGATGCTCGTGAACACCGTGTTGGTGTTGCCACCCGCCACGAGGTCGCCGAAGCGGCCGCCCCAGCCGATGCGCGCGCCCTCGGGCCCGAGGGCCTGCCACATCGACTGCTGGTCGTTGTGCGAGAACAGCTTCGCCGGGCGTTTCTTCGTGGTGTTGCTCTGGTACTCGGCCTTCGTCATCGGCTGCACGAGCGGGCCGGCGTTGGCGATGATGCCCAGGCGCGACTGCCCGAACAGCGACTGCATCTCGGTCATCGACGGGTGCAGCGCGAAGGTGCGGGCGTTGTTCTCCGCGAACGCGGTGAAGTTGGGCACCACGGGCAGCACGCCGCCCAGCGCGGCGGGCGAGGCCGCCGCGGCGGCCGCGTCGGGCGCGGTGCCCACGGCGCGCAGCGCGATCGGGTCGGTGCCGGTGTTGCGCACGGTGGTGTACGTGTTCCACGACGCCGTGTCGGTGGGCAGCACCATGTTGGCGGAGTCGTTGCCGCCGTAGAGGAACAGGCACACGATGGCCTTGTAGTCGGCCGTCTGCGCGGCCGCGGTGTTCATCGCCGCGAGGTTCATCGCGAACGGAACGCCCGCGGGGCCGACGGAGCCGGCGATGAGCGAGGCACGGCGCAGGAACTCCCGGCGGGATGCGTTGTTCATGGTCATGGCGGGTTCCTCGTCACTTCTGGATCAGGTAGTCGGGCGACGCCATCGCCAGCATGAAGGCGATGCGCACGCGGTCGGTCTTGTCGTTCAGCACGTCGGCGGTGTTCGTGGCGGTGGCCTTGCGGACCGTGCGGCCCTCGACGGACGCCACGATCTGCGTGCGCAGTGCCTCGGGCATCTGACCCGACATCAGCAGCAGGTTCACGCGGTCGACCAGGGCCGGCACGTCCTCGGCGAGGTCGATGAACGGCGTCCAGGTCGGTTGCACGTCGCGGTCCTTGCTGGCGGAGACCCAGCCGCGGATGTAGTTGAGGTAGCCGGCGACGGACACCTCGTTGGTCAGCTGCAGCTCGGGCGCCACGAGACCGGCCTTCGCGGCGTCGCTGCCCGGCGGGGTGTAGCCCGGGCGGAAGAAGTTGAAGACGGTGGGCGAACGCAGCACGGTCTGGCCGAGGCGGGTCACCGGGTTGTCGGTGTCGTCGATGCCCGTGTAGGTGCCCTTGACCGACGTGGCCTTCGTGGCACGCAGCAGGCTCGAGAGGCGCAGCACGGGTTCGCGCACCTTGCCGGTCGAGTTGCTCATCGCGTCGTACGAGCGGGCCTCGGCATCGAGCAGCACGGCGGCGAACACGGCCTTCATGTCGCCGCGCACGCCCTGGCCGTTGTTGTTGAACGCGTTGGCGACGCGGTTCACGTAGGCCGGGCTCGGGTTGCTGGTGACCAGGCGCTGGATCAGCAGCTTGCCGATGAACGGGCCGACGTTCGGGTGGTTGAAGAGGGTGTCGAGCGCGAGCTTCAGGTCGGCCTCGGCGTCGGCCTTGGCCGCTGCGGGGATGGTGACGCCCAGGAACTTCTTCTCGGACACCGAGTGGTAGTTCGCATAGGCCTGCATCGGCATCCAGTCGCGGTCGGGGTTGGCGTTGCCGCCCCCGAAGCGCGAGTTCGTGCGGTCGGCGAGGTTCGGGCCGGCGTACCAGCTCCAGCCGGTGAACACCTTGGCCAGGCCCTGGATGTCCTCGTGGGTGTAGGTTTCGGTGGGCGTGCCGCCCTTGTACGTGCCGTCGTTGTTCAGCTCGTACAGGCCGATCGAGAACAGCTGCATGATCTCGCGCGCGTAGTTCTCGTCAGGGACACGGCCCTTGCCGTCTTCCTTCTGGTTGCGCAGCATCGTGAGGTACTGGCCCATCACCGGGTGCAGCGTC
>Ga0247823_10005571_pt1 | contig 10015 bp, 9 predicted proteins | sample 13C_PalmiticAcid_2_FD_192426 | JGI IMG/M metagenome (GOLD analysis project Ga0247823, IMG submission 192426) | Soil microbial communities from agricultural site in Penn Yan, New York, United States - 13C_PalmiticAcid_Day30 | ecosystem: Environmental > Terrestrial > Soil > Agricultural land...
GTGACCCACAGCACCACGCTGCTGCCGGCCATGGGCTGCACGCGGGTGGGGTCGGCCTGCAGCCAGTACGGGTCGCGGTCGATCGAGAAGCCCACCCACAGGCCGCCCACGCCGTTGACGCCGCTGGCCACCAGCGTGTCGGGGCCGAGCTTCGAGCGCAGCTCGGCGCCGATCGCGCGCGAGAAGCGGTCCTGCTCGAAAGGGTCCCACTTGTCGCCCGGCTCGCGGGGCATCACCTTCACGGCCTCGCCGGCCGAGATGGTCTTGACCAGCGTCACGCGGTCGATGCCGTCGACGTTCTTCAACGCCGCGCGGCTCAGGTTCACGAGGCTCGCGATCTGCTGCGCCGATTGCACCGCGCGCGGCTCGAACTCGAGCGCGCGGAAGGTCTGCACCCACGCGAACACGCCGCCCATCAGCAACACGGCCAGCAGGAAGAAGGTGCGCCAGAACAGGCTCAGCGCCACCGTGCCGCGGGCCGCGGGCGACTCGAGCATCGCGTTGCCGGGCATCTGCACCGTGGGTGCGAAAAAGGGGCCCTTCTGGGGCCCCTTTCGGCGGGACTTGCGTTTAAGCAGCGCCATCGGGGACGAAGACATAGCCGACACCCCACACGGTCTGGATGTAGCGCGGCTGGGCCGGATCGGGTTCGATCATCTTGCGCAGGCGCGAGATCTGCACGTCCAGGCTGCGGTCGAACGGCTCGAACTCGCGGCCGCGGGCCAGCTGGGCGAGCTTGTCGCGCGACAGCGGCTGGCGCGGGTGCCGCACCAGTGCCTTGAGCATCGAGAATTCGCCGGTGGTCAGCGCGATCTGCTCGCCGTCCTTCGACAGGCGGCGCAGCGCCAGGTCGAACTCGAACGGGCCGAAGGTGACGGTCAGCGCGTCCTTGGCCGGCGCACCCGGTGCCTCGAGGGCAGGGCGGCGGCGCAGCACGGCGTGGATGCGGGCCAGCAGCTCGCGCGGGTTGAACGGCTTCGGCAGGTAGTCGTCGGCGCCCACCTCGAGGCCGACGATGCGGTCGACGTCTTCCACCTTGGCGGTCAGCATGATGATGGGGGTGAGGTCGTTCGCGGCGCGCAGGCGGCGGCAGATCGACAGGCCGTCCTCGCCGGGCAGCATCAGGTCGAGCACGATCATGTCGACCGTCTCGCGGGTCAGCACGCGGTTCAGCGCCTTGGAATCTTCCGCCAGCAGCACCTCGAAGCCTTCCTGGGTCAGGTAGCGGCGCAGCAGGTCGCGGATGCGGGCGTCATCATCCACGACGACGATTCGGTCGGGGCGCTGGTTGGTCGCGGTGGTCATCGGGCGTACTCCCTGGTCATTTGTAACAGCGCCGATTGTGCGCAAGTTCACACGCAGTTTTAGCACCCCTGACTCATTGTTACAAACTGGTTTGACCCCGTGGACGCCTCGAATTTCGAGGGGAGGGTGTCGTCGGGTCCGCCGATTGCAGCGTTAGGCACCCATGATTTCAGTCAGGTTCCTCGCGGGAGTTGGTCTGGCGATGCTGCTCGGGGCGGCGGGCGCGCAGGTGCCCGAACGCCTGTCGGAGAACGACGTCCGGCACCTGCTCGGACGCACCGGATTCGCGCCGTCGCCGGCCGAGGTCGCGCCGTGGGTCGGCCTGCGGCCCGCCGACGCGGTGGACCGCCTGCTGGCCGAGGCCGAGGCGGCGACCCCGCGGCGCCCGGCCCCGGCGTTCACCACCGAGCCGGCGCGCACGCCCTATGGCCAGCTGCCCGACGAGGCGGCCCGCCGCGAGGCGAGGGCGCGCGACCGGGCCGACCTCCGCGCGCTGTCCACCTGGTGGCTCGTGGAGATGCGCGAGTCGCCCACCCCGCTGGCCGAGCGGATGACGCTGTTCTGGCACAACCACTTCGCCACGTCCGAGCAGAAGGTGCGCCAGCCGCAGGGCATGTACGTGCAGCACCTGCTGTTCCGCCGGTACGCGCTCGGGTCGTTCCGCGAGCTGCTGCACGCGGTGGCGCGCGACCCGGCCATGCTCGTCTGGCTCGACGGCAACAGCAACCGCGCGAAGGCGCCGAACGAGAACTTCGCGCGCGAGGTGATGGAGCTGTTCGTGCTGGGCGAAGGCCACTACGCAGAGGCCGACGTGCGCGAGGCCGCCCGGGCGTTCTCCGGATGGTCGGTGCGCCGCGCCGAGTGGCAGGCCGTGTTCCAGCCGAAGCAGTTCGACGCCGGGCCGAAGACGCTCTTCGGCACCACCGCCGCGTACGACATGGGCGGCGCGCTCGACCGCATCCTCGACCAGCCCGCCGCCGCGCGGTTCGTCGTCGACAAGCTGTGGCGCGAGTTCGTCTCGCCCACGCCCGACCTGCGCGACACCGGCCGCGCCGCCGCCGAGTTCCGCGCCAGCGGCTGGCGCACGTCGGCCGCGCTGCGCGTGCTGCTGCTGAGCGACACGTTCTGGTCGCCGGCCACGCGCGGCGTGCTCGTCAAGTCGCCGGTGGAACTGGCCGTGGGCACGCTGCGCCAGTTCGACCTCGCGCTCGACGACTTCACGCCGGTCGAGAACCTCACCGGACGCCTCGGCCAGGACCTCTTCCTGCCGCCCAACGTGAAGGGATGGCCGGGCTACACGACGTGGATCGACGGCGCGACCTTGCTCGAACGCAAGCGGTTCACCGAGCGCGTGTTCCGCGCGCTCGAGAACGGATCGGGCGCGATGGCCGACGGCGCGCGCCAGGGCCGGCTCGGCCCCGCCCGGGTGGCGTTCGATGCCGGCGGCTGGCTGCGGCCCCTCGGGGCGTGGCCCGACCGGGAGCCGGATGCCGCGGCGGTGTCCCGCCTGCAATCGGCCGTGCTCGCGGTCGCGCCGGTGAACCCCGTGCCGGCCGGCACCGTGGGCCTGCCGTACCTGCGGGCGATGACGCTCGACCCGGCCTTCCAGCTCAAGTGAGCCGACCATGAACCCGATGCTGCACCGTCGCCACCTGCTGTCCCTCGCCGGCTGCGCGGGCCTGCCTGGGTGGGCGTTCGCAGGCACGGTGGCGCGACCCGCGTCCGTCTCCGACCGCGTGCTCGTGCTCGTCGAGCTGAAGGGCGGCAACGACGGCCTCAACACGGTCGTGCCGTACGCCGACCCGCTGTATGCCACGCTGCGGCCCACCCTCGCGCTGAAGCCCGACGACGTGCAACGCCTCGACGAGAAGGTGGGCCTGCACCCCGCGCTCGCGCCGCTGGTGCCGATGTGGGACCGGGGCGAGGTCGCGGTGCTGCAGGGCCTCGGCTACCCGTCGCCCAACCTGTCGCACTTCCGCTCCATCGAGATCTGGGACAGCGCGTCGGCGTCCGACGAATACCTCGACGACGGCTGGGTGGCGCGCGCGATGGGCGCCGGCCTGCGCGGACGCGCCCGCTTCACCACCGAGGGGGTCGCGCTCGGCAGCGCCGGGCTCGGTGCGTTGCGCGGTGCGCGGGCGGTGTCGATCGGCAACGTCGATGCGTTCATCGCGCAGTCGCGCCTGGCGCGGGCCGCCGAAGGCGCGGGCTCGCCGGCGCTCGCGCACGTGCTGCGCGTGGAGGCCGACGTTCTGCAGGCGGCGGAGGGCCTGCGCGCCCAGCCGGCCACGCCCCTCGCCACCGAGTTCCCGTCCGGCGCCTTCGGCCAGGCCGTGCGCGCCACGTGCCGCATCGTCGCGAGCCAGTCGGGGCAGGGCGGGGTGCCGGTGTTCCACCTGAGCCTGGGCAGTTTCGACACGCACCAGTCGCAGGCCGGCACGCACGCGTCGTTGCTGAAGCAGCTGGCCGAAGGCCTCGTGGCGCTGCGGGCCGGGCTGGTCGAGGCCGGCGCGTGGGACCGCACCCTGGTGCTGACCTATTCCGAGTTCGGCCGCCGCGCCCGCGAGAACCAGAGCCGCGGCACCGACCACGGCACGGCTGCGTCCCACTTCGCGCTCGGTGGCGCGGTGAAAGGCGGGCTGGTCGGTTCGATGCCGGAACTCGGACGCCTCGACGCGACACAGAACCTGGTGCACACGTCTGACTTCCGTCAGGTGTATGCGACGATTGCCCGGCAGTGGTGGGGCGTGCCTCCGGAAAAAGTGATCCGGGGCCGCTTCGATCCGCTGCCGTTCCTGCGCGCGTGACCCGCGCGCCTTCCCGTTCGACCCTTGCCGGAGATCCGAATGACAACAACGAAAACGATGAAGAAGCTGTCCACCCGCGCCGTGGCGCTCGCCGTGGCCCTGGCCGCCACGGGCGCCTTCGCCGCCGACCCCGCCGTGTCCTCGCAACCCGTGGGCGTGGTGGGCCTGCAGGCCAGCGCCACCGCCGAGGTCACGAAGGACCTGCTGAGCGTGGCCCTGACCACCACCCGCGAAGGCACCGAGGCCGCGCAGGTGCAGGCCCAGCTCAAGCAGGCGCTGGACGCCGCGCTCGCCGAGGCGAAGAAGGCCGCCAAGCCGGGCCAGATCGACGTGCAGACCGGCAACTTCTCGCTGTTCCCGCGCTACACGAACAAGGGCGTGATCAACGGCTGGCAGGGCACCGCCGAGCTGCTGATCGAGGGCCGCGACATCCCCGGCATCGCCAAGCTGACCGGCCGCATCACCACGCTGACCATCGGCCGCGTGGGCACGAACCTGTCGCGCGAGCAGCGCGAGAAGGTCGAGAGCGAGCTCACCGCGCAGGCCATCACGGCCTACCGCGCGAAGGCCGCCGAGTACGCGAAGCACTTCGGCTACACCGGCTACGTGATCCGCGAGGTGAACGTGGGTTCGAACGAGCCCGTGGGCTTCGCCGCCGCGCCGATGATGCGCGCCAAGTCGGCCATGGCGGCCGACGAGTCCCTGCCCGTGGAGCTGGGCAAGGGCACGGTGACCGTCAACGTCAACGGCACCGTGCAGATGACGAAGTGAGTTACTGAGCCACCCAGCCGCCGTCCACGTTCCAGGCCACGCCACGGATCTGGTCGGCGGCCGGCGAGCTCAGGAACACCGCCAGGTCGCCCAGCTGCTCGGGCGTCACGAACTGCAGCGAGGGCTGCTTCTCCTGGAGCAGCTCGCGGTTCGCCTGCTCCACGGGGATGTTCTCGCGCGCGGCGCGGTCGTCGATCTGCTTCTGCACCAGCGGGGTCAGCACCCAGCCCGGGCAGATGGCGTTGACGGTGATGCCCGTGGTGGCCGTCTCGAGCGCCACGGCCTTCGTGAAGCCGACGATGCCGTGTTTCGACGCCACGTAGGCCGACTTCTGCGCCGAGGCCACGAGCCCGTGCGCCGACGCCACGTTGATGACGCGCCCCCAGTTGCGCGCCTTCATGCCGGGCAGGGCCAGGCGGGTGGTGTGGAAGGCCGACGTCAGGTTGATCGCGATGATCGCGTCCCACTTCTCGACGGGGAAGTCCTCCACGTTGGCCACGTGCTGGATACCGGCGTTGTTGACGAGGATGTCGACACCGTCGAAGTCCTTCTTCGCGTACTCGATCATCTCGGCGATCTGGTCCGGCTTGCTCATGTCGGCGCCGTGGTACCCCACCTTCACGCCGGCGGCCGCCACCTCGTCGCGCGCCGCCTCGAACGCCCCGAAACCGTTCAGCACCACGTTGGCGCCCTGTTTCGCGAGCCGCAGCGCGATGCCGAGGCCGATGCCGCTGGTGGAGCCCGTGACGAGGGCGGTTTTCCCTTTCAGCATGAAGATTCTCCTGGGGGTTGATACAGTGCGGGACATTATGTCGGCCCATCGTGAACTTCGTGAACACGACGGGCTTCGGAACAGGACAGGAACCAGCATGCACGAACCGCGCCTTCACCACGTCCCCGTCCTCCGCGGGCGTGCGGTCCAACGCATGGCGTACTGGGAGTGGGGCGACCCCGCCAACCCCCGCGTGCTCGTGTGCGTGCACGGCCTCTCGCGCCAGGGGCGCGACTTCGACGTGTTCGCCGCCGCCATGAAGGACCAGTACCGGGTGGTGGCGCCCGACGTGTTCGGCCGCGGCCACTCCGACTGGCTGCCCGACCCGGGCGGCTACCAGGTGCCGCTGTACGCCGCCGACATGATCGCCCTGATCGCCCGCCTGAACGTGCCCGAGGTGCACTGGGTGGGCACGTCCATGGGCGGCATCATCGGCATGGTGGTGGCCGCGCTCGGCCATTCGCCCATCACCCGCCTGGTGCTCAACGACGTGGGCCCGGCCATCGAGGCCGACGCCGTCACGCGCATCGGCACCTACCTGGGCCAGCCCGCACACTGGGAGACCGAACAGCAGGCCGCCGAGGCGCTCTGGGCCATCTCGAAGGGCTTCGGGCCGCACACGCCCGAGCAGTGGCTCGCGCTGTCCCGTCCCATGCTGCGCCCCGACGGCACGGGCTTCAAGCTGCACTACGACCCGAGCATCGCCGTCGCCTTCAAGAACCTCACGCCGGCCAACGCGAAGGCCGGCGAGGCGGTGATGTGGGCGATGTACGACCAGATCACCGCGCCCACCCTCGTGCTGCGCGGCGCCGATTCCGACCTGCTGTCGCCCGCCTCCGCGCGCGCCATGGGCGAGCGCGGCCCCCGTGCCGAGCTGCGTGAATTCGCCGGTGTCGGCCACGCGCCCATGCTGACCAACGACGAACAGATCGGGGCCGTGCGCACCTTCCTCCTGTCGGCATGAAGACCGGACTGCTGGACCGTCCCCAGAACGCCGCCCCCATCGTCCAGTTGACCGACGAGGGGCATGGCGAAGCCACGGCCATCGAACAGTCGCAGCTCGCGCGGGCCCGCGCCTTCGCGGAACCGCTGCTCGACGGGCAGCTGCTCGACACCGGCGAGGACGCGCTGGTGCACGCCGACGGCGTCGCCGCCATCCTCGAGGGCATCGGCGCGGCGCCGTCGATGCGCGCCGCGGCCTACCTCGTCTACGCCGGCGACTTCCTGAACAAGCCCGAAGAGGTCGTCAGCAAGGCCTTCGGTCCGTCGTACGCCGGGCTCGTGATGCACACGCGCAAGCTGGTGCAGATCCAGCGCGCCGCGCGCGAGGCGCAGGTGCACGAGGAGAAACGCGCCGAGCAGACCGAACGCGTGCGCAAGATGCTGCTCGCGTTCTCGCGCGACCTGCGCGTGGTGCTGCTGCGCCTCGCGTCGCGCCTGCAGACGCTGCGGCACTTCGCCAGCACGAAGACGGTGTGCCCGGTGGCGCTCGCGCGCGAGTCGATGCAGGTGTTCGCGCCGCTCGCCAACCGCCTCGGCATCTGGCAGATCAAGTGGGAGCTGGAGGACCTGTCCTTCCGCTTCCTCGAGCCCGACCAGTACAAGAACGTCGCGCGTCTGCTCGACGAAAAGCGCCTGGAGCGCGAGCAGGGCATCGAGGCCTTCCGCTGCCGGCTGGAGGAGGTGCTGGTCCAGCACCAGATCCACGCCGAGGTGCAGGGCCGACCGAAACACCTCTACAGCATCTGGAAGAAGATGCGTGGCAAGGGGCTCGACTTCGAGCGGGTGTTCGACGTGCGCGCGATGCGGGTCATCGTGCCCGACATCCCCGATTGCTACGCCGTGCTGAGCCACGTGCACGCGCTGTGGACGCCGGTGCCGGGCGAGTACGACGACTACATCGCGCGCCCGAAGCCGAACGGGTACCAGTCGCTGCACACCGTGGTGTACGACGACCAGCACCGCGCGGTCGAGGTGCAGATCCGCACGCAGGCCATGCACGACCACGCCGAACACGGCGTGGCCGCGCACTGGGCGTACAAGGAGGCGGGCACGAAGGGCTACGCCGGCGTCAGCGCGTCGGGCGACTTCGATGCGCAGATCGCCGAGGCGCGCAAGACCGTGCTGCGCCAGCTGCTCGCGTGGGAGCGCGACTTCGCAGGCGGTGGCGACGCGCCGAGCGCCGACACCGTTTTCGACGACCGCATCTACGTCTTCACGCCGCAGGCGTCCGTGGTGGAGCTGCCGGTGGACGCCACGCCCATCGACTTCGCCTACTCGGTGCACACCGACCTGGGCCACCGCTGCCGCGGCGCGAAGGTCGACGGCTCGATGGTGCCGCTGAACACGCCGCTGCAGAGCGGTCAGACCGTCGAGATCATCTCGGTGAAGGAGGGCGGCCCGTCGATGGACTGGCTGAACCCCGAACTGAACTACCTGCAGAGCCACCGCTCGCGCGCGAAGGTGCGGGCGTGGTTCAACGCGCTCGCGCAGCAGCACACCATCGCCCGCGGCCGCGAGGCGGTGGAGAAGCTGCTGCAGCGCGAAGGCAAGACGGCGGTGAAGCTCGACGATCTCGCGACGCAGCTCGGCTTCCGCCAGGCCGACGCGCTGTTCGAGGTGATCGGCAAGGACGAGTATTCGCTGCGCAACATCGAGACGCTGCTGCGCCCGCCCGAGGCGCTGCCCGATCCGGACGAAGTCATCGCCCAGCGCCGCTCGCGCCCTGACGGCGAGGCGCCGAAGGGCGGGGTGCTCGTCGTCGGCCTCGAGTCGCTGCTGACCAACCTCGCGCGCTGCTGCCGTCCCGCACCCCCCGACGCCATCGGCGGCTACGTCACGCGCGGCCGCGGCGTGGCCATCCACCGTGCCGACTGCACCAACTTCCGCGAGATGGGCCAGCGCGTGCCGGAACGCGTGATCGCCGTCGAGTGGGGCATCCCGCGCAGCGACAAGGCGGTGGTGTACCCCGTGGACGTGCAGGTCGAGGCGGCCGACCGCCAGGGCCTGCTGCGCGACATCTCCGAGGTGTTCACGAAGGAGCGCATGAACGTCACCAACGTGAACACGCAATCGGCCCGCGACCTGCGCGGCAGCACCGCGCGCATGAGCTTCACGGTCGAGGTGTCGGACTCGGCCCGGCTCAACCACGTGCTGGGTCTTGTCGCGAAAATCGAAGGAGTGCGATCTGCCCGTAGACGGTGACCCGAAAAGGGTGCTATAGTCGTGGTCTTGCAGGCGCGTAGCTCAGCTGGTTAGAGCACCACCTTGACATGGTGGGGGTCGTTGGTTCGAGTCCAATCGCGCCTACCACAACGGTAGGAAAAAAGCCCGGTAGACGAAAGTCCGCCGGGCTTTTCGCATTCCGGGTGCGCCGGGCTACAGCTTGCTCTTCAGCAGGCTGCTCAACAGCTGGTACTCGGCAGGATCCTCTTCCTTGATGCTCGCCAGGTCCTTCGCCAGCTGCCGGAGCCGTTCGCCGGCAGCGTCGGCCTTGACCTCCTCGACCTCCTTCCACATCGCGATGAACTCCTTTGCCGACTCCTCGCCGATCAGTTCGGCGTGGCACGTCGTGAGGAGCGTGTGCAGCAGGTCTGAGATGCGGCCGATCTGCCGGCCATAGCTGAGCTTGGCCACCACCGCGGCCTCGGTGGCCGGGGCGGCGGAGTTGATGTTGTTGATCGTGAACGTCCAAGGGTTGATGGGCTGGACGAACGTACCGCCGTGAATGGATGAAGGCAGCCAGTACTGCCAGGGGTTCGACGAGCCGGCCATGTGCACGCTCCTGGAGTGGTGGGTCAGGGGGTGCGATGCAGTCTATCGAGGCGGCCCCGTCGCCCATCCTCCAGGTTGGGGATGGCATGCCGTCGGCTGCGATGTAGAGGCGCTCGAAGCCCATCCGCTATGATCCCGGCCTCCCCGCCGCCCCCATGACCCGCTTCCTGCTTCGTCTCCTGCTGTTGTCCGTGTTCTTCAACACGGCCATCGGCCTGCCCGCGCACGAAGCGAAGCACCTGCCGAACCTCGGCGAGGCGGTGGCGGGCTGGCAGGCGGACGGAGACAGCGAGTCCCCGGACGACGACGGCCTGCACGAGCTCTGCGAGTGGTGCCATGCGTACGCGCAGGCCTTCGCGCCCGTCGCGGCCGGCCCCGTCACGTTGCCGCCAGCGCCTGCCGCGGACCGCTTCGCCCCGCTGGCATCGGACACCCTCGTCCGGTCCGCCCGGCCGTGGACCTTCGCCTCGCGCGACCCGCCACGCGCCTGACCCCGCCGCCGCGTTCGCGGCGCGTTTCCCCCACTCCCTCGCCGCGGCCCGGTTCGGCCTGAACCGGGGCCGCCCCTGTGCATTCGCTGCGCGCG
>Ga0247823_10005572_pt1 | contig 10014 bp, 13 predicted proteins | sample 13C_PalmiticAcid_2_FD_192426 | JGI IMG/M metagenome (GOLD analysis project Ga0247823, IMG submission 192426) | Soil microbial communities from agricultural site in Penn Yan, New York, United States - 13C_PalmiticAcid_Day30 | ecosystem: Environmental > Terrestrial > Soil > Agricultural land...
CGGGAGAGCGTGGCGATGCGGGCGTTCGCGGCGTGGCTGGCGGAGGCTGCCGCGCCGCTTGAAATGTAGGATTTCGCCTGCTTCACTCGACGGGCCGGAGGCTTCCGGCCGCTCTTTGACGTCGTCGATTCCTCAGCCGTTGTCCGGCCCTCGCGCGCGCGTGGCAGTGTGACTTTTGGGACTTTCAGCGCCGTCTCAGGCTGCCGCTTCGGCCTTCGCCGCGTCTGCCGCCTCGATCTCCGCCGCCTTGGCTTCGACCAGCTTGACGATATGGTCGAGCATGTCGGCATCCCCGACCGTATGGTCGGTGAGGCCAGACAGATAGACCATGTGCTTGCCGTTGCCGCCGCCGGTCAGGCCGATATCGGTCTCCCGCGCCTCGCCCGGCCCGTTGACCACGCAGCCGAGCACTGAAAGCGACAGCGGCGTACGGATATGCTGGAGCCGCTCTTCCAACGTCTGCACGGTGCGGATCACGTCGAAGCCCTGCCGAGCGCAGCTCGGGCAACTGACGACGCGCACGCCGCGGTTGCGGATGCCGAGCGCCTTCAGGATCTCGAAGCCGACGCGGACTTCCTCCTCGGGCTCGGCCGAGAGGCTGACGCGGATCGTGTCGCCGATCCCGTACCACAGCAGTGATCCGATCCCGATCGCGCTCTTCACCGTCCCGCCGACGAAGCCGCCCGCCTCGGTGATGCCGAGGTGCAGCGGGCAATCGACCACTTCGGCGAGCTGCTGATAGGCGGCGACCGCGAGGAACAGGTCGCTTGCCTTCACCGCGACCTTGAAGTCGTGGAAGTCGCGGTCCTGCAGCAGCTGAATATGGTCGAGCGCACTCTCGACCAGCGCCTCCGGGCACGGTTCGCCGTATTTCTCGAGCAGGTCCTTTTCGAGGCTGCCGGCATTGACGCCGATGCGGATCGCGCAGCCATTGGCCTTGGCGGCGTTGACGACTTCGTTCACCCGGTCGGCGCTGCCGATATTGCCGGGGTTGATGCGAAGGCATGCCGCGCCCGCGTCGGCGGCTTCGAGCGCGCGCTTATAGTGGAAATGGATGTCCGCGACGATCGGCACCTTGGCGGCGCGAACGATCTGCTTGAGCGCAGCGGTGCTCGCGACATCGGGGCAGGAGACGCGAATGATGTCGACGCCCGCATCCTCGCAGCGGCGGATCTGGTCGATCGTCGCCTTGACGTCGTCGGTCGGGGTGTTGGTCATCGTCTGGACGGTGACGGGGGCGTCGCCGCCGACGGGGACGTTACCGACCATGATCTGGCGGCTTTGGCGGCGCATGATATCGCGCCAGGGACGCACGGACATTGAGGTTCCTCTGGGTTCGCCCGCCCTATAGCCGATCGCCACCGCCCGAGAAAGCCGGGCCTGTGCTAACCAATTGGTGAGCCGGCGGGGCTATAGGCCGGGGCGTGACCGAAGCCACCGACCTGCCCCTGCGCATCAACCGCCATTATGGCCTCGACTGGCTGCGCATCGCCGCCTTCGTGCTGCTCATCGTCTATCACATCGGCATGGTGTTCGCGCCGTGGGATTGGGTGATCAAGACGCCCTATCGCATCGATGCGCTGATCGCGCCGATGTCGCTGCTCACGCCGTGGCGGCTGCCGCTGTTGTTCGCGGTGTCGGGCTACGCCTCGTGGCACCTGTTCACCAAGTCGGGCAGCCCGGGCACGTTTCTGCGCTCACGCAACGTCCGCCTGCTGATCCCGCTGGCGTTCGGCATGGCGGTGCTCGTGCCGATCGAGATGTGGGTGCGGGTGATGGACAAGGGCTATCCGCACAGCCTGATCCAGTTCTGGGCACATGACTATTGGCGTTCGGGCGAGTTCTGGGGGCGCGAGTTCCCGAGCTGGGAGCATCTGTGGTTCGTTGCCTATCTGTGGACCTACACTGCAATCCTCGCCGCCGCACTGGCATGGGGCCGCAGCCCGATTGAGAAGGGAACGGTCTGGCTGGTGGCGTGGCTGGCAAAGGGCTGGCGGATCCTGTGGGCGCCAGTGATAGCGCTGGCGGCGGTCAAGGTGGTGCTGACCTTCCTGGTCGAGGAAGAGCATGGCCTGTTCCGCGACTGGGCCGGCCATGCGCAGTACCTGCCGATGTTCCTGTTCGGCTTCGTCCTTGCCGGTTCGCCACAGCTCTGGGCGCCGCTTCAACGATGGTGGAAAGTGGCGCTGGCGCTGGCGGCGGCATCCGGCGCGATCGTCGTCGCGGTTGAGCTGATCTTTCCCGGTGAAGCGGTTCCGCCGCATTGGGTGATGGCCGCCGAGCGCGCAGCGGTCGCGGCGATGGCGTGGACGATGACGATCGCGCTGTTCGTGCTCGCCGACCGCTACTGGAATCGCGATCATCGCTGGCGTAAGCCACTCGCTGAGGCGGTGTTTCCCTTCTATCTGATGCACCAGCCGGCGATCGTGCTGATCACCTGGTACTCGCTGCCCTACCGGCTCAACCCGTTGCTCGAGTTCGCCACGCTGCTGGCGGGGACGGCGGCGATCTGTGCGGCCTTCTACCTGTTCGGACGCGAGTTCGGCTGGTTGCGCCCGCTGATCGGGCTTGGACCGCGCACGCCGCGCCAGCCGCCCGAAGTTTTGCCTCAACCGGCCTGACATGGGCGTCCGGGCGCGCTAAGGCGCAGGGGTGGAACGGCATTATGGCATGGATTGGTTGCGGGTCGGGGCGTTCGCGCTCCTGATCCTCTATCATGTCGGCATGGTCTTCGTGCCCTGGGGCTATCATGTGAAGACCGCGGCACCCGCCGAATGGGTGACGGTGCCGATGCTGTTCACCAGCCCCTGGCGGCTGACGCTGCTGTTCCTCGTCTCGGGCTATGCCAGCCGCGCGCTGTGGATGAAGTCGCGCAAGCCGGGCAGCTTTGTCGCCAACCGCAGCTGGCGGCTGATCGTGCCTTTGCTGTTCGGCGTTGCGGTGATCGTGCCGCCCCAAACCTGGGTCGAGCTGACCACCCAGCATGGCTATTGGTTCAACTACTGGACCTTCTGGGCGCACCATTACTGGTATTTCGGCAAGATCGCCGGGATCGTCGTGCCGACCTGGAACCATCTGTGGTTCGTAGGGTATCTCTGGCTTTACACGCTCGCGCTTGCCCTGATCGTACTGTTGCCCGGCGGGGTCTGGTTCCAGCGCATGTTCGATCGGCTGTTCGCCGGAACACGCGTGCTGTGGCTGCCCGCCGCCTATCTGCTGATCACCCAGGTGGTGGTGTTCCAGCGCTGGAGCGACAGCCACGATGTGATCAACGACGGCATTGCGCATCTCGCCTATTTTCCCGCCTTCCTGTTCGGATTCTCGCTGGCGGGATCGGAACGGGTGATGGGCTGGATCGCCCGGCTGTGGAAGCCGGCGGCAGTGATCGGTTTTGCGGGCTATGTTGTCTCGGTCGCGATCGACATCGCCTATGTCGCCGATCCGCCCTGGGCGGTTGGCCGGGTGATGCTCGCCGCGCGCTATATCCAGTGCTGGATGACGATCGCAGCGCTGATCGGCTTTGCGGAGAAGTACCTCAACCGCGACCACAAGTTGCGGCCGATGCTGACCGAGGCGGTGTTCCCCTTCTACCTCATCCACCAGACGGTGATCGTCGTGGTAATGTACTGGTTGCTCAAGCTCGACCTGCCTGGGTTCGCCGAATTCGCGATCCTGGTGCCGGTGACCGCGCTGGGTTGCTGGATCTTCTATCGGGTCGGCCGTGAGATTCCGTTGCTGCGGCCGCTGATCGGTCTCAGGATGGAACGGCGCGACCGTCCGCGTCCCGCGCCAGCCCCGGAGGCCTGAATGATCCGCCTGTTCCTCATTGCCGGAGCCCTGCTGATGTCGCTTCCCGCTACGGCGCAGACCAAGCCGCAATGGACGCTGGTGATTCACGGTGGAGCCGGGGGGATGGAGCGCGGCAAGATGGCGCCGGAGCGCGAGACGGCAGCGCGCAAGGGGCTGGATGCCGCGCTGGAGGCCGGTTCGAAAGTGCTGGCGCGTGGCGGCAGCGCGCTCGACGCGGTCGAGGTGGCGGTGAGGGTGCTGGAGGACGACCCCGCCTTCAACGCGGGCCGTGGAGCGGTGTTCACCTATGAAGGGACCAACGAACTCGACGCCTCGATCATGGAGGGCACGACCCGCCGCGCGGGTGCGGTGGCCGGGGTGACGCGAACCCGCAACCCGATCAGCCTTGCGCGGAAGGTGATGGAGGACAGCCCGCACGTCATGCTTTCGGGCAAGGGCGCTGACCAGTTCAGCGCCGAAAAAGGGCTGGAGCAGGTCGACCCGTCCTATTTCGCGACCGAGGAGCGCCGCCGCCAGCTCGACATGCTCAAGGCGAAGAAGGTCAGCTGGTTCGATGTCGACCGCAAGTTCGGTACGGTTGGCGCGGTGGCGATGGACGCGAAGGGGCATGTTGCCGCCGCGACCTCGACCGGCGGGATCACCGGCAAGCGTTGGGGCCGGATCGGCGATTCGCCGGTGATCGGCGCAGGCACCTATGCCGACAACCGTGCCTGCGCCGTTTCGGCGACGGGTGCGGGCGAGTATTTCATCCGTGAGGGCGTGGCCCACGAGATCTGCGCGCGCGTGCGTTTCAAGGGTGAGAGCCTCAAGGCTGCGGCGGACGTGGTGATGAAAGAGGCGGCTGATCTTGGGGGTACCGGCGGGGTGATCCTGACCGGGCCGAGCGGCGAGATGGCGTGGAGCTTTAACACATCGGGGATGTACCGCGGCAAGGTCTCCGCGGGCGGCAAGAAGACCGTCGCGATTTACGGCGACGAGGACTAAGGCGCAGCCATGATTCGTCGCATCCTCGCCGCCGTCGCGCTCGCCGCATCGTTTATCGCCAGCCCGGCGATGGCCTATTGGGAATATGGGCACGAGACGATCGCCTCGATCGCCTACAAGAATGTGAAGCCAGAAACGCGGCGGGCGATCGATCGGATGCTGGCCAGGCAGGGGCTGCTCGAAACGCCGACCTGCCCGGCGAAGACGATCGAGCAGGCGAGCGTCTGGGCCGACTGTATCAAGCCGCTCGGCGCGCGGTTCAGCTATGCCTATAACTGGCACTATCAGAATGTGAACATCTGCAAGCCGTTCACGCTCAAGGGCAATTGCCCCGACGGTAATTGCGTCTCGGCGCAGGTCGAGCGTGGTGTGAAGTTGTTGCAGGACCCCAAGGTGCCGGTCCGCGAAAAGGTGATGGCGCTGGCGTTCCTCGTCCATTTCGTCGGCGACCTCCACCAGCCGTTGCACGCCGGGGACAAGGGCGATCTGGGCGGCAACCGGGCGCGGTCGGACTATGGCGTTTACGGACCGGAGCGGCTGAATCTGCACACCATCTGGGACGGCTGGCTGGCCGAGCGGGCGATTTCGACCCCGCCGCCGCTGGTGGTCGCCTATCCCGCCGCCGAGCGTGCGGCGATGAATGCGGGCACGGTCGAGGACTGGAGCCGCGAGAATTGGGAGATCGCCAAGGAGGCCTATGCTGCAGCCTATGGCGGTGACCCGTGCCGGACCGACATGCCGCCGCGCGGCAAGATGGACGACGCCACGGTCGAGCGGCTGGTTCCGGTGATGCGCCAGCAAATCACCCGCGGCGGCCTGCGCCTCGCCCGGATGCTCGACGAGGCGTTCGGTCCTCCGCCGGCAGAGCCGGCCAAGCCCGCACGCTGATCAGTCCTTCTTCTGCGGACCCCAGCGCCAGCGGAACCCGCCATCGGTCTTGCTCCAGATGAAGTAGATATAGGCGGCGCTGACGGGGATGATCGCAGCCAGCTTGAGTGCCCCGGTCGGCATCAGCCAGGCGAGCAGGCCGACGATCGCGAGATAGATCAGCGTGGCGAGCCAGCCCTGCCACGTTACCGGGACGGCGCCATAGCCATAGAGCTTCTGCGCGAACCAATAGCCCTCACGCACCTTGAGCGCGTCGAGATGGGCGCGGGGGCTCATGACAGCACCGCGGCGGTGACGCCGGCGACCAGTAGCAGGACAGACAGCCCGGCGAGGCGGGGGAGGTGCTCCCGGCGAGCGAACAATGCGGTCATCATATCAACCTCCTTGTGTTGGACGGTGCGCTAGGCGCGCGCGTAGTTCTCCAGAAAGCCGCAGCGCTGACAGCGCAGGGCGCTGATCTCGATCGGCTTGCCCTCGCCGCCTTTGACACCCCACCACTTCTTGCGCGGGGTGCCGCGCGACCAGCTGAGCAGGGCCGACACGCTGCTGCGTTCGGTGAGGATGAACCCCTCCGCCATCGAGCTCTGGCATTTTGGGCACGAATGCGACCGCATCTCAGCTTTCCTCCTTTTGCGCCTGATCCTTTGTCGGGCGCCCGCGCTTGGCGCGGACCGGGTCCGCCAGCTTGACGCCGCGCCGGGCCAGCGCCTCGCGCAGCAGGCATTCCACCTGCGCGTTGACGCTGCGCAGGTCGGTCGCCGCGCTCCGCTCGATCGCCGCGTAGAGCGCGGGATCGAGGCGGAGCGGGAACGCCTTTTTGGGTGGGACGCTCACGACACGCTTACTGGTAGAGCGAGCCCGCGTTCACCACCGGCTGGGTGTCGCGTTCCGAACAGAGCACGACCATCAGGTTCGAGACCATCGCCGCGCGGCGCTCGTCGTCCAGCTCGACGACATTCTTCTCGGAGAGCTGTTCGAGCGCCATCTCGACCATGCCGACCGCGCCCTCGACCAGCGTCTTGCGCGCGGCGACCACGGCCTCGGCCTGCTGGCGGCGGAGCATCGCCTGCGCGATCTCCTGCGCATAAGCGAGGTGGGTGAGGCGGCATTCGTCGATATGGACGCCGGCCATCTCGACTCGCTCCTGCAACTCGACGCGCAACTCCTCGCTGACATGATCGGCATTGCCGCGCAGCGTGATCTCCTCATGTGTGAAATCGTCATAGGGATAGCGCGAGCCGATCGCGCGCACGGCGCTCTCGATCTGGATGTGGACGAACTCGCGATAATCGTCGACGTCGAACAGCGCCTGTGCGGTATCGGCGACGCGCCACACCACGTTCGACGCGATCTCGATCGGGTTGCCGCGCAGGTCGTTCACCTTGAGCCGTTCCGAGGTGATGTTGTGGATGCGGACCGAGACCTTTTTCTTGATCAGCCACGGCCAGGCCCAGCGCAGGCCGTTGGTGCGATCGGTGCCCTGATATTCGCCGAACAGCAGGATCGCCGCGGCCTGATTGGGCTGGAGCAGATAGAAGCCGCACGCGACGAAGCTGAGAATGAGCAAGCCGACGGGCAGGGTCAGCTGCGCCCAGAGCGCGTCCTTGACCTGAGGAACCGAGAAACCGATCGCGACCAGTGCGATCAGGATGACCAGCAGCATGGCATAGCCGCTGGCGGTGGATGCGGGGCGTTCGGCGCTGCTGCGGAGCGCGCGGGGGTTCGAATCGGACATGTTTGCCTCCTCTAAATTATGATATCAGTTTTATATCGAATTGCGGGAGGCGCAAGCGGAATCGGTAACGGGCAAAGTGAAGGCATTTCACGCGATTTTTTCACTTTGGCGGGTCCGCCGACGAAAGCGACGTGGCTGCCCGCAGTGCGGCGAGCGTGGCATGAATGTCGTCCTTGCGGATCAGCGTGCCGGTGAAGTTCCCGCGATAGGTGCGCGGCGAGAGCGCGCCGGAAAAGACCGTCCGCATCGCGACCTCCAGCGCGCGGTGGCGGGCGTCGCGGAGCGCAATGTCCCACGCGGTGGCGAACGCGCAAGCGCCCGGGCGTCTGCGCAGCGCATAGGCGGAGGTCACGCCCATTCCGGCTGAGCGTGCGGCTGCCGCCACACAGCCGGTGTTGGCCAATGTGGCGATGAAGCTGTTCTGGCGTTCGGGAGTCCAGCCGTCACGACGGCTTCGCCTGAGCGGTACCGGGATGAATTCGGGGATCGCGAGTTCGCCGAAGGGTGGATGGTCGGAGTCGTGCATCGACCAGCTTATGCCTGAGGCGGTACGCTGTAGGAAAGTAAATAGTTCCCTATTTGTTCTCAATTGGCGACTTTGCAACCCGAAGGGCGGGTGACCATCAGGGCGCCGTGTTCTCCTGCCCGCGGGGATGATGTCCGGCGCGTTGCGGCAGAACGGCGATGAGGATGACAATCGTTGCCGCAAGCACCGCCGAGGCCAGCGGGCGGCTGAGATCCAGCCCGCCTTTCTCAAGGGGCTTGTCGAGCCAGTCCCCGACCGTCGCGCCCAATGGCCGTGTCAGGATGAAAGCCGCCCAGAACAGAAAGACGCGGCTTAGCTGTGTTCCGAAATAGAGGGCTGCCAGCACCACCAATGCCGCGCCGAAGACGAGCGCACCTCCCGAATAGCCGAGGCCGGTGTCCGCGACCCAGTCCCCGAGCGCGGTCCCCAGGGTCTGGGAGAAGGTGATGGTCAGCCAGTAGAACGCCTCCGCCTTGGGGGTGACGATGGTGTTGACGTCCACGCTGCCCAACGTCCTGTGCCAGGCGAACAGCGAAGCCGCGACGCAGACAAGCAGCAGGAGCGAGCCGCCCGGATAGCCGATGCCGAGCGAACGATCGGCGAAGTCGGCGAGGGTGGTTCCGGCCATGGTCGAGGCGCCGATGGTCGCCCAGTAGAGCCAGGGATTGAACGACCGCGCCCGAATCTGTGCCCATACCAAGCCCACCAGCAATACGCCGAAGATCGCGGTGCCGATCAGATAGCCATTGGGCATCGGGTTCGGCGTGGTTTCGCCAAGCCAGCTCATGGTGACGGTGTCGCCGGCGGTCTCGCCAAGGGTCGTCGCCAGAATCTTGATCACCCAGAAACCGAGCGTGATCGCGGGCACCTTGCTCAACGCGTCGAACTTCTGCTGATCCATCGGGACGGTCCTCGTGAAATGCTGCGCGGTGTCGTTGCATGTTGGGCCTGCCCATCAAGGCTCGCAATGGGCAGGCAGTCTCGACGAGAAGGACGATCAGTTGATGACGACGGTCATCGCGCGACCCGTTGGACCGCGAATGGAATGTCGATTTCCGGGAAGCTCATTCGTCGTCATCATGAAGCCGGAACTTCCTCTGGCTCGATCAAGGAGATGGACGCGATGAATCCCACCATTACCGCCTTTGACCGATCCCCCGACGGCGGCCGGGGACTGGCGCGCGACACGCGCGTGCGCTGGGCGTTCGAGGAAGTCGGCCAGCCCTATGACGTTCGCCTCGTCTCCTTTGCGGGGATGAAGGCGCCTGCGCATCTGGCGCTGAACCCCTTTGGTGCGATCCCGACCTATGAAGCGGGCGGGCTGGTGCTGTTCGAAACCGGCGCGATCATCCTGCACATCGCGCAGACGCATGCGGGGTTGTTGCCCGCGGATGGCGATGCCCGCGCCCGCGCGGTGATGTGGATGTTTGCGGCGCTCAATACGATCGAGCCACCGATCTTCGATTTGTCGAACGCGCGAATCCATGAAAGCGACAAGCCATGGGCGCAGGAGCGGATGCCGCTGGTCATGGACCGGGTCCGCGCCAGGGCAGCGCAGCTGTCCGACCATCTGGGCGATGCCGAGTGGCTCGACGGCGCGTTCAGCGCAGGCGATCTGATGATGGCTTCGGTGCTGCTGCGCCTGCGGATGTCGGGGATCTTGGACGAGTTTCCCCGGCTCGCCGCCTATGTCGCCCGCGGCGAGGCGCGGCCGGCCTATCAGCGCGCCTTTGCCGCGCAGCTGGCGATCAACGCGCCGGCCGGCTGAGCGCCGGCACCGCGGCAGCAAAAAGGGCGCGGACCCTGCGGTCCGCGCCCCCTTGTTCGTCCGCGAAGGGCCGATCAGTTGATGACGACGGTCACCGCGCGGCGGTTCTGCGCCCAGCTCTGCTCGTCGGAGCCGAGCGAGATCGGGCGTTCCTTGCCATAACTGATCGTGGTGATGCGCGTCGCCGAGACGCCGCGTGCCGCGAGATAGTTCTTCGCGGCGTTGGCGCGGCGATCGCCCAGCGCGAGGTTGTATTCGCGCGTGCCGCGCTCGTCGGCATGGCCTTCCAGCGTGATCCGGGTG
>Ga0247823_10005573_pt1 | contig 10012 bp, 5 predicted proteins | sample 13C_PalmiticAcid_2_FD_192426 | JGI IMG/M metagenome (GOLD analysis project Ga0247823, IMG submission 192426) | Soil microbial communities from agricultural site in Penn Yan, New York, United States - 13C_PalmiticAcid_Day30 | ecosystem: Environmental > Terrestrial > Soil > Agricultural land...
AAACAGGCCTGAGAGATGCTCTCCACCTTCTTGCCACTGTCATATATTTCGTCTGCATTCGACCATCCTGACTTTCCTTAGTCTAGACTCCATCGCTTTCCCGCGCCACAAGTCTGGCTTGCTCGAGAAAACCGAAGAATAGAGGGATGGAAAATACCTCAGCTTCACATAGCGAACTTCCGCATGATTCTTGTACTCGCCCTGTATCGGCTCATTTATCGAAAACAGCACATGTCCTCCAGGCCGAAGCGTCCACGTCAAATTTGAGTAGTCACTATCTTCAACTGGCAACATCATGCCGTGGTAGTGGTTTCCAATAATCAGCGGATTTTTGTTCTTGTCGAAAGCCAAGAATTCAAGGCCACCATATGGCCCCCAGTCAGGTGGAAACAAGATATCCACGTTCTGGCGACTTGAGTTCGTGACGCGCATGTCCACTTGGATGATTCGTTTTCCATCCGAATCACAGCCGGGATAGAAATCAGCATTCAATCTCAACTCGCCATCCTCGCCGGAGGGACGAACGGTGCATGCGCACAAGATTCCGCAGAGCGCTGCAAAGGTCAAACTACGCATGGCTAGAATCTCCTACTTCCCGTTTCTATAGTCGACCACGCTTGCAGGATCATTGATAAGCCTATTGATGTACTCAATCTCACCCTTTGGCGCCCCCATTGACTCCAGGGCTGACTTTTGAAGTCGCAACGGCCCTATTTCTTCCTGCCTTTGCGAAGAGTTACTTCTAGAAGTACTGAAGCCCTGCAAGAAATGACCACCATCGTGAACAATCTGACTGGCGATATACGTGGGCGTCGCGGTGCTACTCAGCACCTCATCAGCCCTCAGTACAACGCCACCCTTCCCGGTCCCTTGATAGTTCATATTCGCGTGAGAAGGGCCTCTCATATTGCTATCCACAACAATTGAAACCATGGTTGTCAGCGCCTGTTTCGCACCACTTTCCAGTTTGGCCTTAGAAAGTTCATCTGCGGCGCCATCGAATTTTCGAGATATCTCATCTTGCTTCTTCTTGCTTAGATCATCAGAGACTGCCAATCTAATTTTGTGGTCACCAACTTCAATGTTGCGAACCGCTCTCTTGCAATCCCCGTCTCCACAACCCTTTGGCTTTCTGCCATCAGGATCAGCAAATCTGTAGGGGTTGTCATTGGCATACCAGTATCGATTGAAATTTACACCGGGACTTGAGTAAGCGGTTACTGGATCTACGCTCAAAAACCGACCAAGAAGCGGATCATAGTATCGCTGTTGCATATAGGTTAGTCCTGTGGCCGCATCTTGCACATGTCCCGTGAAGCCTGGCCCATCCGTCAGCGGACGATTGAGCAATTGCCCGAAAGGCTCGTATTCGCTGCGTTCTATCACACTGCGATTGGCATCCGTTACAGCGACCGGTGTACCCAGTGCATCGGTGTGGATGTACTCCACAACGGCCTGGGCTTGAGCGTTCGAAATGAATACGCAAATGTACAAGCTCACGAGCGCCACCAAAAAAAACCTGCACTGACTCATTCTTGTCTTCCCTTTCAAGGCGTGATGGGGCCGGCCCAGGCCGAGCATCCGTTCGCATTGCACGCGCGCACCCAGAATTGCCGGGAACCGCGTCCGGTAACGTTCCAGTACGTATTAGATCCACTGTATGGAATCGTCGGCGTGGACGTACCCTGCTGCATCTGGACGTCGTAAGAGGTCGCTCCGGGTGATGCATTCCAGTAGATCGACCAGACGTATAACGGCGGCCGGATATCCGGCATCGCGTCTGCGGTGCCGTTCAATCCGGTCGGTACCGGCGGAGGCGCATTGGTCACGCTGGTGGTCACCACCGGCGAGTAGGCGCTGCAGCCACCTGCATTGCAGGCCATGGCCCGATACCTGTAGGAGGCCGGCGCCCTGCCGGTCAGGCCAATGGACGCCGCGGTCCCGTTGTATATCGTGGACCACGCGCCGCTATTGACCTGCTCACCCAGTTGGTAGCTGGTTGCACCGCTCACGGCCGTCCAACTGACCGTGTAGTTGCCGACACCCGTGGTGCCGGGAGCGCTGACCAACGGCGCGCTCGCAGGTGGAAAGACAACCTGCGTGGTGACTATTGCGGAATAGTTGCCGCACCCGGCCACGTTGCAGGCCTGTGCCCGATACCGATAGCTGGCCTGGCCTTTTCCGGTGACCGCCACGCTGAGGTTTGCACCCGTGTAGAAAGCGGACCAGGCAGCGCCGTTGATGCTCTCCTCCACGCGATACGTGGCGGCTCCTCCCACGATGCCCCAGGCGACGCTGTAGCTGCCGTTACTGCTGATAGCCGGGACCGTCAACGAAGGACTTCCGACGGGTACGTACACCGCCTGGACGTACACCGCAGCCGAGAAGGGACCGCATCCGGCTGGGTTGCAGGCCTGGACACGATAGCCATAGCCACCTTCTGGCTTCGCGGTATAGGCCTGGCTCATCGCGTTGCCGCTGTAGACTGCCGTCCATGTGCCGCTGTTAAAGCTTTGCTCCAGCTTGTAGCTGGTCGCGCCGCTGATCGCCGTCCAACTGACTGTGTAGTTGCCCCCCACGCCATAGGTGGGTGCGCTGGGAACGGGGGCGCTGGCCGGCGCAAACTGCACGGCCACATCACCCGTACCACTCCAATTGCTGCAAACGGCATTCAGGCACGCTCGAACGCGGTAGGCATAGTTGCCCGCCGGCTTGCCCGCCAGCGCATGGCTGGTGCCCGCACCGCTGTAAACAGTCGACCATGCGCCGCCGGCCGCGGACTCCTGCAATGCATACCCATTGGCATTCGCGACCGTTGTCCAGTTCACGGCATAGCTGCCGGTGGTGTTGAAACCCGGCACCGTCAGGACAGGCGTGGCGGGTGCGGTGGAATTGACCACCCGGGCGACCAGGCTTCCTCCCAGATAGACATAGGCCGTATTCTTGGCTTGCCGTTGATCTTCCTGGTACAGCAATTGGCCGCCTTGGCTGTACTGGGAGCGGATATCGCCAGTGGCAGCGCTGGAAGCCAGCAAACGGCGCCCAAGGCCATCATATCGATAGGTTTCCTTGTTGGTTACCTCGCGCAGGCGATTGCCGTAGTCAAACTTGAAGCCTTGCCCATTCTTGTTCGCCAGATTTCCCTGCTTGTCGTAGCTCAGGCCCACCACGGTGGGTCCCCCAATGCCGTTGGTGACGCCGATCAACTGTTGGGCGTCATCGTAGACATAGGCATAGTTGCGACCGTTGACCTGCAACGTGCTGAGGTTGTCCAGGACGTCGTAGCTATACCGGGCGACGTTGTCGGTTCCGCCGAACATGACAGACTGCGCAGTCAACAGACGGTCCAGGCCATCGTAGGTCATCGTCCTGGTCTGCCGCCCCGTCGCGTAGTCGGTGATACCCGACACGTTGGCGTTGGCGTCGTATCCGTATCCAAGATCCAGCGGTGAACCTCCTCCGCTGTCGGTGCTGCGCGCCGGTAGTTGCCGTGCGTTCTGCGCCATCGCATGCACGATGCCGTTCCCATAGGTGAACTGCTTGATCGCGCCGTTCGGGTAGTAACTCACTCCCGTTGCGTAGCCACCCGCCTGGGTAGGCTGTCCGAAAACGTTGGGCGCATAGGCCACCGACATGCCATTCGGATAAGTTTGCGCCGCCAACGCACCCAGGGTGTTGTATCCGTAGCCGATGGTCCAGGCACCGCCGCCGCTTTGCTGCAGCGACTCGCCCGTCAGCAGGCGGCGCTTGTTGTAGCTGTATTGGTTGGTGACCGTTCCCAGGGCAGGACCGTCGTTGTCAGTGACAATGGTCTTGATCTGGCCGTCAGGCCAATAAGACCAAGTCTGGTTGCCACGGCCATCCAGGAACGCCAGGGTATTGATGCGATTGCGGCTGTCGTAGGTGCGCAGGGCATAGGGCGCCATCTGCGGCGGCAGTGTTCCGCCGGTGGGAGGGCCATCCATCGCGGCCATTCCGGCAGATTCGGCGCATGGCGAGGCCGATGCGGGCAAGCCGAAGTCCGTTCGGACCAGATTGCCGGCGCCATCATATTTGTACAACGTGCTACCGGTTTCAGGTTCAGCGCTTCGGCAGAGCTCCTGGTATTGGTTGTAGACGTAAGCACGTGTGACCGACTTACTGCCGTCCGCGTTTCGGCGTCGAAGCGAGATTACCTTTCCGAACACATCCCGAGCGATTTCGGAATATGCGCCTTCGGGATGGTCAATGCGCACTGGAGCATCGTAGCCGGGCGCATCGAACACCTGGTAGCGGGTCAGTGTCGACTGATTGCGAGGATTGGTTACACGGGTTTCGAATCCATTGAGATATACGGTCGTTGTCTTCAGGAGCCCTTGTGGATTCCCCTGCGAGGTGAGCTCGCTGTTCTGTTGAACTTCCTTTACCCGGCCCAGTGCATCATAGGCCGTCCAGGTTCCCACCGCGGCCGGGATAGCATCCGTTGACGGGTAGGACTGAAAAACCACGCGACCTGCACTGTCGTACTCGATACTTGCGGCACGAAGCGTACTGGCCATGTTGGTTGCGTCGTAGCTATGGCTGAGAATCGGTCGCCACCAGGCATCGTAGTACGTCACCTGACGGTGGTTGCCCGTGCTCGTGGTCTTCCGCCAGTGACCGGCCGGGATGCCGTGCTCAGGCACGGCGACCGATACGAAATCCTGGGTGGTTTCTGCCCAGGCCACGGTATCACCTGCCGGATACTGGACCCGGGTCACGCGTCCCATGACGTCATAGTCATAGCTCGTCGCATAGCCATTTTCGTCCGTCGCCGAGCGAATCTGGCCGTGCTCGTCCACGACGGCCGAGCGCGTTGTGTTGTCGGCGAAAGTGATGGATTGCGGAACGCCGCGTTTCCAGCCGCCATAGGTAGTGACGTTGTTATTGCCATCCTTGGCCCATCTCAGCGTCCCCAACTGGGCGCTGGCCACGGTCGAGGTACTGTTGTAGGTCAATGTCTGTTGCAGCTTGCCATAAGCCTTCACCGTCGCCGGCATGGCGAATGCATCGTAGGTCGTCTCCGACACGACGATGCCCGTCGGTGCCCAGCTCGGCGTGCACTCAGCCGGCGCCACGCAGGTCACTTTGGCTATCTGCCCCATGACCCACTTGGCTGGATTGTCGTGATAGACCGTCTCTTCTGTCCGGGTGCTGCCCAGAGAACTTCCCTTCGTCACCCGGGTGGGTCGCATCATTGCGTCCAGGCAATAAGGCTTTCCAGCGCAGGTGGCGTCTACTTTCCAGCTGAATGTGACACCTTGCTGGGAGGTGACATTCGCCACCGCGGGAAGTTGCTGCTCAATCGGGGCGATGTTGGTTCCATAGCTGTAACTCAGCATCTTTCCTAGTTTGGTGGGGTAAGGTCCCGTCCCCGGCGTTGCGTAGGTGATGGTTTCCGACCGAAGGAGATTGGAAGCCGCGTCGAAGGCATCCACGCGAAGCGTTCTTCCTTCCGTGATGTCCCAACGATTGCTGATGGTATGACGGGAAAAATCGCCGTCTGGTTCGACAACATCCACCCAGCGAGTATCGGGACAGGTGTTGTTGGCAGCACAGGCATCGCTGTTGGCGCTCGCTTCGGGCGGGGAGTAGCGATATCGCCAGGTTTGAGCTTCAACACCAGGCCCGGAAATCGTCTTTTCCACCAACGACTGCCGGCCGACGAGCACAGGAGGATCCATGTAGGGCATCACTCCTTCCGGGCGCGAACAACCGGAAGGAATATAGCTTCTGGAATGCCAGGTGGGCTTGCGGACAAAAACTCCCTTCAGACCCGTCGGGCTGGTCACCGTGGTCGTGTATGCCAGGCTTCCATCCACTGGATAGCCGTTCCTGACGTTGCATTCATTCGGGTTGTATATTCCGGGCAGAAAATCGGTCCCGGCGTAGGTCCATCGGCTGGCATCGGGCAGCGTCACAGATTGAAGTTGCGCCCTCCATTCACCGCTTTCCCGCTGGGTGATGCCTGTGTACTGATAGGTCCATACCCGCTGCGCCGGGCCGGGTTGCACGGTAATACTGTCGATCACCGCCACGTCCTGGCGCCACGCAATGGCAATCGCCCGCCCATCGCTTGCGGTAATTCCAACCAGCTTCCGGCCGTCGTATTGATACTTCACCCAGTTGCCGAAACGGTCTTCGACCTTGCTCGCATACATGGTCGCGTACATCCGCGGATACCAGATCCTGGCGCCGCCTATCAGGTATTCGACAACGTTGCTGGCCCTGACGCCCGTGATGTAGTCCAGGTAGTACTTCGTGCCATCCGGCGCGACTGCAAGAAATCCCTCACCAGGCTCTGCAGTCCCTGTCATCGCCAAGTTGCTGGTCTGCGGGAGGCAGCCGAATTGCCAATCGCCCTTTGCCACGGCCGGAAACACCATGGGCGCACCCGACGGGTCCGTCATGCTGGGCATGACGGTATTGGCAGGATCCCGTTTCAGGATTTGCTGGCGATCACCCTCGCCGGTGACGAATTCGTACCCGCTCCACCACATGTCAAAAGCCTTGTAGGGCGAGTCGAACTGGCTGCATCGGGCGTAATTGCCGACATCCATTTTCCAGTTTTCACCGGGCGCGCCAGGATCGGCCGTGATGAATCGACTGGCAGCCTGCACCATCGTTTGTATTCGTGGAATCGAAAGATCCCAGTTTCCAAGCATGGGCGGTTCAAACCCGCGCTCAAAATCACTGAGAAACGCGGTTCGTCTCAGCGTGATCGTCGGGCCACTGCCTTCCAGTACGATGTCGGCGACAGAGAACCCGAGTTCCCCGGTAAACAGGCTGACTGTCTCGCCAAATGGCGAACTTCCCAGCGGCTGCGCCGTCCCGCCGAACTTTATTCGCTTGTCATACTCTTCTTGTGGCGAAACATCCTGCGCCAAGGCGCCAGAGCAGGCGAAAGCGAGTAGGAACAGGCAACACTTCGACACATGACGCATGAGCATTCCTTGAAGAGGTCCATTTCAAGCCAGCCCGCGTGCACCTTCCGGGTGGCTTTCCCGAATCATTGGCAACACTTTCCCGTCATCCATCACTACGGATGGATCTCAGGAGAAAAAGTCACGGAAACAAACGTAATACCGGTGAAACCTGGGCGACAGCTGCCACTCGTTTTCCGATGGTGTTTCCACCATCAGAAGACAGCTCGAAAACCTCGTTTCCCCGCTGCGATGCCCCCTGCATCCCTGTCAAGAATGATCATTACGCTCGAATGAGGGACAAGTCAAATAGGCTCTTTGCCAAATGACGTCCACTTATCACTTCAGAGCCGTGCGGGGTTTCACGCAATCAGTGAGGAATGGTGAGTTCGTTACCCACACGTCCCCAATGGCATCGCTATTCGGCCATGCGCGTCGGGCACTTCCAGGAAATGGAGAGCAAACAACGCGAGACCGCTAGGCCGCACTCGCCACCCGATCAAACAGGCTATCCGCCATCTCCCGCCAGCCGGCGAGTTGATGCAGCACACCGAGCGATTTGAGGTAATCCTCATCGACCTGCTCATTGCTGGCCAGCGCGCCGGCGACGTGCACGGCGCCGGGGACCCAGAAGCTGCGCAGGCTGGAGCGCTGCGGTTGGCGGTGGAAGGCGACGGCTTCGACGATGGGCATGGGCAGACCCCACAGGCCGAGCAGGTAGGCGCCGGCTTCGGTGTGGCCGGGGCGTTCGTCGCCTTCGGCGGCGACGGGTTCGCGTTCGTCGCGTACGCCGGGCAGCAGCAGGCCGACGTCGGCGAGCAGTGCGGCGGTGGCGCCGAGTTCGGCGCTGGTTTTCGGCAGGATGCGCGCGGCCAGGCGCGAGGCGATCAGGGCGCGCTGTTGCAGGGCCAGGCGATCGACGTTGCTGCCGGTCTTGATCGAGAACACTTCGCTGGCCAGCACCAGATCACGCAGGGTCGCCAGCCCCAGCCTTGTGACCGCCGCACGCAGATCGGTGATCGCGCGGCCGTTGGAGAAATAGGCCGAGTTGCACAACTGCAGCACCTTGGCGGCGATGGCCGGATCGCCGGAGACGATGCGAGCGATGTCGTTGCTGTCGCCGTCGTCCTCTTCCAGTGCGCGGGTCAGCGCAAAGTACAGGTGCGGTGGCGACGGCAGGTGCTCGACCCGGCCGATGACGCGGCGCAGGCGCGGGCTGTCCAGCAGGTCGCGCAGTTCTTCCAGGCTGTGGATGGCTTCCAGCACGGTCTCTGAAGACAGTGGCAGCGGCAGGAAGCGATGGGCGACGCCAATCAGTTTGATGGGTGGAGAAACGCCGGCTTCGGTGTTTTCCAGCAGCGCGATGCGGATGGTTTCCGGACGCAGGGTGCGAATCTGGCCGAGCAGCGTGGCCGGTGGCAGGTCGGGCAGGCCCGGGCCGACGATCAACACGTCAATCGGGGAATTGGCGACCGCGAACATGGCGGCATTGCCGTCGGCAACGAACTCGACCTTCCATTCGTCGCCCATGTCGCCGATGTAGTCGGTCAGATCATCGGGCAAACAGGCGGTGTCGCCCACATACAGGATCCGCAAGGCACTTCCCCTTCAAACCATTGTCCAGTGGCGCATCCGAACCCTGGATACACGCCCGCGCGAAAATCTACCGATTTTTCGGCCGCGCGATGACATTCCTGAAGGGCTGTCACGCGATATTGCGCAGCCCTTCACACAACCGCCGCGGAAAGACGGCATCGAAACCGGAATTCGTCAAATTTTTGGCGCGATTCCGGGCAGCGAACGCCCTTCCACCGGCCCGGCGGAAGACAAGTGCGCGAGCAGGCGGGCCAGCGTGACGACGTCCTGGAAGTTGTGTGCAGCCACCCGATGCAGCAGTTCGGACGAGCCGCCACGCAGATAACCCAACCAGGCCGCGGGCGCTTCCGAACCTGGCAGGTCATCCTCTCGCACGATCTCCAGCGCGCGCCGCTCGATGGTGGCGAGGCGGCAGTTTTCCCAGACGCCACGATAGCGCCGACGGGTGGGATACAGCAGGTCCAGGTGGGCCAGCCCTTCCAGCGGATTGCGACGACGCGCCAGCCGGTAGCGGGTGATCAGCAGGGGCGCGTCGTAGCAGCGCCCGTTGTAGCTGACCAGCCGCATGTCGGGCCGCAGCCAGCCCGCGAAGGTATCCAGCATGGCGCGCTCGGCGGCCAGGTGCGCGATCAGCAACTGTCGCACCCGCAGCCCTTCGGGAACGAAATCCGAGGCGCCGATCATGAAGGCGCGGGTGCCGGTGCCGCCCGCCAGTCCGGTGGTTTCGGTATCGAAGAAGAGAAGCTGCGAGGCGGAAAGAAGATCCTCGCGCGCGAACGCGCCGTCGAACGACTCGGGTATCACCGGCCACGGCAATATCCGCTCGATCAGATGCAGGCCATCGGCGATCTCCTCGCCCGGCAGGATGCGCTGGTGCGCGGCGGCGCGCGAGGGCGGCGCCGAACGCGTGCGCACACCGAGCATCCGCCGCAACGAAGTGGCCATGTCGATAGCCGGCGCACGGACCGCAGGTGGCGATGCGATGGGTGTGGGATGCCCGGCCTGCTGGCGCAGCCGGCGCAAGTGTTCCAGCGCGGTACTCATGCCGCCGCCAGCAATTCCAGCACGCGTCGCGCCAGCACCTTGGGAGTGACCTCGGCGGTCTCGTCCGCGGCCAGGATGGGGCCGACGCAGGCCGGGCAACCGGCACGGCAGCCACAGCCATCCACCAGTTCGCTCGCACGCCGTACCAGTTCGGCCTGCCGGCGCCACAGCGGTTCGCTCAGGCCGATGCCGCCAGGGTAGTTGTCGTACAGGTACAGCGTGGGCACGAAGCGGTCACCTTCCAGCGGCGACAGCAATTGCCCTTCGCCGCCGCGCAGTTGTCCCCTGCCCTGCGCATCCGGCACCGCGAACCAGGCGCCGTCGCCATCGCCCACCGCCTTCTGCAGATCCCGGCCTTCGGCCATTACCGCCACGGTGGCGGCGATGTGCAGCGCGTTGGCCGCGCCGAGGAAACCATCCAGCGCCTCCTG
>Ga0247823_10005574_pt1 | contig 10011 bp, 9 predicted proteins | sample 13C_PalmiticAcid_2_FD_192426 | JGI IMG/M metagenome (GOLD analysis project Ga0247823, IMG submission 192426) | Soil microbial communities from agricultural site in Penn Yan, New York, United States - 13C_PalmiticAcid_Day30 | ecosystem: Environmental > Terrestrial > Soil > Agricultural land...
GAGATGCGCTCCTCGTACCTCGAATACGCTATGAGCGTCATCATCGGGCGTGCCATCCCCGACGTCCGCGACGGCTTGAAGCCGGTGCACCGTCGCATCCTGTTCGCGATGCGCGGTCTCAATCTGACGCCGGGCGGCTCCTACTCGAAGTGCGCCAAGGTCGTCGGCGAGGTGCTCGGTAACTTCCACCCGCACGGCGACGCCAGCGTCTACGACGCCCTCGTGCGCATGGCTCAGGACTTCAGCATGCGGCACATGCTGGTCGACGGGCAGGGCAACTTCGGTTCCGTCGACGGCGATCCGGCGGCGGCCTACCGCTACACCGAGTGCCGTCTCGCCAAGATCTCGACCGAGCTCCTGACCGACATCGAGAAGGACACCGTCGGCTTCCAGCCGAACTTCGACGGTAGCCGCGAGGAGCCGCTGGTGCTGCCCTCGCGCTTTCCGAACCTCCTGGTCAACGGCTCGAACGGCATCGCCGTGGGCATGGCCACGAACATCCCGCCGCACAACCTGGGCGAGGTGATCGACGCCACGATCGACCTGATTCGTGATCCCGAGATCGCGATCGAGCAGTTGATGCGCCACGTGCAGGGCCCGGATTTTCCGACCGGCGGCCAGATCTACGGGCGCGCCGGCATCCTGCAGGCCTACCGCACCGGCCGCGGCAACGTCGTGATCCGCGCCGTGACCGAGGTCGAGAAGGTGGTGGGCAGCCCCGAGCGCGAGCAGATCGTGGTGCGCGAGATCCCCTACCAGGTCAACAAGGCGCGCCTGCACGCCAAGATCGGCGAGCTCATGCGCGACAAGCGCCTCGAGGGCATCCGTGAAGCGCGTGACGAGAGCGATCGCGACGGCATGCGCCTGGTGATCGAGCTCAAGAAGGACGTCTTTCCGCAGGTGGTGCTGAACCAGCTCTACCAGCTGACGGATCTGCAGACGTCGTTCGGCATCATCAACCTGTCGATCGTCGATTCACGCCCCGCAGTGCTGGATCTCAAGGAGACGCTGCGGCTCTTCGTCGAGCACCGCCGCGACGTCGTCAGCCGCCGCACACGCTTCGAGCTGACCAAGGCCGAGGGTCAGCGCGAGATCGTCGAAGGCCTGGGCATGGCCGTCACCGAGGTCGACCTCGTGATCAAGACGATCCGCGAGTCGAAGGACCCCGACGAGGCGCTGACGCGCCTGATGGCGCTGCCGCTCAAGGGCCTGGAAGAGTTCGTGCGCCGCGCCGGCCGCCCCGAGTCCGAGATCGAGGCCGCCAAGGGCAAGAGCGACTACCGCCTGAGCGAGCGCCAGGGCCGCGCCATCCTGGAGATGCGCCTGGCGCGCCTGACCGGCCTGGAGCAAGAGAAGCTCGCGGCCGAGTACGGCGAGCTCTGCAACGAGATCGTGCGCCTGCAGACCATCCTCGAGAACGAGCCGGTCCTGATGGACCTCATCGTGAAGGAGCTCGAGGAGGTCAAGGAGAAGCACGCCGAGCCGCGCCGCACGTCGATCGTGGAGAGCGAAGCGGACATCCAGCTCGAGGACCTGATCCAAGAAGAGGACATGGTCGTCACCATCTCGCACACCGGCTACATCAAGCGCACGCCGGTCAGCACCTACAAGGCGCAGAAGCGAGGCGGCAAGGGCAACCGCGGCATGGAGGCTGCGGATGACGACTTCGTCAACCAGCTGTTCATCGCCTCGACGCACAGCTTCGTCTTCTTCTTCTCGAACAAGGGCAAGGTCTACGTCAAGAAGGTGTACGAGATCCCGCTGGCGGGGCGCAGCGCCAAGGGCCGCGCCATCGTCAACTTCATCGAGCTCGACGAGGGCGAGAAGGTGGCGGCGATCACACCGGTGAAGGCCTTCGAAGAGGGTCCGTTCGTGACCACCATCACGCGCGGCGGCCAGATCAAGAAGACTGCCGTGATCGAGTACCAGAACTACCGCGAAAAAGGCATCATCGGCGTCCGCATCGAGGACGACGATCAGCTGCTCACGGCCTGCGTGACCGACGGCAACGCCGAGTTCCTGATCGCGACAAAGACTGGACAATCGATCCGCTTCCACGAGTCGCAGGTGCGCGCCATGGGCCGCAACACGGCGGGCGTGAAGGGCATCGAGCTCGCCGAGGGCGACGAGGTCGTGGGGCTAGTCCGCACCGAGCCGGAGCGCGAGTGGGTGCTGGCGGTGTGCGCGCGCGGCTACGGCAAGCGCACCCACCTCGAGGAGTTCCGCACCCAGAACCGTGGCGGCAAGGGCATCATCCTGATCGACGCCAGCGACCGCAATGGACCGGTCGTCGGCATTGCGCTGGTCAAGCCGTCGGACGAGATCATGCTCATCACCGACCGCGGCCAGACCATCCGCACGCCCGTCGAGGGCATCCGCGAGACCGGGCGCAACGCGCAGGGCGTGAAGGTGATGAACGTCGAAGAGGAAGAGCGCGTGGTGGCGCTCGAGCCGATCAGCGAGGGCTCGGGCAGCGCCGAGCTCGGCGAAAGCGCCGAAGGCGCCGAAGGCGACGGTGCCGAGGGCAGCGGCGCGAGCGAGCCAGCAACCGCTGGCGACGACGGAGCACCGGAAGACGGCGGCGGCGAAGACGGCGGCGAAGATGGCGGCGGCGAAGAAGCCTAGCCAGCGGCTCGAGCAGAAGCGCGAGCAAGCCAGCAAGATCTACGAAGGGCTCCAGGCGCGTCACCCCGACGCGCACTGCGAGCTCGATCACAAGAATCCCTTCCAGCTCGTGGTGGCCACGGTGCTCTCGGCGCAGAGCACCGACGTGATGGTGAACAAGGTCACGCCCGAGCTGTTCAAGCGCTGGCCGGACGCCGCCGCGCTGGCCAAGGCCAAGCCCGCCGACGTGGAAAAGGTCCTCGGCAAGCTCGGCATGTTCCGGCAGAAGAGCAAGAACGTGATCGGGCTGTCGCAGCGCCTCGTCGATCGCCACGGCGGAAAGGTGCCCGAGACGTTGGCCGAGCTCGTCGAGCTGCCCGGCGTCGGGCGCAAGACGGCGAACGTCGTCCTGGGCGTCGCGTTCAACAAACCCGAGGGCGTGGTCGTCGACACCCACGTGCAGCGTCTGTCGCAGCGCCTCGGCCTGACCAAGGAGAGCGAGCCGCTCGAGATCGAGCAAGATCTGATGCTGCTCTTCCCGCGCGAGCGCTGGGACATGCTCTCGCACCTCCTGATCTTCCACGGCCGGCGAGTGTGCACGGCGCGCAAACCGGCCTGCGCCGCCTGCCCGCTCAGCACGCTCTGCCCGTCGGCGTTCAAGGCCGAGGAAGTCGGCCGCAAGGCCCCCCGGCTGCGTGTGGCCAAAGTGCTGAAAAAAGCAAAAAAAGCGGCATCGGGTGCGCGCGCGGCCAGGTGATATTGACTATCACTTTCAATAGAGCGATGGTCCGCGCTCAGATGCTCCGAAGATCGCTGGTCGCAGGCTGCGCCGCCCTCTCGCTGGTCCTCGTCGCGACGAGCGCCAGCGCGACGGAGCGCCGCTTCGCGTTCACCTACGAGACCGGGGTGCTCCAGCCCGGCGAGGCGGAGCTCGAGCCGTGGACCACGTTCCGACTCGGCCGCGATCGCTACTACAGCCGCATCGACAACCGCCTCGAGTTCGAGCTCGGCCTGAGCGAACGCCTGCAGACCTCGCTTTACTGGAACTTCAACACGCTGGCGGCCGACGAAGAAGATCCCTCCACCGGCCAGGTGACGCGACGCTCGGACTTCGAGTTCACGAGCGTATCCTCGGAGTGGAAGTACAAGCTGACTGATCCCGTCGCCGACGCGCTCGGCTCCGCGCTCTACGTCGAGGCCGGGCTTGGCCCGGTGCAGGCCGAGATCGAGGCCAAGCTGCTGTTCGACAAGCAGCTCGGCAAGTGGCTCGTGGCCGGCAACGCCGTGTTCGAGCACGAATGGGCGTTCGCGGTCACCGGTGAGACCGCGCGAGAAATCGAGCTCGAGGTCCCGCTCGGCGCCGCGTACTTCATCTCGCCTTCGTTCACTGCCGGCGTGGAGGTCGTGTCGGCAGCAGGACTCGTGGGCGGTGAGCTCGAGAGCCTGGCGTTTTACGCCGGACCCACCATCGGCGCCTCCTACGACGCCTGGTGGCTGACGTTTGCCGTCTCGCCACAGATCTACTCGCCCAAGAACGAGGCCGACGATAGCTTCGACCTGCAGCACGGCGAGCACTTGCGGGCGCGCGTGATCATGGGGTTTCACCTGTGAACACCCGCCTCTTCGCCCTGTTCGGGTTGCTCGCGCTCGGCTGTGCTCCGGCCCTGGCCGAGCCGAACGCCGCCGACGCGACGGCCGCCCAGAAGTTCTGGCCGGAGGCCACGCTGACCCAGCTCGAACAGGGCCGTGAGCTCTACGTGCAGACGTGCGCGAGCTGCCACCCGCTCAAGCTGCCGGGCGATCTTCCCCCCGAGCGCTGGCGCGAGGAGGTCGGTCACATGCGCGAGCTCGGCGTGAAGCTCGCGGATAGCGACGCCGAGCTCATCACCCGTTATCTCGAAACGATCAGCCGCCGCCAAGACGGCTGAATTCAGGTCGCACGAAGGAAGCTTTCGCCCATTTCGCGGGTAGACTGCCGGCGATGCGTGGCTCGTGGACGGTGGTCGTCGGACTGTGCCTGGCGTGTGGCTCGGAGAGCGAAGCCGATCCGCCCACCCCTGGAGCGTCGGGTGGCGCCGGCTCCGGCGGCGTCGTGAACGGCGGCGGCAGCGGCGGAGGCGACGCAGCAGGGACGGCTGGCTCCAGCGCGGGGACGAGCGGCGGCGGCTCCGGAGGCAGTGCCGGAGGCGGCGAGTTCGACGCCAGCTGCAGGGAGCGCACCAGCAATCACGTCGCCGGCAGCCAGATTGGCCTGCGCAACCTGGTGACCGCCGAAGGCGATCAGGACTTCCAGTCGTTCTACGACCTAGCAACGGGAGAGGACTGTGAGTTCCGCCCGGACGCCGACGGCGTCACGCGCTGCATGCCGCTCGCCTCGGATGAGGACACGGACAACCTTTACTACCTGGATACCGGCTGCACGGACCTGATCGAGTACAAGGGGATCTGCGCGAAGGACCTCATCGCCGTGCGCGTGACGCCCGACGCCTGCGACGAACGAGTTCGCCTCTTCCCCTACGGGGATCCGCTGCCTGATTCGGTGGTGTACAGCCACAACGCTCAGGGCGCGTGTGTGGAGTACGGTACGCTCAATCACCTGTACCGCCGCGGGCCCGAGCTGAATCCAGCCGACTACCCCGAGGTCACGACCGCGGAGTGGGCGGGGCTGGGCCGGATCGCGACGTTCGGCTTCGAAGCTGAAGGCGGCTTCCACGCTGCGCAGGGTTACCGCGACACCCAGCTCGGCGAGGCGTGCGTGTTCCGGAGCATGCGCGACGGCAAGGATCACTGCACACCCAACGAGCTCGGCTACTACGAGTTCAGCGACGCCGAGTGCAACGGAGTGATGACCGTTCCCAGCAACTCGTGCGCCAGCGCGCCGACGCCTCGCTACGCGGGCGCGTTGTCTGCCGACGAGTGCATGCCGGGCACCTACTTCTTCGCAGCCGGCGGCGAGTTCACCGGTCCCTTCTACGACCGCTGGAGCTGCCAGCCCGCGGCGGAGCCCGTCGGCCAGCAAGCGTTCACGATGACCGAGGTCCCGGACGGCGATTTCATGGCCGTCGAGATCAGTGTCAACCAGGACGATCCTGGGCGCCTCAAGCCGGTCTATCGCACCAGCGCCGACGGCGGCTGCTGGTTCGAAGGCTGGTGGGACGACGAGCTGCAAACACGCTGCCAGTTCGAAATGGGCAACGACGACTATCTCTATTGCTTGCCCTCGGCCGCGACCGGCGGAAGCCAGCTGCTCGAAGCCTTCAGCGAGGCGACCTGCACGGTGCCGGCGCCGTACCTGCGAGTGCCGAGCTGCTCCGCCAGCGAGGTGCCCGCGTTCGTGACCGAGACCGTTCAGCCGACATGTGCCGGCGATCGCAGAGCGGTGCGCCAGGTGCTGGACGCCGGAACTCCGGGCTCCGCGCTTCCGGCGCTGTGGACGGACAGCTCGGGCACCTGTGAGCCGATGGGCGTCGTCGCGGAGGACCTCTACTTCGCGCTCGGCGAGCACGTCGACTACGCCATGTTCGTGACGGGCGAGCTCAGCGAGTGAGCCAGAGCTCCTCGGCAGCCGCGTAGGGGTCGAGCTCGCCCAGGCGCACTCGCTCGGCCGCTGCCGGCAACGTCTGACCCAGCGCGAGCACCAGGCGCTCGCCGAGCTCTTCGCGCAAGAAAGACTGGATGGCCTCGCGCTCGCGGGAGGCGGTCCGTTCGTCGCCTTCGGGCGTGCCGAGCCAGGCGCGGTGCTCGTCGAGAGCGACGAAGAGCTCGTCGAGGCCCTGATGCTGCGTGGCGGAGGTGCGCAGCACCGGTGGACGCTGCGGCCGGGCGCTGAGCTCCAGCGCGACCTCGAGATCGGCCGCGGTCCGCTCGGCGCCCTCGCGGTCGGCCTTGTTGACGGCGAAGAGGTCCGCCGTCTCGAGCAGGCCCGCCTTGAGCGCCTGAACACCGTCGCCGAGTCCCGGAGCCAGGACGACCAGCGTCGTGTGCGCGCTGCGGGACACCTCGATCTCGTCCTGACCGACGCCGACGGTCTCGACCAGCGTCACGCGAGCGCCCCAGGCACGCACCAGCCTGATCACGTCGGCGGCCGAACGCGAAAGGCCGCCGACGGCGCCGCGCGTCGCGAGCGAGCGAATGAAGACCTCGGGATCCTCGAAGTGGCGCTGGAGGCGGATCCGGTCGCCGAGCAGCGCACCGCCGTGAAACGGGCTCGAAGGATCGACCGCCACCACGCCGACGCGCTCTCCGCGCTGGCGGAAACGCGTGACGAGCGCGTCGCACAGCGTGCTCTTGCCGACTCCGGGGCTGCCCGTCACGCCCAGCACCCAGCCGGCGCGGCCCTGCGCGTGCAGGCGACTGGCGAGCTCACGATGGCCGGGCAGGCGATCGTCGGCGATGCGGCAGGCGCGAGCGAGCGCGCGCACGTCGCCTTGGAGCAAGCGTTCGGCGAGCTCCAGGGCGACCGTCACGACGTCAGCCCTTCCGGGATGCCATGAAGTTCTCGACCGTGCGCGTCGTCATGCGGCCTTCGCGCACGTCCTCGAGCTCGAGCAGCCGCTTGTGCAGCTCGATGTTCGTGCGGATGCCACCGATGATGTACTCGTCGAGAGCGCGGCGCATGCGACGGAGGGCCTGCTCGCGCGTGGCGCCGTGCACGATCAGCTTGGCCAGGAGCGAGTCGTAGTTGGGCGGCACCTGCCAGCCGCCGAACACGCCCGAATCCACGCGCACGCCGATGCCGCCGGGCGAGTGGTACTCGGTGATCTTCCCGGGCCAGGGCGCGAAGGTGTCGGGATCCTCCGCCATGATGCGGCACTCGATGGCGTGCCCGCGGTGCTTCCAGATGCGGGTGTCGGGCAAGTCGAGCTTCTCGCCGGCGGCGGCGCGGATCTGCTCCACCACCAGATCGACACCCGTCGTCATCTCCGTGACCGGGTGCTCGACCTGGACACGGGTGTTCATCTCCATGAAGTAGAGCTTGCCCTCGTCCATCAAGAACTCGAGCGTGCCGAGCGAGGTGTAGCCAGTCTCGAGGATCGCGCGACGGATGACCTCGCCGATCTGACTGCGCAGGTCGTCGGTCATGGCCGGGCTGGGCGCCTCTTCGACGAGCTTCTGGTTGCGGCGCTGCAGCGAGCATTCGCGTTCGCCCAGCGTCCAGACCTGGCCGTGATGATCGGCCAGCACCTGGAACTCGACGTGACGCGGTCGCTCCACGAAGCGCTCGAGGTAGAGCTCCGGATTCTTGAAGGCGTTCATCGCCTCGGCCGTGGCCGACTCGAACGCGCGGCGAACCTCTTCCTTGCTGCGCACGATGCGCATGCCGCGCCCGCCGCCGCCGCCGCGAGCCTTGATCATCACCGGATAGCCGACGCGGCCAGCCTCGGACTCGGCGTGCTCGGCGTCGCGCAGGGCCTCGCTGCCCGTGAGCAGCGGCAGACCGTAACGCTTGGCGGCCTCGCGCGCCGTGAGCTTGTCGCCCCACAGCTTCATCACCTCCGAGCGCGGACCGATGAAGTGCAGCCCGCAACCCTCGACGATGCGGGCGAACTCGGAGCTCTCCGAGAGGAAGCCGTAACCGGGGTGGATGGCGTCAGCGGCGGTGATCTCCGCAGCGCTGATGATGGCCGGGACGTTCAGGTAGCTCTTGGCCGAAGCCGCGGGCCCGATGCACACCGCCTGGTCCGCGAAGCGCACGTGCAACGCGCCCGCATCTGCTTCGGAGTGAACCGCGACCGTCGCGACGCCGAGCTCACGACACGCGCGAATGACGCGAATCGCGATCTCGCCTCGGTTTGCGATTAGGACTTTCTTGAACATGCGGGGCTCAGGCCTTCCGCATCTTGAACAGCTTCTGACCGAACTCGACGCTCTTGCCGTTCTCGGCGAGCACTTCGAGGATCGTGCCGGCCTGCTCGGCCTCGATCTCGTTCATCAGCTTCATGGCCTCGATGATGCAGAGCGTCTGGCCCTTCTTCACCGCAGCGCCTACCTCGACGAAGGTCGGAGCTTCGGGCGAGGGCGAGGTGTAGAAGGTGCCCACGAACGGCGACGTCACGAAGACGACACCGGCGTCTTCGGCGGCAGCCGCAGGCTTGGCGCCGGGGGCGGCGGGAGCAGCAGCCACGGCGGCGGGCGCCATGAGGGGCTGCATGGCGGCGACGGCCGCAGCGCCGCGCGGGAAGGCCACGCGCACCCGAACTTTTTCGTCCTCGTACTCGAACTCCGACACGCCTTCGGACTCGAGAGTACGGAGCAATCCTTCAAGCTCTTTTTGCGACAGCATGATTTTCCAGAAAAGGGCTCGGCCGGGGAACCAGACCGCGCGGACCTTAGCTCGCGGCCAGCCGCGCGAGCAAGCCCTGCAGGGCGAGCGCGTAAGAGCCGGCGCCAAAGCCTGCGACACGGCCCAAGCAGGCCGGTGCTACCCGTGATTCGCGCCTGAACGCTTCGCGCGCATCGGGATTGGAAAGGTGGACTTCCACCGTCGGCAGCCCGGCGCCCTTGATCGCGTCGTAGATGGCGTAGGAGGTGTGGGTCAGGGCCCCGGGGTTGATCAGGATGCCGACGAACTCGCGGTCGGCAGCCTCGCCGATGAAGGTCACGAGGTCGCCCTCGTGGTTGCTCTGGCGGCACTCCAGGACGACGCCCTGCGCGGCAGCGATCTCCTCGAGCTCGGCATGGATCGCCTTGAGCCCGGTCGAACCGTAGATGTGTGGCTCGCGCTTGCCCAGGCGGTCGAGGTTCGGACCGCTCAGCACCATGATGCGCTGTCGCGGCTTTTCCGGGGCCTTCTTCTTCTTTGCGGCCACGGTCAGGACGCGAGCTCTTCGGCGAGCTTCGGCGCCACCACGCGCAAGAGGTAACGGCCCTTGCCGAAGTTACCCTCCGGCTGCATCGCCATCGCAACGAAGTAGCCCTCGTTCACGATGCGGATCAGGGTCACCATCTTGTCGCTCTGGAACGCCACTTCCCGGGTGCTGCCGGCTTCGAGCATCTCGGTCGCGCGCTGGATGGCCTTGACCACCACGCTGACCTCCGCGCCCACCGACTCGATGTCGAAGGTCAGACCCTCTCGGGTGTAGCTCTCGACGGGGATCCCCTCGAAGTCCATCAGGAGGCCGGCGATGCCGCCGTCCGTCCCGTCCACGACGCTCTTCAGAGCCTCCTTGAACATGCAGTCTCGAGGATAGCTCGCTTTACGGAGCCATGTGAATTTATTGGTACTTAGCTCGACGCCAGCCATCGGCCGTCTGGCCAGGAAGGGCGCCGCGGGAATCCACGAAACGCCGAGACTTGCGGCGCCGCGCTGGCTGGGCGATGGCCTAAGTTGGGGGGCCGCCCGAGCGGACCTTGACCCTGCCGATGCCAAGCGGCTACCTTCGCGCTCCGCCCGAACTTCACGGGCGC
>Ga0247823_10005576_pt1 | contig 10008 bp, 14 predicted proteins | sample 13C_PalmiticAcid_2_FD_192426 | JGI IMG/M metagenome (GOLD analysis project Ga0247823, IMG submission 192426) | Soil microbial communities from agricultural site in Penn Yan, New York, United States - 13C_PalmiticAcid_Day30 | ecosystem: Environmental > Terrestrial > Soil > Agricultural land...
ACGGTGGGCATATCGGCCGGCGCAGGCTGTCGATGCCGGGCATGTTCTGACCATCGTCGGCGGTGCGATCGGACGACGACCAGAGGGCGCCGGGAACCTCGCTCAGATATTTGCCGTCACGGAAACGCTGGCGCTGCTTGTCGGGCAGGCCGTCCAGTTCGGCCAGATACTCGGCGGGCAGGTGCGGGTTGTCGGTCGGGTTGAGCACGACGAACGCCCTGCTCCCCGGCTCGATCGGCATGCCGTTCTCGGGCCGCACGCCCTCGACGAATTCGCGATAGGTCCAGTGCCCGCGGCCGACGGGGTTGAGATCGTAATAGGCTTTGAGGGCCAGCGGGCGCCCGTCGGTCTTCAGGCAGGCTTGCGACAGGCGGGTGCGCAGGGTGGTGATCGTCTCATAGGCGACTTGCGACGCCTCGTTGACGTAGGCTGTCGCGAATTCCTTGCCGAGAATCTTGTCGACGCGTTCTTTGTCGTCGAGGCCGCCGAACCACACTTCGGCGCCGCCGGGCAGGATGATGTATTGATCGGCCTTGTTGACCTCGTAGGGCACGCCGGGGAACGCGAGGCCCATCATCTTCGGCCAGGTGTCGAGCATGATCGACTGGCGCACGTCGATGTTGTGGTGGCGGGCAATGAGGTGACGACTGCCCGGCGCCATAAGCCCGCGGTTGGCAACGCAATAGCAGAAGCCGAACGTCTTGCCGGATCGCGAGCCGCCATAGGCGAGAATATGGCGGGCACTGCTCGTTGCCGCGCCGACCAGCTCACCCTGCTTATCGGTAAGCTCAAAGGTCGGCCGCGGGGCCTTCGATTTTGACAGTGATTGCACCGGTGAATTCGCCCTTGAGTTTGTCGACGTAGCGCTCGGGGCGATGGCCCTTGAGCAAGATTTCCATGAGGCGGTCGCTCTGGCCCACGGTAGCGCGCTTCCAAGCTTCCTGCTCGAGCGCGTCGGCTGCTTCCTGTTCAGCGTCGGCCCATGCTTGGGCAAACTCGGCATCGGCCTCGCGCCAGTCGTAGGCGGTGCGCCGACCAATCTTGGCGGTGCGGCATGCGCCGGCTACGTTGCAAGACACGCGAAGGATGTTCAGGAACTTGCGCTTGGCGGTTGCCTGATCGGCCTCACGCTGAGCGGCTGTCTTGGATCGGGTGGGCTTCTTTGCCATGGCCGGTATTTGCCAACGATCGCCGCACACAGTTACCGCCGTCTGTCGTTCGGCCGCACACTCTGCCTATTTGCTTACCAGCGAGGCGGTTGGGCAGGGATTAACCGCGAAGGCGAAGTAATTCCGCCATATTGCGCGGATCGGGCTACTGATTTGAAATCAGCGGCGCGGCAAAGCGGGGATGATCGACGCGCTGTTTCCTCGCGCGCGCGAAGTGTACGAGCGCCAAAGTGGGTTTTTCACCCTTCCCTCTGAACCGCACCTCGACGTTGGCCCATCCGTTTGCCGAGCACATATTGCGTCGCACGTCCGAAGCGGGCCATGATCTCATCGCGCTCGATCTTCAGACCGTCCCGGCCCTCCTCTTCGATCCACCGACGGACCACACGCCAATTCGTGTTGTAGTGTTCGACGATGCCGCCCCATCCGAGAATGAGATACATCTGGCGGAAGTCATGCGGCTTGGGTCGCTGAGGCCGGATCAATCCGGTGTCGGGCTTGCGTTTGGGGGTGGTCATGGCGGGTGCTCCGGTCAGTGTAGTCAGTGAAGTCAGTGATCTGGCATTATGCTTCATCTCAAACCCTTCCCCACGCGTACGCTTTATCGAAAATCAATGACTTAGCCCTTTTGAGGTCATGTCGTCTTAAATGGAAAATCACTGACTTCACTGATTTCACCGACCAATGAGGGTTGAAGCGGCCGAAATCTGATCGCGAAGCGACAAGGTTCGGCGGGCGTAGACGGCGCATCGTTTGCCACCGACCTTGAACATGCCATCGGCTGCGTCAGGATTGCGGACGGCGATGTAGCCGCAGCCCTCGAAGCGGTGCGGAACCTTGCGGCTGTTGCGGCGATCTCGAAGCCATTCGGAGAAGTGCGGCGGCGAGGCGTCGGCGATGCGTGCGACGGTGACGACATCGGGATGGCCCAGATGGTCCAGCGCGTCGGCCATCTCGGCGTCTTCAGGCGACTGGTTCGACGACACGATATCCCAGAATGCTTGCGTCTTCGGTGGTGGGGCCTTGGCGTCGAAGCCGGACAGGTCGCGCTGGCGCAGGAAGGCCGTCACATGCTCGATCCCGCCACTGGCGTACCATCGATAAAGGTCCGTCCAATATTCCGGCGGAAAGGCCTCGCGCTGCAGCTCGGACCATGCGACGAAATGCCTGCGATCGTCGGCCGGCAGATAGATGCCATCGGATTTGTGGTTGGTCGTGATGATCACGCCGCAGACATTGAAGACCGAATATTCCCGGATGTGCTTTTCGTCGACGCGGAGCACGTCGGGCGGCGCCGCGGTGTAGGTCTTCATGTGATCATAGAAGGCGAAACGATCGACGTCGCCGAGATCGCGCGCCTCGCTGACACGGAGGATCACCGATTTGGCGAAGCCGTTGAAGCGGCCGAGAAGGTGCGCCGGCGAAACCTCAGAGAAATTCCACGGACCAATCGCCGCCTTCACGGGCTCAAGGATCGTGTCTTTCCCGATTCCTTGCGAGCCGCCGAGCACGATCGCGTGATTGATCTTCTGTTCGGGTCGCTGCGTCCGGTGGGCCAGCCAGTTGATGAGGTGCTCCGCTTCGTTCGGATAGACGCGTTCGACATGCTCGATCCAGCGCCCCGCCTTCGACGGGTCGCCTGCCCTTTGCATCGGCGGACGATAGAGATTGAAGACCGCACATCCATCGCGTCGGATCCATCCGCCGTCGGAGATCAGCCTGTCCTCTACCACTGGATCTTCGCCCGGTGCCCAAGTGAGCTGCTCGACAGGCTTGTTCTGGTCGAGCCACGCCGATGCCTGGATCATCTTCGGCTTGCCCTTGTCGTCGACCACGGCGTCGCCGAACCGATCGAGGAGAGGAATTGGAGCGACACGCGCGTTCACGCTGGTCGATGGCCACATCTCGCCCGACGGCATGAATATGTAGCGGTGCGCCGGCATGTAAGCTCGGAAGTCCTCGAGCCCGACGCCAAAGCCTTCTTCCTCAGGGTCGTCGGTCCCCGTGTTGACGTCCGTTCGCTGCTTCGAGATGTTCGCCCAATCGATGTCCTCATCGTAGGGACCGGGCATCGGCTTTGCTTCAGCGGGTGACGTGGAGAGTATGTCGCCGACTGGCGCGGCATCGACAGCCCATTCAGGAAAGTCGGTGTAGCCGGGATCATCGGCGAAGCGGTCAAAGCCCGCCACCAAGGGCTCGAATATGTCGCGGATCGACTGTGCGCCGCCCGCGCGGTCAGCATGGTCGCTCATTGTCCGCACCTCATCTGTTTGACGGGATCGATTTGGTCGACGAGGGGCAAGCCGGAATCTTTGGCACACTGCCGAGAGGCATCGCGGACGCTGAGATAATCTTTGCCCGCGCCGACGTACTCGCGAAACCCGCCACGATGGACATAATCGAGCCGGCAATGATTGGTCGCCTGATCCCAGAAGAGCACGAAATGCGCGCCGCGGGGCTCGGTCGGGAATGCGATGACATCACCCACCGGCCCGCTCCCGATTTCCTCGCCCCTGCATCGCTTCGGCGATATCAGAATTGACGAAGGCCGATCCGGGAGCAACGACACCGCCTGCGCTCTCGACTTTCGCCCCGGTCGCTTCCTCGGCAAGCTTAGATGCGACGTCGCCAGCATTGGCCATAGCCATGAGCACCATGGAAAGAGTGTCGAGGCCGATCATCAACTTGGCATCCGGCTTGGAGAAGGGATCAGTCCCCTTGCGAAGCTCGACCGATACAGACGGCACATCGTCGCTCATCACGGCGCTGACGCGAAGCATTTTGCCGCGCTTGCTCAGGATGGTTGCGATATCGGTGTATTGAGCCGCGCTCATGCGAACCACCGCCCGGCCATCATGGGCCGCAGTGCGAGGGCAAGCCGCCTTGCGCCGCCGGTCGGAAGGGAGTAAGTAATGCCACGATCGGAAGCCAGCCAGCTTAGATCAGCGCCGCCCCTGCCAGGGCGGCGCAATCGTTTCGGCGGCCCGTTCATGCCGCTTCACTCGTCGACATGCAGGGCTTGCTACGCGCCCACTGTTCGAGCTGGTTGCGATCGTACCGGACAAGGCGGCCGAGCTTGAAATAGGCAGGGCCGTTGCCGGAAATGCGATAGGCGTTCAGCGTATGGACACTCAGACCGACGTGATCGGCGGCCTCTTGGACAGTCAGAAAATCTTGCATCGGGGGTCTCCGTCTGTTGGGACGGCCGACCAAATATTACGAGAAACGACCCAAAGCGAACCGATAGTCCCGACAGGAAATTATTTGTTTTCCTGCGCAGCGTGAGCCTGCATGAATTTCCGCAGCCTGTCGGTGTCGCCCCGGCCCCGCAAGAAACGCCGCAACTTGTTGAGCCTAATATCCTCTCGCGCCAGCGCTCGCTCAACCTCGCGTGGTGATACAGAATTCTCCTCCGCCACCTTCCCGCAGGTGTATTTTTTGCTGCGAAACTTCGGGTTTGGAGGATCGGCCATAAGCGCGTGAACCCGCCGCGAAATGCTGCGGTCTCTTTCAGCAAGTTGTTGAGATCGTCCCTGAGGCCGTCCTCGATCCTTCTTCTTTTCAACGACCTTCATCGCCAACGTTCGGTGCTGCTCATTCAACAAAGAGGCCAATTTGCGCTGCAACAAAGGATGCAACTGCCCATCCTCGGCCTCGAGTAAAGTTACCAAGGGACCGACATCTTTTGCTTCGAGCGCGCACAGCGCATCGAACACGATCATGTCGTCTTGATCGTCGGATTTGAGGCTAAAGCGCTCAGCCATTCTCAGGCACCGCAACGCCGACTTTCCCCGCCTTGCGCGTGAAGTCCGCGCCGGCCGCTTCGAGCGCCGCCTTCATTTTCTCGATAGATGAATCTACGACGGTATCGCCGCGCTCGAAGCGAGCGACGGTCATGCGGCCGACGTGAGCTTGGCGTGCAAGATCGTCGGTTGTCCATCTGAGGCCCGTTCGGGCCATCTTAAGTTGGGTCGGTGTCATGTGGTAATTCTATTACCATTTTCCTGTTGACGCAACCGCGTTAACGATGGTAATTAAATTACCACTTGGGATCGTCCCAAGGCGGGCCAGAGCGTTGGTTGCACCCTTCGCCCCGGCCCTGATCGCAACCTTCACGGGAAGGCAACGACTATGAAAACCGATAGCACCAGTGCGTCTGACGGCGCCAGCACCTTAACCATCCGCGAACGATGGGATAGCCTGATGTCGTCCTATAATGAGGCGCGGGCGGCCGATGCGGCGATAAACGCCGTGTATGACGAAGCCACGAAATCGGGCTCTGAAACAGATGATCATTCGAAAATTGAGGCCGACTGGATCTCGCGCGGCGATGATCTCCATCAGGCTCGCGACAATCTCTTGCTCGCGCTCGCCCCCGATTTTGCCGCAGTCCAATGGAAGATGGCTCAGCTTTTCAGCGAAGGCGATTATGAGGGAGATCAATACATCTGCGCGTGGAATCGTAAATTTACCGATGCGGTAATGGCCGATCTCGCGCGGCTGCAGGGTGAATTCGTCGAGGCATGGTTAGAGGCGTGGACCGGCGCCGGCGGCAATGTGTGCTTCGACCAAGATGGCAAGCACGCATGGTTCGGCTTTCCGACGTTCGACGGGTCGCCTGAATATGCGGCGCTCTCTGACGACCAGCGCGCCAGCCCCGATATCATGTCGCATCTTGATATCCGCTACCACGCTCGAATGAACGGCCGCATCGAAGATTTGCAATTCTTCCCGGGCGGCGTCGAAGTCATCAAGCAGCACATGCGCTCCAAGGGGCTGACGGCGATATTCCGTCAGCGGGAGGTAAAAGCATGAGCGCGCTTCGTCTGTTCGCCACCGTTCCCAACGGGTTCATCGCCCACGCCGTCACTGATCGGAGCTGCGAGCCGCTGCTTTCCGCCGGCGAAGTCGCGGTCATCACTGATCAGGAATTTCTCTATCCTGTCAGCGGCGGCTGGTATCTGATCGAATATTCGAACGGGACCAATTATCGGGGCCGCGAGCGCCGGGTGCGCACCGTTGTCCAAGTCTATTCGGTGAAGAGCCGACTTAGCAACGATACGACGTGGTGGGCGCGTCGCCCTTCGGAGAGCCGCCCGGGCACGTTCAACATGAGCGACGGCCCATATGATGACCTGAACCACCTCGCCGAAAAGATACTCGGTCGCATCGTCGGCATTTACGCTCCGCACCGCATCGGCAGTGGGCCAACCGATCAAGAGCAATGGGAGATGCTGCGGGACAGCCCGTGGCCCTATTCGACGCCCACGCTGCCGTCGTTTCGCGAACGGAGGTCGGCATGAGCGCGCGCATGTGGATCGGGCAGCCCAAGAAACTGCCCGCCTCGATCGCGCTGGCGCTAATCCCCTCGCTGCCGCGGTCGCATCTCGAGCGACTGGTGCAAACCCTCATTGACCGGATGGACGAAGCGGACGGCGATTCCGACTTTGAAGGGCAGCACGACGAGGACGATCTCACCACGGCATTCTTCCTCGTGGATCGGAACGATGGGCCCGGTTGCCGCATCTCGGACAGCGATTTTGGCGTCGACGACGAGGGCGAGATGGACGACGACGGAAGCGCGTCCTTCGATCCGCGACCGCTAACGCCGATCCCGGTTCGTCTCGCGTGGGACAAGGGGGCGGGGAGATGAGACCGCACCCCAACGCCGCCGGCCAGCTCCTGCGCAGGATCGAGGTCTTTATGCGCGAGGCCGAAATGCCGCCGAGTGTTTTCGGGAGACATGCCGCGAAAGACCCGCGCCTTGTGACCGATCTCCGGGACGGCCGAAAACCGGGGATCGCCATCATCCGGAGCGCCGATGCCTTCATGGAAAAATGGCGCGACGACTATGAGGCTGGGCGGGTGACCCCGCTGGGCGATCGTCGGTTTCATACCGGCTTCGAAGATACGCCCCTTGCCGATCGCGCGCTGCGCGCGGCTCGGAACGACACGGCCGAGGCGATCAGGCTGCTGCAAGTGGCTGTCGCGCGTCTCGAAGGGGCGATGCGGTGAGGGCGCCTCGCAATCCGGCTCGCGCGTGGGAAGTCGCAATCGCCTTCACCTGCGTTGCGCTGGTCGCCTTCGGTTTCGCCCTGGCCGATCTAGCTGAACAGGTGGTTCGGTGAGCGCGCAACGTCGGCTGTATCTTTGCGCACAGATTTTAACGATTTGTTATTGACTGTGCCGCACAACCTATCATATTGATAGGTGATGGAGCCAGAACGATCGCGACTTATCTCGCTTAGACTGCAACGCACGCAGCTCGAAACCCGCGTGCACGAACTGGCCCATAAGGGCGTCGTCTATTTTTCGGACCATGCCCTCGACCGTATGGACCTGCGCGGGATTTCCGACGTGCAGGCCGTTCGCGTGCTCGCTTCTGGCGAGTTGCGTGGAGAGCCCGAGCCGGGGAACCGTCCCGGGGAATGGAAGGTTAAGATGGTAGCGCGCATGAAAGGGATGCGCGAGATTGGAGTTGTGTCGATAATCGTGAGGAATTCGAAGATTTTCGTGAAGACTGTTGAATGGGAAGATATGAGATGAGCAATCCTGAGCACTACTACCGGCCCGGCCAGGCCATGTGCGACGAGCCCATCCTTTACCGTGCTTGTGGACTTGAAGGCATCTACCTTTGCAACGGATACGAAACTGAGGAATTGGACGGCGAAATATATACGACGGTTCAAGACCGCGAACAGCTGCACCGCGTCATTGCGCTCAATCTAGTTGAGCACCGCAAGACACTGGCGCCCAAGGAGCTCAAATTCATCCGCGTTGCAATGGACCAAACGCAGGCCGATCTGGCCCGCTTTTTGGGAGTGTCCAGCCAGTCCGTGGCGCGCTGGGAAAAAGGAGAGTCGGAACTGCCCGGCCCCGCTGACCGAATGATACGCGTCATGGTCATGATGCTGATGATGCCGCCAGAGGAGCTGGCGGCTCTTGTGCGCGATCTGGAAAAGACGCTCGACGAGATGGACGAGTCCAACGTTGTGCCTCTCCAGTTCCGGCACGAAGTGGAATGGAAAGAAGCGGCTTAACTACGTCGCTTTTAAGGGGTTGGCGCCGGTCACTGATTGGAGTGGCCGGCGCTTTTGATTCATCCCGCTCTTGAGTCACGATATATCCATATTTGGTTCTTGTTCTGCTTGCGAGTTGATCGGAAATCCCGAGTATGTGATCCGGCTGGTCGGCACCTGTAATGAGAAGCGGGCGCCTCAGGGTTCGATGTTCGGGCGCAACTTAGATTGTGATCGGGCTCGCCAGCCGCTCAAGCCGTCTCAGCGGCCACCACCTTGGGCGCGACTAATCCAGCAACATGCCGCGCCCACATACCCAGCGCCTCGCGCTTCTCCGCAGCCCAATCGTGGCGCTGATAGATGCCGACGATCCCGGCCTTGCTGCCGCTGATGTGGTTCAGCACCGCTTCGGTGACCTCCATCCGAACGCCTAGCTTCTGCAAGCCGGTCGCCATGGTGCGGCGCAAGTCGTGAAGCCTCCAAGCCGAAACCCTCTGCCCGGCTTCCTCGGCGATCTCCGTTACCGCGGCGTCGAGGCGCAACTTCGCCTTCGACACGCCACTGGCCGCGGTCTTGTTGTTCGTCGTGAAAACAAGCCCGCTTTTGGGCCACGCGTCGGGCGCCTTTTTTCCCGGCTGGGTCAACATCGCCGTGATTTCGGCAACGACCATATCTGACAGCGGTACAAAATGCGCTTGACCGTTCTTTGCCCTGTCGGCCGGCACGACCCATGCCGCAGCTTTCTTGTCGAGTTCCTCCCACCGCATTCCAAACACCTCGCTCCGACGCTGGCCGGTGAGCAGTAGGATTCGAAACGCAGGCCCGAACGGATAATCGACCTTCCGAGAGGCGCGCCAAATGATCGGCAATTCGGCATCGGAAAGGATCACGTCGCGGCTGACAGGCTTCGCAGGCGCGCTCAATGCCGCGAATGGGATGGCGTCGACCAGCTCGCGAGCGAAAGCCCATTTCCACATGATGCGCCCATAGGAGAAGGCGCTGGACCGCATTGCGACCTTTTCGGGTGCGATGGCATCAATCGCCGAAATGATATCCGCCCGCCCAAGTTCATCGATCCGACGCGATCCGAATTGGCTTTTCAGATGTCGTGCAACCGTCGTTGCAATTTTTATACTCGACTCCCGCCGCGGCCTACCTTGGCGATCGAGCTTGTAAGATTTCAACCACGCATCGGCTACGGAATCGAAGGCCCGTTCAAGATTGGCGACCCGCTCACGCTCCCTGCCCTTCTGTGCGGCCTCATCGGCTTCGAAAGGGTCAACGCCGGTGTCGACGAGCCGCCTTAGCTCGGCTGCCCTTTCGCGCGCTTTGTCGGGTGTCCATGGGCCGTGCCGTCCGATCGTATAGCGGCGGTCAACTTTGGCGCCGGCCATTCGATACTGCAGCACATATGCCTTCGCTCCACCCGGGCTGACTCGGAGGCCGAAGCCAGCAATCGCCCCCTTCCCGTCATCCCATAGGAACCATGCTGACGATCGAGGCTCGGCTGCGTCAACGGTGCGTTTCGATATGGCCATCTTTCACCTGCTGGTAAGTGCTCTGGTAAGTAAGATGGCTACAAGTAAGTAGAATGAGATGCAATCAGATATGACACCGACGTGATCATAATGGCGCTTTTCCGCCATTATCTGCAAACAGATGCAAGAAGATGCGATAAGCGGTCATCGATATTCGCTGACTCTTAATCAGCGGGTCCTAGGTTCGAGCCCTAGTGCGTCCACCATTTTTTCTTTATGAAATCAGAGAGCTGGAAGAAGACTGGCGAAGCAAATGCTTCTCGCCGGCCTACCAAAACGACA
>Ga0247823_10005578_pt1 | contig 10005 bp, 10 predicted proteins | sample 13C_PalmiticAcid_2_FD_192426 | JGI IMG/M metagenome (GOLD analysis project Ga0247823, IMG submission 192426) | Soil microbial communities from agricultural site in Penn Yan, New York, United States - 13C_PalmiticAcid_Day30 | ecosystem: Environmental > Terrestrial > Soil > Agricultural land...
CTGTCGGCGCTCGAAAGCAACCCCGACCAGCCCGGCGCATCGATGATGCCCGAGGCCGCGGCCGCGAACCGGTCGGTCTTTTACGCCCCGGACGGCAGCATGCGCAGCCTCGCCGAGATCCGCGAACGCTTTCGCGTGAAACTCGAGGACGGCGGCAAGATCGAAAATATGAAACCCTTTGCCCCCTCGGGCTGGCACGCGCAGGCGAGCAGTTCGGCAAGCCTCGCGGGCTCGGGCGGGGGGCGCCCGCCACTTCAGATGATGGATATCCAGCCTATGCCGAAAAAGCTCTCGATGGGCTTTGCCGCCGATGCCTATCGGCGGCTCGCCTCGCTTTCGGGAGGCGCGGCATGACCGGCGGCTTCAATCTGGCCAATATCGGCCGCATCGCCGGTGTATCGGCGCTGCCCGCGGGGATGCTGATCCTCGTCGGGCTGATGGTGATTCCGGTTTCGCCGTTGATCCTCGACATCAGCTTCGTCGCGAACATCATGATCAGCCTGCTCATCCTGATGGTCGCATTGCAGGCGTCGAAACCGCTCGATTTCTCGGCCTTCCCGACCGTGTTGCTGCTCGCGACATTGTTCCGACTCGCGCTCAACGTCGCCTCGACGCGCGTCGTGCTCGTCCACGGGCATGAAGGCACCGCGTCGGCGGGGCATGTCATCGAGGCGTTCGGCCAGGTGCTGATCGGCGGCGACTATGTCGTCGGCCTGTTCGTCTTTTTCGTCCTGATGATCATCAACCTGATCGTGATCACCAAGGGCGCGGGCCGCGTGTCCGAAGTGTCGGCGCGCTTCACCCTCGACGCCTTGCCGGGCAAGCAGATGGCGATCGACGCCGATCTCAACGCCGGGCTGCTGACCCCCGAAGAAGCGAAGGCGCGACGCGTCGAAGTCGCGACCGAGGCCGATTTCTACGGCTCGATGGACGGTGCGTCGAAATTCGTGAAGGGCGACGCGGTCGCCGGCCTGCTGATCCTGTTCGTCAATATCGTCGGCGGGCTCATTCTCGGCATCTTCAGCCACGGGCTCAGCTTCTCCGAAGCGGGCAGCACTTATGTCACGCTCGCGATCGGCGATGCGCTCGTCGCGCAAATTCCCGCGCTGCTGCTGTCGATCGCCGCCGCGGCGATCGTCACCCGCGTCGCCTCGCCCTTCGACCTCAGCGGCCAGATCGGCAGCCAGTTCGCCTCGCCCGCCATCTGGATGGCGGTCGGCGGCATCCTGTTCATCTTCGGCCTCGTCCCCGCGATGCCGCAGATGCTGATCCTCCCCGCTGCCGCGCTGTCCTTCGGTATCGGCTGGCAGCTGCGCCGCAGCGCCGCCGCGGTCGCCGACCTGCCCGAGCCGGCGGCGCCCGCGCCCGACCCGTCGCATATCGAATGGGCCGACGTCAGCGACGCGAGCGCGTGCCAGCTCGAGATCGGCTATGCGCTCGTCAGCCTCGTCGACGAACGCAAGGGCTCGCCGCTGATGACGCGGATCACGGGCATCCGCCGCCAATTGTCGAAGGAACTCGGCTTCGTCGTCCCGCCGGTGAAAGTCACTGACGACCTGTCGCTGCCGGGCAATGTCTATCGCATCTCGGTCGCCGGGGTGATCGTCGGCGAGGACGAGGTTTTCCCCAATGAAATGCTCGCACTCGATTCGGGCGACCTCGTCACCAAGGTTACGGGTCGTCCCTGCAAGGACCCGACCTTCGGCCTCGACGCGCTGTGGATCCCGAAAGCGATGCAAAATGACGCGATCGCCGCGGGTTATACCGTCGTCGACCCGGCGACCGTGGTCGCGACGCACCTCAACAACAGCATCGTCGGCGCCGCCGCCGAACTGTTCGGCATCGACGATGCGCAGGCGCTGATCGAAAATCTCAAGCTCCATTATCCGCAGCTCGCGCAGAATCTCAGCCCGCAAGGCTATGCGCTGCCGCGCGTCGCGAGCCTGTGTAAATCCCTGCTGGTCGAGCGCGTGCCGCTCCGCGACTTCCGCAAGATCGCCGAAGCGATGGTCACGCTGTCGGGCCAGCAACTCGGCGAGAGCGACCTCGTCGAGGCGGTGCGCCAGCGCATCGGCGCGCTGATCGTGCAGACGATCGTGCCGAGCCGGATGCCGCTTCCCGTCGTCACCTTCAGCCCCGAGGTCGAGATGCTGCTCAACCAGGCGGTGCGCGCCAACCCCGCCGCCGAATGGCCGTTCGAGCATGGCATGGCGATGACGATCATCGAACAGGTCGGCCAGGCGGTCGAACCCCTGCTACTCCAGACGCGCAGCTTCGCGCTCGTCGCCTCGCCGATCTGCCGTTCGGCGCTGTCGCGGCTCGTGCGCGCCACTTTCCCCGATGTTGCCGTCATTTCCTACCTCGAAATCCCGGCGAACAAGCAAACCGAAATCGTCGCGACGATCGGCGCCGAAGTGCCGCGCCTCGCGAACGGGGCCGACGCCCACATGGAGGACCAACCGCATGAGAATTGAGCCCGCCGAGCAATTTGCCGGGACCGTCGGACGCGCTCCGCGCGCGCGCGGCTATGGTGAAAGCGTCGAGGCGCTGGTCGAGGAATATTCGCCGCTGGTCCGCAAGATCGCGTGGCAGGTGTTTTCGCGCGTGTCGCGGACGAGCGAACTCGACGACCTGATCCAGACCGGGCTGATCGCGCTGATCGAGGCAAGCCGCCACTATGAAGAGCGCGGTTTTGCGTTCGCCACCTATGCCACGACGCGCATCCGCGGCGCGATGATCGACCAGCTGCGCCGCGAAGCCGACGTCGGCCGTTCGGCGATGACTGCGGCGAAACGGATCCAGGCAATGCGCGGCACGCTCGAACAGCAGCTGATGCGTGCGCCGACCGCCGCCGAGATGACGGTCGCGTTCGACATGTCGGCGGAGGATTATTTCGCGCTCGAACGCAATGCGACGCATGGACGTTCGACCTCGCTCGACGAGCTGACCGACATCGGCGCTTTCCTCGTCGCCGACGAGGGCTTCGGCGCGGGCGAGAAATGCGAGCAGGAGGATTTGATGGGTGCGCTGCGCCAGTGCGTCAGCCGCCTGTCCGAGCGCGAGCAGATGGTGCTGCAGCTCTATTTCTTCGAAGAGCTCAACCTGCACGAGATCGGGCTGACGCTCGACGTCAGTGCCGCGCGCATCTGCCAGATCAAGCGCGAGGCGATGATCAAGGTCGACCGCATGATGCGCGAGATGACCGAATGACCCGCGCCGGCGGCCGGTCCTGCCGCCTTCGGGACCGTCAGGCCGCCAGCGTCTGCCCGGCCTGCCACGCGGCACCGACCTTGTCGAAATAGCTCGCCATGCGCTCGGTGCCGACGTCGGTCAGCCGAACGATCGTGCGGCGCCGGTCGCGCTCGTCGATCGCGCGGTGGACCAGTCCCAGCCGTTCGAGCGCGCTGATCATGCGCAGTCCCGACGACAGCGGAACGCCCGCGCCGGTGGCAAGGTCGCTCGCGCTGAGCACGCGCCCGTGCGTCCCTGCCAGCATCAGGTCGAGCATCATGTCCCATGTCGGGCCCGACATCTCCGCGGTGCCGAAATGGCTGCGGCGGATCCGCCGGATCTGGATGCTGAACGACAGCTGGTCGAGCAGCCCCGCCGTCAGCGGCGCTTCGCCGCGCGTGCCGGCTTCGGCGCGCACAGGAACCGCCAGCTCTTCGGCACGGCCGGCGAGCAGCTCCTGAATCTGGTCGACACGCGATTTCAGCTCGGCAATTTCTTGGTTCGAAAATTGCTGCATGTAGTGATGCCCCCCGGGGAGCCACGCACACTAGGCTGCGACGTCGTTCCGCCGACTGGACGATCCCGATGCGTAGATGATCAGCAACAGGATCGGGTACGATATATATACTGAGAGGAGCGAATAGGGTCGCGCCAATATCTCCGAGAACATGAACTTCTGGATATGCCCGAAAATGGCAATGAGCTGCCATCCGGTGATCCAGTAGGGCCAGAAACTGTGCGCTTTCATGGCGATGAGCCAGAAACTCAGCAGAACCAGCATGTCGATGACGAAGATATTAAACTCAATATCGGTCCAGGTCGGGAAAGGTGTCACGGCACTGGTGAGGACCGAGGCGATCAATGCTGTATAGGCTGCCCAGCGTTCCAGTGGCCCGCCGCGTCGGATCGCGACGGCCACCGTGATGAACAGCACAACATAATAGATCGCCACGGACCACATTGTGGCTATCAACCTTTCTTGCGGATCAACCGGCCTTCGCGAACGCGGGCGCCTCGACGCCCGAGCGATCGTTGCTGCCTTCGTCGACCAGCTTGGCGGCCGCCGGCTTGACGCCCGCGCCGAACATCCGCGTGCCGAGGCCGACTTCCTTCTGCGTCACCGTCAGCGCCAGGTGCGCATCGGTCAAGAGCTGGCGGACCTCGCCGGCGGCGGCGAGCGCATGGGCGACCTTCGCCATCGCTTCCTGTCCGACGATCGCCGACATGTTGGTTTCGCGGCGCGCGGTGGGCAGCGTCGCGGCAAGCTGGGCGATACGGATCATCGCTTCGTCGATGGCGTCTTCGGCCAAATGCAGGTCGGAAGCGATCTTCTTTGCTGCAGAAACTCGTTCGTTCAGCATCTTCTTTTTCCTTGAAAAAGAATGCTACCGGTTTCCCCCCCGCAGCATTCGGTTCGAACATTCAGGTCATCACACGACCGAGTCCGACAAGGATCGAATAGAGGGCGGAGAAGGCCAAAATCGTCGCAAATGCGATCAGGATCGGCCAGATTATCCTTTCCATCAACCCATGCCGGTTGGCCGGCTGGGACGCGGTCGGAAATGGCGAACCAATATCGAATAATCGCCGAAACGAACTGCGCCCCGGCTTGGCATCGTCGGCGGGGGTAACCTCGCCTAGGTCGATCAATTGATATGTCAAAGGCTGATAAGGGGTAACATGATCGAAGACACCGTTAACAGCCAGGATGCGCGCCGCCTCTATCCTGTTAGAAACATTAAGTTTCTTTAACACACGCCGCACGCGTTCGTCGACCGTGTGCGGCGAGACATTCATCAGGCGGGCGATCTGCTTGGAATTTTTGTGCTCGTAAACGTGCCGCAACGTTTCAATCTGCGCCGCCGACAGCAGGCTGATGTAATTGTCGGGGTCGCCGTGCACGGGGTTGGAATAGAGCATCACGAGTCGAAATCAAGGTCGGTAGATAGCTAATTTCTTGCCTGCCCCATTCCCGGCCACGCGCCCGCACGTCCATGCGGGCCTTAACGGCCACGGATGATGCGGCTCTTCGCTATTGCGCTTCCTTCAGGGTGCGATAGCGCAGGATCGATTTTTCGATATGGCGCCGCGCCGCGCGCCGCGCCGCGGCGGGATCACCCGCCTCGATCGCGACGACGATCGCCTCATGGTCGCGATTGATCGTATGCGCATAGCGCTGGTGCTGGACCGGGTCATCGCCTTGCAAGTACAGCCGCCGCGACGGGACGAGGCGCACGCCGAGGAACTGGGTGAAGCGGAGAAAATAGGGGTTGCCCGTCGCGCTGGCGATCGCCGCATGAAAGGCGGCATCGGCGGCGACCGAGGCGTCGACGTCGCTGCTTTTCTCCATCGCGTCGAGCGTGCGGTGCAGCTCGACCAGGTCCTTTTCGGTGCGGCGCCGCGCAGCAAGGTCGGCCATCTCGGCCTCGAACCCCATGCGCATTTCGAGCAGCTTGAGCACATCGTCGATCTCGCCGACTTCCTCGGCGGTGACTTGGAATGCGCGATATTGTGCGCCGTCGGGAACATAGGCACCCGATCCGCGCCGCGATTCGAGCAAGCCGCGCGCCGCGAGCCGCGAATAGGCCTCGCGCACGACGGTGCGGCTGACGCCGAAATCTTCGGTCATCGCCTTTTCGGTCGGAAAGCGCGATCCGGGCGGCATTTCGCCCGTCTCGATCCGTTCCTCGAAACGCTGGACCAGATCGTCCGCCAGCGATGCCGCCTTGGTTGCTACCATGGTTGACGCGTTATCATTGCGTTTCAAAACTGGCTAGGGCCGGAAATCGGGGCGCTGGGCATCGACATAGCTATTCCAGTTACCCTGCGTCGCGAAATCGCCGCCACGGTCCCACGCCGCGCCGCTGTAATAGACGAAGGGCTGCCCCGGCCAGACGCGCACGAGGATCAGGTAATTGTCGGCGTCTTCGGCAAAGCCGGCAAAGGCGGTCGGATCGACGATCACCGCCGCCGCCATCCGCCCCTTCTCGCCATCGGCGGGGCCCCACCAGACGAGCCGCGCCGCCGCCTTATCCTTCTTCACCTCGCCCAGCTTGCCGCCGCCCACCGGCCGCTTCGAAATGCCGATACCGACGATCAGCTCCGCATCGCTGCTCGACGCGATGGTCGAGGTCATGCGGGTGAAATTCGTCTCCGCGGGCAAGCTGAAGCGGCGCGTCTCGCGCACCGTCCGCGCGACATCGACCGGCCAGGGATCGTAATCGACGGTGAAGTCCGCGACATCGGGCCCCGATCGCAGGATGCGCGGCCGCACATAGTTGCGCGAGGTCCACAGCTTGTTGTCGTGCCAGATGCCGAGCCCCCCGACCCCGCGCGCGGTGCCGACATTATAGAAATCGATGCCTTCGCCATGGTCGGCATGCTGGTCGCCGGTGCGAAGCTGGCGGTCCATGAAGGGCCAGCGCACGCGCTTGCCCCATGCGTCGATCCCCGACGACGACGGCGGTTCGGCCGCCTCCAGCGCGCGGCCATAGATGCGGTACGCGATGCGGTCGTTTTCCCAGAGCAGGTCGTCGAAGCGATAGTCGGCGATCGTCACGGCGGCGCGGGCTTTCTGCTCCTCCGCCGTCGCCGGCCGCATCGGCTGGTGCTCCTGCTCCTGCTCCTGCGCCGCCGCCGGCGCGGTCAGCAGGAAGAGCGCGAGGAATGCGGGCCGCATCACCAGCTCCACATCGTCCCGTCCTCGAGCCGGTTCACCGGCAGATAGGCACGGGCATAAGGAAAGGTTTCGGCGAGTCCCTCGTCGATATCGACGCCCAGCCCCGGCGCATCGCCCGGGTGAAGCATGCCGCCCTCAAAGCGGTAGGCGTGCGGGAACACCGCATCGGTTTCCGCCGTGTGGCGCATATATTCCTGCACCCCGAAATTCGGGATCGACAGGCCGAGGTGCAGCGCCGCCGCCATCGTCACCGGCGACAGGTCGGTCGCGCCGTGGCAGCCGGTGCGGATCTGGTAGAGGTCGGCGAGCGAGGCGATCTGGCGCATGTGGGTGATCCCGCCTGCATGGAGCACGGTCGCGCGGATATAGTCGATCAGCCGGTTCTCGATCAGCGCCTTGCAATCCCACACCGACGAGAAGATCTCGCCGACCGCTAGCGGGGTCGTCGTATGCTGGCGGATCAGGCGGAACGCGTCCTGATCCTCCGCCGGGGTCGCATCCTCGATCCAGAAGGGGCGATATGGCTCAAGATCCTTGCCGAGCCGCGCCGCCTCGATCGGGGTCAGCCGGTGATGGACATCGTGGAGCAGATGGACGTCCCAGCCGAGCGCCCCGCGCGCCGCGGCGAACAGTTCGGGGACGACGCGCATATATTTCGCGGTCGACCAGACATTCTCGGTCGGCAGGTCATTGTCGGCGGGTTCGTAGAAATAACGGTCCTTGCTGACGCCATAGGTCGACGCCATTCCGGGCACACCGCATTGCAGCCGGATCGCCTTATACCCCTGTCGCTGATAATCGAGCGCGGCCTCGATCGTGTCCTCGATGCTCGCGCCATTGGCATGGCCATAAACCATGCACCCCGCGCGCGCCGCGCCGCCGAGCAGCTGGTAGACCGGCAGACCGGCGACCTTGCCCTTGATATCCCACAGCGCCATGTCGACCGCGGCGATCGCCGCCATCGTCACCGGGCCGCGGCGCCAATAGGCGCCCTTGTAGAGATATTGCCAGATATCCTCGATCCGGTGCGCGTCGCGCCCGATCAGGCACGGGACGACATGCTCCGAAAGATAGCTTGCGACCGCAAGCTCGCGCCCGTTGAGCGTCGCATCGCCGACGCCGGTGGTGCCGTCGTCGCATTCGATCTTCAGCGTCGTGAAATTGCGGCCCGGCGAGGTCAATATCACCCGCGCTGACACGATCTTCGGCATTCGACCCCCTCTGGCCATATGGAGTAGTTGTGTGACAACCTTATTGACACTCGATCGAAAAGGAAAGACATATGTCACCGGTGTCAAGGCCAAAGACCGGCACCTCTACGGGAGAGGAAAGAGGATGCGCAGCGCCGGGTGCTCCCCGCATTCGGTGAAACCGCACCAAAGCGCTTCTCCTTTCGCCGGTCACCCCCTCGATCCTGCAAAGGAAATCACATGCCACTGAGCCTGCTTGCCCTGATGATGACCAGCCCCACAGTCGCGGCAGCTCCGGCCGAACCGGCGATGCCCCGGCCCGCCGCGATCCTCGCGCAGACGCGCCGCGTCGCCGACTGGCAGCTCGCGAACCGCACCAACTGGGCGACGATGCCCACGGCGCGCAAGAGCGTCCGCGACGTGCGCGACTGGCAGCAGGCGACCTTCTGGGTCGCGCTGACCGAACTCGCGAGCCGCGACAGAAGCTATGCGAAGCCGCTGCTCGACCTCGGGCGCGCCGAGGAATGGCGGATGGGCGACCGTGCCTATCATGCCGACGACCAGCTGATCGGGCAGGCGTGGCTGTGGGCGGCGCAGAATGGCGGGGGGAAGCAGGCGGCCGCCCCGATGCGCGCCTATTTCGACCATCTGCTCGCCAACCGCCCGACGATCGGCCTCGAATTCATTCCCGTCGCGCCCGGCAAGGGGACGTCAACCTGCACCGACCGCTGGTGCTGGTGCGACGCGCTGTTCATGGCGCCGCCGACGATGCTTCGCCTCGCCAGGGCGACGGGCGACAAACGCTACGCCGATTTCGTGCACGCGGAATGGAAGGCGGCGACCGACTATCTCTTCGACCCATCCGAACAGCTCTATTTCCGCGACAGCCGCTTTTTCGACATGCGCGACACCAAGGGCCGCAAGCTGTTCTGGAGCCGCGGCAATGGATGGGTGATGGGCGGCCTCGTCCGCGTCCTGCAGGTGCTGGACAAGAAGGACCCGCAGCGCCCCTATTATGAGAAGCTGTTCAAGGACATGTCGGCCAAGCTCGTCACGCTGCAAAAGGCCGACGGCTATTGGCCCGCGTCGCTGCTCGAGAATGATCCCGGCACGCCGCCCGAAACGAGCGGCACGGCGTTCTTCACCTATGCCTTTGCATGGGGCGTCGACAACGGCCTGCTCGACCGGCGGGTGTATGAGCCGGCGGCGGTGCGCGGATGGCATGCGCTGCAAGGCGCTGTGCAGCCCGACGGGATGCTCGGCTGGGTCCAGCAGGTTGGCGACCGCCCCGACAGCGTGTCGGCGAAGGAGACGCAATTTTACGGCAGCGGCGCCTATCTGCTCGCCGGCACCGCGATGTACGATCTGTCGAAGAAGAGAATAACGCGTTGATATATATTGGCTTCCTTGCCTCAGCCGGCCCCACAACGGCGGCGATTGACTTACCCTCGCAAAGTTGTAATACATTTCACAAGTTGTATTACATCTAAGATTGACACCGGTATCAACCGGGTCGCGCCTCCGGCAGCGGCGGCGCCGAAAAGGAGAGGGAAATGACGTCACCATCGGCCTTGCCGACCCGCGCCGCGCTGCTGGCATCCGCCGCATTGTTCGCCGCCCTGCCGGCGCAGGCGCAGGAAGCGCCCGCCGCAATCGAAGGCAAGCAGGCCGCAGCGATCGATGGCGGCCACGAAATCCTCGTCACCGGCACACGCGCGACGCAGCGCAGCTCGATCGCGTTCAAACGCGACGCCGACATCGTCGTCGACGGCCTCGTCAGCGACGAAATCGGCGCGACCCCCGACAATTCGGTCGGCGACACGCTCGAACGCATCGTCGGCGTCTCGGCCGACCGCTTCAAGGGCAACGCCAACGAACTGTCGGTGCGCGGCCTCGGTCCCACCC
>Ga0247823_10005579_pt1 | contig 10005 bp, 9 predicted proteins | sample 13C_PalmiticAcid_2_FD_192426 | JGI IMG/M metagenome (GOLD analysis project Ga0247823, IMG submission 192426) | Soil microbial communities from agricultural site in Penn Yan, New York, United States - 13C_PalmiticAcid_Day30 | ecosystem: Environmental > Terrestrial > Soil > Agricultural land...
TCGACGGGCAGCGCGGATTTCTGCTGGCCGGGAGACGAAGGAGAGCGCTGGCAACGCTTGGACCGGCGGCGAGCGCCGGCCGCTCACGCGTGCGTGGGAGGGCTCGGCGACGCGTGGGGAGACCTGCGGTCGGGGCGGGTGTGCGGGTCGGGAGACCCGCACACAACAATGACCCGCACACGTCGGTGACAGCAGTGTCTTTGGCCTTATGGCGCTTCGGCGGTGCGAGCGGGCGTGGATTGCGCGATGTCCACGCAGGCCATTTCGTGGTGGTTTCTCACGTAGAGCTTGCCGCGGACGAGGGCGGGTGGGTTCCAGGTCTTTTCACCATCAAGGACATGGAACTTGCCGAGGATATTGAGCTGGTCGGGCTGCGGGCGGATCAGGACGAGGTCGCCCTGTTCGGACAGCACGATCAGCAGTCCGTTGTTGACCAGCAGCTGGCCGTGGCCGAACTGGGCGGCGCGGGATTTCTTCCAGGTCTGCTTGCCGGTGGCGGGGTCGATGCAGGTGAGGAAGCCTTCATCAAGGCCGTAGACGTGGCCGCCAATCAGCACGGGGCTGGACATCTTGCTTTCGAGGCTCTTGATGTCCTCCCAGATCTTCGAGGCGGACCAGGTGTCTCCTTCCTTCTTGATCTGGAGCAGGCGGGAGCCTTTTCCGTAGCTGGCCGAGATCAGGATGCGGTCGTCGGGCAGCAGGATCGGCTGGGCGACGTTGACGGCCGGTGCGTTCTGGAAGAGGTGGAACCAGAGGATGCGGCCGTCCTCAATGGCGTGGCCCCAGAGTCCGATGCCGTCGTAGTTGAGGATCTGCGGCATGCCGGCGAGGGTGACGATGACGGGCGATGCGTAGCCGGCGAGGTTGCGGGCGCCGGTCTGCGGGGCGGCGTGGTCGCCGTCGGTGATCTGCGGCAGGTCGCCGGCTTTCTTCAGCTGTGGCTCGGCCACGGTCGGCGGCTGGCCTTCCTTGGCGGCGATTCCTTCGGACTTCCAGACATCCGTTCCATCCGCCAGCTTGAGGGCGACGAGGCCGCCGCCGTAAAAGCCGCCGACGTTGACGATCAGCCAGTCGTTGTGAACGAGCGGTGAGCTGGTGATGCCCCAGGTCTGGTTGGAGACGCCGAAGTCGGTCAGCAGTTCACGTGACCACAGCTTCCGGCCGGTGGTGATCTCGAGGCAGGCGAGGTGTCCGAGGGCTCCCAGGGCGTAGACCTTGCCGTCGTGGATGACGGGCGTGGAGCGTGGGCCGGGGCCGCCCATGGCGTCGAACTTGCCGGGGGTGGAATAGGTCCAGCGCTCGTTGCCGGTGGCGGCGTCGTAGAGCGCCACGACTTCGTTATCGCGGCGCTGTTCGATGGTGACGAGGTGGCTTCCGGCGACCACGGGCTGCGCGAAGCCGCCGCCGACTTCGTGCTTCCAGAGGACTTCCGGCGGCGTGGCGGACCAGTCTTCGCGAATCGGAGGGCCGAGGACGTAGCCGTCGCGCAGGGCGCCGCGGTAGGACGGCATGTCTTCGGGGGTGATCGGTTCGATGGAGGCCTGATCGGCGGATGGTGCATCAGGCTGATGGGCTTTCTGGTATTCCTCGAGCCGTTCGTCGGCCGTTTTCTGCCAGCGCCATTCAAAGGCGAGCCACGAGTCGCCGGTCCAGCTCCAGGTGCGGATCATGGAGGCCGCGCCGCCGATGGCGACGAGGACGAGGGTGGTGACGGTCCAGACGGTCCGCCGGGAGAAGCGGGAGCAGAGCGTCAGCCAGAGCAGGCCCATGATCGTGACGTAGACGATCATGCCGTAGGTGATGAAGCGGACGAGGGACATGCCCATCGGCAGCTCGATGGAGCGGATCACGACCTGCCCGATGGCGAACAGGATGAGGGTGATGACGACGGCGCGGTTGATGTTCCGGTGGAGCCGCGGGCGGCGGTGGATCCAGGGAAGGCCGGCGGGGGAACTGCTGTCAGGAAGATTGGTCATCGTGGATCGCTTGCAGTGCACAGGTTCGGACAGCGGCGGTTGGCTGTCGGCGTTCGTGCGCTGTGGATAGAGTAACTGCGGCTAACGTGATTGCTGACGGACGTTTTAGGGCCCATGTCCCCTGTATTGGGAGTGCAAGATGTCTGAACGGGCAAAAGTTGGCTTGTTGGGTGTTGCGTTGATGGTGCTGGTGGCGGGCGTGGGCTCGCTGCAGGCTGCGAAGCCAGCTCCGCCTCAACCGCCCCCGCCTCCACTGCCGCCGCCATCGGTGACATACGTCTGGGATGAGGCCAAAGGGGGCTGGTACGACGCTGGTCGCAAATTGGTCTGGGGGTATGCACCGCCGACTTACACGGGTTCGCTGACCTCGTTTCCCTATGCGACGAATCAGGCTGCGAATTACGCGCAGGTGCTCCTCCAGGAGTCTGCCAACCTGCTGGTCGACGGTGATTATTACATGCAGTTGAGCATCGACTGGTACGCAGACGGCGACGCCCTCCGAGGGGCGTACTATTACAATCGTGCCGTCCAGGCGTGGGCCGATTCACCGTTGTTCGCCGATGCGGCCGAAATCGCGGCCCAGCATGGTAACTGGCGGCTGCCGACCAAGGACGAGGCCGTCGATGCGGTCGCCAAAGGCCTGTTCACTTACGGGCCGAACGGGTTCGACAGCTACGACTGCAGTCCCGCAGCCGGATTGCAGCCGTTGGGCAGTTCGCGACTGAACTGGACCTCGACGACCGGCAAGAAGAACGGCATTCAGTGCGCCTGGGCCTTCGCGGCCGATGGCGGCCTGATCCTGGCAGGCCAGAGCGGATCTGCCATCGAATACCTGGTGGTTCGGTCGGTTCCCTGAACGTGCGGTGATCACCCCGCCAGCGCCTCGCTGTCGGCGCCTGGAACGGCCGACAGCGAGCGGTCTTCGTTCTTGACCGCGGCTTTCGCGGCCGGACGCCGCAGCGTGCCGGAGTCGGGCAGGTCTTCCAGCGAGCGGAGCCCATAGGCTTCGAGGAACTGCCGGGAGGTTCCGTAGAGATAGGGGCGGCCAAGTGAGTCATCCTCGCCGACGATCTTGACGAGTCCGCGCTCCATGAGCTGTTTCAGGATGTCGGCCGTGGCGACGCCGCGGACGGCTTCGATGTCGGCGCGGGTGATCGGCTGGCGATAGGCGACGACCGCCAGCGTTTCGAGGCAGGCGGGGGAGAGCTTGAGACGTTCCTGCCGGTGATGGACCCGATCGAGCCAGCGGTGGAAGACGGGGCGAGTCAGCATCTGGTAACCGGCGCCGACGCGTTCGATCCGGAACGCCGATCCGCCAGCGTCATAGGCGGCATTCAGTTCATCGATTGCCTGCTTGGCTTCGCCGGCATCGAGCAGGGCGGCGCACTGGGCGATGCGACGGGCGGACAGGGCGCCGTCGGCGACGAGCAGCGCGGCTTCGACGCGGGACTGGCGGGGCGTGCGCCGGCCGGCGACGTCGCTGTCGGGAACGACTTCAGGCGAGACGGCTCCGAGGCGTCGCTGCCAGCGGTCGTGTTCCGTTGGCGTGGCGGACGACGAGCGGGCGATGGCGCGGGCGAGCGTCGAGCTTCCGAGTTCGCTCCAGGCCGCCGAGACGGCTCCGCCGGTTGATCCCCACATTCCACTGACCGATGACGATTGAGGCGACGAGGTGTCGCGGGGTGGAGTTCGAGTGAGAGGGAGGTGCTGGCAACGATCGACCGGCGCCTGGCACCGGCCGCTCACGATTCGATGGATAGCTCAGCGACGGAATTCGGCGCCGGCGGTTTTCGTGACGGTCGATTCGGCCTGCCAGGCGGCGACCTGCCGCATGACGTCGGCGACGGCGAGCGTTGGATCGGCGGCTTCCGCCTCGAAGCGGTGGGTGGTCGCGGATTCTCCATCGAGTTCGCAGACAAACAGGAACTGGCCGGCGCCGAGACCGGGCACGAGATGGAAACGCTCGACTCCCTGCGACCGGAGCCTCTCGATCGATGCGGCGAATCCATCAGCTTTGGGCGGTACGGCCGGTGTGACGTGCTCGGCCGTCATCACGTTCGAGCGGGACGCCTTGAAGGGTTCCGTCGCGACCGTTCCCAGCGTTTCCGGCTCCCTCGTCGACTGGCCGAACCGTGGCCGGCTGGGCTTATCGAAGAAGGCGTCGCCGGCGTCGTCCTCGAGGTCGGAGCCGAAGCTGTCCGCGGAGGATTTCGATTTGTTATTCCGGGCGAGGGTCGCCTTGGATCGGGAGGAGCGGGGCTTGCTGCCGAAGTCGTCTGAGAACCCGTCCTCCTCGGACTTCTCTTCACTCCACAGGTCGGCGTCTGGCTCCTTATCGCGTTCGGTACGGGACGAGCCGCGCCGGGAGCGGGACCGGGAACTGAAGCCGTCGGGATCGAAGTCGTTGTCGCCCCGGTCCGAGGTTGACGTCGAGGAGATCATTTCCTGCAGTTTCGGGACGCCGACAACTCCGACGACGGCCACCGCCGTAAGCGGGACCGAAAGCAGAATTGCGACGAATGATCCACCTGAACCCATGATGCACGCCTCCCTGCGAGTCGCCAGGGCAACCTTCTGCGTGATGCGGACGAAAGCGTCCCTCTCACGCGCATTGCCGTCATCGCAACGAGACTGCATCCATCAGACTCACCGGCGATGACCGGCAGTTTCTACCGGAGACCGGCGAAGTGACACAATCTCAAGTTGGCAGAGGTGATGGAGCGATGCCAGGGCGGTAGTCTGGGCGGCCTGGGAAGGTCACCATCACAGGAGATGTGGGATGCGATCGGTTCTTGCTCGGGTTGGAATGGCCGTTCTGCTGGCGGCGCTCAGCGCCGCGACTTCGTCGGTGTCGGCTGCCGAGCTGGCTTCGACCGAGAAGGACGGCGTCCGCTGGTACGACGTCCGGCAGCTGGGAGTTGAGGGGCAGGGGTGGTCCGACACGATGTCGCCCTACGACCGGTTGCCGGGCCGGGCCAAGGGAGTCGTTCGCGATGCCGTGTGGAACCTGAGCCGCGATTCGGCGGGGGAGTGTGTCCGGTTCAAGACGGCCGCGACGAAGATTCATGCCCGATGGACGCTGACCAAGTCGAATCTCGCGATGCCGCACATGCCGGCCACCGGCGTCAGCGGCGTCGACCTGTATGGCAAGGACGACAAGGAGACCTGGCGGTGGATCGCCTGCGGCAAGCCGGCGGCGAAGACGACCGAAATCGTCCTGGCGACGGGACTCGCCGACGGGGAGCGGGAATACCTGCTCTACCTGCCGCTGTATAACGGTGTGGAATCGCTGGAGGTGGGAGTCGCGGCCGATCAGTCGATCGCCGATGCGCCGGACTATCCCGCGGACAAAGCGCAGCCGATCGTGTTCTACGGGACGTCGATCACGCATGGCGCCAGCGCTTCACGGCCGGGGATGGTGCACACGTCGCTGCTGCACCGCTGGCTGGGCCGGCCGGTGATCAACCTGGGCTTCTCGGGGAACGGCAGGATGGAGCCGGAAGTCGGGCAGTTCCTCGTCGAGCTGAAACCGTCGGCGTTTGTGATCGACTGCTGTCCGAACCTGAGCGGGCAGGAGACGGGGGAGCGGACGAAGCCATTGGTGGCCCAGCTGCGGAAGGCTCATCCGACGGTGCCGATCGTGCTGGTGGAAGACCGCCGCTACACCGATTCATGGGTCAACCCGGCGCATGCGGAGCGGAACGACGGCAATCACGCGGCCCTGAAAAAGGCGTTTGATGAACTGATCGCGGCGGGCGACAAGAACCTGTACTACCTGACGGGCGACCAGCTGCTGGGAGACGACAATGAAGGGGCGGTCGACTCGTCGCACCCGACGGACCTTGGGTTCTATCGGCAGGCGAAGGAGTTTGAGAAGGTGCTGCGGCCGATTCTGAAATAGTGCCGCGCCGGAACGACGGGGGTGTGCCACTGGGGCTTCGCGGTGAGTTCGAGGTTGGAACCGCATCCTACATCGCACTGGCAGAGCCAGTGGCACACAGGTCGTCCGTGTCGCATGTTTTCAGTCGTTAATGGTCGCTGCGTCGAGAGTTGCGCTTGATCGACAATTCTCGAGTGCCGTCACCGGTCTACGATTTCTTTGAATTTCGGCGTTCACGGCCCGAAATTCCCGCCCATTCTGGAGACGTGGCGGCACCTGCTGGGGGACTGAGTTGTCCCGGAAGCGGGATCGTTGTCGGTAGTTGACGGGGACATGCGTCGGACCGAGATCAAGATTGACGCGGACGAAGGGGGCGAGGAACTGCAGGCACAGTTTCTCCGATCGCTCCGGGACGCTCAGGGTGCACTTTACGGGTGCATCCTGGCGCTCGTTCCGGCTGGCAGCGACGCCGACGAGGTGTTTCAGGAAACGGTCTGGGTCCTGTGGAAGGAGTACCAGGCTGAGGGGCCGCCGATCAATTTCTCCGCGTGGTCGAATTCCGTCGCCCGCAATATCGCCCGCGGCTACATCCGCAGGGAGCGTCGGCGAGGACGGGTGCAGCTCAGCGAAGCGCACCTCAACATGATCGCCAAAGTCCACGCGGGCAGCTCCGAGTTGCTTGAACTGCGACAGGAAATGCTGCGGCACTGCCTGGGCCACATGTCCGATGGCGACCGGGCCCTCCTGATGTCCTGCTACGGTCCCGAGGCCTCCATTCACGTCGTCGCCCGGAAACAGGGCCAGACGACGGCCTCGCTGTACTCCCGACTCAAGCGTTTGCGGCATCGCCTGTTTGAGTGTGTGAATCGCCGTATGAGCGGCCGGAATCCATGACACAGGCTGACGACCATCTGAAAGACGATCCGCTCATCGCGCTCGCTGATCTTGCGCTCGAAGGTCGGCTGACGCGCGAGGATGCGCTCGAGCTGGAAGAGCTGCTGGACGGCGGACTCGGGGCAGTCCAGCGGTATGTCCAGTATGTCGGCCTGCAGGCGGCCCTGCATGCCGAAGCTGCTGCCGCGGTGGACGAAGACGACTTCCTGACGCGGATCCAGAGCATCGAGCAGCGTCGCCGGATGATGACTTCGTGGAAGATCGCGGCCGCGGTGATGGCGTGCGCCTGCCTGATGAGCTTCACGGTGTACAAGTTCGCCACGTGGCCGTGGGTCGTGGCGTCGGTCGTCGAAACATCGTCGCAGTTCGAGTGGAAGAAGGGCGAACAGCCGGTCGACGGCCAGGTGCGGATTGGCGACCAGTTGCACATGACCAGCGGGTTTGCCGACCTGCGGTTCCTGAACGGCGCGCAGATTTCGGTGCGCGGGCCGGCGCTGCTGGATGTCGTCTCCGCCAAGGAGGTCCGGCTTGAATACGGGCAGGTCCTGTTGAACGTCCCCGGGGACGCCGCCGGGTTCGCGGTGTCGACTCCCGACGGACGGCTCGTCGACCTGGGAACGCAATTCCTTGTCTCGCGGAACACCGGCGTTCGCACCGGGGCTACGGTTCGACAGGGGCTGATCGAAATTCACCCGGACGAAAAGTTCGGGACCAGCGAAACACGCCGGCTGGCGACGAATGAAGCGGCCGTGTTCGATCCGGGCAAGAAGCGGTGGGTCGATGCTCCGCCCGACTGGGAATCGCTGAGCACGTTCGACCTCAAGGCGCTGGGCTTCGAGGTGCTGAGCGGGAACGTGATGTATGTCCCCACGTTCAGCGGCCCGCTGCCGGAGAAGCACCTGTCGGGGAAGCCGGGCTTCCACATGATTCCGGAGCGGCAGTCGTACCGGCTGACGGAAACGATCCGGATGCGGGACCGGGAGGGGAAGATCGTCCCATTGGGGCCCGGAACGATCGTCACCAGCTTCATGCTCGATTCCGCGGGTGACCGCAACGGCGACTGGACGGCCTCAACGACGGTGACGTCGAAGCTGCCGATCAGCGGAGTGATTTACGAACTGGGTGAGTTGTGGATCGCCAATGACCAGCTCGGCCTGAGCGGGATCAAGTACGACCCGACGCAGGGGGCGGGGCTGGAACTGAAGAACGGCCCGGGAGGGGACACTCTCAGTTTTTCACCGGACGGCCGGCAGATGGATCTGTCGGTGTCGGCCTCGGAACTTGAACGCGACCAGATCCGGCTGATCTTCGTGGTCGATCCCGCCAAGGAAGGCCCCGCGAAGTGAGTTGCTTGAACACGCTGAAGGACGTTTTTTCATGACATGAACCCGTGCGCAGCGTGTGCACGTCGAGACGGCATTTCGGGCGAAGTTCATTCGCCCGCGCGGAAGGTTCCGGTTTGTCGTTCTGACGTTCCGGATTGTCATTCGATTTCTCCGTACCCTGTTCGGGAGTCATACCGATGCGCACTCGAGGTTCACTGAAACCCGGTTTTACGCTCATTGAGCTCTTGGTCGTGATCGCGATCATCGCGATCCTGATCGCCCTGCTGCTGCCGGCGGTCCAGCAGGCGCGTGAGGCCGCGCGGCGAACGACCTGCAAGAACAACATGAAGCAGCTGGGGCTGGCGCTCCACAATTATCACGACGTCTACAAGCAGTTCCCCATCAATCAGTACGACGCGATCCAGCCGCAGATTCCGTACTGGGGAAACAACAACACGGTGCTGATCGGCCTCCTGCCGTACATGGACCAGGCCCCGCTGTTCAACGCGATCCCGTTCGGCGCGACCCGCAACATCACCGTGTACGTCATTCCCGCTGACAACATGGCGGTCGGCCGGCACGTGATTCCGGCCTACCAGTGCCCGACGGACGGAACGGCTCGCGACCTGACCGCCAACAACATGTCGCGCAGCAGCTATGCGCCCAGCATCGGCGCGCAGGCGATGAAGAATGGAACGGCGTGCAACCTTCCGGCCATCGTCGGCTTTTACCCGGCAGGCCAGGGACTGGACACGGATAACGACGGCGAAGATCCGTTCAACCGCGGCAATGTTCGATCGGACTGGGGCGACGCCCAGCAGGTCTCCGGACCATTCAGCCGCGGCCGGTTCAACGGCTGGGCGGCCAACATCCGGGACCTGACGGACGGCACGTCCAACACGATCCTGATGGGCGAAATCCGGATGCATTGCAACCTGTTCGGCGGCTGGGGCTGGGCCTGGCCGGAATCGCTGTGGTACGGCACGACGGCGCCGATCAACTTCAATACCTGCCCCGACTGGGCGGGGTACGGCTCAAATGCCTGCTACAACAATACGAGCAGCAACTGGAACGCGATCTTCGGTTTCAAGTCGCAGCATGTCGGCGGCGCGCATTTCACGCTGGGTGACGGCGCCGTGCGGTTCATCAGCCAGAACATCGACAAGCTGACGTACGCGCGCCTCGGCGACCGGGCGGACGGCGGCGCGATCGGCGAGTTCTGAGAACTGACTTGTGACTTCAGGGCAGGCGCGCCTGCCGTCGTTGAAACACCTCGTCCGCGCTTGTTTCGAGGAGCGACTCCGTGCGTGAGCTTCTGGTTGTGTCGACTTTCATCTGCCTGTTTCAATGCGGTTGTTCCGGGGAGTCGTTCCCGGAGGTCCTGCCCGTCACGGGCGTCGTGACGCATGAGGGGAAGCCTGTCGCCGAAGCGACGGTGAACCTCATTCCGACTTCGGAGAAGGGGAAGTCGGCCAGCGGCGTGACCGACGCCGACGGCAAGTTCGCGGTGAAGACGTACATGTCGCCGACGCACACCCCCGAGGGAGCGATGTCGGGCGACTACCTGATCACCGTTCAGAAGATGCTGGTCCCCGAGCCCCCCGCCGGCATGACGCAGTGGGAAGTTCAGGCGTGGTCGGAAAAGGCCGGCAAGCCCCGGTCGCTATTGCCGAAAAAGTATCAGAGTCCTGAAAAATCGGGTCTGAAGCTGACCGTCGGGACGACGCCTCCGGAGCCGCTGTCGCTGGACCTCGTGGACTGATCGGGGAGGAAACCTGTGCTTCGCCGCCCCGCAGAGCTAGAATGCGGGGCGGCTTCTTGCTGGACATCCAGGTTTCCTTTTCCCGGTCCTCGCATGCGCGCGTCACGTTTTCGCCAGCGAGCGTTCACGCTGATCGAGCTGCTGGTGGTGATCGCCATCATCGCGGTG
>Ga0247823_10005580_pt1 | contig 10004 bp, 10 predicted proteins | sample 13C_PalmiticAcid_2_FD_192426 | JGI IMG/M metagenome (GOLD analysis project Ga0247823, IMG submission 192426) | Soil microbial communities from agricultural site in Penn Yan, New York, United States - 13C_PalmiticAcid_Day30 | ecosystem: Environmental > Terrestrial > Soil > Agricultural land...
CCCCGCCATGCGGTCGTTCAACGCCAAGTGAGAAAAGCTCAGAACTTGGTGAGAACCGCCAACTGCCACGCGCAGGGGCCGTGAGTTCCATTGTTGGTGTCGGTTCGCATTGAGCATTGAATTCACGGGGTAGTAAAAACAAGGGGTTACCGCTCGCGTTGTCATTCAGTGTTGAACCGGATTCTCTCTAAGCGTTGAATTTTCGGGCGCTATTTTCTCTAAGCTTTGAATTTTCCGAGCGGATCTTCACTTCACACGAGTCTAGAGCCATTGCAGATGACCTCCGCCGATCGCGCGCGGTTGCACTGCTCAGCTAGGGTGGGAGCCAGCATCTTGGCGAGATTCAAGCTCACCACACGATCCACCGAGAGAATCGCGTGACCGCTCGTCGGCGATTCATGTGTCACGATACGCGTCGATTCCACCGCTCAGGCAGAGCTGAGAGCGGCGGCGTTATCGATCTCGAAAATCTCCACCTGCAGATGCCGAAAGAGCCATTCTCCGACGTACCCGTCGAAATCTTGGAACTAGACACTTGGCCGCTATGGCGTCGACTGTTGCGGCGCCCGTCCGATCGCATCAAAGAACGAATGGACGCCTGGGGCAATATCGACAATGCACTCCGTCTTCGTTCGGGCGAACCACTTGGCCCACCGCTGCCAAGCGTCCGAAGCCCCGGCATCTTCGGCGCCTCTCGCGTGCACTGGCAAAACCTGCTCTCATATGAGACACGCGGCGGTCGGATAGCAGGATCACGCTTCTCGAAGGTGCGCGGCATCGAACGGATCTCGGTGACGAATCCCGAAGGGGCTCTGGTCAACACAACAACGTTTGCCGACTTCCGATGTGACATCACTGATGTCGAGGGCATCGCTGCGAGCCAATCCCAAGAGTTGCATTTCGACGACGTCGACTCCTTCGGAAGATACTTCAATGAACTGGAGCAGGCCAGCATCGACCAAGCGGGACTCGCCGGCATGTTGGACCACTGGGAGGTGAGAATCATCAACGCGCCCGGCCATGATTCGTTCAGTATCGCGTTGTGGGACCCGAGGTTGTTTCTTAGCAATTCAGGTGGCTCACATCACTTTGCCGGTGCGGCCTACATCGCGCGAGCTATCGCCGCGCCCCTCAATTTGTTCGGTCCGCTACACGTTCACTACTTCAACGTGCCAGCGTGGCGCTGGCTGCTCAACCGGTACCACATCGTTCATGCGAGAGGCCGTGGGGGGATCGCGTCGCGCCGGAGCATCGCGCAACTACTGGGCGAGCTCTACACGATCAAGTTGATGCTGAACGGGACCTCAACCGAACTTGTGCTGCTGCCGCGCGAAGCTCCAGCCGCACAACCGCTATTGAATCTTCTGACAAGTCATGGTGTGACTTGCGTCTCCGAGCACATGGAGTGGCTTCTCGACAACCAGCGTGAAGGCTTGCAGGCATTCGAGGAGAAATGGCCTTCCCTCTACGCACGCTTGGAGGGCACTATCAAAGCGAGCGCCGCTTCTCCTCAATAAACATCGCCTGCGCCTCGGAACATGGATATCAAATTCTTCCGCGCTGAACATCGCAGATCAAGTGAAACGAGAATTTCGTCACCATCGGCACTAGATTGCTGCGGAGCAGCATCCCCGCGCCCCTGCTGGCAGTACTTGTAAAATTATGTTGCGATCACCCTGGGGAGGGCGAATGACAAAAACGGGCAAAGGAGTTTCTCGACCGCGGCGCAAGACCGAAGTTCCTGGTCAGGCGCTGGGCATCGGGCTTCAGTACACACGTCTCTTGCAGCTGCTGCTGCAGGCTCCGTCGGGAAGCGCCTGCAGCATGGAGTACTTGGACGACGTCGCGCAGGAGAGCGAGCAGGGAGTCAAGCTCGGGCAGAGCAAGAGCGCGCTCACGGCCAACCCCGTTTCGGATCGAGCCAAATCCCTTTGGAAGACCCTCTCGAACTGGGTCACCCTGGCTGAGGAGGGCGGTTGCGATCCGGACCGTACAGTGTTTGAGATGTACGTGTCCCGTCCTGCCTCTGGGACTGTGGTCGATGCTTTTTCTGCCGCCCAGACTCTGGACAGTGCGGAGGCCGCCTTGTTGATGGCACGCGACACTTTGTGGGACAAGTCGCCGAAGTTCGCAAAGCGCGCCGCTGTCGCGGCAGAGATCGCCCCCTATGTCGAAAAGATCTTCGGCGCAGAACCAACCCTGGTGGCACGAGTCATTAAGAACTTCACCCTCACTTGCGGCTCTGGCAGCCCTCAGTCGGACGTAGAGACCATTCTCAAGACCCACCCGATCTCGCAGAGCAGGATCCGCGATATCGCGGACCATATGAGTGGCGTTGTCAAGAATCGGGTCGACAGATTTTTGGAGGCTGGCAAGCCGGCCATCATCACCAGCGACGAGTTCCACTCCTGGTACACGGCCTACGTCCAGAAGATCGACCGGGACACGGTGCTGCGAAGTCGTGCGAAACGGCCCAGCGACAAGGTGGCGGAAGGCCATCTGCCAAGGGCATTCGTTCAGCAACTCGACCTGATCGGTTTGCCATTCGAAGACAAGCTTGGAGCCATTGGTGACTACCTGATGGCCGTCGCGGACCGCACGGACTGGGCCGCCAGTGGAGATGTGGACCCGACATCGTTCGATGACCTCGACCAGAACCTGACACGCAGCTGGAAGAACAAGCGACTCGCATGTAAGGTGGCGCACGGAGACAAGTCTCTCGACGCGCAAGGCCTAGCCTTGTACGCCGAGTGCATGGACGTCACCGTAACCGTGCAGCAGAAAGAAGCCCCTGGCCATTTCATCCCGGGCTGCTTGCACCGTCTGGCTGATGATCTGGCGATAGGCTGGCATCCTGACTTCGCGTCTCAGCTCAAGCCCCAAAAGGCGGCGTGACGATGCTGGCGAGAGAGGCACACAACGTACAGAACCCAGCGTTAGGCGCAGCCATCCTGTGGCGTTTTTGCTGTGCCTATTCAACGGCTCACCCGACTAACGACGCGCCCGCCTTGCCTGTGTTGTTCGTCGTGCTGCCGATCGTGTTGCACCGGGCGACAGCGGACTTGTTGCGTCGTACACGGCCGAGCTCGGGACTTAGAACCTTCGCCGCTAAATTCGGTGACACCGCCGTTTCCAAGCAAGACTTGCTGCTGCAGATCCATGATCGATCACTGCGTTGGCGGACGCTGACGCTGCAGTCAATAGAGCTTGCCGCGGCGGGACGTTTAGTTCATCTGACCGACGCTGGCGAGGTTATGGCCCTCTCCAAGACCAAAGCGCGCGGCCTGCCCGATGAAGTTAAGCACCTGATGATCGACGCGGAGAAGCTTGGCACTTGGTGCGGTCCACTGACCTTGCACGAAATAACAACAACACTGAAGGTGAGACTCTGATGTTCTTCCAGATCCGCGCCATCCTGCTGTGGCCCCGCAATCCGGACTTCAAACCCCGTCGGCTGCGGTTCGACTTGGGCAAGGTCAATGTGATCAGCGGAGCCTCGCGCACCGGCAAGTCAGCAGTCATTCCCATCATCGACTACTGTTTGGGTTCAAGCACCTGCTCTATCCCTGTCAACACCATCCGTAAACACTGTGAATGGTTCGGGGTGATCGTTGCGACAGCCCAAGGCGACAAACTGCTGGCTCGACGCGAACCCGGCGCACAGCGCAACACGGATGACATGTTCCTGCTGGAGGCAGACACGATCGACGATGTGCCCCATCGGATCGTAAAGAACACAAACGCCGACGCAGTGAAGCGACTGCTCGATGACTTGGCCGCACTGTCCAAGCTGGACTTCTCGGGCGGGGAGGAATCGACTGGGTTTGACGGTCGGCCGAGCTTTCGGGATCTGGCCGCGTTCACGTTCCAGCCGCAGAACATCGTGGCCAACCCAGACGTGTTGTTCTTTAAAACTAACACCTACGAACACAGAGAGAAGCTACGCAAGATCTTCCCGTACGTACTGGGGGCCGTGACGCCGGGGCTGATGGCCAAGCAATTTGAGCTGCAGCGCACGAAGTCGGAACTGCGGCGCAAAGAGCGCGAACTCAAGGAGGCGCAAGAGGTGTCGGCGCGATGGCTCGCCGATCTCACCGCCAAATTTAGTGAAGCACAGGAATTGGGGCTGACGCCCAAGCCGGATCAGCAACTCTCTCGAGGCCAGATGATCGAGTTGCTGGAGGAGGTTGTCGCCCGTACTGATCTGACAATCACCGTCAGCACGGCAACCATTTCCGATGCACTTAGCGAGCTCAACGGACTCGAAGCAGAGGAGCGAGAGGTCTCACGCGAGTTGACCACCCTGCGACACCGGCTTGAAGAAATGAATCGCATGCGCGTTGGCGGCCACCAGTACGACGCCGCTATCGGTCTGCAGCGCGGTCGCCTGCAGCTCTCCAGTTGGCTTGTTGGCCACACCGACGGCCAGGCGGATTGCCCCATGTGCGGCAGTCACACCGCATCGGCCCGTACCAAACTCGATGTGCTTTCGGCCCGACTGCAAGAGGTGGAAGCTGAGGCTGGCGTGGACAAAGAAGTTCCTGCGGCATTCGATCGGGAGTTGCAGCGTGTGACGACAGAGGTTGGTGTCACGACGGAACGGCTTCGCTCAGTTCAAATTCGTAAGCGGGCTCTATCGGGCCGATCGAAAGAAGCCCGTGAACGTCAGTTTGCTGCAAAGAATGCTGAACGTTTCGTCGGAAACCTCGAAGCTGCATTGGATCTGCATCGACGCCTGGGCGGCGACAACGGCCTAGTCGAAGAAGTCGCCAGGCTACGCGAGGTTGCACGAGTATTGGAGAGCGAGCTGAAGGAACAGGATTTGGAGACACGAAAGCGTCGCGCTTTGAACGCTGTCAACAATCACGCCGGACGCCTCCTCCCTTACCTGGATGTCGAAAACCCGGACGACCCAATCTCCCTCGAGATCAGCGACCTGACGGTCAAGGTTCGCAGCGCCGATCGTGAGGACTACCTGTCGGAGATCGGTAGCGGTTCCAACTGGCTCTCTTACCACCTAGCCATGCTGCTCGCACTTCATCAGTTCTACCTGTCCCAGAAGCACAGCCCGGTGCCGGGCTTTCTAGTCATCGACCAACCCAGTCAAGTCTACTTTCCGAAGAACCTCGTACGGCGTCAGGATGAAGAAGATAAGGAGCTGCGCCTGCGCGACGAAGACATTGACGCCGTGCGCAAAGTCTTCGAAGTCCTGGGAAACGTGGTGACGAAAGCGGAGGGCAAGCTGCAGGTCATCGTGCTTGACCACGCATCACGAGACGTGTGGGGCGAGATCCCGGGAGTGGTGGGCCGGAGGGAGTGGCGTGATGGCGTCAAGCTTGTACCGATGCCCTGGTTGGAAGCGAACTCAGACGGAGCAATTTCGCAACCCTAAGATCGTTACGGTGCTTCAGTTGAGAAGCCATCGAACGAGGTAAGTATCGCTGTTGCAGCACTGAACACAGAGCGGCAGCGACCTCTGCAACGTCGCCGCACGTCCAGTATCGGCACAGGAAGGAGGCTACGGCCTCCCTCTCGCTCCCCTTTCTGCAGGCTGCATCCGTCAGCAGTCCCGCGGCTCACTAAATTTCTACGAATGGAGTCAAATACTCCGTCAGTCTGTCGGCACGAATCGGCGCCCGTTCGATCAGCTGTTGGCAGTGCCCTTCCATTTCGATGTCAGTGAGTTGCGACTCGCACAACTCGGTCAGTACCACCCGAGCGTCAGCGACGAGCGCTGTTAGGCGATCCAGCGTCAAGGCATAGCTCCCTTGTGCTGAGGCCGCAGCCGTTGCCTTGTTCGTCGGATGAACGATCACGCGGACGCTCTTGTACCCGTCGTATTTCCCGTCAAACCACTCCTGCGCGACGAGAAGTTGACCATGCTCTTCCTTCGTCAGCGGGTTCTTTTCCAGCTTGCGGCTCTTGGCTTCCACGATCAGCGCGGTCTTGGCGGGCAACAGCCACAATACATCTGGCCCTTCCCCATCCTCGTCATAGCGTTCGGTCGAGAGCCCGATCATTTCCCCGAGGTCTGCTAGCGCCTGTTCGAACTGGTTAGACGTGGAGTTGGCGTTGAGCTTCGCCGCGACTTCTTCAAAACGTTGCAGCAGGCCTCGTCGGATGCGGTAGCCGCGCAGCTGAAGAGCAATTGCGGCACCTTGTTCCCCGGGTGCGGGAAGCTGTCGATATGGAGGCATAACACGTGGGCGCAGAAGGTTGCGGTTGGCGCCAAACGCAGATCGCTGCAGTTCGTCACTACGCTCGTTCTGACCCCAATTGTGTGCAATTCGCCCTGCCAGCTGAAGCAGCCACCCGCGGGTTTGAGCGTCAGGCGCCTCTTTAGCGCCTACGACTTGGTCAAGCTTGGCGATCGCCTTGTCGTAGTAGCCGTCAGCCCAATTGTTGAAGGCCTTGCGCTCGACGGCTGCCACGTCGAAGCGCCTCGGATCGGGCGCCTCCTGTGTCACGTTCTCTGCGAGCGTCGCCGCGTGGTAATCAACCCACCCGGCGTCCCGGCGGATGCTCATCATGATCGTGCTGGCCAAATCGTTGAGATCCTTGACCTCCTTACTAACCGTGGAACCCATATCGAGCTGCGCGCGAGTGGCACTCGTGAGCAGCTTGAAATTGGCATCTTTGGCAATCCAACCAGCTAGGTCCGGACCGACAAGCAGCACGACACAGTGATCGCCAGCCCCACGAGCGCCCCGACCAATTCCCTGTTCAATGCGTTGCGCCAGCATCCGACTGATCGTTGCGCCGCCGTACAACGTAGCAGCACGCAACTGCTCATAGTCGGAGGTGCCCGCCGGAAGCCCTTCCATAACAAGGATTCGGCAGGAGTCTCCAGGCAGGTCGATACCGTCGTATCGGCTAGCGAAAACGACGGGGCCACTAGTTGTTCTCGCCTGCAATGCTTCGACCATAGGGTCGACTTTCTCTGAACCTTCCGCGAACTCCGCGACGTCTTCCCAGGTTTTCGCGGCAAAATTCGAGGGCACTAGAACAACCGCGCCGAGGTTGTGGCCAGCAACCCGCTTGAGCAACTCCTTTGAAACCTTGGTCGCATTGAAGTCGAACTTCATCAAGCTTGGGATCAGGATCATGCGCTCGCTGATGCCAGCTAGCGATCGAGACGTCAAAGCGGCATTGACATGCTTAGGCTCCGCGTCGAATGTACGAACAATTTCGCTATCGTCCGCGATCGTGGCCGACATGTAAATGCGGCGCGGAGCGTCCGCGAAGGTCGGGAAGCTGTTGACCAGCGGAAGGACCGACGTCACTGTAAATGCGTCGCTACTGATGAGAGCGTGGCAGAGATGGAGGTTGTCACGCAGCAGAGGCCACGCGTAGGGCGTGTCTTCGCCATCGCCACGCAGAATCCCTCGAGCGGCATCGATCTGTTCGTGCCAAGCCCAATATGGGACTTCGATCACAACGTTGCTAAGCCCAGACACGGTATCGTCGAAGGTGCCCAACCTGTCCAGGGCTTTGAACGACGCGCGGAACAAGGTGCAGAGCGCGTCGTACTGCTCCCGACTCCCCTTCGCTGAGACCTCCAACGTGAACGACTCCCGCACGACAGAGAAAGCGACATGCGCGTCATCGAGGATCACAGCCCCAGCCTTGACTGGCAGCCGTCCTCCTCTGACGCCAAACTTGCTGAAGCCGTTGAAGAGCGCCTTGTATGACGCCACCATCATGGCCTTGCCGTTCACGAAATCATCTGCCAGCGGCTGCCCACGGACGTACGGCACAGCGGCGATTCCCAGTGACTTCGCCTTCTCCAACGTCTGCTTGACCAGCTGCGTGGTCGGAGCCAGATACAGAACCGGCTCTTTGAGGTCATTCAAGGTTGACTGCGCCATCAGCAGGCCGACCAGAGTCTTGCCACCGCCTGTGTGCAGCTTCACGACCGTGTCCCGCTCGTCCTTGCGCTTGAACCATGCCTCCAGAACCTCGGCTTGGCTGGTGTAGAGGTCATTGATTCCCGGGGGCTTGGGCATCCGCCGGAAGATCTCCAGCGGATCAATTGGAGCGGCCCGCTGAGCTTGGGACCGAAGCTTGTTGAAATCCACCATTTCCTCTCCCCTTGTGTGAGTTGTCACCTACTGCATCACGGCACACGACCCTTCTCTCCGCGCATGTACATCGGTCATGAGATCGCCTAGGCTCAACCAGCCAGTTTGGCCTTTGCGATCAGCCGTCGCCGAGGAACCCCTACCGATTTTCGTTCAGGCAAGCCTCTCCGATCCGGTAGAAAGAAGATTGTCGCGCCAGTCCGGATCGTTTCATGCGTGCGAACGATGCCTAAACTGCGGTGTACGCCACAGAGGCTCGGCAGTAATCACGCTCATTTCTTGGGGCGTTGATGCGTCGATTTCAGATCTCCGATTTCATCTATGTCAATCCAAGCACACCGACTCTCCGACCAACGCTATCAACGAGCGTACGGTTTCACAGCCGAAGCTCTAAAGATTCTTTGCTGCGGCTCCGGTTCGACCCAAGCTCGACTAGAAAAGATTGACCGCGAGTTCTTCTCTCTTCGGATTGAAGAGCTGCCGGAGACCGGCGCCCTTCGAAGCACCTTTGAGAGTTTGAAGTCCCTGGCAACGGCCTGTGCGCCGAAGTACGAGGGCCAGGGCCGAATTGAGGCCAACTTGAGCGAACTCCACCACAAGAGAGCAAGGGAGATCGCCGAACTCGTGTGGGAGATTCACGAACAGTTCACCGCCTACATGCTTCGGGCCGAGACGAACTAAGACCTCGACGATCAGATGTCCGTCTGAGTTCGGACTTCACATGTCCGCCTAAGGGACCAGGCATCCCAAGGCGCCCATAACGGTCAGGTCGCCTTGCTTGCCAGTTTCGCCCGCTCAAGCGGCCGTCGCTCGGGTACTCTCGTCGTCTTGCGTTCAGGCGAGTACTGCCAGCCCCGTAGGGCCGTTGCGACCGCAGCAATCTTTCCCGGTGCGGCTTCGATGAGCATGGAGCCCGCGATCACTCGCAGCACGGTTGCGCCGTTGCTGGTTGCGGTCCTCCTTGCCGCTGCGAGCGGCATGGCACTGGGCGATGCCGGCGAGAATCTGTATCGGGCCATAAGAGAGATTGTCTTAAGTCCGGAAGTTTCATGCGAGGGAACTCTCATTTCGCTCGGCGTCTCCTCCGTTCCCGGTTCAAAGGCGCCAACTTCGCATCGGTCGCCTGCACAAATCCAGCGTACTGGGACGCCAGCACGGTCCGACAGGTTTTCAGTAGCGTGCGCTGAACGAGAGCCTTAGATCTCATCAATATTCTCCTCACCTCTACCGCTCGCCTTTTGCTCGCTTGACGTTTCGGGACCGTTTCGCTGAGCGCGGATGGCGCGGGCCGATCGTGATGTCTCCCTTGAACTCGGCCAACTTGGCCAACGTCTCCGGCGTAACTCCAAATTCTTTGACGCCCGCCCGTGCGCGTGCAATCGCATCGTCGCTAACAACGACGATTTTTCCCGGGCGGAGTCTGACGCGCTTCACATGGTCACCATTTCGGGTCACGCATCCCAAGGCGATTTCTTCGCCAACAGCTTTAGCGTCGGATCGCCAGCCAGCATCCGTTTCGACAGCATCGCTTCCAGCAACCTGGCCTGCTTTCCGGTGACCGCGAACACCACCTGATCCATGACCGTTTGCTCAGCCGCGATCACACATGAGTTCAGAATGAATGCATGCGTACTCGAGCCGTTCAGCCTAGCAGCGCGTTCGATCATGTGAAGCGACGCGACCGGAACCCGAAGAGCTATTCGAACCGCCCCGCCAGAAAGTCGGATGGAAATCTTCGCCTTCTTCATGATGAACCCCTTCCAACATAACGCGTTTAGGGTGCCGCTCCGCTCGAGGAGACTGGACAGGAGGGAGTCTGTGCGTCGGCTGCGCCAGACACACCGTGCATCAGCTCTCGCTGTTCGATCGAGGTCCGGAGCTCATCATTGAGCACCATGCAATCGGTGCCCAATAGGCCCATTC
>Ga0247823_10005581_pt1 | contig 10003 bp, 9 predicted proteins | sample 13C_PalmiticAcid_2_FD_192426 | JGI IMG/M metagenome (GOLD analysis project Ga0247823, IMG submission 192426) | Soil microbial communities from agricultural site in Penn Yan, New York, United States - 13C_PalmiticAcid_Day30 | ecosystem: Environmental > Terrestrial > Soil > Agricultural land...
CCGGGCGAGTTGATGTACATGGTGATGTCGCGGTCGGGGTCCTGGGACTCCAGCACCAGCAGCTGCGCCATGATGTCGTTCGCCGACACGTCGTCGACCTGGTTGCCCAGGAAGATGATGCGCTCTTCGAAGAGCTTGTTGTACGGGTCCGACGTCTTGACACCGAACGAGGTCTGCTCGGTGAACTGCGGCAGGATGTAGCGCGCCTGCGGGAGGCCCGCAGCGGAGCCGCCATGTCCGGCGCGCGGGTCGAAGAGGTTGGCCATCTTTATCTCCAAGCTTGTCTCGAGTGAGGGGGGACGGCGGCGTTACTTCGCCTGGTTCGCGTGGGTGACCACGTGGTCGATGAAGCCGTATTCGAGGGCTTCCTTCGCCGTGAACCAGCGGTCGCGGTCCGCGTCCTCGGTCACCTGCTCCACCGACTTGCCGGTGTGCAGCGACTGCAGCTCGTTGAGCTCGCGCTTGGTGTGGGCGAACTGCTCGGCCATGATCGCGATGTCGGCCGCCGAACCACCGATGCCTGCCGACGGCTGGTGCATCATGATCCGGGTGTGCGGCAGCGCGAAACGCTTGCCCTTGGTGCCCGCGGTCAGCAGGAACTGCCCCATCGACGCGGCCAGACCCATCGCGACGGTCTTGATGTCGCACTCGGCGAACTGCATCGTGTCGTAGATGGCCATACCCGCGGTGACCGAGCCACCCGGGGAGTTGATGTAGAGCGAGATGTCCTTGGTCGGGTCCTCGGCCGAGAGCAGCAGGATCTGCGCGCACAGCTTGTTCGCGATGTCATCGTCGACCTGGGTGCCGAGGAAGATGATGCGCTCGCGCAGCAGCCGCTCGTACACCGAATCACTGAGGTTGAGACCAGCAGTAGCGGCTGTCATGACCCCTGCCTGGTTGATTGTCACGGATACCTGCCTTCTCTTCTCACCGATTGCTACGGCCATACGGTTCGTCGTCACAAACAGTAACGAAGCAGGGCGGCACCGAACTCCCGGTACCGCCCTTCTTCGCTCACAGCGCAATCCAAGCACCCTCGGTGGGGTACCGGTCACACCGGCATCACAAAACTTATTCGGCGGCGGCCTCGACCTGCTCGGTCTCGGCGGAATCCGCAGGGTCACCGAACATTTCGGTGGTGTCGACCACGTTGCCCTCGGAGTCGGTGACCTTCACCTGGCCGACGACACCGGCCAGCGCCTTGCCGCGACGGACGTCGGCGAACACCGCGCCGAGCTGACCGGCCTGCTGCACCTGCTGGATGAACTGCTCCGGCGACATGCCGTAACGCTGGGCCTGGAACAGGATTCGCTCGGTCAGCTCCTGCTGGCCGACCTGGGTGTTCTCGGCCTCGGCGATGGCGTCGAGCAGCAGCTGGGTCTTGACCGACTTCTCGGCGGCTTCCTGGGTGTCCTTGTCGAACTCCTCGCGAGAGGAGCCCTGCGCCTCGAGCGCCTCGGCCAGCTTGGCCTCGTCGTGGTCGAAGCCGTGGACGGCGTCGTGCAGCACCGCGTCGACCTCGGCCTTGACGACGGCCTCGGGCAGCGGAACCTCGACGGTCTCGAGCAGGGTGTCGAGCACCTTGTCGCGGATCTGACCGGCCTGCTCGACCTTCTTGACGCGCTCGACGCGGCCCTTCAGGTCTTCCTTGAGCTCGTCGATGGTGTCGAACTCGCTGGCCAGCTGGGCGAACTCGTCGTCGGCCTCGGGCAGCTCGCGCTCCTTCACCGACTGCACGGTGACGGTGATGACGGCTTCCTTACCGGCGTGCTCGCCGGCGACCAGGGTGGAGGTGAACTCCTTCGACTCGCCGGCCGACAGACCGGTGATCGCCTCGTCGAGGCCCTCGATCAGCTGACCCGAACCGACCTCGTGCGACAGACCGGTGGTGGCCGCCTCCGGGACGTCCTCGCCGTCGACGGTGGCCGACAGGTCGATCGAGACGAAGTCGCCGTCCTGCACGGCGCGCTCGACACCGGTCAGGGTGCCGAAGCGCTGACGCAGCGAGGTGAGCTGCTGCTCGATGTCGGCGTCCTCGATGGTGAACGCGTCGACGGTGACCTCGAGGCCCGAGTAGTCCGGCAGCGCGATCTCGGGGCGCACGTCGACCTCGGCGGTGAACGCCAGCTCTTCGCCGTCCTCGATCTTGGTGATCTCGATCTCGGGCTGGCCGATGACCTTGACCTCGGCGGACTGCACGGCCTCGGCGTAGCGACCCGGCAGCGCGTCGTTGACGACCTGCTCCAGCACGGCGCCACGGCCGACGCGGGTCTCGATCAGCTTGGCCGGAGCCTTGCCCGGACGGAAGCCGGGGATGCGGACCTGCTGGGCCAGCGCCTTGTACGCCTTGTCGAAGTCGGGCTTCAGCTCCTCGAAGGGCACCTCGACGTTGATCCGGACCCGGGTCGGGCTCAGCTGCTCGACGGTGCTCTTCACGGACATGCTCCTTGGTTCGTAGTTCAGTGGTGTCCCCGCATGGGACGTCGCACCCTGACCGGGTGCGGCGCACGCATCCCGACCAGGGTAGTTGACCGCCTTCGCGGTCGTGCAATCGGCGGTTGTTTGGGCGGCGGCTAGCGGCCGACCTGCACCGCGTCGGTGACGAAGACCAGGGTCTCGTTCGGCGCGACGCCGTTGCCGCCCGCGCCGTAGCCGAGGTTCGGCGGCACGATCAGCAGCCGGCGCGCGCCCTGCTGCACACCGAGCAGGCCCTGGTCCCAGCCCTCGATGACCTGGCCGGCGCCGAGGGTCAGCTGGAACGGCTTGCCGCGCTTGAACGAGCTGTCCAGGGTCTGCTTGTCCGACCAGGTGACCAGCGCGTAGTTCATGGTCAGCGGCTGACCCGCGACCGCGCCGGGACCGTTGCCCGCGACCAGGTCCTTGACGATCAGCGTCGTGGGCGGGTCACAGGAGTCGGGGATGGTGATCTCCGGCGCGTCGCCGTAGCCACCGCTGACCTCGATGTCGTCGGCGGTGCATTCGCGGCCCTTGCTCGCCGTGGACTGGCCGGCGGCGGTGCTGCTGCTCGGCGAGCTCGCCGAATCCGAGTCCGAGCCGCAGGCCGCTGTCGCGATCGCGGCGGCCGCGACGAGTCCGATGCCGATGATCCTGCCGAGAGAATGCATGGCCCGCACAGTAATAGACCGCGTGTACGGCGCCGGGTACCGGCACGGCGGTAGGCTCGGCGGTGCGTTCTCCACCGGTGTCGCCGAGTACCCGATCGGTGCCCCGGGCAGGTCCCGTCGGCGCGGACGGCGCCGCAGCTCACCGACTACGCCGCAGCTCACCGACTACGAGGAGAGTCCGCGATGACCCGGACCAGCGATCTCGATGCCGATACCGCCGCCGACGACGTGGGCGGCGGGGACGGCGAGACCATCGCCCCGCAGCCCTATGTCCTCACCGATGCCCCCGGCCCGCTCTCGCGCGACGAACTCGTCGCCGTCGACACCTGGTGGCGGGCGTCGAACTATCTCGCGGTCGGCCAGATCTATCTGATGAACAATCCGCTGCTGCGCGAACCTCTGCGCGCGGACGACATCAAACCGCGCCTGCTCGGCCACTTCGGCACCGTGCCCGGCCTGAATCTGGTGTGGGCGCACGCGAACCGGGTGATCCGCGCGCGCGGACTGAACGCGGTGTATGTGGCCGGTCCCGGCCACGGCGGCCCCGGCCCGAACGCCTGCGCCTGGCTGGAAGGCGCCTACGCCGAGCTCTACCCCGACATCGCCCGCGACGGCCACGGCATGCGCAGGCTGTTCCACCAGTTCTCCTTCCCCGGCGGCGTGCCCAGCCACTGCGCGCCGGAGACCCCCGGCTCGTTCCACGAGGGCGGCGAACTCGGCTACAGCCTGCTGCACGCGTACGGCGCCGCGCTCGACCATCCCGAGCTGACCGTGTTCTGCGTGATCGGCGACGGCGAGGCCGAGACCGGCCCGCTGGCGGGCAGCTGGCACGCGAACAAATTCCTCAACGCGGGCCGCGACGGCGCGGTGGTGCCGATCCTGGCGCTCAACGAGTACAAGATCGCCAATCCGACCATCTTCGCCCGCATCCCCACCGACGAGCTGATCTCGCTGCTGCGCGGCTACGGCTACGAACCGCTGATCGTCTCGGGCGACGATCCCGCCCCGGTGCACCAGGCACTGGCCGCCGCGATGGACACCTGCCTGGATCGCATCGCCGGATTCCAGCGCGCGGCCCGCGAGGACGGCGACACCACCCGGCCGCGCTGGCCGATGATCGTGCTGCACACCCCGAAGGGCTGGACCTGCCCGCCGGTCGTCGACGGTAAGCAGGTCGAGGGCACCTTCCGCGCGCACCAGGTGCCCTTGCCCGCCGCCCGCACCGACCCGCGGCACCGGCACGTGCTGGAGCAGTGGCTGCGCTCGTACCGGCCCGAGGAACTGTTCGACGAGCACGGCGCCCCGGTCCCCGCCGTACTCGCCCAGATCCCCGAGCGGCCGATGAGCCTGAACCCGGTCGCCAACGGCGGACTGCTCGTGCGCGACCTGGACCTGCCGGACTGGCGCGACTACGGCGTCGCCGTCGAGCAGCCGGGCTCGGGCCCGCACGAGGCGACCCGGGTGCTGGGCGGCTGGCTGCGCGATGTCACCGTGCGCAATCCGCACAATTTCCTCACCCTCGCCCCCGACGAACTGGTCAGCAACCGGCTGCAGGACATTCTCGAGGTGACCGGGCGGGACTGGCAGGCCGAGGTGGGCCGCTGGGACGTCGACCTGTCCCCGACCGGCCGTGCCGTGGAGGTGCTCTCCGAGCACATGTGCCAGGGCCTGCTGGAGGGTTACCTGCTGACCGGCCGCCACGGGGTGTTCACCTGCTACGAGGCGTTCATCCACATCGTCGACGCCATGTTCAACCAGCACGCCAAGTGGCTCGACGCCAGTCTGGCGGTGCCGTGGCGGCGCAAGATCCCCAGCCTGAACTACTTGCTCACCTCGCACGTGTGGCGCCAGGATCACAACGGATTCACCCACCAGGACCCGGGTTTCCTCGATGTCGTGGCGAACAAGAGTCCCGAGATCGTGCGGGTGTATCTGCCGCCGGACGCGAACACGCTGCTGTCCACCTATGACCACTGCCTGCGCTCGCGGCACTACGCCAATGTCGTCGTCGCGGGCAAACAGCCGGGGCCGGACTGGCTTTCGGTGTCGGAGGCCGCGCTGCACTGTGCCCGTGGGGTCGGCATCTGGGAGTGGGCCTGCCACAACGACGAACCCGGCACCACCCCCGACGTGGTGCTCGGCTGCGCCGGCGACATCCCCACCCTGGAGACCCTCGCCGCCGCGGCGATTCTTCGCGATCGCCTCCCCGACCTGCGGATCCGGGTGGTCAACGTCGTCGACCTGATGCGGCTGCTGCCCGCCGACGAGCATCCGCACGGCCTGCCCGACGCCGAGTTCGACGCGCTGTTCACCACCGACCGGCCGGTGATCTTCGCCTTCCACGGTTACCCCTGGCTGGTTCACCGCCTCACCTACCGCCGCACCAACCACGCCGAACTGCACGTGCGCGGATACAAGGAGAAGGGCACCACCACCACGCCTTTCGACATGGTGATGCTCAACGACCTCGACCGCTTCCACCTCGTGCTCGACGTGATCGATCGGGTGCCGGGCCTGCGCGGGCGGGCCGCCGGGCTGCGCCAGGAGATGGTCGACGCCCGGCTGATCGCGCGCCGCTGGACCAGGGAGCACGGCGAGGACATCCCGGTCGTCGCGAACTGGGTCTGGCCCGAGGCCGCGGTCCCCACTGTGACGTAACGCGGTTGCGGCGCGGGGCTGGGCTGCACGACGATGGAGTCGATGACCGAGCCCCGCCGCCCCGACACCCTCCCTCGCGATCGTCGCGACCTCACCGGACCCTTCGACGTGATCGGCGATGTCCACGGTTGCCGCGGCGAGCTGGAAACGCTGCTGGGCGAACTCGGCTACACGATCGAGCGCGACGAGCGCGGCCGGGCCGTCGGCGCCGCGCATCCGCGGGCGCGCACGGTGGTCTTCGTCGGCGATCTCGTCGATCGCGGTCCCGACACTCCCGGCGTCTTGCGCCTGGCGATGGGCATGGTCGCCGCGCGCACCGCGCTGTGCGTCACCGGCAACCACGAGTACAAACTGATGCGCGCGCTCGACGGCCGCAATGTCCGCGTCGCCCACGGACTCGAACTGTCCCTGGCCCAGCTGGCCGACGAGGACGCCGAATTCCGCACCGCCGCACACACGTTCCTGCGCGAGCTGCCCAGCCACTATCTGCTCGACCGCGGCAGGCTGGTCGTCGCCCATGCCGGCCTCCCGGAGAGCCTGCACGGCAGCACCTCCGGGCGCGCCCGCTCCTTCGCGCTCTACGGCTCGCCCACCGGCGACTTCGACGAGCACGGCCTGCCCATCCGCTACGACTGGGCCCAGGACTACCGCGGCGCCGCGACCGTCCTCTACGGCCACACCCCCGTCACCACCCTGACCTGGGTCAACAACACCCTCTGCCTGGACACCGGCGCCGTCTTCGGCGGCACCCTGTCCGCCCTGCGCTACCCCGAACTGACCACGATCTCCGTTCCCGCCGAGAAGATCTGGAGCGAGCGGGCCGGCATCACCCCCGGCAGCTAGGCCTCGCCGCGGTCCTGTTTGATCTTGCGCCAGCCGCCGGCGCGGTTGTCGGCGATGATCTGTTTCAGCATCTTGCCCAGGGCGCGTTCGTTGAGGGTCTGGCCCTCGTAGACGGCGACGGTGCGGGCGGTCTTGTTGTCGTGCCCGCCGGTGATGATGTTGTCCGGGTCGGGGACGATGGCCCCGTCGTAGAGGAAGATGTTGACGTGCGTCTTGGCGGCCAGCAGGGCGCAGACATTGCCGTCGAGCACGAAGTAGGGCCGCACGCGGCGCTTCACGGTCTCGACGACCTCGGGGTCCACGGCGTGGACGAGATCGCGCACCTGGCGGCAGATCGCCTGCTGCCAGGTCGGGAGCGCGTCGATGTAGGCGTCGACGCGAGGATCGGCGACGTAACTCACCGATCGATGGTGGCACATCGGCGGGCCGGGGTCCGGGCAGCGCGCCCGGGAGGATCGTCGCCGAATCGTCAACTCGACATCCCGGGCGAGCGGGCCGCCACCCGGCGAAACCGGCTTACCATCGCAGCGGACGACCCGACTCATCGATGAGGAGAGGTTCATGCGCCGAACGTTGCTCGCCCTGTCCGTACTCTGTCCGCTGGTCGGGGCGGGGCCGGTCGCCGCCGATCCGGCGCCGCCGGGCACCGCCGGGACGCTCACCGTGCTGGCCTTCACCGGCCGCGACCCGATCCCCGTCAACCGCGCCGAGATCACGGTGACCCGCTGCGGCGAGAGTCCGGTCGTCACGACCCTGACCAGCGGCGCCGACGGCCGCGCCACCGCGGCGCTGCCCGACGGCTGCTACGAGGCGAAGGTGATCACCGTGCCCGGCGGGTGCGCGCTCGCCGACACCGCGCCGGTGCGGCTGCAGGTCGCCGCGGGCACGCAGGTGAGCACCGAATTCCGGTTCCGCTGCGCCTGAGGCGTCAGCCGCAGCTCGGGGTGAACCGGTCGAGGTCGATCGCCTCGGCCATCGCCCGATAGCCCGCGGCGTTGGGGTGCAGGTTGTCCGGGCCGGCGTAGCGGGGATCGAGGACGTCCGGGTTCGCCGGATCACGCAGCGCCGCATCGAAATCCACCACGCTGTCGGACAGTCGCTGGGTGCGGATCCACGCGTTGATCCGCTGCCGCACCGGATTCGCGTACGGCAGGGTGACCATCCCGTCGAGCAGCGCGTTGCTCGTCGGCAGGATTGTGCCCAGGTGCACGCGCAGTCCGGCGGCGTGCAGTCGCTGGATCAGGCCGGTGTATCCGGCAACGACCTCGTCGTAGCCGGCGCCGATCGGGATACCCAGATCGTTGATGCCCTCGAGCACGATGACATCACCGACCCCGGCCTTGTCGATGACGTCGGCCTGTAGCCTGGCGCCCGCGTTCGGTCCGAACTGCGGGATGAATCCGTCGCGGGTGACCCGGTTCCCCGAGATCCCCGCGTTGAGCACGCTGAACGGCTTGCCCGCGGCGTCGAGTCGGCGCTGCAGGAAATCCGGATAGCGCACGTTCTGATCGATCACGCCGCCGTCCTGCGGCGTGCCGAGGAACGTGGCCGACACATAGCCGTCGGTGATCGAGTCGCCGAAGGCCACGATGGCCGACACCTCCCCCGGCGCCCGCACGTCGAGTCCCGACACGAACGGCACGGCGGTGGTACTCAGCGGCAGCTGCGCGCCGGCCGGGTCGGCGGTGCGGTCACCGGCGAACGGGAGGCTGTAATAACTGGTGGCGTTGCCGTTGAAGTGCTCGGTCGGCAGCACCGCGAGCCCGGGCGCGTGCACGCTCACCGCCAGCGCCGCGAACGCCTCGAAGTCGAGCTGGACCGGATCGCTCACCACGTCGCTCCACGGCGGGATGCGCACGGCTCGGGCGCCGCCGAAAGTCACCTCGCGCACGGAGTCGGGCCGGACCGCCGCGCCCACGGTCCGGTGCGCCACGGTCACGTGGCCGATGTCCATCGCGATCGGCCGGGTGCGATTGGTCAGGTGCACGCGCAACTCCGAGCCGCCCCGGTGCGGGGTGATCACCACGCGATAGGTCTGATCCGAGATCGACAGCTGGGGAACCAGCGACGGGTCGGCCGCGCTGAGCGAATCGGACGGCGCCGCCATCCAGCTGCCCACCCAGGTGGACTCGGCGCAGGTCGTCGGTGCCGCACCGGCGATCCCGGTCGACATCGATCCGGCCAGTACCATCGCGGCCCCGAAAACCGCCCACTTCCCCACGCCGCACAGCCTCCAGCAGTCACCACCCGACCGTTATCGGGGGTAACAGTAAAAGCGCCGGTGGACCGGCGGCGGGAAATCGCGAAACTTTCTCGCGCCCACCGGCCTTCGCGTCAGTCCTTCGGTCCACCCGCGACGTAGATGACCTGGCCGGACACGAAGCCCGCGCCCTCGCTCACGAAGAACGACGCCGTGTTGGCGATGTCGGCGGGCGTGCCGACCCGGTTGACCGGGATCTGCGCCGCGGCGGCCTGCTTGAACGCCTCGAAGTCGACGCCGACCCGAGCCGCCGTCGCGGCGGTCATCTCGGTTTCGATGAAGCCGGGCGCGATCGCGTTGGCGGTGACGCCGAACTTGCCCAGCTCGAAGGCGAGGGTCTTGGTGAACCCCTGCATGCCCGCCTTGGCGGCGGAGTAGTTGGCCTGGCCGCGATTGCCGAGCGCGGAGGTGCTCGACAGGTTCACGATGCGGCCGAACTTCGCGTCCACCATGTACTTCTGCACGGCCCTGGTCATCAGGAAGGCACCGCGCAGGTGCACGTTCATGACCGTGTCCCAGTCGTCCACCGACATCTTGAACAGCAGGTTGTCACGCAGCACGCCGGCATTGTTGATCAGCACGGTCGGCGCGCCGAGCTCGGTGGCGATCCGCTCGACCGCGGCGGCGACGGCCGCTTCGTCGGCCACGTCGGCGCCGACGGCGAGCGCGCTGCCCCCGGCCGCCTCGATGGCGGCGACGGTGTCCGCGCAGGCGGCGGCGTCGAGATCGAGCACGGCGACGGCGAATCCGTCGGCGGCGAGTTTGCCGGCGACGGCGGCGCCGATGCCCCGCGCGGCACCGGTGACGATCGCGACCCTGCGTTCCGTGGACATGTGCACTCCTACCGCGCTAGCACAACCGTGAGCTGGGCGAATGGTGATGGTCGGGGTGACAGGATTTGAACCTGCGACCCTCCGCTCCCAAAGCGGATGCGCTACCAAGCTGCGCTACACCCCGAGACCTCGGGGCTGCGACGCCGTCGAGGGAATTCATGTTTGAGCGGGTGACGGGAATCGAACCCGCACCATCAGCTTGGAAGGCTGAGGTTCTACCATTGAACTACACCCGCAGGCATACGACATCGATGGGATCGCCACGATGTCGTGTGCGCCACGAC
>Ga0247823_10005582_pt1 | contig 10003 bp, 15 predicted proteins | sample 13C_PalmiticAcid_2_FD_192426 | JGI IMG/M metagenome (GOLD analysis project Ga0247823, IMG submission 192426) | Soil microbial communities from agricultural site in Penn Yan, New York, United States - 13C_PalmiticAcid_Day30 | ecosystem: Environmental > Terrestrial > Soil > Agricultural land...
GCCGAGGCCGCCGGGCTCGGCAACGCGCGCTTCGAGATCCGCGATGTGGTGACCCTGCCGACCGGCCCGCCGCTGGACGCGGTGTTCGCCTTCGACGCGATCCACGACCAGGTCGACCCGGCGGGCGTGCTGCGCGCGATCCGCGAGGCGCTCGCGCCGGGCGGCACCTTTGTCATGGTGGACGTGAAGGCGTCGAGCGACCTGGCCGACAACATCGGCGACCCGACCGCGTCGCTGATGTACTCGACCAGCGTCCTGCACTGCATGACGGTGTCGCTGTCCGGCGGCGGCGCGGGCCTCGGCACCGCGTGGGGCGAGCAGCTCGCGCGGCGGATGCTGGCCGAGGCGGGCTTCGAGGTGGTGTCGGTCAGCGACGCCCCCGAGGACCCGGTGAACAGCGTCTATGTGTGCCGCAAGCCGTAGTGCTGTGCCTACAGCACCTTCGACAGGAAGTGCCGCAGCCGTGGGCTTTCCGGGGCGCCGAAGATCTGGTCCGGCGTCCCGGACTCCACCATGCGGCCGTGGTCCATGAACGCGACGGTGTCGGCCGCCTCCCTGGCGAAGCCCATCTCGTGGGTGACGACCACCATTGTCAGACCGCGTCCGGAAAGCCCCGCGATCAGCTCAAGCACACCCTTGACGAGTTCCGGGTCGAGCGCACTCGTCGGTTCGTCGAACAGGATGATCTCCGGCTCCATCGCCAGGGCGCGCGCGATCGCCACCCGCTGCTGCTGGCCGCCGGACAGCGCCGCGGGCCGGTGGTCGGCCTTGTGCGCCAAGCCGACTTCGGCAAGCCGCTCACGGGCGACGTCGGTCGCGTCGGCTGACGAGAGCCCGCGAACCGACCGCAGCGGGAGGACCAGGTTCTCCAGGACAGTCCGGTGTGGGAACAGGTTGAACTGCTGGAACACCATGCCGACGCGTCTGCGCAGCCGGTCCGGGTCGAGGCCGAGCACGCTCTCCCCCGCGATCCGGATGTCACCGGAGTCCGGTTCGGACAGTCGGTTCACCGCGCGCAGCAAGGTCGACTTGCCCGAGCCGGACGGGCCGATCACACATGTCGTCCGTCCACTCTCGACAGACAGGGTCGCGCCGCGCAGAACGCGGGTCGGACCGTAGGACAGATGGACGTCGTCGATCTCAAGCCCGGACGGCGAGTGCGGGAACGCCGGCTGGCTCATCTTCGTCACCTCCCTGGACCGGGCGGCCCGTGCGGAGCCTGCGGTCGATGCGGTTGACCAGGTGCGTCAGCGGCACCGTGATCGCCAGGTACACCAGGCCGGCCGCGACCAGCGGCGACAGGTTGCCCGACGTGGCCGCCGCGTCCTGGCCGATGCGGAACAGGTCGCGCTGGTCGGCAAGCAGGCCGAGGAAGTAGACCAGGCTGGAGTCCTTGATCAGCGCGATGAACTGGTTCACCAGCGCGGGCAGGACGCGGCGGATGCCTTGCGGCACCACGACCTTGGCCATCGCGGACCGGTAGGTCATGCCAAGCGCGCGGGCCGCCTCAAGCTGGCCGCGGTCCACGCTCTGGATGCCGGACCGGAAGATCTCCCCGATGTACGCCGCGGCGACCAGGCTCAGTGCCAGGATGCCGAGCGGATACGGGTCGGTGCCGAACAGCGGCCGCGCGACGATCGCCAGGCCCTGGCCGATGAGCAGGATCGTCACGATCGCGGGCAGGCCGCGGAACAGGTCGGTGTAGACCCGCGCGGGCCAGCGCAGCCAGCGGCTCGTCGAGAGGCCCATGACCGCCAGGACAAGGCCGAGCAACGTGCCGAGCACCGCCGAGGCGCCTGCCAGGATCAGCGTGTTGACCAGACCGGTCCGCAGCAGATCCGGCAGTACCTCGGCGATGTGCGGCCAGCTGAAGAAGGTCTCGGTCACGAGCTCTTCGGCTTGAAGTCGTCGGCGATGGGGCTGCCGGGGAGGAACTGCTCGTGCAGCTTGGCGTAGGTCCCGTCCTTGATCACCGCGGCGAGACCGGCGTTGAGCTTGTCGCGCAGGCCGTTGTTGCCCTTCCTGACGGCCCACGCGGCGGGCGCCTCGGTGTCGGCGCGCTTGACGATGACCTTCTGCGGGAAGTCGGCGTTGTTCGCGATGTACTTGTCCGCGATGTCCAGCGGCACGATCCACACGTCGAGGCCACCGGACTTGAGCTGGGCGAACGCCGAGTTGTAGTCCGGGAACCGCACGACGTCGGCACCGGGGATCTTGCCGCTGGCGAACTCGTCCTGGACGGTGGCCTGCACGACGCCGACCCGCTTGCCCGCGAGACCATCGACGCCGGTGACGGCGGTGTCCCCCTTGCCGACGATGGTGGTGTAGCCGACCTCGTAACCGTCGCCGAAGTCGACGGTCTGCCTGCGCTTCTCGGTCGCCGAGATCGAGGAGCTGCCCAGGTCGACCTGGCCGTTGGCGACCTTGGCCAGCAGCGTGGAGAACTCGACGCCGACGAACTCGACCTTGATCCCCTGCCGCTCGGCCACCGCGCGCAGCAGTTCGTTGTCGAACCCGGTGAACCGGCCGTCCTTGAGGAACACCACGGGCGGCCGCGCTGGCCAGCGCGAGTACGAGCGAGCGGCGCAGTGCGTTCTTCATTGTTCTCGATCCCGATTCGTCGGTGAGCGCCGCGATTAACCCTACGATCGTTCGGCGTTGACACCACTCAACCTACGAAACATCTGCCAGCGGGTCGATTGACCAACGAATCGTCCGCATTGTGGGACGCCGGCCGAGTGACGGGAATTACCCGCCAGGCAACGCCGATCCGGGCACGGCCCACGGCAGGAAGACGGCCGCCCCGACGATCAAGGCGGCGAGTTGTTGCGAATACCCGGTACAGACTGCGCTGGTGACAGAGGTTCCGTTGCCCGGTGGGTTCATCAATAGCCCGGTGCGTGTCGGGGACACCGTGCGACGCCGTGTTGGCCCTCGGGGCGAGTTCGTGCACGAGTTGCTCGATCACTTCGAGTAGCCCGCAGGTCGCCGAGGGTGCCTGGAGTGGACTCGATCGAGTGCCTGGCGGCTGTGGCGCGACTCGTTCGCCAGTTCCATGATCTGACGGCTGGAACATCGCTGGCGTCGATTCGTCAGAACTCGGTAAGTCCTGCTAGCCGTACGCGCGAGTTGTTCTTCCCCACGGCAACCTCACATCGACGCCACCAACTCTTCAATCATCTCCCGCAACGCTGTTTCCCGTCCTTCAAAGTAGAAGGCTATCTCTCGGCTTTCAGTCATGTAAGCCGAGATGCGTTCTATCCGAGGGTTGTTGGAACCGGTCATCAGCGAGGCAAACGAGGCATGGGCTTGGCCCCACGCCTCGGTGACTTGCAGTGTTGGTGCGGCCAGAATCATATCTGGAATGCCACCCACGGCAGCCTTGAGAGCGTCTAGCTGACTCATTGGTGAAGGTACGCACTTTCAATGTTGGTAGCGGCTAGCGGTACTGCCCCGCTTTGGTGTCAAAGAGATCGCGCTGACTCTTTGGTTGGTTGAAAGATCGCAGGGCGGGTTTGCTGCGGGCATATTCAATATGAATCCCCGTTTGGTACGCTCACCGTTCGCATCGGGAGGCTCACATGAGGATTCGCCGCACCGCTCTTGCCGCTCGGCGGGCCGCCGTCGGCTACTCCCAGGAAGCGCTGGCGGAAAAGCTCGGCGTGGACCGCACGACCATTGCCCGCTGGGAGCACGGTCAGGGCAAGCCGCAGCCGTGGACCCGGCCCAAGCTCGCTGCTGCTCTCGGCATCTCGGTGGACCAGCTCGGCACCCTGCTGGACAACCCGCTGCCGTCTTGGGCCGTAGCGTCGCCGCCCAGCCCAGTGGCTACCCCGGACCTTGCCGCGACGATTGCATCTCAGCTTCCCACCTTGCGTCAGGTGCTGGACGCCTGCGACATGCCGGACGACGGGCCGACCCGGTCGATTGGCCAATTGCGTGATGTCGTGACGGCCGTGGTGGGACACCGGCTGGAATCCAATTACGGCCTCTTGGCCCGTGAGCTACCGGCCCTCCTATCCGAACTCATGCGCGCCCGCCTTTCTTGCAGCGATAGTGTGCGCGGCGAAATTGCCGGCCTATTGGTTCAGGCATACCGAGCCGCGGACGCCGTGGCCGATAAGTACGGGCATTATGACTTGTCCGCTCGCATCATTGAACTCATGCGCCAGACGGCCCAGGAAACCGACGATGAATTGGTTTCGGCCGCTGTGTCCTATGTCCGCACGGAGGTCTTTTTCGCTAACGGCAAGCTTGATACCGGCCGCCGGTTGCTGGAGCACGCCGCAAGCAGCATGACGCCGGGCCGGTCCGCCTCGGCCGCCGCCACGTACGGCGCGCTCCACATGCGGGCCGCCGTTACCGCCGCGCGGGCCCGCCAGCCCGGCCTTGCTCGTGACCACCTGGCCGAAGCGGAGCAGGCTGCTCAACGCGCCCCGGAGGGCGTCTACCTTGGCACGGCCTTTGGGCCGTCATCGGTGCGGATTCATCAGGTGTCATTGGGCGTGGAGCTGGGTGACGTGGGCGCGGCCCTGACGGCCGCTCGCAACTGGATTCCATCACCCGCCATACCGGCCGAACGCCGGTCGCACTTCTACATCGACGTGGCGCGGGCGCACATGCAGGCCGGAGCGCACGACAATGCTCGGGCCGCCCTGTTCTCGGCTCAGAGCATTGCGCCAGAACACACCAACAGCCACCCCTTGGTGAGGGAGATGGTCGGCCAGTTTGCGCGCTAGTGGTGTCGTGCCACTAGCTGGCTGGATTCACGCACTCCACGAGGTCCGCCAGGGAATCCACCACGTAGTCGGCCAGTTGGCGGACGGCTGGCTCGTCGGCCCAGAGGTAGCCCCACGGCCCGCGTCGAATCAGGGCCGTCCGCAACCCTGCCGCCCTGGCCGGAATGAGATCGTTGTCGCGGTGGTCGCCCACATACAGGATTTCGTGACGTTCGCCAGGCGCAAATTCGATCACCCGGTCAAAGAATGCCGGATCTGGCTTGGCGACGCCCCACTCGCCCGACGTAGCGATTGCGTCGCATGGCAAATTGAGTCCGCGGAGTAGCTCCGCCGCTCTTGCCGTTTGATTGCCGGCAATTCCGACCCACATTCCCAAGTCGCGCAGAGCGGTCAGCGCCGGGCGCACGTCCGGGTACATGTCTTGGTCTTCGATTTTCTCACCCGCTCCGGCGTCTTCGCGCAACTGCCGTTCGCGCACGAGGTCAAAGCCGGGCCGGAAGTATTGGAACGTCTCGGCGTTGTTGCGACCCTCAGCCGTGACCGCTCCGAGCACGGCCGAAAAGGTATGGCGTGGAATGCCAACCCAGTCGGCCCAGGCTCCGAATTCGCGGGTGTCGTCCATCAACGTTTCGCCCACATCGAACACGACTGACCGAAGCAATGCCCGTCCTCTCGTCTGACTGCCAGTCACACGCTACCGGCCGAGCAGCGGCCGTCGCACGCGCCGGGTCGGCCGGACGGTCCGTCCAGCTCAGGCCACACCACGCCTCAAATTTGCGTCAGAAATGCCGCCGTGGCGGACTGCCTGCATTACCGGACTGCTTGCCAAGTTTGACCTGCGGCTATCAACCCAGGAGGCAACGTGACGGACAACAGCGGGCGGATCGAACCGGCCGACATGAACGGCTGGCGGCATGAACTCCGGCTGATCGGGCACATGTCCCGAATCAACCAGCAGATCACCAGTTACATCATGCGGTCGCTGGACGCCGACGCGGGCCGTACCGAGGCGACTCCGCCGATTGATGAAGCCATGCTTGGCGCGCAACTTATCGTCGTAGGAAAACTGCTCGCGGACAGAGCGGAGAATCGCCAGCCGGGCGCAACCGAAATGGTGATAGACGAAGTCGACCTCATCGAGCCCAATCGGGGCGAGCAATGAGCCAAGGGCTAGTAGCGATTTCAGCCGGAGGTACGACATGACGCTGTGGCTGGTGAGCATCGCTAGCGCCGTTGTGTTGGTGGTCCGCCTGGCGTACCGGTTTGGCGCCAGGCGGCCAACGCGGTGACTCGGCAGCGTCTAACCCGTAAGCAACTGCTGTCTGAGTTGGCCGAGGCTAACCAGGCCCTGAGCGGCTACTTGCTCAACGTGCTGGCCGTCCATAAGGGCGAGGCCAAGCCGGTGGCCCTTGAGGTCCAGGCCGAACTAGGCAGGTTCCTCGTAGAGGTCGGCTTGCACATGACTGAGCACGTCATGAACCAAGTCGGCGAACAACACCGACGAAAGACGACGCAATGAGTACGGACGAGCAGCCGACCCAGGTGACGGTCAACCCGTCCCGCGCGAACGCCTTTCACCGCTTGTCCATCTTCCTGTCCATGGACTTTGGCGTGGTGGCGCTACTGCGGAATAACTTCTCGACGCGGCGGCCAACCTGCATTTGGGGCGACTGGCCGAGCGTTGAAGCCATGCAACGCCAAGCTTCGACCTATATCGGCAAGATTGGCGGCCTCGATCTGACCGGGGTGGAGTGGAAGAACTCCGACGTATTGCTGGCGGCCGTGAACCGGCCGAAGATGCAGCGCCCAACTTATGACCCTGTCGCCGACAACTATCGCTAGCGCGAGACGAAAGAATCACGCCTCCCCTCATGACCCAGATTGACGAACTCAAAGCCGCACTGTTCGGTATCCCCGATACCATTTTGGCCACCCCGACTCAGCAAGTCACCGAAGCCTGGACCCAAGCCCTGGCTTCGTTCGCCTCCCTCATGACCGGGTCGAACAATCCCCGCGTTGACACCATCCGGGCCTATATGGCCGAAACCTCGGAAGTGGCGTTCTACTTCGAGGGTCGGGAAACCGTGTTTAGAACCATGATTGATGAACTGGTGGCCTCGCTCTAACCGACGTGCCACCATGGACCGACCACCTGGGGGACGGGGGCACATGTGGCCGGGGCGGAGCAGGTTGCGGCCGACCTGGAGCGGGGTCTAAGCGCTCTCCCGGTCGAGCTGGTGGCGCAGGCGCAACAGGTCTTAGGCGAGTCCGCCGCCATCTTGGGTCCGGTCGCCGACAGCAGCACTCAGCCCGACGTGCACCAGGCCGTGGCTGGACTAATACGGCAGCCGCGGTCTGGGATGTTTGAGGTCATGCCCCAATGCCATGGTGGCATTGGGGCTGGACCGGTTCCGGCAGGAGTTCTACGGCTCGTTGACCGCACGGGCGGACGGGTTGTTCGAGCTGGCCGACGCGGTGCTGTGCACCGATGGATCAGTCCGGACACTGGTCGAGTTATCCCTGGCCCCGGAGCACTGACAGGGGCACGGTGGCCTGCCTGTACGACACGGTCAACAACGGCCGCCGGTCGGTCGGCTTTAGGCCGAGTCGACCTCGCTGTTGATCACGTCGGCATAGGTCTCGATCCGGGTGTAGGCGACGGGAGGGCCAGTCAGCTCGCAGTAGTTACCGAAGGAGACGACTCCGATCAGGTAGCCGCCGGCAATCAATGGGCCGCCATCGTCATAGGGACAGGCGCCCTGGCCCTTGCCTTCTGCCTTCCGTGCAGCGCACAACATGAGGTCCTGGCGGTATTGAGTGTCGTACTTGTTGTACGCGGCCTCGCACAGCCCGTCCTTCACCACCTGGACAGCGGCTTTGTGCAGGTACCGGACTGTGCTTGGTTCCTGATTCGTCTCCTGCGACCCCCCTTCCTTCGTATGTCCCCAGCCGAGGACTGTGGCCTTGGTGCCGACCGCGTAGAGCGATTTCTGGTCCGCCCCGGCGATTTCGATCGGTTTGTACGGCAGGTCCTCGTCGAGGGTGAGCACGGCGAGGTCGTGAAATTTGTTATCGTTTCCATCGTATTTCGGGGGAACCCACGACGATTTGACATGGACCCGCTTACCGGCGTTTGATTTCCTGTCCCCCCGGCCGGCGACCACGTCCAGATCGGCCGGTCCGTCCACTTCGAGGTATACGCAATGTGCTGCGGTGAGCACCTTGTTCGGTGCGATCAGGCTGCCAGCACAATGCATGACCATAGGGGGATAGCCAGGGGTTTGGACAGCTGTGGTGTGCATGAGGTAGACCGTGGACGGAAAGTCTTTGATGGATACCTGGAGGCCGTCGGCCCGTGGTGAATCTTCAGCCGACGCTGTGGCGGGAGCTACGAGGGAGATGAGGGCGACGGTGGACGCCATGACGAAGAATCGCCGTGAAGGTCTCATACCACCATCTCACCGGCTACCCACGGGATTACCCAGGAATGTAATCCCTCTGTGGGTCACCCCATCCGTCTGGCTATCGACCGGTCACACTCCGATACCGTGACCGGCAGCGGCAGCGGCACAGGGTGGCGGGTATGGCAGCTGTAGTAGGCAGGCTCAATGGGTTTGCTGATCGAGCGACGGACCAGTAGAAGGTGCTCGCCGGTGCCGGGGGTCCAGCAGGAGCCAGTCATACAGGCGGTGACCTTTGCTACCTGGTCCGGCCGGCAGACGGCGTCGGCGGTGAACCAGCCCACGTCGACACCGTGGGCACTCCCGGCCAGCAGCCGGGGCGAGCATGCGTGCTGCCAGCTCGGGTTTGGTCGCGAACTCGACATCTGGACCGACGACCGTGAGCGCTGCCCTGGGGCGGGAATCGGCGCCGAGGACACCGGGAGGTAGAGCTCGCGGTGGATCAACGCCCGGCCGTTGGCCGACACGTAGGCCAGGAACACGCCGAGCTGACAGTTCTCGATTCGCCCAGCGGTGCCGGAGTACTGACGTTTGGACCTGCGGATTTGGTGCCCTTCTTGAGGAATCCGTAGAAGTTCAGCAGGCGTTGCATGCCGTCCGGTGTCAGGTCACCGGCCTGCTCGGCCAGTGTCCAGGAGTTCTTCCGCTCCGCACCTCAGAGCAACCCCAGCACATACATCCTCGCCCGGCGACGCGAGTCCGCCTGCGCGAACCTGCCCGCCACCAGCGCGAACGCGTCATCGAGCCCCGCACGCCACCGCTCCAAGCGGTCACACTGCGGCTGCCGTAATGCCCTTGGTGAGCTGGAGCGGGTCCAAGGTGCCTTTGCCGCTATCCGCGCGGCGGTGCAGACGCTTATTACCGCCCTTATGGGTTCGAGCGGCACTGCTGCCCCGGCTGCGCCAACTCGTCGGCCGACCAGTAACCCAGCACCGACCGCGCCAGTCGTAAATCCGGGGCCTGTTAGCGCTGCCGATAGGCGAGCCGCGGCGCTACTGGCCAAACTGCCGGTGCGGAGTGAGCAGGTCCGCAAAACCTCGGGCTATTGGGTTGACGACGACGGGCACCGAGCACGGCCTATAGCTTTTATCGACTGGGATCTGGCCGCGCAACGTCTCGTGGAGACGGTGCTGTGGTGGCAAAACCGCTGCTGGCGCGGCATCGAGGCCGGAGCGGCGGCGGGAGATGTGGGCATGGTCAAGTTGCGGGACTCTGGCGCCGTCCGGTCCGTGCGGAAAGCCTATGAGTGGGTCGCCCAGCATCGAGACGAATTGGACGAAGCGCCGACCAGCCAGTGATGCACGTGGTGTCATCGGTTGGCCGTTGCCTGTTGCCCTGCCTGCCGGGCTCGGCTCAACGTCCACCCGGCGCCCAGGAGAGCGATCGCCGCGCCGGTGGCGAAGGCCCACGGGATGCCCGCCGACTCGGCCACCAGGCCGAGCAGCATCGGGCCGCCGCCGAAGCCGAGGTCCATGAAGACACTGGCCGTACCGGACGCGGCGCCGCGGTCGGCTGGTCCGGCGGTGGCGAAGATCGCCGCGAAGAAGGCGGGCGTGCTGAAGGTGACACCGAACGCCATCAGCACGGCGCCGAGCATCAGGCCGACTGGTGTGGTCCACGCGGCCGCGAGCGCCAGGCCCGCGCTGATCGTGACGAGCGCCGCCGCGCCCACCCGCAGCGGCGGCAGCCGGTCGGAGACCTTGGCGAAGGCCACCCGGCAGACCACGACGACGATGCCGTAGGTGAGCAGCGGAATGCTGGCCGCGCCTATCCCGATCGCGTCGGCGTGCAGCGAGACGAACG
>Ga0247823_10005584_pt1 | contig 10001 bp, 29 predicted proteins | sample 13C_PalmiticAcid_2_FD_192426 | JGI IMG/M metagenome (GOLD analysis project Ga0247823, IMG submission 192426) | Soil microbial communities from agricultural site in Penn Yan, New York, United States - 13C_PalmiticAcid_Day30 | ecosystem: Environmental > Terrestrial > Soil > Agricultural land...
TATAAATAGCTATTTGATACTTTGGGTAACAATTGTACTCTAATATCTGCGCGCTAAATGATAGGCTAGGATATGTTGAATGGAGATATTTGTGTAGTATGTCCCTAATAGACTCTGCGAGGATTTGCCGGTCATCCATGAGACACCCATGATGCGAGGGCTCTTTCAAATCGAGCGAGCGCGTCAGGCTCTTCATAAAGGTAGTTATAACCCCTAAAGTATATCAGGCTCTCTTCTACGAAAATAACACCGTATATCGCAGGAGAGTGGTCATCAATATGACTGATTTCGATAACATACTTCTCTTCCTTGATGGTTCCTTCACTCATGGTGACTGAAAGGTTGTGCTTAATATGCGGGAATCTCTCTATTATATAGGTTCCCGCCATTTCTTTAATTGATTCTGCGAGAATTTTGTAGCTATTATCTGTCATATACCCACGATTTAATAGCTGTTTTCAAATTCGGGAACATATTGGGATCGCTATAGAAATAGTCTGTACCTCGGAAATAAATTCTGTCATCCTCTATAAAGATAGTATTACGTAAGAGAGGATGGTCCATGGCGCGAGCGGAGATTCGAACTAAGTATTTCTCATGCTTATTTGTACGTCCATCGCTTTTGTCAATGGTAATACAAAGGCTTTCGAGGTGCAGGAACTTTTCTTTGATATAAGCCTTAGCTATTCTCTGCAATCGCTCTGCGAGGATTTTGTAATCATCCATTAGCAATTCTCCGGATAAGCTTCGACCCATGTCTTAAGTTTCTGTGCTAAAATTGGTAGCGTTTGGGGGTCAACATATTCGTACGCTTGGCCCCTGAAGAAGACTGATTGGGATCCGAAGTAGACTGTTATTCTTTTTGTTGTGCTTAATACCTCATTAGTATTACTCATATCAATATAAAGATCAATTGTAACAGTCCGATCGTATATGATAAGAATGGGATGACACCTAGGGCGCACCTTTCGAATATACTTCTCAAGCGATTCTCTAACTGAATTGACTAACAGTAAAAGATCGTCAACCATTCTCTATCCAATTCATCACAGCTTGTAAGATTTTAGAGATCATGTCTGGATCGTTGTATTCATACTTGGCGTTGCGGTAGATGGTTTCATTTTCATTGATATGAATATTGCAGTACTGATGCTTTCCAAGACTAGATGAAGGAACGTCGATATCGATAGTCGCGAATTCGAATTCATCAGTTACATAATCATGATGGCTCCAGTGATTAATATTGACTTTGGGATATTTCGCATGGACATGCAATTTAATCGCGTCAGTTAAAGCTTCGGCAAAGTACTGTGTGTTACTTCCCATTCGATCATTTCACTTATCCAGCTTTTCGCCTCATTTAATACTGCCGACAGCACGTCAGGATCTGCAAGTGAATAGCTGGACCTCCGAAATGTTATGCCCTCAGAAGTGACAAATATCCATCTATTGGCAGTATGGCCTGGCCATCTCATTACTACTCCAGCAGAGTCATTTGATTCGTCTAATCTGTCTAATTCGATATGGAAAGTATCAAAATATTTGGAATCCACGAAAAGCCAAAGCTCGTCGTATAGGTGTTTCGCAACGATAAAGTTATGACTGTCCATGATAGAAGCGATGCATACATGTTTCTAGTTCGCTTGTGACAAACTCGATAGTTTTCGATATTGTAATTGGATCGGCGAATGAACATAAGCCAGAATTCATATGCGTAATACCTTCATCGCCAATGACTATTGTTCTATAGTATAGTGGTTCTTCGCGATGAGATATAGTAATTATGGAACGAGCGTAAAAATGACGCGCCCATACATCTATAGTAGGATATTTATTGGATAGGTCAACTCGCAGAAGGTCTGTAATTTCTTTTGCGACAATAGAGTGTAGTGAATCCATTATACAGAATGCTTTTTGCCTATTGTCTTCCTGATAAGAACCTCTTGCGGGTCATCAATAATGTTTCTTAGTTTGGCCAAGATGTCTGGGATGGACTGTGGATCTGAGAGATTGTAAGTGTGATCATCTATTTTGATTTGGTCCCCAATAGTGAAAACACGATACGTGGGAGGGATACGCCATTTAATGATCATATCGCAATAGCCAGATGGTGAACAGTACCAAGTAGCAATCTCGATGAATTTTCCTCGGTGCTTATCCTTGATATGCTTGTAGAGTTCCGTTCTCAGGATTTCACCAATTTGCATGTATATGCTGATCATCGCCCATGCCCTCTAGCCATACAATTCTTAATCTTAATGAGGACTTTGGCGACCGATTCAGGATTTTCTAGTTTGAAACATCCTCCTACACTGGAAATAGTATGATTAGCAGCAATACAGATGAAGTCATATTGATATATGGGTGTCGCGTGCGGGCAGTGGATCTTTATCGTAATAGTATTGAATACCTCATTGGTTATTCTAGTAGTGATCTCCTTATAAGTATAAACCTGCTGGATATGGGCATCCAAATCCGCTTTGATGGCGGCAGCAAGAGCCCTCAAATCGTCAGTAATCGCTTCTTGAGATGGCACGATCTAACCATTTCTGTATTAATTCACCAATAGCATCAAGAGATCCGGGATCGGAAATGGTGATCACGGAATTTTCAAAGTGGAATGTTCTTGGGTGAATAGACGCGACAATATCAGCGATAGGTATTCCGTTTGATAGGACCTCTATTTTGACAAGTGTATAGCCCAATCGTACTAGTTTACCTGTTTGCAAACTCAGACGAGGGATACCGATCTTACTCGCATGCTCTTTTGCGACGGTCTGGAGGTGGTCTGCAATTATTTTGAAGTCTTCAGTAGTCATGGCGTTATTTGTTTAAACTCTGAAGCGATCCATTCTTTGGACATATTAACGACATTTGCAATCGCTTGGGGATTTGTTAATGGATGGCGTGATAACAGGTCTTTCGGACCAAGATCAATAACGTCGCCATCCATTTGTATGTGTACAAAACCCAAAGCGTCTGGAGTAGGTCGAACAATCATGTGGACCTGCACCATGCAGAGGCAACCATCCCCGCCTACATCTATAAACGTTACTTTGAAATGCTCTGCGAACGAATTCTCAATGACATACTGCTTTAGTTCGTCATAAATATACCTAATGATTGGGTAATAATCTGCGGAGGAGTTCTCACCAAGTAGCATGCTATTTTTTATCCTTTAAACTAACTCTCCATGCATGATATTTGTAGTTGCTCGCTACCCATAATCCTAAATGTTGGATGACTTTTGGTATTGAATCTGGGTCATGATATCGGAAAGGCGTACCGTTAATGCTCAAATACTTGTCGGTGGCGTATACAGTCTTAACCCCGGCCTGAAGTTTCATGTAGTTGGGGTATGGCAAATACATCCTAAGATGCAGTTCATAATGATTAGGACGTGTCTTACTTGCATAAGTGGATGATTTAATATTAGCTTCTATTATGATATCAGAGCTAATTTTATAGGCAAGTTCTACAACGATGTCCCGGATACCAATAAGTATAGGTTCTGCCACATTGCCATCATCAAGATGGGATACCATATACCCACTCCCTAACGATACCCAAAAGTTTCTCAACAAAATCTGGATCAGATGTTGAGTACTCCTGATCTTGGCCTTTAAAATTCACATTAGCTTGTTCATCATAGAGGGCAATCTGCACTCCGCCATATCCCTTCACGCCATTAATAACAATAATACAATGTAGCGTGTATTCAGTAATCCATATCCTAATTTGGCGTCTTGAATAGATAATCGTCTCTATAATTTCAACGATTTTATCTAATATACATGCCCCAATGATATGGGTATTTTGCGGTTTACCCATACGAGAGAACGGCTTGTCTTGCACAAGTTTTAAAGTCATTATTGCCCCTGTTGACGACAATAACGATCTACCACAAATGGTAATCTGTCATCTTCGGCGTCTACAGAGGCCAAATGATAGGGACGGCCTCTGAAGAGCCATTCACGAATCGATCTAAGGACCATCCCCAAAGCATCAGGATCGGCATATTCGACGCATTGTTTAGTTGTTGTACTCAGTCGGTGCTTTCCCAGAGTAATCTCGATACCCCTTTGGCCATAGTATCTATAGGGCATATTTAGCAAGATATAATATGCCCTATCTAAAGTAGATGACGAAAGTCTAGAGACTTCTGTAGGACGATATATCGCCAAAAGCTTATCAATTTCAACTGTTAACCATTTGGCGGCGATGAAAGCATGTTCTAGCCCCTCTTTTTCTCGAATGTCGCTAATTACAGAAGATTCGATGCTCATAGCACTATCTTGTGACAAGCACGATACAACAGTCAACTAATTAGAAACCAATGGTTTTATAGTTGAAAATCCATTTTCAATCGACTTCTTCATTAGTTCTAGTGCTTGCCCAATGCTTTCGGGGTCCGCAAGATAGAAAATTGCACTAGTTAAAATTGAACGAGCCGTGGCATGGATGTGATCTCTGCGTACCTCGGAATACATTATTGGGTATGGATGCCCCACAGGAGGTATAACAATTCCTTCAATAGAAGTTGAATGGTGCCCAGAGCTAGAGAAGCTAGCTTGATTCTTAATCTTTATAGCAAATTGTTGCCCGTTAGATTTAATAAAGCGTCTTAGATGCTTCGTGATGTGAGCAGTTACCGCTACGATAGTGGGATTACGAGATCTAGTCATTCGTATTGGATTGTATAATCGAGCGTGTTGGGATCTTCCATCAACCAGTTTTTGATTGCTTGAATGACTTTGGAGAATAAATCAGGGTCACTATAGTCAAAGAAGGCATTACTTAATGCGATGCCACCACTATTGACTACTAAGTTCCTCCATTTAAGATTATTATGCTTACAGTGAATACTGTAAATTATAGTGTGGCCGTGACCATAATCATTTCTATTGTATATTATCAGACGCGACTCTTCCATTCCTTTGAGTTCTCGCTCAAAGAATGTTGCAATCGTCATTATCATGTCTGATGCAATTATCAAACTTTTGTATCTCTGACCCAACTGCGTTCACAGCAGCTTTCAAATTGTGCCTGCACGGTACTCTCATGGATGCGATCTATCCAGTTCCTAATCCTTTGTAGAAGCTGGGCGAAGCATTCGGGGCTGCTGAATTCATACAAGTCTTTGTGGCAAATGATGCCATCATCGTCTATGATGAATGGCGTCATAGCGGCAATACGCTTACTTGGAATATGGAAATATTCTATCCGGAATGATATATAATTAAATTCTGGCCTGTCAAAGTCGTCACTTCTGGAAACAACATCACATTCAACTATTGTATCGAGCGGCTTGACAAATTTATCCACTTCCTCTTTAAGATAATAAGCAACGGCTCTTGCCGTCATTAATACTTGCATGATTTATGCTTCTCAAAGCGTGCGAGTATTTCTATTCTAAACCCTTCAACCACCTTAGATAGTACTTGGGGGTCACTAAGGGAATATTTAACGTCTTTAAGAGTAATATAATCCTCTTCTACATAGATATCCATAGCATCATGGAATGGTGTACTGTGTACCACGCACATAATTCTAATATATAACCCATGGCTATCATGGATAGAAGAAGTGGTTGTAATCTGAAAATCAGGATAGTGCTCTTGTAAAGCGACGATCGCCGCCGACAGATTGTCGGCAATAATCCTGAGGTTTTCTCTTAATTCTAAAGATCGTTGATAGTGTTCACTTTGCGTCATGTGGTCTACAATACGTGTAACCTGTAACGTTAAATGCTTTGATAATATTCTCTATCCATCTAGTAGTTTTCTGGGCTACTTTTTCGATGAAATCAGGATCTCCGTATTCAAATGCGATTTCATTGAATTCTCCGATGTACACAGCTTGAGACGTTACACTAATGTGAACTGAACTATAATTGTCAGACTCAGCGAGAGATCTTACCAGAAGAGTAATGATGAAACGATCATTCTCCTTATCTCCTACAGGTTCGTAAGCTTTAATAGCAAGCCTATCGTTATATGGAGCAGCCACTTCGCGTATCCGAGTAAACAAATGATCAGAGATTATCTGGAGATCATTTGTTATTACATGCTCGGTCAGTCCATTATTGAACATGAACATTCTCCGCTCCTAGCAGCAATACCTTGTCCCACTCTGCCTTATGCGTTAGCAATTCATTGCCATATGTCTTTTTGATAAATCGAACGGCCCATTTGTGGGCTGACGTTCGTAAATTATGCAAGAGATCAGGATCTGCATTATCATATCCAACGTTACCAAATCGAACATGAGATGGTTCCACAACAATAAGCCGTCCGACAGTTGCATGGTATTGCCCTGAATGCAACTGCAAATGGATGGGAGAAACACCAACAGAATTATCACTAGGATACACCCACAATTCAGTAAAAGGGTGATACAGCTTTAATTGTTCTGTCATAACAGTATAAATAATCTTATTGAGTGTTCTAAAATTATCATCGGGCATCGAATGCATCCCAATACGCTTTAGACAGATTTTGGATGAAATTAGGATCATTATATGAGAACCGATTATCACACATATATGCTGCATCGCTATTGAAAGCGATATACAGCCCTATCCAGCCAATATAGGATTCATTCATAATAGTTGATTTTAATACACACCCAAATATGGTGTAGTCAAGATGAATTACTAGAGTGCACTGGTCGGACGGGGATTGCTTCAATTTATGAACTGAAGATCGCAATAGCTCTTGCTTTACGGCTGTCGCGATAACTTCAATATCTTCATACATGGCTGTATGTGGCAGTTAATACATCTGGCAGTAAAATGATCGAGATAATTCAAGAAACAATGGTAGAGGCAGATGGTCGACTAATACCAGTATTGCTTTTCAGCCAAGCTTCGATTTCAATCAATGTAGAATTGACACAATCTGGATCTTCATAACTATATGGCTTATGATAGATGAGCACTTGTGAAAATGTGATATACGAATCTAGATAGTTTATATGCATGACTCCAACAGCATCGACTTTATTAGGATAATAAATTGATTGTTGTATAAAAATCATGGTCTTACCAAGTCGTTTATTCTCTATCTCGACAGATAGTCCCAATTTTTCGGCAGTAATCCGTACTTGAGCCTCTACAGCGTAAGCTATCCCAAAGTATTCCTCATACTGTGAATCGTTAACGTACGCCATAGTAGTCCCTATACCACTTCTGCGCTTTAATTCGCCATTTGTGAATTTCGTTTATTAGTTTGTCAATACAGTCCGGATCAACATACTTATGGGTAGTATCGAAATAGATACAATCATCATGGAAATAGATATCATAGTCTTCGATATACAAATTATGGCGGTAAATTTTTAATGTAAATCTCTTTGGCGATGTGTCATTACTTGCGACTCTAATATGAAAGCCTAATTCATCATCAAGCGGTGGCAGCTTGAGATGGATAGCACCCATTAATGATTCAGCAGTCTCTTTATCCATGGCGCTTACGATGCCGAAGCTGCTTAGAAAGCCAAGCCTTGTACATCTCCATTACTTGTTGAAAGGCGTCCGGGTCATTATATGAGTACTGCTGATATTTATGAATTAGTCCTTCCTTACGGACTTCAAGTATGAATCTTAATGGTATATCTTCAATAACGGGTAAGAAGAGGCTACCCACATCAATAGATAGGCCATATCTCTTGATCTTACTCTTCACTTTCACATAAGGAAGAGGCTGATATGTAAGCAATTGGGCCACATTTTCAGCGCGAAATCTCTCTAGGAAGAACTTGGCAATAGCCTCTCTGTCTATCCGATTAAAGGTGTGCATAGCTCTGTACCCAGGTATCAATTCTTGAAAAATACATCTTCAACGCATCCGGATCGTTATATTGGCAGACCGCTCTAGTATCATCAACATCTCCTACCCAAATGTTACTATGTCTGAAAGATATGAGCCAGCCCGGATGTTGAGTTTTACTGTTATTTAGAATAAGCACATTCGTATAGCCATAGTCTAGATTACTGATATCAATTCTAGTGCGAAAATCCAGGCGTTTGCCTTCCGGGAGTTTCGCGATAAAACCTCTAAAGATATCTTGAGTAGAGTGCACCAAAGCGATTAAATCATCATCAGACGCATACATCATGTATACCTCATTTTATGGATGTTGTGCGCCATAAAACGCAGGCTATCTGATGTAGTGATCCATGCTTTAGTATAATTGATCAATTGCTGGAATACGTCTGGATCACTATAGGAAAAATCACACTCTACTCGTCCTACGGCTGCAAAATGTAACTTGTTTGGCAATACCACAACAGATCCAACTTGCTGGTTCTTACATTTAGGATGGCCATCAGTTATGCAGAATTTTATATAGACTACACCGCCAACAGCAGTGTAGCTCATAAGATTGATATCTAATCTTGCATATATACTATCCCATATTTCATCTATTGCTGTTTGAAATTGAGGCACAAGACTATTTGCTATGATATCTAATGGGTGGATGGCATCCCCCAATAGTTAACGTTTCTCCAGAATTTATCGTCTAATAGCGGAAGGGATTGTACCCAAGTCAGCAAGCCAGCTTCAAAATTCTTCATAAGGTCAGGGTTGGAGTATTCAATAATCTGGCTGCATTTGCCATTGGCAACCATTATCTGATTTGGTGTTACTATTATTACGATTGTGTCGTTGTGGATCGGATTATACCCATTAACCCAAACGTAGAAAGATACGGTGAATTGTGCTCTAGATTTCTTGGTTTCAGTTCTTTCTATTGTGTAAATGCCATAAGGATTGGGACGGATCTTAAAGAATAAGTCGATAGATTCGGCGATGGTCGCCACCATCGCTTCACCATACATCGAGAATAAGCTTTGGCTTGACACCGGGCTGTCTACCTTCTACCCAATCTCTAAAGGCATCTTGTAGCTGTGACAATGTGTCAGGGTCGGCCGGATTCAGATATATTACTGTTTCTGCGTTCTCAAAAGGTGGGGACCAAACGCATTTAATATTATGGCCCTGCAACATGACATAGAAGATATTGTTCTTGTTGCTCGCATGGTTAGCGATAACACATTCGTAGTCTACACTTTGATGCTTATCTATATTGATAAATGGTATATCACCTCTTTGAAGTAGAGCCTCCTGCACAAGTTGAGAATGAACACTTCGTAAAATGTCGACGACGACATCATAGAAAGAAGTACTCATATCTGAGAGTTCATCATAGTTTCGACCCACTGTGTAATAGCATTTACTACCTTGTCTAAGCACTCAGGGTCAGAATAGCCATATGATCTGTCTATTAATGAATCGATAAATATTCCGGCTGCGTGGTAGGACCTAATCGTAATCTCATTTGCTTTAAAGTCGATAGTATATTGAGCGTAAAGATGCGTGTCTATAGTAAATTGGATATATATCTGATAGGCAGTATTATCGGCTTTGAGAGGGCTGTAAGACAAACGACATCGCTTACGTTGGTGTGCCTTGTTGAGTGTGCTGATTTGCTTTTGGACCGTATCACGTACATGTTGGCTGATGACAAGCGGTGCGGTCATTTCAGGCTCAGCATGGCTAGATTCAGCCAGTCTTTAAAGGATGCTATGATAGTATCAAACACGTGAGGATCTGCATAAGCAAGCGATATCTCTTTTATTTCACTCAGATCATCCCAATCGTGTTGATTATTATAAGAACTACCGAACATGCACACTCTAATATTAGAGTCCATGAAAAGCCGGAAATTCATGCTTTTAGTTTGGGCAATATCAGTCTTTAATTTAACGAGGATTACATATCGGTCCCTACTATAGGCGTCTTTATGTGATATGACTTCTGGTTTACGTATACATTCTCCCAATTCATTAATGGTTGCCTGGATCGCCTCTGCTGTAATGCTCCAAAAAGATTCTAAGTCATTCATCACTAACCTCCGGCTGACTAGTGGCTCGTAGCCAAGTTTTAAATTCTTCAATCACCATCGGCCACGCCGAGGGGTCTTCATATGAATAATGG
>Ga0247823_10005585_pt1 | contig 9999 bp, 8 predicted proteins | sample 13C_PalmiticAcid_2_FD_192426 | JGI IMG/M metagenome (GOLD analysis project Ga0247823, IMG submission 192426) | Soil microbial communities from agricultural site in Penn Yan, New York, United States - 13C_PalmiticAcid_Day30 | ecosystem: Environmental > Terrestrial > Soil > Agricultural land...
AGCTCGAAGCGCAGCGCAGCGTACGCAGTTCCTCGACCAGCGCGGTGGCCTGATCGTCGTCGCTCTGGGCCGCATCGAGTACGGTCTTGATCGCTTCGGCCTGCACGGCGTCGCCGCTCTTGCCGTCGGCGAGGGCCTGGCGCGCGGCCTTGATCGCCGGCAGGGTCGAAGCCGGCAGCGAATCGGCGGCAATCGTCGTGCTGCCGCCGGCCTCGGGCAGCAGATCCTTGAGCCAGCGCTGGCGCAGGCGCGTCTCGTCGGCCACGCCGATGCCGGCCAGGGTCGTATCGAGAATCTGCTTGAGCTCGGGCCAGTCCTTGCGTACGGCGAAGCCCAGTGCCTCGTCGCTGCCGATCTGACCGAGCACGACGAGCTGATCGCGCACGCCGCTGCGATTGGCAGCGGCCTGGGCCGTGACGAGATCGCCGACGAGCACGTCGGCCTTGCCCTGCAGCAGCGCCGCGAGCGCCCGTGCGGTCGACGGGTAGGGCTGGATCTGCGCCTTGGGCGCGAGCCGGCTCAGCGCTTCGTGGCAGACGTGCTGCTCGGCCACGGCGATGCGGTGGGATTCGATCTGGTCCAGCCGCTCCAGGCCGCCCGTGCCGCGGCGGACGAACGCCGCGCAGGGCAGGCGCAGATAGGCGGCGCTGAACAGGGCGATCTCGCCGCGCTCGGGCGAGGCGAAGGCGCTGGACAGCATGTCCACGCGGCGCTCGCGCAGGGCCTGCAGGGCCTCGTTCCAGCTCTTGACCGGCACGACGCGGAAACGCAGCCCGGACCGTTCGGCGATCAGGCGCAGATAGTCGGCGGCCAGGCCGACCTGCTGGCCGTTGCCGTCGAGACCGTCGATCGGGGCGAATTCCGGATCCGGCGCGACGCGGATCTCGGGGTGTTGCACGCGCCAGGACTGCAGCGGGTCCTCGGCGGCCGGCGCCGGCGCCGCGAGCAGCACCAGCAAGGAGACGAACAGGCGCGACCAGAGGCTCATCGGCAGGCAGGTTCCCTCAGGCAAACTCCGAAAGCGTCGGAATTGGGTTCTGGCTGTTGGCGGGGGCAAACGCGTGCCGGGCAGGCGTCTGGCCGGTTTGTGAGGAAGCGCGGCAGGACAGGGAGCCGTACTGCCGGCACTCGTTCAGGATTTTCTCAAGGCGCCGGATTATGCCGCAGCCTCGCCGCTGCGCCGGCATTCCTGCGGCTTCCCGCTAGGGCGGCGTTAATCGGCCGCCACTCGGCGTCGGCCGGCTCGCCGCGGCCGTTCTGCGGCCGCGCACGCCAGACTTGCGCCGGGGGCCATCCCGAGGCTACCATGCCGCTCTTTTCCGCCTACGTTTCATTCTGGAGCCACCATGAAAGCCGACATTCATCCCAAGTACCACCCGGTGGTGTTCCAGGATGTCACCACCGACTTCTCGTTCCTGACCCGCTCGACGATGACGAGCAAGGAAAAGATCAAGTGGGAAGACGGCCAGGAATACCCGCTGGTCAAGGTCGATATTTCCAGCGCCTCGCACCCGTTCTACACCGGTAAGCACAAGATCGTGGACACCGGCGGTCGCGTGGACAAGTTCAACCGTCGCTACGCGGCGAAGAAGTAATCCGCCGCGCGGCCTGCGCCGCGCTCCGGAAGCCGCCCATCGCGGCAGCGAACGCCGACCTCCGGGTCGGCGTTTTCGTTTGCGCCGGGCGCAGGAAAGGCGCTACGGCGCCACTGGACCAAAGTCGCAACGTCGCATGCCCGTGGCCGTCCGGTCGCCGGGTTTCCGATTCAAACGCCTGTGCGATAATTGCGCATTACCGCGCGCGTGACTGCGCACCTGCCGGTGACGGAAAGCCCGTTCCGGCCCGTACTGCGACCAGGAGTTTGCCCGTGTCCGAGAAGACCGTTGTCCTCACCGATGCTGCGTCCAACCGTTCGGCTTCGCTGCCGGTAGTCACCGGAACGATGGGCGATCCCGCCTTCGACATCGGCAAGTTGAACAAGGACACCGGCTACTTCACCTACGATCCGGGATTCATGTCGACGGCCGCGACGAAGAGCGCAGTCACCTTCATCGACGGCGACCAGGGCGTGCTGCTGTATCGCGGCTATCCGATCGAGCAGCTGGCCAAGAATTCCAATTTTCTCGAAGTCGCCTACCTGCTGATCAACGGCGAGCTGCCCAAGGCCGACGAGTTCGCCAAGTTCGAGCATGAAGTCACGCATCACACGATGATGCGCGAGTCGCTGAAGAACTTCTTCCAGGGCTTCCACTACGACGCGCATCCGATGGCCATGTGCATGGCGGCTGTCGGCTCGCTCGCCGCGTTCTACCACGACTCGCTCGACATCAGCGATCCCGCCCAGCGTAAGCTCGCGGCGATCCGCCTGATCGCCAAGATGCCGACGATCGCCGCTGCGGCCTACCGCTATTCGATCGGCTGGCCGATCCGTTATCCGCGCAACAACCTCGAATACTGCTCGCGCTTCCTGCACATGATGTTCGAAGTGCCGAGCGAGCCGCTGCAGATGAATCCGGTCGCCGCCAAGGCGCTGGACCTGCTGTTCATCCTGCATGCCGATCACGAGCAGAACGCGTCGACCTCGACCGTCCGCCTCGTCGGCTCCACCGGCGCCAACCCGTATGCCTGCGTCGCGGCCGGCATCGCCGCGCTCTGGGGCCCGGCCCACGGCGGCGCCAACGAAGCGGTGCTCAAGATGCTCGCCGAAATCGGCGACGCGAAGAACGTCGGCAAGGCCGTGGAGCGCGCCAAGGACAAGAACTCGGGCTTCCGCCTGATGGGCTTCGGCCATCGCGTCTACAAGAATTTCGATCCGCGCGCGACGATCATCCGCGAGATGTGCCACAAGGTGCTCGGCGAACTCGGCGTCAACGATCCGCTGCTCGACGTCGCGATGGAGCTGGAGCAGGCCGCGCTGAAGGATCCGTACTTCGTCGAACGCAAGCTGTACCCGAACGTCGACTTCTACTCGGGCATCATCTACAAGGCGCTGGGCATTCCGACCGAGATGTTCACTGTCATGTTCGCGATCGCGCGCACGGCCGGCTGGGTCGCCCATTGGCTGGAACAGCACGAAACGCCGGATGCGAAGATCGGCCGTCCGCGCCAGATCTACACCGGCGCGACGACGCGCGACTACGTCGCCGCCGACAAGCGCTGATCCGTTCCGATTCCTGCGGAAACGAAAAACCCGGCTCCGGCCGGGTTTTTTCGTTGGTGGCGCCATGGCGTTGCAGTCGATGTCTCGCGTGCGTGGACTGTCGTGCGCGGGTTGCTGCACGTCGCCGCTGCACAACGGTTGCTGCACGCAGGTTGCGGTGAGCGCGGCCAGGCGCAACGTCGAGGTCTCGACGTTGTGCAATCCAGTGATTTCCCTTTTTGCATTTCGGCGGCGTTCGCTTCATGCGCCGGACGCCGACGCCGTTGGGCGATGGCGGCGGCCTGCCCGAATCTCCGCTCGGCCTTCTTCGTCGCGCATGGACCTCGACGTTGCGGTTCGCTGCGTTCACCACAATCTTCGTCCGGAGATGTGCGTCCGGAAACGCGCAGTCGGCGACTTGCGATCCGGATCCGCCTAGGCCGTGGATTCCTGCAGCAGCAGCTGCGCCGCGGCGAGGTTCGCGCGGCGCATGGGCTTGCCGTCGATGCGGTCCAGCGGTGCCTGGCGCAGCGCCGACAGCGGCAGCAGGGTCAAATCCACCGGCACGTCGTCGGCGCTGAAGCGATAGGCGTCGAAGCGTTCGGTCTCGTCGGCCGACCAGCGCAGCTGGCGCTCGATTTGATCGTAGGGAATGCCGTGTTCGTCGAGGAACAGTGCGAGGCTGTTGCTGTCATCGCTGTGCAGATGCAGGCAGACGGCCGAATGCTGGTCTGCCGTGCCGTCGAGCACGGCGCCTACGAGGCGCGGCTCGAAGCGTGCGAAGAAGCGCAGGGCTTCGACCGCGGTCTCGCGCAGGCGATGCAGCCAGGCCAGCCGCTCCTCGCCGCCGAACAGGCGCTGGTAGTCGCGCAGCGCAGTCTCGATCTCGGTATTGCGCGGCAGGTGGCGCTCGTCTTGTATGCCCAGGCGCTGCGCCGCGCGCAGCTTGGCCTGGTGGTAGTCGCGCAGGCCGAGCTCGCTGATCAGGCGCGCGGCTTCCGCGGCGATGCGCTGACGCTGGTCGTCGCGCCGGTCGTCGGCGGGGTGGCGGCTGCGCTGGCGGCGCGCGGTCATCAGAAGATGTCGTAGGCCTCGCCCTGGTGGCTTTCGTCGGCGGCGGATTCCGGCGGCGGCGCACTCAGGCGTTCGATGTCCTCGCTCTTGAAGATCTCGAGGATGGCGCTGCTGTCGTCGCTGGACGCGAGATAGCCGGTGGACGGATCGATGCGCGCGGTGCTGATGCCCGGCGGCGGCACGAACGGCGTCTCGGCCTTGCCATCGAGGGCGACGCGCATGTAGTCGATCCAGATCGGCAGCGCGGCCTTGGCGCCGAACTCGCCGCGGCCGAGCGAGCTGAAGTCGTCGAAGCCGACCCAGACGCTGGTCACGATCTGGTCGTTGAAGCCGCTGAACCAGGCATCGCGATGGTCGTTGGTCGTGCCGGTCTTGCCGGCCAGATCGTTGCGCTTGAGGTCCATCGCGGCGCGGCCCGTGCCGCGGCGGATCACGTCGCGCATCAGCGAGCTGACCAGATGCGCCGTGCGCACGTCCAGGGTGCGCGGCGCCAGGCGCGGCTTGCCGGGTTCGACCGGCGCCGTGGCCGGCACGGCGGCCGCATTCGCGCTGCCGATCGGCGTGAAGCGCGGGCTGCTGCTCGGCGGGGCGGTCGTCGCAGCGGCGGCGTTCGGCAGGCCCGCGGGTGTGGCTTCGCGCGCGAGGCGCGCGTCGTCGAGCAGCCGCTCGGGGCAGCCGCGGCAGGCGCGCGGCGCCTGGGCAACGTAGACGTCCTTGCCGTCGCGGTCGCGGATGCTCGCGACGAAGTAGGGATCGACCAGCATGCCGCCGTTGGCGAACACCGCGTAGCCGCGCGCCATCATCAGCGGGGCGACCGAGGCCGTGCCCAGCGACATGGACAGGTTTTCCGGCATCGCTTCCAGCGGCAGGCCGAAGCGCGTGATGAACTCGCGCGCATAGCGCACGCCGATCGCATCGAGCAGGCGCACCGAGATCAGGTTGACCGACTTGACCAGTGCCTCGCGCAGGCGCATCGGGCCTTCGAACTTGTCGTCGTCGTTGGACGGCGCCCAGATGCCGTCCGGGCGCGACGGGTCCGGAAACACCAGCGGCGCGTCGTTGAGGATGGACGCCGGCGTGAAACCGTGCTCGAACGCCGCCGCATACAGGAAAGGCTTGAAGCTCGAACCCGGCTGGCGCGCGCTCTGCGTCGCGCGGTTGAACTTGCTGCGGCCGAAGCTGAAGCCGCCGACGAGGGCGCGGATCGCGCCGTCGTCCGGATCGAGCGAGACCAGCGCGGCCTGGGCCGCCGGCAGCTGGGCCAGGGTCCAGGTTTCCTCGTCGCCGCGCGCCACGCGGACGATGTCGCCGACCTTGACGACGGTTTCCAGGCTCTTGGGCGCGGCGCCGCGGCTGCTGTCGCTCAGGTACGGGCGGGCCCATTCCACCGATTTCTTGTCGAGCACGACCGCCTGGCCGTCGGCCAGATAGAGCTGGGCGTGATCCTTGCCGACGTCGGTGACGAGGGCCGGGATCAGGCCGGCCAGCGGACGGAAGTTCGCGAGCTCGCGCGCATAGACTTCCGGCGTCGCATCGGCGCCGAGGTCGACGTGGGCTTCGGCGCCGCGGTAGCCGTGGCGGCGGTCGTAGTCGATCAGGGCATTGCGCACGGCCTGGTTGGCCGCGTCCTGCATGCGGCTGTCCAGGGTGGTCTTGATGTTGTAGCCGTCGGTCAGCGCGTCGGCGCCGAGGCGGTCCAGCGCTTCGACGCGGACCATTTCGGCGAGGTAGGGCGCCTCGACCTCGATCGGCGGCTCGTGCGCGTAGGCCTTGTCGGGCTCGGCCATCGCCGCCTTCATCTCGGCTTCGCTGATGAAGTTGTTCTCGAGCATGCGCTGGAGCACGTAGTTGCGGCGCTCTTCGGCACGCTTGCGGTTGAACAGCGGGTTGCCGGTGGACGGGAACTTGGGCAGCGAGGCCAGCATCGCGCACTCGCCGAGATCGAGCTGGTCCAGGGTCTTGCCGTAGTAGAACTCGGCCGCGGCGCCGACGCCGTAGGCGCGGTGGCCGAGGAAGATCTTGTTGAGATACAGGGAGAGGATCTCGTCCTTGCTCAACGCGCGCTCGATGCGCAGCGCCAGGAACAGCTCGGAGATCTTGCGCGTATAGGTCTGTTCCGGGCTCAGGAAGAAATTGCGCGCGACCTGCTGGGTGATCGTGGAGCCGCCGGGGCCCTTGTCGCCGCCGGTTCGCACCAGATGCCATACGGCGCGGAATATGCCCTGGACGTCGAAGCCTGGGTGGTCGTAGAAGCGTGCGTCCTCGGCGGCGAGGAAGGCGTTCTTGACCTTGGCTGGGACGTTTTCGATGGCGACCGGGATGCGCCGCGTCTCGCCGAACGTGGCGATGAGCTTGTCATCGGCGGTGTAGACTCGCAGCGGCACCTGCAGGCGGACGTCGCGCAAGGTCTCGACCGAGGGCAGGCGAGGGGAGATCAGCCAGTAGGCGACGCCGATCGCAGCGCAGCCGAGCACGATTCCGGTAAGCGCGAGATACAGCGCGTAGCGGGCCAAACGGAAGAAAACGCGCATCATGAACCGGGAATGTGATGGCAGTCAAAGTCGACCCAAGTAGGGCCAGAGTATAGATCCTGCCCCGCTTGCGCCGATAGCCAAATCTTTCGCGCCCCGGCCTGCTTTGTGTGACAAATCCCATGGTATTTCAGCGTCTTGGAGAATATTCTTCGGGTCGTTGCCATTTGGTTAAGTTTCGTATTTAATGTCACTGCGCATCTTTCGCTCGTAAGAGCGCGTGGGAAGGGGAAAAATGTGGGCCTGTTCAGTCCGAAAGCGCCGCCGCTGATTGGGGTGGACATCAGTTCGACGGCGGTCAAGCTCCTGCAGCTCAGTCAGTCGGGTGGCCGCTACCGCGTCGAACACTACGCGGTCGAGCCGCTCCCGCCCAACGCTGTGGTCGAGAAGAATATCGTCGAGGTCGAGGCCGTCGGCGAGGCCATCCGCCGCGCCCTGGGGCGTTCCGGCGCCAAGACCAAGTTCGCGTCCGCCGCCGTAGCGGGCTCGGCAGTGATCACCAAGGTGATCCCGATGCCGGCCGACCTGTCCGAGGAAGACCTCGAAGGTCAGATCCAGGTCGAGGCGAACCAGTACATTCCCTACCCGATCGAGGAAGTCAGCCTCGATTTCGAGACGTTGGGGCCCGTCAAGGACAACCCCGACATGGTCAACGTGCTGTTGGCCGCCTCGCGTACCGAAAACGTCGATCTGCGCGTCGCCGCGCTGGACCTGGCCGGACTCGGCGCCAAGGTCATCGACGTCGAGGCGTTCGCGATGGAGAACGCTTTCAAGCTGATCGCCGACCAGCTCGCCGTATCCAAGGATGCGGTCGTGGCCGTCGTCGACGTCGGCGCCACGATGACGACCCTGATCGTGCTGAAGAACCAGCGCACGATCTATTCCCGCGAACAGGTATTCGGCGGCAAGCAGCTGACCGACGAGGTCATGCGCCGCTACGGCCTGTCCTACGAGGAATCCGGTCTGGCCAAGCGCCAGGGCGGCCTGCCCGAATCGTACGAGATCGAGGTGCTGGAGCCGTTCAAGGAAGCCATGGTCCAGCAGATCAGCCGTCTGCTGCAGTTCTTCTTCGCCGGCAGCGAGTACAGCAAGGTCGACCAGGTGGTCCTGGCCGGCGGCTGCGCGTCGATCGCCGGCGTCGCGGACATGGTGGAAGAGCAACTGGGGGTTCCGAGCGTCGTAGCCAATCCGCTCGCGAACATGTCGCTGTCCTCCCGCGTGCAGGCGCAGACGCTGGCCCAGGATGCGCCGGCGTTGATGATTGCCTGCGGGCTTGCGCTGAGGAGCTTCGACTGATGGCAAGAATCAATCTATTGCCCTGGCGCGCCGAACGGCGCGCGGTGCGCAAACGCGAATTCCTGGTCATGCTCGGCATGGCCGGCGCCGCGGGCGTCGCCGCCTTCATCGGTGCGATGACCTGGATGAACGCGCGCATCGAGAATCAGATCGACCGCAACAACTACATGCAGGCGCAGATCAAGGAAGTCGAGAAGAAGCTCGACGAGATCAAGGAACTCGACAAGACCCGCGACAAGCTGCTGCGGCGCAAACAGGTCATCGAACAGCTGCAGGCCAGCCGTTCGCAGATGGTGCACATGTTCGACGAACTCGTGCACACGATTCCCGAAGGCGTGCGTCTGACTTCGCTCAAGCAGGTCGGCGAGGTCCTCACGCTCGAAGGCGTGGCCCAGTCCAACGCGAGCGTCGCGACCTACATGCGCAACGTCGAAGCGTCGCCGTGGCTCGGTCATCCGGACCTGCGCAAGACCGAGATCAAGAAGAGCAACAGCGAGAAGCGCATGCCCTACGACTTTTCGATGGACGTGAAGCTGCGCAAGCAAACGGCGGAAGAAGAAGGCGCCGACGGCGCCAAGCCGGCCGCGACGGGTACGCCGGCCGCGCCGCCCGCACAGGGAGCCAAGCAGCCATGAAGCTCTCGGATTTCCGCGACCTCGATTTCCAGAACGCGGGCAACTGGCCGCAGGGCGTGAAGATGACGTTCTGCGTGCTGCTGTTCCTGGTGATCTGCCTGCTCGGCTGGTATTTCCAGATCCGCGGCCAGCAGGAAGACCTGGAGAGCAAGCAGAACCAGGAACGCGCGCTCAAGCAGGACTTCTCGGTCAAGCAGGCCAAGGCGGTCAACCTCGAAGCGCTGCGCCAGCAGCTCGAGGAAATGAAGGACATGCTGCGCCAGATGCTGCTGCAGCTGCCGAGCAAGACCGAGATGCCGGAGCTGCTGGTCGACATCTCGCAGACCGCGCTGTCCTCGGGCATCGAGAACGACCTGTTCCAGCCCGGCGCCGAGCAGATCAAGGAGTTCTACGCCGAAAAGCCGATCACCCTGCGCATGGTCGGTTCGTATCACCAGTTCGGCGCCTTCATCAGCGGCGTCGCGTCGCTGCCGCGCGTGGTGATCCTGACCATGCACGACGTGTCGCTGCGGCCGCAGCAGGGCCAGACCGGCGGCGCCAAGGCCGCGCTGACCAACGGTCCGCTCGCGCTCGAAGGCACGGTCAAGACCTACCGCTACGTCGACGACGACGAGCAGGCCGCGAATGCTCCGCCGGCCGTGCCGCCGAAGCCCGGCGCCGCACCGCCGCCGAAACCCGCTGCTGGCGGACACGGGGGAATGCAATGATGAAGCTGCATTTGCGACCGGTAGTCGCGTCCGCACTGGTCATGCTGACCCTGGCCGGCTGCACGGCCGGCCGGCGCGACCTCGAAGAATGGGTCGCCGCCGAAAAAGGCAAGAAGGGCGCGCCAATCAGTCCGCTGCCCGTGGTCAAGACGTTCGAGACGTTCGAATACAAGAGTCAGGACGCGAGCGGCCAGGAAACGCGTGATCCGTTCAGCGCGAGCGCCGAAGAGCGCCGCGAAGAGCAGCTCGCCGCGGCCGGCAACGGCGAAGGCCCCGACCGCAACCGTCCGTCGGAGCTGCTCGAGAAGTATCCGCTCGACGGTTTGTCGATGGTCGGCACGCTCGGCATCGGCGATGCGATCGAAGGACTCGTGAAGGACCCGGAAGGCGTCGTGCACCGCGTACATAAAGACAACTATCTCGGACAAAACTACGGCCGTATCACGACGATCGCCGAAGACCGCATCGAACTCGTCGAGCTGGTTCCCAACGGGGCCGGCGGCTGGATGGAACGCCAAGCGTCGATCGCGCTTGGTGACCAATAAGAGGCCCATTGGGGGTAACTTTCATGACTACGACAGCTGCCAACAACCTGGGACGTAAGTCCGGTCCCCTGA
>Ga0247823_10005586_pt1 | contig 9999 bp, 9 predicted proteins | sample 13C_PalmiticAcid_2_FD_192426 | JGI IMG/M metagenome (GOLD analysis project Ga0247823, IMG submission 192426) | Soil microbial communities from agricultural site in Penn Yan, New York, United States - 13C_PalmiticAcid_Day30 | ecosystem: Environmental > Terrestrial > Soil > Agricultural land...
GACGCGACCGAGGCGCAGACCGATGCTGACAGCTTCGCGGTGATGGAACCGCAGGCCGACGCCTTCCGCAACTATCTGCCCAAGAAGCTGGCGGTAAAGACCGAGGAAATGATGCTCGACCGTGCATCGCTGCTCGGCCTGTCGGTGCCGGAGATGACCGTGCTGATCGGTGGCCTCCGCGTCCTCGGCGCCAACCATGGTGAGCGCGGCCATGGCCACTTCACCAAGCGCTCGGGCCAGCTCACCAACGACTTCTTCGTCAACCTGCTCGACATGACCAATGTCTGGAAGGCCGTCGATGGCTCGGACGACGAAGAGTATGTCGCAACGGATCGCAAGGGCGGCGGCGAAACCTGGCGTGCCAGCCGTGCGGACCTGATCTTCGGCTCCAATTCGGAACTCCGCGCGGTCGCGGAAGTCTATGCCGAGACCGGCCATGAGGAGAAGTTCGTCAAGGACTTCGTCGCGGCCTGGACAAAGGTAATGAACGCCGACCGGTTTGACCTCGCCTGACTGGCATCGGTGATCAGGGACGGTCGCGGCGGGGAAACCTGTCGCGGCCGTCTTTGCATTTGTCGTCGTCCCAGCCTCGATCGGGAACCCAGCTTCTTCTTCTGCGTCGTTCGTAAAGCTGGACCCGCGGCTCAAGGCCGGGGTGACGGGAAAGCGTGTGCGGGCTAACACGCGCACATGACCGATCCTCGCGACTCCACGCTGACCCTCAACCCCAAATACGACGCCAACGGCCTGATCACCGCCGTCGCCACCGACGCCGTCACCGGTGAGCTGCTGATGCTCGCGCACATGAACGCCGACGCGCTCGCGAAGACGCTGGAGAGCGGCGAGGCGTGGTTCTGGTCGCGCAGCAAGGGGCGGTTGTGGAAGAAGGGCGAAAGCTCGGGCAACGTGCTGCGCGTGATCGAGGCGCGGATCGACTGCGATCAGGACGCGCTATGGCTGAAGGTCGAAGCCGCCGGTCCGGCCTGTCACACCGGCGAGCGCAGCTGCTTCTTCCGCCGCATCGAGAACGGCGCGCTGGTGCGCGACGCATGAGGCTGGCCGCGGCCGGCTTCGTGTTGTTTCTTACCGCCTGCTCCGGCGACGGGGGCGGCAATTCCGCCACCCCCCAGGATCTCGAATCCGCCGCGATCGAGCGCGGCCTCGTCCGTGATCCGGGGGACAGCGACCTCACCGGCCTCTACGCCCGCGACACCGATCGCGTTTGTGTTGTGCAGGACCGCGATAGCTACCGCATCGGCGCCTATGTCGACTATGGCGACGGCCTGTCTTGCACCGGCACCGGCACCGTGACGCGCGCCGGAGAAACGCTCGCGATCACGCTCAAGGGCAAGAACGGGGTCACCTGTTCCTTCGACGCGCGGTTCGCGGGCGACCGCATCACCTTTCCCGCCAACGTACCCCCCGAATGCGCCAAATTCTGCGGCCCGCGCGCCTCCTTCGCCGCGCTCGACGTCGATCGGCTGAGCGGCTCCGCAGCCGAAGCGCGGGCGCTGCGCAGTGCCGAAGGAAAACGGCTTTGCGGAGATTGACGTTAACGTAAGGTCGGCGTAAATCGGCCTAATGGCAACGACCGTCAAACCGGTGGCCAGCTTCGCACCGACCGAGGCCCGGCCCGACAAGGAGAGCTTCTCGATCTCCGACCTGTGTGTCGAGTTCGAGGTGACTGCGCGTGCACTGCGCTTCTACGAGGATGAGGGGCTGATCGCGCCCGAGCGCCGCGGTCTTGCGCGCATCTACTCGCACCGCGACCGCTCCCGGCTCGCCTGGATCCTGCGCGGCAAGCGAGTCGGCTTCAGCCTCGCCGAGATCCGCGAGATGATCGACCTGTACGACGTCGGCGACGAACGCCGCACCCAGCATCAGGTGACGCTCGACAAGTGCCGCGCGCGCATCGAACTGCTCGAGCGGCAGAAGGTCGACATCGACGCACACATCGCCGAGCTCGAAGATTTCGTCGCGGTCCTCGAAGGCCGCGCACAACCCCTTAAATAAGAACAGGAACGAGAGAGATGCCGCAATATACGCCCCCCGTGCGCGATACCCGCTTCGTGCTCGACCATGTTCTGAAGATCGACCGCTACGCCAACCTTCCCGGTTTCGCCGCCGCGACCCCCGATGTGGTCAGCGCGGTGCTGGAGGAGGGCGGCAAGTTCGTCGCCGAAGTGCTGTTCCCGCTCAACCATTCGGGCGACCAGCAGGGCTGCACGCGCAACCCCGACGGCAGCGTCACCACCCCCGACGGGTTCAAGGAAGCGTATAACCAGTTCGTCGAGAGCGGCTGGGGCACGCTCTCCGCACCCGAGGAATTCGGCGGGCAGGGGATGCCGCACGTCGTCTCGACCGCGTTTCAGGAATTCATGATCAGCTCGAACATGGCCTTCGCCATGTACCCCGGCCTCACCCACGGCGCGATCTCGTCGCTGCTGGTCAAGGGCAGCCCCGAGCAGCAGGCCAAGTATCTCCCCAAGATGATCTCGGGCGAGTGGGGCGGCACGATGAACCTGACCGAGCCGCAGTGCGGCACCGATCTCGGCCTGATCAAGACCCGCGCCGAACCGGCCGCCGATGGCAGCTGGTCGATCACCGGGACGAAGATCTTCATTTCGGCCGGCGAGCATGACCTCACCAGCAACATCATCCACCTCGTCCTCGCCAAGACGCCGGGCGCGCCGGAGAGCAGCAAGGGCATCAGCTTATTCGTGGTGCCCAAATTCCTCGTCAACGACGACGGCTCGCTGGGCGAACGCAACGCGGTGTCGTGCGGCTCGATCGAGCATAAGATGGGCATCCACGGCAACTCGACCTGCGTCATGAACTATGACGGCGCCACCGGCTGGCTGGTCGGCGAGGAGATGAAGGGCTTGGCGGCCATGTTCATCATGATGAACGCCGCGCGCCTCGGCGTCGGCCTTCAGGGCCTCGGCATCGGCGAGGTCGCCTATCAGAACGCCGTCCAATATGCCGGCGACCGCCGTCAGGGCCGCGCGCTCACCGGCGCGCAGGATCCGGAGGAAAAGGCCGATACCCTCTTCGTTCATCCCGACGTCCGCCGCATGCTGATGGAGGCCAAGGCGATGACCGAGGGCCTGCGTGCGCTGTGCCTGTGGGGTGGCCTCCAGGTCGACCTCGCGCATGCCGCGGCAAGCGAGGAAGAGCGCCAACTCGCCGACGATCTCGTCGGCCTGCTCACCCCGGTGATCAAGGGTGTCGGCACCGATGCCGGCTACAAGATCGCGACCGACGCGCAGCAGGTCTATGGCGGCCATGGCTACATCGCCGAATGGGGCATGGAGCAATATGTCCGCGATGCCCGCATTTCGATGATCTACGAAGGCACCAACGGCGTGCAGGCGATGGATCTGGTCGGCCGCAAGCTCGCGCTCAACGGCGGTCGCGCGGTCCAGACCTTCTTCAAGATCGTCGGCGAGGAAGTCGCCGCCGCGAAGGGCAAGCCCGAGCTTGCGAGCTTCGCCGAGGCGCTGGAAAAGGCCAACGGCCAGCTTCAGGCCGCGACGATGTGGTTCATGCAGAACGGAATGCAGAACCCCAATCAGGTCGGTGCCGGGGCGTACAGCTATATGCAGCTCACCGGCATCGTCGCGATCGGCCTGATGTGGCTGCGCATGGCCGACGCCGCCATCGTGGCGCTGGCGACGGGCGAGGCGGAGGACAAGGCCTTCCTCGAAGCCAAGCTGATCACCGCGCGCTTCTACGCCGAACGCATCATGCCCGACGCCGGCGCGCTCCGCCGCAAGATCGAGGGCGGCTCGGACAGCATCATGGCGTTGCCGCCGGAGATGTTCCGGGCGGCGTGAAGCGAGGGGCGTTGCGGTCAAACCGCGGCGCCCCGCTGCGACGGTCAATTTTGCCGGCAACGGAAATGACCGCTCCGGAGGGGATCCCTCCGGAGCGGTCATCGTTCGTCGACCCTGGTCGCGACCTGCGGCGGTGGTCGAAGGGAAGAAGGGACCCGGCTCCCTTGGGGAAAGAGAGGAACCGGGTCCGCGTCAGGCCGCGGCGGTCGCGAACCTGCCGCTGTTGAAGTCGTCGATCGCCTGACGGATTTCCGCCTCGCTGTTCATCACGAACGGGCCGTAGCCGGCGATCGGCTCGTCGATCGGCTCGCCGGTCAGGACGAGGATCATCGCATCGCCATCGGCGTGGAGGCGAACGGCATCGCCATCACGGCTCAGCAGCAGCATCTCCGCCTCGCGCACGCCCTCACTGCCGTTGACGGTGACATGGCCGCCGAGCACCACGAGCATCGCAGTGTGCCCTTCGGGCAGGTCGAGCGTCAGGTCGGCATCGCGGTTGAGCCGCACGTCCCACACGTTGATCGGGGTGAAGGTACGTGCCGGGCCTTTCGCCCCGAGCAGCTCGCCCGCGATCACCCGCGCAAGGCCCGCGCCTTCGGGCAGCTCGACGGTCGGGATGTCCGCCGCCGTGATGCCCTGATAACCGCCCGGCGCCATCTTGTCCTTCGCGGGCAGATTGACCCACAGCTGGACCATGCGGAACGGGCCGCCCGTCTTGCCGAACGCCGGGGAGTGGTACTCCTCGTGCAGAATCCCGCCCGCGGCGGTCATCCACTGGACGTCGCCGGGGCCGATGATGCCGCCATTGCCGGCCGAATCCTTGTGCTCGACCTCGCCGTCATAGACGATCGTGACCGTCTCGAACCCGCGATGCGGATGCTGGCCCACGCCGCGCCGGTCGGTGGTCGGCGCGAAATTGTACGGGCCGGCATAATCGAGCAGCAGGAACGGGCTCACCTGTCCGCCAAGGCTGTTGTACGAAAAGAGCGAGCGCACCGGAAAGCCGTCGCCGACCCAATGCTGGTTCGGATTGCTGTAGGTGCCGAGGATCGTCTTCATGGTGCGTCTCCTGCGCCTTCCGATGGGGGAGGGCGGCTGTTGGAAAACACAATAATCACGCAACAATCCGAGCAGAAGATTGTGAATATGGACACAGTGTCCTATTCATAGGACGATGAAGGATCTCAACGACCTCTATTTCTTCGTCCAGGCGGTCGATCATGGCGGCTTTGCCGCCGCCGCGCGTGCGCTGGGAATGCAAAAGTCGAAGCTTAGCCGCCGCATCGGTCTACTCGAAGATCAACTGGGCGTGCGGCTGATCCAGCGTTCGACGCGGCGTTTTTCGATCACTGAAATCGGCCGCGAATATTACCGCCACTGCGTCGCCATGCTGGTGGAGGCGGAAGCGGCGCAGATGGTGATCGACCAGACACGCGCTGCGCCGCGCGGCGTCATCCGGCTGAGCTGCCCCACCGGCCTGATCGCCTTCCAGTTCGGCGACCTGTTCGGGCGCTTCATGGCGCTCCATCCCGAAGTCGAGCTTCACGTCGAAAGCACCAATCGCCGCGTCGATGTGATCGGGGAGGGGTTCGACCTCGCCATTCGCGTGCGGCCGCCGCCGCTCACCGAAAGCGAGCTGGTCATGCGCCGCTTCGACGAGCGGACGATCCGCATCGTCGCCAGTCCGGAATTGCTGCGAACGCGCAGTATCGCCCTTCCGGCCGATCTCGCCGGGCTGCCAAGCCTCGATTTCGGTCCCGCCGGCGGCGAGCATCGCTGGCGCCTGACCCATGCCGACGGCAGCGTGGCCGAAGTGCGTCACCAGCCGCGGCTCCTCACCGATGACATGGCGGCGCTGCGTGCTGCTGCGCTGGCGGGTGTCGGTGCGGTTCGCCTTCCGACATTGGCTGTGTGGGACGATCTCCAGATTGGCAGGCTGGTCACGGTGCTGCCCGACTGGCGGCCGGCGAACGAGATCGTCCATGCCGTCTTCCCCTCGCGTCGCGGCCTGCTCCCTTCGGTTCGTGCCTTGCTTGATTTCCTCGCCGACGAATGCGCGGTTCAGCGCCGGCGCATTCCGGAATCGGGGACTGACAGCGGGGCCTGACGGCGACGCGTTCGCCTGCGCGGTGCGTTCAGGCTGTGCGAACCACAATCCCCCTTGAGCGCGGCGGCGGCTGCGCCATAACCGGCGGCGATGCTGCTCCCCGAAATCCCGCTTCAACCGCTCGAACGCGGCCAGATCAACGTGATGCGCCTGACCAGCGCGATCGGCTTCGGGGGCGCGACGATCGCCGCGGCGATTCCCAGCTGGGCGCTGTCGCATAGCTGGGAATGGCTGCCCGTCTGGGCCGCGCCGCTGGTGATGGCGCTGCTCGGTCTCTGGTCGATCCTGCTTGCGCCGCGGCGCTGGGCGCGCTGGGGCTGGGCGTGGACGGGCAAGGAGCTTCACGTCGCCTCGGGCTGGCTGGTGCGCAGCCACACCATCGTTCCCGCCGCGCGCGTCCAGCATATCGACGTGACGCAGGGGCCGGTGCAGCGGATGTTCGGTGTCGCGACCTTGGTGCTGCACACCGCCGGGACCGCGGGTAGCGAGGTCGATCTGCCCGGCATCTCGCGCGAGACCGCTGAGGAGATCCGCGACGCGATCCGCGAACATCTGTCGAGCGACCCGTGGTGAGCGACGACCACGAACCGAAGCGTGTTCACCCCGGCACGATCGCGATCGACTTCCTGCGCCGCGCCCCACAGACGGTGATCGGCCTGCCCGCAATCGCGGGTTACACCTCAGGGCGCAGTATCGGCTGGATCCTGCTCGCCGCCGCGGTGCTCGGCGTGGTGATGCTGGTCTTCACGTGGATCGGCTGGCGCCGCTTTACCTACACCGTCGCCGAGCATGAGCTGGTGATCGAGCGCGGGTTGCTCAACCGCAGCCGCCGTTCGATCCCGCTCGCGCGGATTCAGGACGTGTCGATCGAGCGCAAACCGCTCGCGCGCCTGTTTGGACTTGCCGAGGTGAAAGTCGAAACCGGCGGCAGGCGAAAAGGACGAGGCTGTGCTCGACAGCGTCTCCCTTGCCGAGGCGGAACGTCTGCGCGCCGCATTGCGCGGCTCGCCGCAAAACGCCGACTTGCTCTCCTCCGCCGAGCTGAATGTCGAATCCGTCGAATCGGCTTCCCTCCCCATAATCTTCAAAATGCCCCTCGCCCGCGTGGTCCTTCTCGGCATGTTCAGCTTCTCGCTGGTGTGGATCGCGGCGCTGTTCGGTCTGCTCCAGTTCTTCGACCAGTTCATCGACCTCGGCCTCGATGATCCGCGCGACTGGGCGGAGGTCGCGAAGGACGAGGTGCGGGCTCGTTTCAGCATCGCCGCCGCGGTCGCGGTGGCGGGGTTCGCGCTGGTACTGGGCGTGGTGAGCGGCGTCATCCGCACCCTGCTGCGCGACTATGGCTTCACGCTGCGGGCAGGGGCCGGGCGGTTCCGCCGCACGCGTGGCCTGCTGACGCGCAGCGAGGTGGTGGTGGCGATGCGCCGCATCCAGCTCGCGATGGTCCAGCGCGGCCCGCTGCGCGGAGCGTTCGGCTGGAATGCGCTCAGTTTCCAGACGCTTGGCGGCAGCAACGACCCCAGCGGGCGGCAGGCGATGGCGCCGCTCGCCCGCGCACATGAGGTCGCCTGGATCGTCGAAACCGCGGGCCTCCCGCACTTCGAGCGGCTCCCGCTCCGCCCGGTCGCGGCGGGGCACGTGATCCGCTGCCTGTTGCGCGCATCGCCCTGGCCGGTGGTGGTCGCCGTAGCCGTGGTCGCGGTGACTCCGCTCGCCTGGCTCGGCATGCTCGCGCTCCTCCCGGTCGCCGGGATCGCGCTGCTCCAGCGCCGCTACCACCGCTACGCGCTACGCGACACCAGCCTTCAGGTGATGCGCGGCGTCCTCGCCCAGCGCGACTGGATCGTGCCGTATGAGAATGTGCAGGTGGTGACGCTGCGCGCGGGCTGGCTCCAGCGGCGGCTGGGAATGGCGAGCGTGCTGGTCGACACCGCGGGTGCAGGCGGCTTCGGCGCACCCGATGTGGTCGATCTGAGCACCGCCGACGCCCGCGATCTGGCCACCGGACTCGTGGCGCGGATCGGCTAGCGCGTGGGCGCGGCCGTCGCCTGTGGAACAGGCACCGTCAGCACGGGAAGCGCGATGTCGCCCTTGCGGCGCACGCCGGTCAGCGCATCCGGTGCTGCCGGGCGTACTGTCCCCGCAACCGGTGGCGGCGCGGCGTCGGCAGGCGGCGCCACGGCGGGCAGGGCGGGCGTTCGGCGCATGCACTGCACCGGGCTCGGCCGCTTGAACTCGCCGCAATTCCACAGTGCCTTGCCGAAGCCCTGCGTCTGATCGCGCAGATAGCTGAACGACATCGCCTCGAGCTGTCCGTATGTCGGCGCGGCGCCTGCGGACGGAACCTTGCTGTGATCGGTCCAGCCGAGAAACTTGCAGAAAGGCCGCTCGCCACAAGTGCGGATCGCGAGCGCGGCGAAGGCCTCCGCGCTCATGTTGCGGTCGAGCGCGGCGTGGAAGACATTCTTGGCTTCGCCCGTTACCGGCTGCGGGATCGCGGATTCGGGGATTGCCGCGGGGTCAACCGGCACACCTTCTACTGACAGCGCAGCCAGCGCCGCGGGGTCGCCGGCTACCGCGTGCAAGGCGGAAAGACGCGCCATCTTGGCGATCACCGGTTCGGCGCCGGCATAGGTGCGGCGGAAGGCGGAAGGCGTGCCCCACCAGCCGGTCCAGCGGAAGAACAGATGGGTGTGTACTTCGGCGACCTTGTCGAGGCTCGAGCTCCAATAGGGCACCACCCAGTCGGTATGGTAGTGAGTGGAGTGACCCACTTTTGTATAGACATATCCGGCCAGTGCCTGCCGCGCGATATAGCGTGCGCGGTCCCATGCGGCCGCCGAAGGGGTGCGGGTCATTGCTCCGTCGCAGGTGAAGGTGAACTGGCAGCCGGTGCGCCGCTCCTGCCCCTGAAACACCACGCCGCACACACTCTTGGGGAAGGCGGGATGACGCATGCGGTTGAGAACCACCTGTGCCACCGCACGCTGTCCAACCGCGTCGTCACCCGCTTCGTACCAGGTCGCTGCGGCAAGGCAGTCCACCGCGCGTGCCTGATCGTCGGCAGCGCCGTTGACGAAGAAGGGGCGTGCGGCGGGGTTGGGGCCGGTCGCGAAGGGGATGGTCGCGTTGAAGCGCCGCGCCTCATCCATCGGAAGCGCGGCGAGGATCACCGGCTCGACCTCGGGAAGCTCGGCCTTGGGCACCACGCGTTTGGGCTTGCGCACCTCGGCCAGCGTGACGGTGTCGCTGACCGGCACGCGCGGCGTGTTGAGCACGACCAGCAGCGGCGCAGCGATCGCCAGCAATGCGGTGAGCGCGAGCATGACCCACAGGCCCAGCGCGACCGGGCGCACGGGTTCGGTGGTGGAAACAGGGTCGGTCACGGGCGCGGGCTGTCCTCTGACGGCGAAGGGCCGCCGCACATAACGCACACGTGACGAAGTTGGAACCATCGTGCGTCGTTCGGGGCGGTGATGCGCATCACCGCCCCGGCGTTTCGATCAGCTTTCCGGCAGGAAGTCGGGAACGCTCAGATAGCGTTCGCCGGTGTCGTAGTTGAATCCCAGCACGCGCGATCCGGCAGGCAGGTCGCCCAGCTTCTTGGCGATCGCGGCAAGCGTCGCGCCCGAGCTGATGCCGACGAGCAGCCCCTCTTCGCGTGCGGCGCGGCGCGCATAGTCCTTGGCATCGCCTGCATCGACCTGGATCGCGCCATCGATCGAGTCGGTGTGCAGGTTGCGCGGCACGAAGCCGGCGCCGATGCCCTGGATCGGGTGCGGGCCGGGCTGGCCGCCCGAGATGACCGGCGAAAGCTCCGGCTCGACCGCATAGACTTTGAGGTTCGGCCAGCTCTTCTTGAGCGTCTCGGCGACGCCGGTGATGTGGCCGCCGGTGCCGACGCCGGTGATGATCGCATCGATCGGGCTGTCGGCGAAATCCTTGAGGATCTCCTGCGCGGTGGTCTTCACATGGACGTCGATGTTCGCCGGGTTCTCGAACTGCTGCGGCATCCACGCGCCCGGGGTCGATTCGACGATCTCGACCGCACGCTCG
>Ga0247823_10005587_pt1 | contig 9997 bp, 4 predicted proteins | sample 13C_PalmiticAcid_2_FD_192426 | JGI IMG/M metagenome (GOLD analysis project Ga0247823, IMG submission 192426) | Soil microbial communities from agricultural site in Penn Yan, New York, United States - 13C_PalmiticAcid_Day30 | ecosystem: Environmental > Terrestrial > Soil > Agricultural land...
CATCAAGCCAGCATGCTAACAGAGGCGGACCAGTGGCGTGCCCGCGACCTGTCGGCGGTGTGGCATCCCTGCACCCAGATGCGTGAGCATCCGCACACCTTGCCGCTGGTGCCGATCGCGAGCGGAGAGGGCGCCTGGCTGGTCGACTACGACGGTACGCGCTACCTGGACGCGGTCAGCAGTTGGTGGACGAACCTGTTCGGCCATGCGGAGCCGCGCATCGGCGCCGCCATCGCGGCCCAGGCGGGCGCGCTGGAACAGGTGATGCTGGCCGGCTTCACACATGCGCCGGCGGTGGAACTGGCCGAGCGCCTGCTGGCCCTCGCCCCGCGCCAGCCCGGCCGCGCGCCGCTGGCCAAGGTGTTCTACGCCGACAACGGCTCGGCCGGCGTGGAAGTCGCACTGAAGATGGCGTTCCACTGGTTCCACAACCGCGGCGAACACCGGCGTACCAAGTTCATCGCGCTGGAGAACGGTTATCACGGCGAGACCCTGGGCGCGCTGGCGGTGGGCGACATCCCGCTGTACCGGCGCGTGTACGCACCGCTGCTCACCGAGGCCGTGTTCGCACCCTCGCCGGACGCCTATCTCGCCCGCGACGGGGAATCGCCCGCGGACTGCGCGGCGCGTGCCGCCGACGCGTTGGCGGCGTTGCTGGACCGGCATGCCGGGGAGGTCTGCGCGGTCATCGTCGAACCTCGCGTCCAGTGCGCGGGCGGCATGCGCATGCACCATCCCGACTACCTGGCGCGGGTGCGGGAACTCTGCGACGCGAACGGCGCCTTCCTGATCGCTGACGAGATCGCCGTGGGCTTCGGCCGCACGGGCACGTTGTTCGCCAGCGAGCAGAGCGGCGTGATGCCCGACCTGATGTGCCTGTCGAAGGGCCTCACCGGCGGGTTCATGCCGTTGGCGGCGGTGCTCGCCACCCAGGCGCTCTACGACGGATTCCTCGACGATTCGCGAGAACGCGCCTTCCTGCATTCGCACAGCTATACCGGCAATCCGCTGGCGTGTGCAGCCGCGCTGGCATCGCTGGACGTTTTCCGCGACGACGACATCCTCGCGCGCAATCGCGCGACGGCGCGCGCGATGACCGCGCTCGCGGAACCGCTGGCCGCGCACCGCCATGTCGCCGACGTACGCCAGGCCGGCATGGTGCTGGCCTTCGAACTCACCCGCGACGGCGACCGGGCCACGCCCTTCCCCGCCGCGGCGCGCGTCGGCCTGAAGGCCTATCGTGCCGCCCTGTCGCGCGGCGTGGTGCTGCGCCCGCTGGGCGACGTGCTGTACTGGATGCCGCCCTACTGCGTGGATGCGGAGGACCTGCAGCATCTCGCCGACGTCACCCGCCACGCCATCGAGGAGGCCACCGCATGCGCATGACCCGCTGTTACGTGGACCTGCCGCTGCGCACAGGCACCCGCGTCGCCTTGCCCGACGCGACCGCCAACCACCTCGCCCGCGTACTGCGCCTGCGCGAAGGCGATGCCTGCGTGCTGTTCAACGGCGACGGCCACGATCATGGCGGCCGCATCGTCACCATCAGCAAGCGCGAGGTCGTCGTCGAGCTCGGGGACGCGCGCGCCATCGAGACCGAATCGCCGCTGCACGTCACCCTGCTGCAGGGCATCGCGCGCGGCGAGAAGATGGACCTGATCCTGCAGAAGGCGACGGAACTGGGCGTGGCGGCGATCATCCCGGTCGTGGCCGAACGCACCGAGGTCAAGCTGGATGCCGAGCGCACGGAGAAGCGCGTGGCGCACTGGCGCAGCGTCATCGCTTCGGCGTGCGAACAGAGCGGCCGTGCCCGGTTGCCGACGTTGGCGGCGCCGGCGGCACTCATCGACGCGGCACGCGCCATCGGCGGCGACGCGATGCGGCTGACGCTCGATCCCGCCGGCGACGTCTCACTGGCGACCGTACAGGTCGCGACGGGTGCAGTGGTGGTGGCGATCGGACCGGAGGGCGGCTGGTCGTCGCGCGACCGCGAGATCCTCTCGGCCGCGGGATTCATCGGATTGCGGTTGGGGCCGCGCATCCTGCGCACGGAAACCGCGGGATTGGCTGCGATCGCTGCGCTGCAGTCCCGGTTCGGCGACCTGTAGGGCAGGCTCAAGCCCGCCGTCGCGCGACATCCCATCCAGCAAGCAGCGGACCGGAGCGTCTGGTTCGTGGCGGCGGCAGGTGGGCCGGGGCCCACCTACTCAGCCTCAGGCCGCGTTGGCCAGCGCGTCGCCGATCATCGTTTCGATGATTTCAAGGTCCGGCAGCACCGCGGCTTCGTCGCCGAGGAGCACACGCACCTTGACGCCGACCGGCAGGTCTTCTTCGGTCGCGTCGGCCAGCAGGCCATCGCGCGGTACCGACACCAGGCGCGGGAAGGACGGCGTCAGCAGGGCGAAATACGGCCGGTCCTTGTCGCCGCTCAACGCCTTCAGCACCACGATCTTGCTGTTGAGCGCCACCGGGTCGTTGGAATTGCCGCTCAGTCGGCCGAACGCCACCAGCGGTACCGGCCAGCCATGCCAGTCGATCCTGCCGGGCAGCCAGTCCGGCATGCCATCGATCGGTTCGACGGGCGCACGGGTCAGCACTTCGGCGACGGTGGCATTGGGCAGCAGCAGGCGGTCTTCGCCCGCCTGGATCAGGACGCCGCGGATTTCGTCGTTGGAATGGGCCATCGTGTGTTCCTCAGAACCAGCGGTCGATCAGGCGCTGCGCGAGCTGCGCGGGCGAGCCGAGTTCGCCGCCATGGGCAGCGAGTGCGCGCGGCGCGGCGGGGTCGTAGCAGCCGTCCTGCGACTGGCCCATCACCAGGGCGCCCTGCGCACCGAGCGCGGCCACCGGCTCGACCAGCGCGGTATCGCTGCCGCTGAGCAGCAATACGGCGCTGTCGGCGGGCGGCAGCTGCGAAATCATGGTGTGGATGACGGCGCCGGGACGGAAGCCCACGACGCCGGCGTCGACCAGCGGCACGACGTCGCCGGGCATCACGTAGATGTGGCCGGGCTCGGCGGGCGTGCCGGCCTCCGCCAGCGCGACCGGCATGTGCGCCACGCGCTCCATCTGCCTCACGAGGTTGTCGTAACGGCCGCCATCCAGCCGCAGGTGCACGAGCACCGGCTTGGGAAACCCTTCGTGGAGTTCCGCCAGCAGCTTGCGCACGGCGTCGGGACCGCCGATGCCGGCGAACACCAGCACCGCACCCTGCACGCGCTGGGCGGCGTTGCCACTGGCGTCGAGCGGTTCCAGCGAAAGCGAGGACAGGTCGAACTTCGGCGCCGGCAGCGGCGGCGGGGTCGCCGCGGAAGGTTCGGGCAGCGGTGGCGGCACCGGTGCGGCGGGCGCCGCAGCCTGCGACGCGTTGCGCAGCCAGTCGTCCGCATCGATCACGTTGTCGTCGCCCTGTCGCACGGCGGGCCCGCCGGTATAGGCGAAGTCGTCACGCGGGAGTTCCTGGGCGATGTCCGCCGCTTCTTCCAGGTGCAGCGAGATTTCCGCGTCCTGGTGCAACTGCGCCGGCGTCACCGGCAGTCCCGGTTCCAGCTGCAGGCCGACTTCTTCTTCCCGGCCCGGCGGCAACACGTCCTGGTGGCCATGCAGCTTGGCGGCGAGGTGGCGCGCCCAGCGCTGGGCTTCCCAGCCCTGCCGGCGCGCGGCCAGCTCGGCCTCGTCGAAGATCACCGACACCGACGGATCGTGCAGCACGCCGTCGAAGCGCTCGAGGCTGTCCTCGATCGCCGGCTCGAGCGCGACCAGCACCACTTGCGGCGCGCTGGTGCCCAGCGCATCCGCGTCGAGCGTGTTCGGATCGTCTTCCAGCACGATATCGGCGCCGGCTTCGTGCAGGGCCACCCGCAGGCGCTCGCGCGCCTCGCCCGGGCGGGCCAACAGGGCAACGCGCTTGGCTTCACTCACGGACACGGGCGATTCCCAGCAGGTCATAGACGTTGCGCAGCAGATCGAGCTCCTGGTACGGCTTGCCGAGGTAGCGCTGCACGCCGATGTCGAACGCGCGCTGGCGGTGCTTGTCGCCGGTACGCGAAGTGATCATCACGATCGGCACGTCCTTGAAGCGCGGATCGGCCTTCATCGCCGTGGCCAGCTCGTAGCCGTCCATGCGCGGCATCTCGATGTCCAGCAGCATCAGGTCGGGGACGCGCTCTTCCAGCTTCTCCAGCGCTTCGACGCCGTCGCGCGCGGCGGCGACTTCGAAGTTGTGGCGTTCCAGCACGCGGCTGGTCACCTTGCGCATGGTCAGCGAGTCGTCCACCACCATCACCAGCGGCACGCGCCTCTGCTCGACGGCAGCCGTCGGCTGCGCGGGCTGCGCCGGCTGCGACAGATGGCGACGCACCAGCGGCGCGGCGTCGAGGATCACCACGACGCTGCCATCGCCGGTGATGGTCGCGCCGTAGATGCCCTGGATGGAGGCGATCTGCGGGCCCACCGGCTTGACCACGATTTCGCGGTTGCCCAGCACCTGATCCACGGCGACGGCGGCGCGCAGGTCGCCCGCGCGCACCAGCAGCAGCGGCACCTGCGCCTGGCCTTCCGCCTTGGCGGGGCTGTGGCCCACGAGGTGGCCGAGGTTGTACAGCGGGTAGTCTTCGCCGGCGTAGTGGTACGTGCCGGCACCGGCGTTGAAACGCGCGTGGCTGATGCGGCCGATGCCGCTCACCGCGGCGACCGGCACGGCGAACTGGGCCTCGCCGATCTGCACGAACACCGCCTGCGTGACCGCCAGCGTCTGCGGCAGGCGCAGGGTGAAGACAGCGCCCTTGCCGGGCGTGGAGGCGATGTCCAGCGAGCCGCCGAGCTGGCGGACTTCGTTGTGGACGACGTCCATGCCCACGCCACGGCCCGCCAGCTGGCTGACCTTGTCGTAGGTGCTGAAGCCGGACTCCAGGATCAGACGATCGAGGTCGGCATCTGCCAACGTCGCACCGGGCTGGATCAGCCCGCGCTGTTCGGCGCGGCGGCGGATCGCGTCGCGGTTGAGGCCGGCGCCGTCGTCGGACACGACCAGCACCATTTCCGAACCTTCGCGACGCAGCGCGACCTGCACGGTGCCTTCTTCCGCCTTGCCCGCCTTGCGGCGATCCTTCGGCGATTCCAGGCCGTGCGCCACGGAGTTGCGCAACAGGTGCTCCAGCGGCGCGGTCATCCGCTCCAGCACGTTGCGATCCATTTCGCCGTGGGTACCCGACAGCTGCAGGCTGACCTGCTTGTGTGTGTCGGTACCGGCCTGGCGCAACACACGGCGCAAGCGCGGCACGATGCCTTCGAACGGCACCATGCGCGCACGCATCAGGCCGTCCTGCAGCTCCGAACTGACGCGCGACTGCTGCTGCAGCAGGCTGTCGTACTGGCGCGACAGGTCGTCCAGCACGCCCTGCAGACCGCTGATGTCGGCGGCGGATTCGGCCAGCGCGCGGCTGAGCTGCTGCAACGTGGAGAAACGGTCCAGCTCGAGCGGATCGAACGTGGGGTCCTGCTTCTCGTGCTCGCGCTGGTAGCGGGCGACGATCTGCGCTTCCGTCTCGAGGTCGAGACGACGCAGCTGGTCGTGCAGACGGATGTTGGTGCGGTCCAGTTCGGCCATGGCCCCGCGGAACGCACCGAGCTGCTGTTCCAGGCGCGCGCGGTAGATGGCGACTTCGCCCGCATGGTTCACCAGGCGGTCCAGCAGGTCGGCGCGGACGCGCACCTGCTCCTGCTGGCCCATCGGGAAGAATTCTTCCTCCGCGTGCGCCGTCAGGTCCGTCTCGATCGGCGCCGACAACGGCGCCAGCTCCACCGGTGCGGCCGGCGCATCGATCTCGGCCGGCGCATCCGGCAGTTCGATGCCGCGGGCACGCGCGTTGAACTCGGCGATCATTCCGTCGGGGATGGTCACGGTGCGACGGGCGGTGACGCGCGCGAGCTGACCGTGCAGCGTGTCGAAACCCCGCTCCAGCAACTGGATCGCACGGCGGTCCAGCTCGGTGCGCTGGCCGACGATCGACTCCAGCATCGATTCGATCGCGTGGCCCAGATCGCCGACGGCGTGGATGCCCGCCATGCGCGCGCCGCCCTTCAGCGTATGCAGGTCGCGCTGCAGGCTGATGATCAGCGTGCGGTCCTCGGGCGTCTCGCGCAGCTTGGCCAGCAGGTCGTCGGAGTGATCGAGCAGGTCGTTGCCTTCCTCGATGAAGATCTCCACCAGGTCCAGGTCTAGACCGGTCAGGTCGAGGGCCTCTTCCGGCTCCGGCATGTCGGCGGGCGCACTGGTCACGACAGACTCCTCGGCTTCGGCGGAGGCGACGACTTCAGGCAGGGCAGGTTCGCTGGCGTCCGGCGTGTCGGCGGACGTGCCGACGACGGCGTCAACGAGCTGCGCGACGGACACCTCTTCAGGCGCCGCTGTTTCAGCGACGATCTCTTCGAGGGTTGCTTCTTCCCCGGCGGCGTCTGCGACGCTCTCGTCGGCGGCGGACGCTTCCACGTCGGCGACGTCTTCGGCAACCGCCTCTTCGACGGCCGGCGCCTCGAAGGCCGCTTCTTCGATGACCGGGACCTCGACGGCCGTCTCTTCGCTCACGCTCGCGTCGACGGCATCCGCGTCGACAGCGGCGGGCTCGGCAGCCGCCTCATCGATAGCGGCTTCATCGATAGCGACTTCTTCGGACGCGGGCTCCACGATCTCTTCGACCGGGACATCTTCGACGGACGGCTCATCGATCGCGCCCTCTTCCGCCGGCACCGTTTCGACGCCGATGTCTTCGACGGCCACGGCGGCATCCCCATCCCCACCATCGGCCGCTTCCGTCAGGAAGGCAGGCAGGTCAGCATCCACGACGAGCGCATCGTCGATGGCGCCATCGTCCACCGTCCCGATGGCCGCGTCGGCTGTGGTGTCCGCGGGCGCGGCGGAGGGTTCGTCGGCTTCGACGGCGCCTGCCGCGGCGCCCACTTCATCCGCACGGCTGCGCGGCAGGATGCGGTAATCGATGTCGTAGAACGTCACTTCCGGCGACGCTGCCACCGGAGATACCTCGGCAGTCGCGGACTGTTCGGTGCTCTCGACCGCGGCGACATCCGGCACCAGATCGCCGCCGGCGCCATGCGCCGTGTCGTCGAGGTACGCAGACAGGTCGAGCGCGGCGAGTTCGACGTCGGTCGGCGTGACCGGCGGCGCGATCGTCGGCATCTGCTCGACGTAAGTGCCCTGATGCGTGTCGTCGACGATCTGCGCGCCGTGGCGCTGCTCGGGGAGGCTGTCGCGCAACGCAACCAGCTGACCAGCGAGCGCGGCGAACACGGGGATGCGCGGCGAAGGCGCCTGCAACGCCGCCACGCTGCGACGGATCGCCTGCGCGGTGTCGGCGATGGCGGACACGCCTTCCGGCGTCGGCGTTTCGCCGGCGGCCAGCAGGCGCTTCACGTACTGCTCGGCAGCCGAGGTGACCTCGGTGATTTCCGGCACGTCGGCCATCGCCAGCGCACCGTTCATCGTGTGCACGGCGCGCAGCAATTCCTCGGTCACCGGGACCGCGTCAACCTGCGCCTTCAGCAGCCAGGTATCGACCGTGTCGAGATGGTTGTCGACCTCGACTTCCAGGATCTCGCGCAGCACGGCATCGACGGAGGCGGGCGTACCTTCGGTCTCCGGTTCGAACACCGCCGGCACATCCTCGATCGCCGGGGTGGCGATCGCCGCAGGCGCGGGTTCGACGAACTCGGCGTTTTCGTCCACGACGGTCGGCTGGGCGCTGTAGTACGCCTCCTCGCCGGCCGCCAGGCGGTCGGCGACGTCCTGAATGCCGGCCAGGTCGGCCGTCACGCTGCCCTGGCCGCGCAAGGCGGCATTGAGCTCCGGCAGCGCATCGCAGGACAGCTCGAGCAACGCCTCGACGGCATGGCTGGGTTCGCGCGTGCGATCGAGCACGCGATTGAGCATGTTCTCGACCCTCCAGCTGAACTCGCCGAGCGTCTTGGCGCCGACCAAACGGCCGCTGCCCTTGAGCGTGTGGAACACGCGGCGGATCGGCCGCAGGCGCTCCAGGTCCTCGGGATTGCTGCGCCACGCCGGCAGCAGCTGGCGGAGGTTGACGATCTCCTCGTCGAATTCCTCGAGGAAGACCTCGCGGATCTCGTCGTCGATGTCGGTCGCATCGCTGTCGAAGCCACCGACCACCGTCGCGGCCGGCAGTGCCGCTGCGGCAGCCGCGATTTCATGGCGCAGGTCCGGCAGGATTTCTTCGTCCGCCTCGACCGGTGCATCCGCGATGGCGGCGGGCGGGTCGGTCTCCGCGGGGGCGTCGACGACCGGCGCTTCGGCGGTCGTGTCGTGCCCCAGCTCGACGGTGAACGTCGTGGCTTCAGCGCCCGCATCGGCTTCTTCGAAGCCCACAGGATCGAACGGATTCGCTTCGGCCAGCGCCGGCGCGGCGTCGACCGGCTCCAGCGTCAATGCGCCGAAGGTGGATGCATCGGCAGGTTCCGCCGCCGTTTCGGCAGGCACGGATGCGTCGGCCGGTGCCGTCACCGCTTCGGCCACCGGTTCCGGCACAGCGGCGACCGCCGCGATCGCCGGCTCGACGGCAGCCGGCGCTTCCGGCGGCAACGGCCAGTAACGCAAGGCTTCCAGGCTGCCGCGGGTGATCTCGAGGATGTCCTCGCGGTTCGGCCGGCGCTCGCGCAGCGCCTCCAGGTAGTACTCCAGGCTGGCCATCGCGTCGGCCAGCGTGTCCAGTTGCTGGCCGCCGGGCACGCGCTTCTTGCCGATCAATTCGCTACTGACATAACGGCGCACGCCGACCACATAGTCGCCGGCCTGGGCCAGTTCGAGCATGCGCAGCGCGCCGGCCACTTCGTCGAGCAGGCGCGGGACATCGGTCAGCTCGCCGTGGTCCCAGTTGGTCTCGATGAACGCCACGAAACGCTCGCGCGCACCGGCGAAATTGATGATCGCTTCCTGCGCCAGCACCTCGACGGTGCGCTGCGATTCGGCCGCGCTCGGGTCGGGGCCCGCATCGCCGGCGCTGCCCAGTCGGGCGACCTGGTCGTCCAGCGAGGCATCCACGTAGAGCAAGGCGCCGGCGACATCGAGCAGCGTGCCCTCGTCCGCCGGGCGGCTGCCCGCCACGACCTCGCGCAGGGTGTCGCGCTGCTGCATGACCACGTCGCGCGCCACGCCAAGGCCCATCATGCCGAGCGTATCCGCGACGTTGCCGAGTTCGGCCACCTGCGGCTCGAGCTCCTGCGCATCGTTGCCGGTGCGCAGGTGCAGGTCGAGCGCATCCTTCACGCGCAGCAGCTCTTCCTTCACCGCGTTGCCGACCGTGTCCAGCAGTTCGCGGTTGCGGCCGGTCAGGCTGCTGCGCGCGTGGTCGATCTCGGCTTCGCTGGGCGTCGCCTCGTCCGTCGTACCGCCCGGGAACAGCATGCTTTCGTTGAGGCCCGCGGCGCCGCGCGCCGCACGGATCTCGTTGAGCAGCGGCAGCAGCACGATGGGGATGTCGCGATGCCCTTCCTGCAGCCGCTCGAGGTAGTCGGGCAGCAGCACCGCGCCACGCATCAGGGTGGCGCAGGCTTCGTCGCGGTCGCCGACGCCGCCATCCTGCAACGCCCTCGCGAGCAGTTCGAGCTCTTCCGCCACCATCGCGGGCGCATACAGCTCCACCATGCGCAGGGTGCCCTGCACCTGGTGCAGGTAGCCGGCGCAGAAGCGCATGCGGCTGGTGTCCGCGGGCGCCTCGACGAAGGACTCGATCTCCTGCCTCACCAGGCGCAGGGTCTCGTCCAGCTCGGGCTTCACCCAGCCGAGCACGGCATGGCTCATGGCCTCGCGCAGCGCGCTCATCGGCGAGCCCCCGCGGCGGCGGTGGAACCGTCAGCCTCGCACTGCAGGCGGGCGGGATGGGGTAGGAAATTCATGCGGTACGTCCCGTCCTCAGCCCGGCAGCTTGAAGTCGGCGACCGAACGGCGCAGGTCGGATGCGAGCTGCGC
>Ga0247823_10005588_pt1 | contig 9997 bp, 8 predicted proteins | sample 13C_PalmiticAcid_2_FD_192426 | JGI IMG/M metagenome (GOLD analysis project Ga0247823, IMG submission 192426) | Soil microbial communities from agricultural site in Penn Yan, New York, United States - 13C_PalmiticAcid_Day30 | ecosystem: Environmental > Terrestrial > Soil > Agricultural land...
GTGGTGTAGTAGGTGTGTTCGGCGGGGGTGAGGAGGGATGGGGTGGTTGGGGAGTGGACGAAGGTGGTGAGCGAGGAGCTGAGACGGGAGAGGGTCTCGAGGGTGTACTCGCGGTCGCGGAGGGCGACGGCGGAGGGGTTGGCGGGTTTGTAGTCCTTGGGCGGTTTGTAGGAGAGGAGGTCGAGGTATTGCTCGGAGAGGAAGCCGAGGTGGGAGCGTTCGTTCTAGAGATGATTAGGGACGGACGGGATAAGAGGAGGGAGCCGGAAGGAAGGAGCGCAAGGAGGGATGGTGAAAGGAGGCTTACCGAGAGACCGGGCCCGAGACGGAGGTACTCGTGAATCGAAGGTCCGTGGAGGCTTTCGAGGTTGGGGAACGGCCCGTAGTCTGTCTTTCCGACAAGAGTCGTGTCGTCGTTGATGGTTTCTGTCTTGTCAGCAGGGGTCACTGAGCTTCACAAAGAAGACTCACCAGTGAGAATATACTCCTCAATCTCGCAGTCAATCTTCCCGCCATAGCACCTGGTCGCCCGCCGCTCCTCCACCAGCGTCATCATCAGAGTGCAGCTCCGGCGGAGGTTGCCGTCAAACTCGGTCATGTCGAGAATGCTCGTGTAGCTCCCAGCCGAGAAGGCGTCCCAGATGCGCACCGGAGACTTGTCGCGCAGGCTATGCTCGTAAAAGTTGCGCAGCGGGCCCATCAATGGACGAGGCCCCTGGAACAGCCCGGGAGAGAGGGTGGATATCCTGTCGAAGAACAGCGGGCTCAGCGAGTCCTGGATGGTCCGCTTGACGTCGAGCGGGGTCCACAGTTGGTGGGCGTACGAGACACAGCCAAGCAGCAGGTACAGCTGAACCAGCAGCAGGCGCAGCTCCGTGTCTCCGGGCGTCTCCCTCAGCTGGGTGTCGAGCAGCAGCACGGCCTGCAGGAACGGGCCGGCCTCGACGTCCTGCCACAGCGAGCGGGTGGCGTCGGATGTCCGCGGCCGCAGCCCGGACAGCTTCAGGAGGGAGGTGCCCATGACGAGAGCGAGATCGAGGCGGGGATCCTTGTCCAAGCGTGGAATTGCGGCGAGCAACTCCTTGTCCGCATTGATCTGCTTGTATGCCTCTGACGCATCGACGACGAGCTTCTTCAGGCAGGACTCGCACGGAAGCGAGGTTGGGTTGGTGCAGATTCGGCACTGGAATGGTTTGTTTTTGGTTTCGCCGTCGATAACGGGCTGGGGTGAGAGGGTCTGTGGGCATGTAGTGAGGAGGTAGCGGAGCTTGCACTCGAGTGCCTTTAGAACGATCTTCCGCGCCTTGTCGGCGTCCTGGTACTCGTCAATTTCTATTCATTGGTGATGGCAAGTGAGACGTACCTCATCCAAAATCTTGGGCAACACATCGTCCATAAGCTTCCTGAGTTCCTCAAAGCTTAGTTCTGCCGCATAGCCCTTGACATCGTCGAAAGCGGAAAGTCTCTCAAAATAATGGTCAAGAAACAAGCCGATCTGGACGACCCTCGGTGACAATCCAGTATTGTCGTGGTTCGGGTTCAAGGTCGTAGCCGGCAGACGGAAGGTGGTTTCCAACAGTGCCAGGCTGATGTTCTTCTTGTACATGGCGCTCGCTTGATCCTTGATATCGATGTACTTCTTTAGGGTCGCCTGCACCTCGGCAAGCGCACTGGGATATCGGTAAGCATCCCCGCGAGGTTCAATGGCATGGAGGAGCCTACCTGTCTGAATCTGCCGTCTTGCTGGCAGCCGATGCGAACTTTCTCCATATTTGCAAGTCGCAGACGAAAAACGGTGAGGTGCTTCCCTCCAAGCCCAGTGTCAAGGCATCGCGGCAGAGATTGTAGATAAGATCCCACTCGCCCCAGATCTCGAGGGCATCGAGAGCCTCGCAAAACAGGACCTTGCGGCCGTCTTTGAGCTGGCCGATGGCTCCTAGTTTGGGGCTCTTTAGCCGGGAGATGAACTCTTCTTTGGTGCCATGGTTGTGCAAGACGCGGTAGTAGAGGCAGATTTCTTCCTCGGTGAGAAGGCCCCTGTCTGTGGTCTCCAATTTTGCGGACTGCAGAGCGTGAGGGTAGGTTCCTGTGGACTAGGGGAGAGAGCATACGTTTTCCGTCAGGTCGGCAGCCCTCTCGAGCTGCCTAACCGCTAACAGGCTGTAGACCTTGCGGCTGGCATCGGTGCATTGGGGACTGATCTGTTTGTGTCAGGGTGGCGTTTGGAAGACCGGACGGGACACACACTGAGAGGAGAAAGGTAAGGATAATGTTCCAGAACATGTACCGGCGGTCGGATGTGTTGGCGTATGCCTTGTCCAGACTTGTCGATATCTTGCCGCAAGTTAGCCAACGGCGATGCTGGAGTGCTGGACGGCAAACCCACCTGTTGAGCACTGACGAGATCCCAGTTCTCGAGACAGGATTGGAGACACTGCAGGGCCAGGGGGCTGCCGGGGTTGGCCTTGGCCCAGCGGGCCCTCAGGGGTCCCAGGGTGTCGGCGAACTCGACCTCGTAGTCGAAGAAGTCGCGGCAGGCCCACTCGTACAGCTCGATGGTGTCGATGTCAGGCGTCTTCTTGGTCTTGACGAGGTCGTCGATGGCGACCAGCATGGCACACTTTTCCAGGGTGCCGTCGAGCTGCGACTGGGCGCACATCTTGATGGCCTGTAGGGAGGATGAGTTTTTGATTCTGTTTTTGGCTAAGATATGGTAACACACCTCATAGTAAGGGTCCTTGAGAGTGGCTGCCCGCTTGGTGGCAAGACGGACCACAGAGCTCCAGTTGCCATCGCTGAAGGCCGTCTGCAGCTGCACGTCGACGGTGCTCTTGAGGGCCGGGCGGCCATAGCGGTAGGAAGACATGGCGTAAATGAGTGACCGGTGTGTCTACTAGGTAGAGATAGAAGGCTGGGCAAGGCGCCAACAACAACACAGCCAGGATGCCCGACTTGGGAAGGGGGCCAATCGGGAATTGGAGACTGACTGCGGAAAGCTGCACTCGCTCTGCACGCACGCTCTCGGCACACCCCGGTTCCTCACTCGCAAACCAGTCAAGCTAGCAGCAAATGACGCCTTGTTGGCAACTTCACAACCGTTCCCTAATGCCACGGGTACCGGCGTGAAAATTGGCTGGAAATTACCGTCCTCCAACTTTTTGTGTGAATGTGCCGAGTTGCAAGATAGAGGGGAAACAATTGGCGACTTCCACCTCAGTGTCGTTTTGGCGGGGTGCCGTTGAGCATGGTCCGTGCGTCCCAACCCCACCTCCACCGAAGGCCCGCCGAGGTGAGCCTTTTGGCTGTTTGGTCTCGATGCTCAACTTGGGTCCTGCTCTGCTGCCGACTGTGGGAATTCCTTCTGGGGGCCAAACCACCCCTTGGTATCCATCAACAGTTGTTCCAGGTTTCTCTTTGTCCCCCGGTAGTTGACCACAAAAAAAAAAAAAAATGTTACAGATAATGTACAGCACAATTCTACAGCGGACTCTGCTCTCTCAGGTTGCCTGAGGATTCCCGACGCCGAGATGGTCCAATTCCCATGCCATAGCGCTCTCTGATGTGTTCTCCTGGGGGCCGAAGGATGGATCGTAATCGCCCAAGGGAGGAATCGGCCGGGTATCACCACGGGGCGCTGTCCTACTTGTTCGCCTTTCTCCTTTCTATCTGTAGCAGTCGAACCGAGTCAGTGAAATATCAGGGGAGAAGAAGCCGCAGTCCGTACCCAAGCCTTCTTGCAATCCCTATACGCCCTGTAGTAGTCGACCATCAGCTTAAAGTAGTGGCGGCAGAGCTATTCAAGTCCACCACTGACTGGAAGTAATCTGAGCACAATGACCTGTCGCCCCCATTGCGATGCAAACAGCGGATACTCCGCGAGGCCGCCTCCTGGCATGGGTCGAACCATTCGCTTCGGTCCTTGCTGTAGACGCGACGGAGGTCAGCATTGGCATTCGACGGCAACGATGGGGGAAACTCGCCCTTCAAACTTCTCCTTGGTCTCTGGGGTCCAGGGACCTGCCTCGCTGTTTGCCTTGGACGCCATGGTTGCAGCGTCACTTTGGCCGGCGCATAGAAAATCGACGCAGGCGGGAGGGGTGCAGTCTCGTGTTCTTGGTTCGATTCCAGATGAACCGCGACACCGACGTCGTCGCGAACCCACAAATCCCCGACGTCAGTGAGGAGCCACAAGGGACAAACTTTGCGCACGGACCACATTCCCCCCTGGGAGCTTGGCCCAACCCCTGCACACCAGCCCCTGAACCCCTGAGCTTGTCAACATGGCAGTCCAGCCAACGTGTTGAGTCCTTGAACTTCGAGATATCCCACACAAACACGTCTTGGAGACCTGGAACGCAGTGCTGTCACAAACTCAGGCATAGAGATTCATGTTACAAAGAGTAGCACCGGTGTCTGCAAATTGAATGAAGAGTCAATACAGGATAATTACACCTGAGGTATCAAAGACCGCTCGTTGGGTATCCGCCTTCATGAAATAATTCACCTGTTAGTTTTGGCCAGTTGAGACAGTCGCGTCGGTGAGAGGAGAATGCAGGGTGATATCAGTCCATGGATGATATCAACCCCGCCTCATCCTCTTCCCTTTGGCAAGCACGAACTACTAACGGCCCGCTGCCCCTCAACTTCCTCACTCGAGTGTTTCTCTCTAAGCAACTTTGTACGAAGGACAACAGTTTTGCATGGGCTTTCTCTTCCTCTTCTTGCGGCTGGTACTGTGATCATTGATAAACCCAGCAGTCTTGAGCCAGTCTCCCAGCTTCATACCATCCCCAGCTTCCGCCGTCTTCCGGAACGTGTCCCCCCCGTTGGCCGGGCGTCAACCGGGGCGTATAAAGTAGCGGTTCTGATTTGCCGCCGTTAGTTTGAAACTACTTTGCCTCTTTTCTTTCTCACTCTTCCCAGCTCTTCCGCCCTCCACCGAAAGAGCAAGTTCAGGTCCTGGGGATGGGGAGACTCTGACCTTCGTCTTCTCGCCTCGCACACCTTGCCAGTTCTTTCTTCTACACCCTGTCGGTATTTCCCTTCACTGAGCGAGGGCTACTCTTTCTTGCGACCTTCCGATCGTTTCTTTCACGCCGCCTCTGCTTTCCCGGCGACCGTCCGTCCAAGGTGCCTCGAGAACATCGAGCAACAAGAGCAAGGTAAGACGGGTCGATCGGTCACAACAGATCTACCGCTTTGTAACTGTACCATTGATTTGTGAGAGCGCTAATACCAACCTTCTTTTGCTTCAGATTCACATTTTCCGACGGCTCGAAGCACAGCGTGGCCACAGTTCCCAACCGAGTCATCTTTGCAAAAAACATGGCGTCAAAGTCGGAATCAGACCCGGAGTTCCCGATCCACAGATGGCCCTATGCGCCCTGCTGGGAGCTGGATGGCTTTGATTTTAGCCTCATACCAGTTGCCCTCTTCCGATTCACACTCAGCGGCCTCTACCGGCGGGACCGTACCACTGGCGAATCGCTTCCCACGTATCCGTCAGAGGCTGATTACTGCCGGGTGGTAGCCAACAACGTGGCTCTCCAGTTCCGAGCGATGCTTTACTGCAAGGACGCCCCCTCGCCTAGCATCTTCTGGAAGCGCGTCCGGTATTGCTGCCGCGGGTCAGGCCAGCAGACTACGCAAGGGCTCAGCGAGCTGTTTGTTCAGGCCCGGAAGGCTTATGTGCGGAGCACTGGAGGCTGTCCCACTGAAGTCGCGAGGCTGGTAGACGAATGGGTCGCATTTGCCGAGCCAGCTTTTCCGGTTATTGAGGCTTCCCATGAATCACAGGACAAGCCTTCCTGGGGTTTCCTTCACTCCAACTGGACAGAGATGATGCGAAAGAAAGAGTTGGCAAACTGCGGCATGGTTCTTAATCAACAGACCACCGCCTCAAGCAGCCCCCCGATGCATCACGCCGCTGCTCCGCGGCCCTCGGTGGCAGATCTGTCGCCCTTGAGAGGCCGTTTGGCCGAGGCTATGGTAAAGGGGGAGGAAGTTTCAAATAACGCCTTGCCTGTTGATCTCCCCCTCGCCAACCCCAACAAGTCTGTCTCAAAGCGGAAGAGAAAAGAGAGGGAGAATCGCAGAACCTCTCGTTCTCGCTCTCGCTCACGCTCGCGCTCACGCAAGCGTCGTGCAGTCTCTCCCACGGAGAACCAGGGTGTCGGCGTGTCCACTGAGGCGCGCGTGGCAAAGTGCGAGGAAAAGCTGGCGCAGCACATCAACCTGATCCATGGCCAGGATTTCAAACTGTCCGGGCACGATGAACTCGTGGCAGGCCATACCGCCAAGATCAAAGACCTGGATTCCAGGGTCAAGTCCGTCGAGGAGAAACCCTCGGGCAAAAAGAAGATCAAAGAGATTCAAGAGTCACTCGCCAAGCTCACGGATCGACAGAACAACTGCGACTTCTACATCCACACCGAGATCAAGAAGCAGTGCAATGAAGTCCTTTCCCCGCTCGAGCAAGAGCAAAACCGCCTCGGCACTCGCCTTGACACGGTCAGCGACGATCTCGCCTTTCACAAGGTCCGCGCTGAAGCCTGCCAGAAGGCAGTGGACAAGCACGTCAAGAAGAGCAACGAACAAGAGGAGAAGCTCGAGGCTCTCGAGAGCACTCTCAAGAAAAAGAGACGAATCCAACGTCGCGAGATCATCGATCTCTCCAAGAGGGTGACGGGGCTCGAGGAGCGGGTCAACGGCGACAATGACTCAACCGAGTCAAAGGACGAGGACGAGGATGATCACCACACCTCCCCGGCAGAGCCTACCGTGGCGGCTCTCATCACCAGGATTGCAGAGCTGGAGAAGTTGGGCATGGAGAAGGCGGAGGAAAATGCCAAGCAGCAGGCCGCCCTGGACAAGCTGACCCGTTGTTTTGATACTCTGAAGAACGAGCTGCTTCAGCTGAAGACTGCTTCAGACGCAGGCCAGGTAAATCTGCAGAGGCAGATCAACAACCAGGGACATTGGCTGAGACAACAGCGGCACCAGACCCCCAGCCCCCAGGTCCCGGTCTGGAATGCCGCTCCTCGCCATGCTTCGGTTCTGCCTCCGGCTCCGACTCCGGTTCTTGCTCCGGCTCTTGCTCCGGCTCCTGCCGGGTACCAATACAGCCAGTACCAAGCCCAGCATCACCAGGGCGGCCCTCGCTAGGGGGTTCATTTTCCTTCCTCAAGCAATGACTATGCGATGGATTGCGACATCAAAAGGCCGTTCATCGCATCCTGCAACCCGGAGGAAGGAAGGACAAAAAATGTCGAAACTCTGTCCCATTTCATTACGTTCATCGGATTGTCACTGGTCATTGAGACCAATAATACCATTGCTTTCTTTGCTTCTCTCTCAAATCCGCCACCTTCAGGCAGATGGGGTGGTTGTGGGATCATAAGCACGACCCCCTTTTATCTTGGGGGCAATTTGTAGGACTAGTTACCCAGAATTGGCTCTCCTCTCTTTATAACCGCGTGCGCAAACGTTGTGATCTTCTCTCTAGTGTGCTTGAAGGAGCTACAGGCACGGCTCTGAGACGGAGGAGTATGCCTTCAGCACCAAAACGACACTTGGGCACGGCACCGACACGAAGCTCCCTCGATGTGACTCAAACCCCTTCGCCATCGTGCTGTTGCGTCGAGCCGCGAAGGGGGCACTGTAATCTGCACGATGGCACCTTAACCGCGACAAAAGTCCACGAGTTCGAAACGGGCAGCTCGACAGCGAAGAAGGTTCACAGGTTTGAAGAGGGCACATCAACTACAAAGATGGGATTCAGCCTCAAAGACGGTGCCTCAACAGCGGAGAGGGGTCGTGTTGAATAATTTTTTGTTGCTCGTTGTCGTGCCTTGCGATGAATGCGTCCTCGGAGCATTTGACAAAGTCGACAGAACGAGGTGGACGCAGAACAAAGGGTCAGGCTGAGGGAGGCAAGCAAACATCAGTGCCGCGTCTCTAGGCGGCATGGCAGGGGAACCAGATAGACCTCGGCTTATTACCCTCTGTGAGCACTCCGTGCACGGCTTGCATGGAAGAAACAACGATACAGAGGCGAATGACGACGAGAGTTTTGCCAACAAGGAGCCTCTTGGGGCCTTCCACGAGTGCAACCGTCATCACATGCCGCGGCGAACGAGCTGGTTGCTGGAACTGGTGCCGGTGAGGGTGCTCATCACACGCAATCCCATCCCTTAAGAATCGAATGCCCATCATCCATGGGTGGTCGACCAAGATAAGTGAAATGATATGGGACCCAACACGGCATCTCGCCAAATTGCATTGTTGCATCAACCAGCACGGCACCAAGTTGGAGTATACCCGCCACGGCAGAACAACACCAACCGAAAATGTGAAACAGCATATACCTCGGCGGGCAATATCCACTACCGCATATAAAGCACATATCCCAAACGCCATACAAGAGAGAAAAGAGCCAAACCCCCAAAACCAAGTCTTGCTTTGCAACCCAGCTCGCTCGCTCGCTCGCTCACCCTCTGCTCCCTCTACGATTGCTCCGACCACCCCATCCCCATCCACACGACACTCCCAAGAAACGACGCCAGCACCACGACCGTCACAAACGACGCCCCCGCCTTGTCCCCGGCAGTCACATCCCGCATCGGCTTCAGCGCCTTGAACCTCTCCCCCGCATTCGGATCGCCCTGGCTCGTGCCGCCCGTCGCATTCGTCAGCGGCCCGTTCTCCACCTTGTCCTGCTTCAACAGCATCGTCGACAGCGCCGCAATGACGCTCATCTGCTGCCCCGCGGGACCCATATTCTTATCCCCATCATACTCTCCCGTATTCCAGCGGAAGCCGCAGGTGCCGTCGGACAGGCACGACGAGACGGCGCCCTCGGTCGAGGAGCGCAGCGTCTTGGTGATGATGTCGCGCGTGAAGGGCGCGACGACGGCGGCGACGGCCAGCGAGCGGTGCATGTACCCCTTAAAGGAGTGTTGGTCGACGTTGCATTGCACGCGGTCCTCGAGCTCGCAGGGGCGCTCGACCATGATGCCTTTGCCGTCGGGGAAGAAGTGGTCGATGGTGCGGTTGAGGAGGCCGGCGGTGCGGACGCGCCACTTTTCGGCGCCATTGGTCTATAGGAGGAACGGGGGAGGGTTAGTGTCGTATAAGGGAGAGGGACGAGGGAAAAAGAAAGAAAAGAAGCGATGACACTAACATAGTTATACATGATGGCGGTGGCGTGGATCAGGATGGCGGCGTTGGCCGAGAACTGGACCCGGTTCACGTCTGTACAGTTGTAGCCGATGTGGCCGCCGTCCAGGACGTCCCATGTCTCCGTGATATAGCCGACGCCCTCGAGCCAGTCCCAGGCCTTGTCGACCCAGAAGGTGTACGTGTCGTTGCCGGTGTAGCGGGCCAGGCGGGCGGCGATGTTCATAAAGACGCCGTTGGCGATGGTGTTCTTGTAGTCGTAGCCGCCGTTGGTGCGCTCGACCTGCCAGCGCATGCCGCCGTTGCAGTACTCGAGCTCCCAGCGCGGAAACTGGGTGTTGAAGACGGCCTGGGCGAGGGCGAGCCACTGCGGCTGGTCGGCGGGTGGGTTCGGGAAGTTGACCTCGGCGGCGCCCAGGGCGGCCATGCCCCAGAAGCCCTGGTCGTCGTTGCCCAGCGAGGCGGTCCAGTTGCGCGGCATGTAGGCGTTGCCGGGGGCCTCGGCCTGGAACACCATGGAGCGCATGGCCTCGGCGTTATACGTGTCGTCGCCCGTGTAGAACCAGTAGTCGACGAAGGTCCCCCACATGGCGCCGGCCTGCCACCAGTAGTAGGGTCCGCGGCCCGAGTCCGGCGGGCCGGGGAGGATGCCGGGGATCTGGCCGGGCTCGTTTCCGTGGTACATCGTCCAGAGGTTGGCGGCGACCAGCTTGGCGGCCGCCTTGATCGAATCTTTGGGGTATCCCATGTCAGCGGTCATCCCCTGCAACGCCCACCAAAAAGAGACCCGACGGCGGATGCTCACCAGTTGAATCAAGGT
>Ga0247823_10005589_pt1 | contig 9997 bp, 2 predicted proteins | sample 13C_PalmiticAcid_2_FD_192426 | JGI IMG/M metagenome (GOLD analysis project Ga0247823, IMG submission 192426) | Soil microbial communities from agricultural site in Penn Yan, New York, United States - 13C_PalmiticAcid_Day30 | ecosystem: Environmental > Terrestrial > Soil > Agricultural land...
GCAATCGCCTGCTCGCCCTGCCAGGTCGACATGCCGATACCCGCGATCCCCATACCGGGTTCGAAAGCCTGCGGCACCTGGCCCATCGCCATCGCCGCAGCCGTGCCGCCATTGGCATCGCGCCGATAACGGGTCAGATCGAAGCGAATATCGGCGATTGCCGTATCGGTATAACGATTGGCCTGACCCAGCGTGTTGGATAGCCCGGCGTTCATCTGCCCCAGATTGACCGCATCGGTTGGCGCAACGCCCGCGCCGACATTGGTAATCCGGTCACCGCCCATATCGATGCCGTTTCCGTTTATCGTCGGGCCGCCGGTGATCGCAATGCTCTGAATCCCCGTCAGGTTGGGATTGAGCGCAAGCTCCAGGGCGCCGCCGCTCTGGTTGATCGTCATATTGTTGCCGGCGACGAAGGTCGCGGTCGCGCCGGGTGCGATCGATGCCGAAGCATCGCCCGTCACTACGCCCGACCCGTTCGCGCCACTCGCCAGCGTCCAGCCGCCACCGCCGCCATTGACCGTTATGGCCTGCAACGCATCCTGCACATTGCTGTAGACATTGTTGCCCACGACGATTTGCGCCGTGATGCTGTTGGTCGCAGGATTGTAGGTTGAACCCGGACTCAGCGAGGCGGCGATGCTGTCGCCCAGTGCCACAAGCTGGCTGCCGTTCACGGCCTCGGTGCTGGTCGACGAAAGGGTCGCTGCCGTGACGCCGGTTATCTTGCCCGTCCCGCCATCATTGACCGTGACGGTGCCGAACTTCGGCGCTTCGGCCATCTCTATGTTGATGGCACCGCTTCCGGGGTCGGTCACGGTACGGATATTGCCGCCCGAATAGCTGCCGACCGTCGTCCCGCCGCCCTGGATCGCGAGCACCTGGCCGCTCGATCGCGTGATATTCGCACCCGAGTTGCCGGCAAAGCCGATATTGATGCTGCCCAATGCGGCATTGAGCTGGCTGACGTTCACCGCGTCGGTAGCGGCGATGCCGGCCCCGACATTCGTGATCCGGTTCCCGCCATTATCGAGCCCGCTGCCGGTCAACGATACGGTACCGTTGGGGCCGCCCGCGATGCTCACGCCATTGGTGTCCACCGTCGTGTTGCCGGCCGTCACGCTGTCTACCGTGATGTCGTCGGCAAGCGCGAAGTCGATATCGTTGCTGGCAGTGCCCTTCGAGACGACGACATTGCCGTCGCTGCTCTTGAAGTCGACGGTCGATCCCGTCGCGCTACCAGCGGCCACATTGGTCGCGTTCGCACCCTGCGCGCTGATATTCCAGCCCGCGCCGGCCGTGGCACTAAGCTGCGTCAACGCGTCCTGGACATTGTTGTAGGTGGTTCCGCCAACCGAAAGCGCAGCGATAATCTGGCCGGTGGTCGGATTATAGACAGATCCGCCCCCCAGCGACGAAGCCATGCTGTTCCCGAGCGCATAGAGTTGCGACCCGTTTACTGCGTCGGTCGACACCGCGCCGATTGTTCCCGCCGCTACATTCGTCACCCGGTTCCCGCCATTGTCGAGGCCACTGCCGGTCAATCGCACGGTGCCATTGGCTCCCCCCGAGATCGCAAGACCGTTGGCATCGAGCAATGCGTCGCCGATGGTCAAACTGCCCGTGCTGGTCAGATCGAGGTCGGGGTTGAGCGCGACTTCGATCTTGCCATCGTCATCTGTCCCCGTCTGGGTCACCCGGATATTGCCGTCGCCTTCGAAACCGACGTTGCCGCCCGGGCCGATATTTGCGGCGTTGCCGTTCGCGTCGGTCAGGTTCCATCCTGCCGTCGCTGCCTGGGCAGCAGCCGCCACCGCCTGATTGGTGGCGTGAAGCTGCGAGCCGTTGATTGCGTCGGTGCTCGCCGCGCTGATGCGGCCGGCCGCCAGATTGGTAATCGTCCGCTCGTTACCGGCGGTCCCCACGCTGACCGTGCTGAGCGGAGCGGCTCCGGCGAAATTATAGGTGGTACCGTTGATCGTCACAGAGGATGTCCCGACAACCGTGTCGGCCGTCGATCCGGCGCCGAGCGCCACGCCGTCGGCGACCGTCACATTGCTGTTGTGCCCCAGAGAAACAGCCCGGTCGACGCCGGCCGCAATGGTAACATTGTTGCCGAGAACGAAAGCCTGATTGGCTTGGATCACATTGTTGTTGCCGATGGCATAGCTGTCGTCGCCGTCGATATTTGTGGGGTCGCCGAACGCTCCGGATCGGTCGCCGGTAATCGTATGGCCTACGCCGATCGCGATAGACTGATTCCCCGTAACCGTGCTGTTCGAGCCGATAGCGATGCTGTCGACGCCATGGCTTTGGGTTAAGTAGCCGAAGGCCAGGGTGCCATTGGCCGAGGCGGATGCACTATCACCCATCGCTATCGCGCTGGCGCCAGAGGCATTTGCAATACGTCCGATCGCGATGGCGCTTGTATTGGAAGTCGCGGCGGCGCTGTCACCGATTGCTACAGAGCTGTCCGAAGACGCCCTTGCTGCTGAGCCGAGCGCGACGGCGCGAAAGCCCGCACCCGTCACGCTGTCGCCGATAGCAAGTGATCCGGGACCGGTTGCCGCGCTTGCCCGTCCGAGAGCCACCGAGCCGTTACCCTGAGCGATGTTCGTAGCACCGATGGCCACTGCACCGTCGCCTGACGCGCCCTGACTGGTGCCAATCGCGACGGCCCCCTCGTTCGCGGTGCTACCCTCCGCAAACGTTCCATTCGCACCGATAGCCACGTTGTAGCCGGTTGCCCCTGACGAGGCGCCGGCACCTACGGCGACGCCATCGAAGCCAACCGCGGACGCATCCTTACCGATCGCAATCGCATTTTCGTTCGAAGCGGTGGCGCTGCCGATCGCGATCGCCTGAACAGCACTTGCGAGACTATTCTGCCCCAGCGCGGTGGCGTCGACAAAGCTCGCGCGAGCGTTGATTCCGACCGCGACAGCCCGTTCAGCGGCCGCAGCAGCGGTGCCGATGGCGACCGCATCGTCGGCCAGCCCGCGTGTATCCTGGCCGATGTTGACGGCGCGGTTATATGCAGACCCAAGCGTCGCGACAGGATTGCCGTTGCTGTCGATCTGCGCCTGCGTTCCGGCCTGATTGCCGATCGAAACATTGTTATCGCCTGTCACAGCGGCGCCCGCTGCCACCCCATGCGCGACGTTGTTGTTCCCTACCGCTGCCGCGCCGCCGAAATAGCCGCTAAAACTATTCTGTGTGCCCTGCGAGCCCGCCCCGGCAAAGGCACCGACAAGCGTACTGCGCGAGACGTTGCCAGTTCCCTGGCCGGCGCCATAACCGACGGCAACGGTCGATCCGGACGAGGTCGAGCCGTCCAGCGCGCCCGCGCCCAACGCGGTGTCGCCTTGCCGGGCAAGCGCATTGTTGCCGACAGCGGTACCCAGATTCCCCCGCGCCTGTGCGCCGGAACCGATGCCGATTGCATATTCGCCGAGCGCATCAGATTCGCGCCCGATCGCTATCGCGTTGGTGTTGAGCGCCTGCGCCTGTGATCCGATGGCAACCGAATGAATGCCATTGGCTTCTGCTTCCGCACCAAAGGCAAGCGCTTCATTTCCAATGGCCGAGGCATCCGCACCAACGGCAGTGCCCGCCGTGCCGGTGGCGGACGCACTCTTGCCGATGGCCACCGCATTTGTACCGGTCGCACCGTTATTCGCGTAGTTGCTACCCGGCGCGGCGTCGGTTGCGTTTACGCTGAAATAGTGGGCCATGGCCGCCTTGAGCTGGGCGACGTTGACGGCATCATTATCCTGCGCGCCAGCGGCCAGATTGGTGATCTGACGGGTCGCTGTAACGCCCGGATCGACCGGATTGATTCCGCCAAGGCTTACCGCGCCCAAAGAGCTTTTCCACGTTGTGGATGCGTTCGTCGATGCAATTCCGGTGCGGGGGTCGTATCCCGCAATTCCCCCGGGCGTATTCGCGACGGACTGACTGCCCAATGCCACAGCATCCCCGCTCGATACACGGGTGTTTACACCCAGCGCCACGCCCCTCTGACCGGTCACAGTTGCGCCGTTGCTCATCACGAAGCTGTTGTTGGAGGTGATGTTGTTGCCATTGCCGACAGCGAAGCTTGCGCCGCCGCTGATATCATTTCCGGCACCGCCGCTCTGAGCGCGTCCGCCGAACGCGCCGGAATCGGCACCGGTGATGACATTGCCCGTACCGACACTGACGCTGTGAGCGCCGCTAACGGTACTGCCGGCGCCAATCGCGATCGAATTCAACCCTTGAACATTGGCGTTCGAACCCATCGCAATACCGTTCAGCGCTGCTGCGGATGCAGCCGCATTATTGCCAATCGCGATTGAGCTTGCTGCGCGAGCCGCGGCGCGCGTGCCGATCGCGGTCGCCTGATTGCCCGTTGCGGTGGAATCTGGCCCGACGGCTGTCGAATCTGTACCGGAAGCCGTCGCTTCATCGCCGATGGCAACGCTGTTGTTACTGGCGTTGGCCCCGTTGCCGCCACCGATCGCCACGGATGTGTCGGAGCAATTGACGGGCGCAGTTCCGTTGTTGACTTGCGTATCTCCGACGACTGCCCCTTGCACACAGGTGCCTGCGAGCGCCGGAGTGGAAGCGGTTCCGAGCAGCAGCGCTAGAGCGACCGAAGCCATCGCGGCGCCAGCGATCGGGCGACCGGCCCCGGTTCCCTGATGAACAGGGCCCAACCCGCGATGTTTGCGGCGTACGCCCAGTACTCGAACAGAAGCGCGCAGTGCCTGCATGATGCGGCGACGGACGGACCATGAGAGGCCTGCTCCGATTTTCCGCCGACCAGCAAACCCACGCTGGATATTGGCGGCTACGTGCGTCTTTTTCGGGTCGTAACGCATAGAAGATGTCTTTCCTTCGTCCTTTAGACATCCAGACTAGGAAATACTGGTAAATTCCCGGTTAACCAAATACTTACACATTCTCCCAAATACCCTTAGCCTACTAACCATCTCGTCCGGCCGCTGTCCGCTGTGCCCAAGACAGGCGCGGCCCCAACATGTTGAACCTGTTATCCGAAATGCCTGTTGGCTTCTGTGCGCAAGGAGCGAAGGGCCGGCATTGTGGGCCTTAGTGCCGGTTGCGGAGGAGGATTTCTCGCCTTGGATTGTGCGTTGACCGACCAAAGGTGGTTTAGTGCTAATTCGACGATGATATCGCGCGCAGCTCGATCCGGAAGAGAAGCACCGCGCCCCCGGGGATATCCCCGCGCCCGGCGAAGCCGTAACCAAGGTGCGCAGGAACCGCGATTTCCCGTTCTTCGCCGATCCGCATCATCGGGAGCGCCTCGCGCCAACCACGGATGACGCCGGAGACGGGGAAACTTGCGGGCTCACCCCGCGCATAGCTGCTGTCGAAAATGCGCCCGTCGATGAATCGCCCCTCATAGTCCACCGTGACGCGGTCGGTTGGCAGCGGGCGGGAAGCGGCAGGATCGGCGTGGCGCACGACGCGATATCGCAGACCGGTTGCGGTCGCGTGCCAGCCGGGTTCGGTCGTCAGTTTCGCCAGATAGGATTGCTGGGCGTTGAGCGCCGCCGCATCGAGCGAGATCGTCGGCGGTGCCGGCTTGCGGCCAAGTTCGCGCTCCAGATAGGACAGGATCAACGCGGTTCGATACGCCTGTTCCTGCCGGTTCGCACTGCCGGCATGGCCGCCGTCGACATTCTCGTAATAATAGAAGGCGTGCCCCTGTTCTTCGAGGCGCGCGGCGAATTTGCGCGCATGGGCGGGGTGAACGCGATCATCCTTGGTCGAGGTCAGGATGAAGGGACGCGGATAAGCCCGACCCGGATCGACATTATGATAGGGCGAATAGCGACGGAGCCAGCCCCAGTCCTCGGCGCGGTCGGGATCGCCATATTCGGCCATCCACGACGCGCCGGCCAACAGCTTGCTGTAACGCTTCATATCGGTCAGCGGCACGCTCATGACCGCGGCGTCGTATAGCCCGGGTTGCTGCAGCATCGCCGCGCCGACCAGCAGACCGCCGTTCGACCCGCCATAGATGCCGAGCGTCGATGCGGCGCCGGACGACCGCAGCGCTTCGGCCACGGCATTGAGATCGTCAAACGATCGCTGTCGTCCGGCACCGACCGCAGCGGCATGCCAACCGGGGCCGAACTCGCCGCCGCCACGGATATTGGCAATCGCATAGGCATAGCCTGCCTCGACCCACAATTGACCGAGGGGCGGCACATGCGTCGGCAACGAAGACTGCCGGAAGCCGCCATAGGCGCTGACCAGCGTCGGGACCGGCCCCGTTGCATCCCGCGGACGCACCAGAAAATAGGGTATGCGCGTGCCATCCGCCGAGCGCGCCCAGCGCTGCTCGGTGATATATTTGGCAGCATCCATGCGCGGCGGTACCGACGCGATGCGGCGCGGTGAATTCCCGCTGTCGAGCACATGGAGCGTCTCGGGCCGCGTCAGCCCCTGCTCGACATAGAAGAGCGTGTCCCCTTCGCGGTCAGCCCCGGCAAGCGAGATTGCGCTGTTCGGAGCCACGGGAATTGTCGCCGCCCGCCAGCCTCGATCCACCGGCCGTAACGCCACCAATCGCGCGGCGACATTGTGCAGCAGTCCAACGTAAAGCGCCGACCCCGTCGCCGCGACGGCCGAAACCGCTTCGCCCGCCGCCGGAACATAGACGGTCTCGACCCGGCCCCCGCCCGGCCCCAGCGGATAGGCTAAAAGCGCGCCGGCAGGAACTTCGCGCCCCGCAACCGTCAGCGGCGTCTGGATCTGTACGATCGCGCGGTCGCCGAGCACTACCCGATACGTGGCGTCGGCGGGCATCGGCAAGGTCTCGATCGCATCGCCGGCACCCACGCGCATCAGCTGCGAAGACCAGGTCGTCATATTGCGCAGGATCAGGACGTGGTCGCCCTCGCGCCCGTGCTCGACGATCGGGCGAAGCCAGACGTCGGAGGCCGGCGCTTCATAGACAAGCGTGGCTTCCGCAAGCGGCGTGCCGCGCTTCCAGCGTCTCAGCTGGCGGCCGTAACCCGAAGCGTTCAGCGTCCCTGCACCGAAGTCGGAGACGATCAGCAGGCGATCCTCATCCTGCCAGACGATATCGGACTTGGCCTCCGGGGTCGTGAAACCGCCGGGTATGAAACGCGCTTCGCCAACGTCGAATTCGCGCCACACCACCGCATCCTTGCCGCCGTCGGACAATGCGACCAGACAGCGGCTATAGGCGGGCGCAAGGCAGGTCGCACCGCGCCAGACCCAGTTGCGTCCCTCCTCGGTTGCGAGTGCGTCGAGATCCAGCAGCGTTCGCCACGCCGGATTGCCACCCGCAAAATCCTGCCGCGCGGCCATCCGCCACAGACCGCGCACATGCGTGCCGTCCTGCCAGAAATTGAGCACATTCAGCCCCGCAGGTTGCGGCAGGACCAGCCGTCCCGGATCGTTCAGGATCGCGCCAGCCTCTTCGCGCCAGCGCCGAAAATTCTTGCCAGCTTCAAGCAAGCTTTTGGTCCGCTCATTCTGGCCGGCGACCCAGCCGAGCGCACGCTCGCCCTGCGTTTCCTCCATCCAGAGGAAAGGATCTTCGGCATCGGGCGCCGCCGCCGTCAGAAGCAACGCCGCGCCCGCCACCGCGAGCGCGTGCAGACGCCTCACGGCGTCACCCGGAGAAGGCGCAGCCGCTGTACCGAACGCGGATGCAACGTCACGACGCCCTTGCCCGCCGGCTGGTCATCGGCCGAAACAATCTCCTGCTCCAGCACGTCGCCGCGCTTGCGCGTGATGACGGTGAGCAAATGATTGTCGAACTTGAAGATGGAATAGAGCGTATCGCCGAGCAGCCGCGTCGGCAATTTGATGCCGTCGCCTTCGTCGACAACATATTCACCCTCCCCCGCGAGCCGGCAAAGCCGATAGTTCTTGAGATGCCGAAGCGCGCCGCCGCTTGAATATCGCGTGCGCCAGGTCGCGCAGTCGCCTTCCTTCACCGGCAAAGGTCCGGCCTCGAACTCGACATCGATCGCTTCGGCACCGGATTTGCCGGGGTGATTTTCAAGCGTTCCGCGCCAGATGCCCGTCCAGCTCGGGTCCAGCGCCCCGGCGGAGGCGGGCAACGCGAGCAGCGCGCCCGCCAGCAGAAAACGGATACCGAAGGATTGCATCTTGCCGTCCCTTTTCGTCAGAATTTGAACGACACGCCCGAGTAGAAAAAGCGGCCGACATTGTCGAAATTTGCCCCGCCGAAACCGGCGCCATAAATGCCGAGCGGCGGCTTGCTGTCGAACAGATTGTCGATGCCGAAATAGAATTCGCCCCGCTCCGCGACCGCGACGCCCAGCCGCACGTCATGGACGAACCGGTTGCCCGTCTTGCGATATTCGGGCGGCAGTGAGTCGGGGTTCAGCGGCGGCTGGCCGCCGACGCTTTCAAAGTTCGCCACCGGTCCGCGATACTGGCTGGAAAAATAGCGCAGATCGTGATCGATGCTGATCGCACCGAGCGTGAGCGTGGTTCCGAAGTTCATCGACAGGCGCGGGCGCGACACGGTCTCGACCTGCTGGGTCGGGAAATCGGGCTGGGTCGGCGACAGATAATCGTCGCGCTTGATCACATAGCTTGCGACCGCGCTCAGATCGACGCGTGCGCCGCCGACCGGAAAACCGTAGCGCGCCTCGACATCGACGCCCGACGCCGTAAGCTTGGTCAGGTTCACCGCACGCTGCGCGATGTCGGTGATGTCGTGCGTCACCGGATCGCGCGTAATCAGCGGGCAGAAGACATTGGCGATGGTCGGTGAATCGACGCACTGGTTGATGATCGTATTCACCGGAATCGACGTGATCGCATCGGTCAGCTTGATATTATAATAGTCGGCCGTGAGCGAGAAACCGGGCAGAAAGCCGGGCGTCAGCACCAGCCCCAGGGTCCAGGTCGTTCCCTTTTCGACGTCGAGATCGGGGTTGCCGCCGGTCGAACCGGGAACCGTCGCACCGATCGTGCTCGCAACGAAGCCGGCGGGAATTCCTAGTGCGAGGCAGTTCGCCGCGCGCGTCGAGGAGCCCTGATTGATATTGCCCACCGAGCAGGGGTCGAAGACGCTGAACCGCGTGCCTACCGTCGGCTGGAAAAGCTCGGCCAGGTTGGGCGCCCGCGCCGCGCGTTGATAGGAACCGCGCAGCCGGAATCCGTCGATCGGTTCATAGACTGCGCCGCCGCCCCACGACACTTCGGTGCCGACGCCGTCGAGGCTGTATTTGGCGACGCGTACCGCGCCGCTGACTTCGAGCAATCGGGCGCCGGGAACATCGGCGAGCAGCGGCAGCTTCACTTCGCCATAGCCCTCCAGCACGTCTAGCGAGCCAGACACCGGCTGAAAGCCGACAAAGCTCGTCTGACCGGCAAGGTCACGGGCGTCGGGAGAGTAACGGGTGCTTTCGTCGCGATATTCAAAGCCGGCAACGAGCTTTACGGGGCCGCCGGGCAGCGTGAAGAAGCCGCCCGTATCGCCGCTGACGAAACCGCCGACGACATGCTGCTGCAGCCGGCCGGTCGCACGCGTATCGACGCTCAGATAGTCACGCGCCGCGTCGCCGATCGCACCATTCCCGAAAAAATTGGCGGCGACACAGCTATCGATATTGGTATTGCCCGTTGCCACGCCGCCGGCCTGAAGCCGCGCCCGGCAGACGATGGCACCCGGCGTTCCCAGCACTCCCGCCGTGTCGCGCACGGCGTCGGCCGCCAGTGCGACACGGCCCGGATAGATGCTGTTGAGGAAATCCGAGGTGATGTCGGTGCGGCCGTAATTATAGGAAATCTCGAAGTTCCAGCGGTCCGAAAGTTCACCCTTCAGGCCGACCACGCCGCGCCAGGTCGTGCGCTCGGTGCGTTCGCCCTGCACGCCGATATCGTCGTTGATCCGGCTCATCGAAAAGGTACCGCCGCCGGGGATCAGCGTCGCCAGCACGCCCTGCGCCTGCGCCGAGAGAAAGGGGTTTCCCGT
>Ga0247823_10005590_pt1 | contig 9995 bp, 10 predicted proteins | sample 13C_PalmiticAcid_2_FD_192426 | JGI IMG/M metagenome (GOLD analysis project Ga0247823, IMG submission 192426) | Soil microbial communities from agricultural site in Penn Yan, New York, United States - 13C_PalmiticAcid_Day30 | ecosystem: Environmental > Terrestrial > Soil > Agricultural land...
TCCACTGCTCCTGCGCGGCGATGACTCTGCTCTTGTATTCGTCGTAGGTCACGCCGGTTCTCCGGTCGCGGAGAGGTCGGTGGCGAGGGCGCCGTCCTGGGCGACGAAGTTGGCAATCGCTTTGGCGACAACCTCTTTCGCCGTTTGGACGGCGTCGATGTGCTGTCGGATCACTGTGTCGAGCGCCCGGTCCCCGCCGGATGCCGTCTGTGAGAATTTGTTGGCCAGCGCCTGGCTCGAGTTGAACGAACCGAATCCGTCGATGCGTTTCACGCGGTCTACGAGTTCGTAGACCTCTTCGAGGCGGTCCAGATGGTCGTCACACACGCGGTCCAAGTCTCTGCCGACCTCGGGATCGAGCGACAGCTCACCGGCATCCGCTTGAGTGAGTAGCTGATTCCACTGATTCGGGTTGATTCCGAGAACCATCTGCCCTCCGTCAGCTCGCAGGAAGATACTGGACCAATGCCGTGCTCAGTCGTAGCGCTTCCCCGCACGGCTCGCTCGCGCCCACCGCACTGACACGATTCTGCACCTTGAAATCGACTGAGCCATCGGGTACTTCGACGGAGATGTAGCAAGCCACATCGTTGGCGGAACCGACTGGCCGGAACTCTAGCGCTCTGTGTGTTCCGACCTCGAGATCGGTCCATCCGGTGTATTCGCTGGTTCGTTGGCGGGACTCGGCAAGCGTGTGCTCTGAGGCCATGACAGCGAAGGTGTACTTCTTGTCCGCATCGGTCCAGCTGCAGACCTTCCACCCCGTGAAGTCGACGCCCGCGACGTCCTTCTTCTTGCTGCCGACGTTCAACCCCACTCCGCTGATCGCCGAATCCGGCAGCGAACACGGATCCCACACCTTCGCCTCGGCATCCACCGAGGTCGGGCTCGCGGCCACGCTCACCCCGCTGGTCGTCGGCGCGGCCGTCCCGCTCTCGCCGCCCCCGCAACCGGCGACTACCAGCCCGAGGGCGGCGATGCCGACGGCCTTCCACCCATGGCCTCCCACTGTCATCTCGACCATCCCCTCCTGGTGTAGACAGCTGCGCGCTCGATTCCGAGCGATGACGGCTGTGCAGAGTCTAGTCGGAACCCGGATCTCGCGGCCGAGTCGTCCGACGGCCCGCGGTGCTGGGTCCAGCCGACCGTGCCGGTCGATCCGTCACTCCGCGGCGCAGGGGGACGTGGAGGCCATGATGAACCGGACCTCCTCGTCGTTCCTGCCCGCACGCGTCCGGGACGACGCGACCGAGAAGCCGCGGGAGTCCCGGTAATACCTGCTGACGGGGTCTTCGGCCGGATTCTGGCTGGGCACGAGGGTGAAGCCGCGGGCGGTCATCGCCTCGAGATTCGCCATCGCCTGATCGATGAACTCCTGCGAAGGGTTGAGCTCCTGCCGCTCGTACCGAGGGTGCCAGGGCGGTCCCGCCGACCGCAGCGAGTTCGGGTCGGTCCGACAGCCCGACCCCACATCGACCATGTCCGGTTCGACGGTGATCGGCTTCGGCCAGATGAGCTCGAAATTGTCGGCAACGATGGGGCGCGCGTCGGCCACGGTCAACCCGGTGGCGTCCTTGACCTGCTGATTGGTCGGACCCTCGGAGATCCAGCCGGAACACCCGGCGAGCGTGACCGCCACCATGGCTACGGTGGCAACCGTCATCGACTTCATTCGACATCGATCCTCGGGCCGAGGCCGGGGTTGTCCGTGATCTGTGGGTGTGCGTAGGGGTCGATCCGAATGCCCAGCGACGACGCAGCGCGAGCCGCGGCGGCCGCTTTCGCGGCGTCGAAGGCTTCCCTGCCGCCGTTGCCGTTGTCGCCCAATCCGATGTCGACCCAGTCCGTTTCGATCCCACGCTCGACGTAGCCGATGGCGTCGGTGCCCTTGATGACGCCGACGATGTTCTCGAAGGCCGTCGATCCCGCATCGTCCCAGTAGTCGCCGTGGCCCTCGACGCCGAATACGACCTCGTTCGCGTGCTCCCCGGAACTGCCGCTGTAGAAGCCGGTATCCAGGCGGGTGACGCCGGGCACCTCGTCCGGATCCCCGCCCAGCACCTCGGATGCGTGCGGGTTGCCCGGCAGGTGTATACCGCCCGGAACAGTCAGTCCCCCTTCGGGATACGACTGCACCACCCCGATGAGGTCGCCGGGGGCCGTCATCGAATACCGCTGCACGTTCGGGTTCGGGTTGTTCCAGCCGGTGTCGAACACGCCGGTCCCCGCGGACGAGGCGTGCAGCACGCGATCCGCGCGCAGGCCGAGTTGCTCGGCGGAGCCCACGATCGAGCCGCCGTAGGAATGGCCGACATAGGTCACCGGCGTGCCCGGGGAATTCGCGCCCACCTCCCGGTCGATCTCGTGCCCGAACTCGACCAGCTTCGGCGCCATGTCGGCCGCGAACCGGGGACTCGGCGCACCGTCGTCGAGACTGGTCAGGCTCTGCGGGAAATCGCCTTCCATGTACAGGAAGACGGGGCTGTCGGTCCGGTCGGCGAGATTCCAGGCGGCGACGTGATTGGAGCCGGAACCGTTGAGGTTGGTGGAGGTGCCGGGTACGTACACGCCGACACCGGGCGAGCCCGCCTTCATCGACCCCAGCATCTCGATCATCCGCCCGTTGCCCTCGGTGCTGAACATCACGAACTTGCGGTCGACCATGTCGAGCCGGGGCGTCGCGTTGTCGCCGGTCGCGGCGGCGGCCGTGGTGAGCGTGCCGGTGCCCTCGGGGTTCGGGATCGGCGCGAGCATCGCCTCGAGCTGCCTGACCCGTGATTCGTCGGGGTCCGGCTTCGCCTTCTCCGTCGTCAGCGCGTTGCGGATGTTGATCTCGTTGGCCTCGATCCGCATGCCGAACGGGACGCCGTTGAGATTGCCGAGCTTCTCCGGCGCGGCGATCACCAGCTGACGCTGTGCCTCCGGGCTCAGGCCGGCCAGGTAGGTGGCCCGCTCGTCGGCCGACATCGCGGCCAGCTGGATCGCCACGGCATCGGGGTCGCGGACGGTGCCGTCGGCGAGGGTGATGTCGGGCTGGCCGTCGCGGATCGCGGTCAGGTCGGCGAGTGATTCCTTCAGGCGGGTACCGAGCCGGCTGTCCAGGCGCTCGATCTCGTCGAGGCCGCCGAACAGGTTGAGCTGGAAGACGCCCGCCGCGCCCTCCTGCTCGGGATCGGTGTGGGAGACCCGGCCGTCGGGTTCGACCTGGAAGCCCTGGTCGACGGCGAGCGTCCGCTGATCGAGGACGTAGGCGCGGGCATGCTGCAGGCTCCGATACGCGTCGTCGGCGTCGTCGGCGATCCGCAGCAGCACGGTGCGCACCTCGTAGCCGTGGTCGACCTCCTCGTCGATCCGCCGGCCCGCCGCGTCCCTGGTCCGGCCGTGCCAGCCGCCCGCTGTCGAGACGGCGCGTGAGCAGTCGTCGACCGCGGTGGACACCACATCGGCATTGGCGCGGGCGGTGTCGGCGGCGCGGTGCAGGCCGTCGAGATTCCAGCCGTCGAGCTGGGGGAGGGTCGGGCGCATCAGCGCGATCCCAGCTTCCCGATCTCGCCCGCGATCTCGGCATCCTTGGCCTGGATGTCGGCGGAGAACTTGTCGATCAGGCCGGCCAGGGTGGTGTATCTGGTCGCGATCGACGACATCGCCTGCTGGGCGGGATCGGCCAGGCCGCGGACGGTGGCCAGGACGTCACTGCCGTCGCCGGTGGCCTCGCTCATGGCGGTCCAGGCGAGCTCGCCGACCTCGTCGGCCTCCTGCCGCCACGTCGTCGCCAGCGCTGTCAGTTGATCGGGTTCGACACCGAGTGTGCTCACGATTGCCCCCTCCTTCGGCGCCGAGGCGGCCACGGGCCGTCGGTACCACCGTGCGGATCGGTCTCTTCGTGAAGGTTGGACGGAGCTGTCGATCCGAGGGTTCCATCATGTGATGTGAGTCACAAAAACTAGACCGTCGCGGTCTCGTCCTTCTGTGCGCGGGCGCGCGCGTCGACGCAGTCACGGCAGGTGCCGAAGATCTCCAGGGTGTGGCTGACCTCGGTGAAGCCGTGTTCGCCCGCGATCGTCGCGGCCCACGCCTCGACCGTCGGGCCCTCGACCTCGACGGTGCGGCCGCAGTGGCGGCAGACCAGATGGTGGTGGTGCCCGCTCGAGCACTGGCGGTAGACGGACTCGCCGGAGTCGGTGCGCAGCACGTCGACCATGCCCGCGTCGGCCAGCGACTGCAGGGTCCGGTAGACGGTGGTCAGGCCGATGCCCTCACCGCGCTTGCGGAGCTCGTCGTGCAGTTCCTGGGCGGACCGGAACTCGTCGATATCGCTGAGCAGCGCCGAGATCGCGCTGCGCTGCCGGGTGCTGCGGACTCCGACCTGCTTGCCGGAGGGATTGTCTGCCAACGGATTACCCTTCCTCGGCGTGGGCGACGGCGTCGACGACGATGTGCGCGAGGTGGTCGTCGACGAGTTCGTAGAGCACCTCGCGACCCGAGCGTTCGCCGTGCACGACGCCCGCCGACTTGAGGATGCGCAGGTGCTGGCTGACCAGCGGCTGGGTGACCCCGAGGGCGTCGACCAGCTCGTGCACACAGCGCGGCGACTCGCGCAGCTGCAGCACGATCGCGATCCGCACCGGGGCGGCCAGCGCGCGCAGCAGCTCACCCGCGTCCTCGAGTACCTGGCGCGCGGGCACCGTGGCGGGGGCGGGGGAGTGGTACGGGGTGTGCGCGTGTGCGGCCGTGGCATCGGTGGTCATCAACCAACTCCTTAATGGAAACCGATGCCATTTTGACATGCAGACGTGCGCATGTCGAACGTGACGCGCTGAGCTGGGGCGATCGGCAGTCGCCGGACGACCGTTTCGACGGTGAACCCGCCGTCGAGCGGCCGTCGGGGCGCTACTTCGCCCGTGCGGTGCACGACCGGTCGGCCGGTGCCGATACGCTTGTCGGCATACTTGTCCGACTCCCAAGGGATGGAGAAATCTCGCGTGGCACCCAAGTCGAAGGTGGACACCGTTGCCAACCTCGCCAAGCGCCGGGGCCTGGTTTACCCGTGCGGTGAGATCTACGGAGGCACCAAGTCGGCGTGGGACTACGGTCCGCTGGGCGTCGAACTGAAGGAGAACATCAAGCGGCAGTGGTGGCGCACCATGGTGACCAGCCGCGACGACGTCGTCGGTCTGGACTCCTCGGTGATCCTGCCGCGCCAGGTCTGGGAGGCCTCCGGCCACGTCGAGACCTTCTCCGATCCGCTGGTCGAGTCGCTGCACACGCACAAGCGCTACCGCGCCGACCACCTGCTCGAGGCGTACGAGGAGAAGCACGGCCACCCGCCGGCCAACGGCCTGGCCGACATCAACGACCCCGAGACCGGCCAGCCCGGCAAGTGGACCGAGCCGAAGAATTTCTCCGGCCTGCTCAAGACCTTCCTCGGCCCGGTCGACGACGAAGAGGGCCTGCACTACCTGCGCCCCGAGACCGCGCAGGGCATCTTCGTCAATTACAAGAACGTCGAGACCACCGCGCGCAAGAAGCCGCCGTTCGGCATCGCCCAGATCGGCAAGAGCTTCCGCAACGAGATCACCCCCGGCAACTTCATCTTCCGGACCCGCGAGTTCGAGCAGATGGAGATGGAGTTCTTCGTCAAGCCCGGCGAAGACGCCGAGTGGCACAAGTACTGGATCGAGACCCGCCTGGCCTGGTACACCGACCTCGGCATCGATCCCGACAACCTGCGCCTCTACGACCATCCCAAGGAAAAGCTGTCGCACTACTCGGCCGGCACCACCGATATCGAGTACCGCTTCCGCTTCCAGGGCAGCGAGTGGGGCGAGCTCGAGGGCATCGCCAACCGCACCGATTACGACCTGCGCACGCACTCGGAGCACTCGGGCACCGACCTGAGCTACTTCGATCAGGCCTCCGGTGAGCGCTACATCCCGTACGTCATCGAGCCCGCGGCCGGTCTGACCCGCTCGCTGATGGCGTTCCTGGTCGACGCCTACACCGTCGACCAGGTGCCCACCGCCAAGGGCACCACCGAGGAGCGGATCAGCCTGCGGCTTGACCCGCGCCTGTCGCCGGTCAAGGCCGCGGTGCTGCCGCTGTCGCGCAACGCGGACCTGACGCCCAAGGCCAAGGACCTCGCCGCGCAGCTGCGCAAGCACTGGAACGTCGACTTCGACGATGCCGGTGCCATCGGCCGCCGCTACCGTCGCCAGGACGAGATCGGCACCCCGTTCTGCATCACCGTCGACTTCGACACCCTCGACGATCAGGCCGTCACGATCCGCGAGCGCGACTCGATGGCGCAGGAGCGCATCGCCCTGGACAAGGTGGAGTCCTACCTCGCCACCCGCCTCCTCGGCGCCTGACACCAGACCGACGCGGAGCCCGTATCGCCACGCGCGATGCGGGCTCCTCGCGTTGCGGGGCGTGGAGGTGATCACAGTGCGTACCCGGCGGTTTGCGTCGCCCGGCCGCGTGCCTCACTCTTTCCGTTGTGCTGTGGGAACCGGAAGACGTGCTGCGGGGGCTCGACCCGTCGGAACAACGATTCGTTCGGCACGCCACCTTCACCGGGCGCTCGGTGACCCTGCGCGGTGAACTCGACGCGGCCGCCCTCGGCGCGGCGTTCGCGGCGCTGCAGCGCGCCTTCCCGATCCTGGTGTGCCGGATCGTCGAGGACGCCGAGGAGAACGGAATCCTGTTGCGTCCCGGGCACATCGAGCCCGTCGGCGCGTGGGTGAGTTTCGGCGAGCCCGACGAGGTCCGGATTCCCACCGAGTCGATGGATCCCGCCGCACAGCTGGGCTATCTGGATGTGGTGCTGGCCGAGGAGGATCGGGCCAGGGTCACCCTGTTCGTGCACCACAGCGTCGCCGACGCGGGGCACTGCGTGGAGCTGTTCGCGCGGCTGTGGGGGTACTACACCGATCACGTGGAGACCGGGTCGATCGCGGCCGGGCCACGGGAGTACCCGGTGTCGGTGGAGTCGCTGCTGGCGCAGCGGGGGACCGAACGCGGACCGCGCTCGGGACTGGAGACCGTCACCCGGCCGCTGGTCGTCGCCGACGCGGTGGGGCTCGTCGAGCCGTCGCCGCCCGCCACCCCCGCGCTGGCCAGGCCCGCGCGCATCCAGCTCGACCCGACCGAGACCGCCCGTGTGCTCGAGCAGGCCCGCACGCACGCGGTGAGTGTGAACGGGCTGGTCACCGCGGCAGTGCTGCGCGCGTTCGCGTCGGTCTACGACGTGACCCAGGTCGGCTGCGTCTACCCGGTCGACCTGCGCAGGCGACTCGAACCGCCGCTCGCGGCGGCCGCGGGCACGAACATCTCCGGCCTCGCCGCCTTCACCACGGATGTCGTCGACACCGACGACCTCGTCGCCCTGGCCCGCCGGATCGGCACGCACCTGCACGACGACCTGGCCACCGGCGTGATCGAACAGTCGGTGCTGCATTTTCCCGACTTCTTCGGTCCCACCCGCGTCCACTCGACGGCCGGGCACATCGCGCTCACCAATACCGGCACGGTGCCCGCCTTCCGCGCTCCGGCGGGGCTGATCCTCGACGACTACGAGATCGTCTACCTGTCCGCGCATCCGCGGCCCTCGACCGGCGCCTCGGCGGCGGTCACGTTCCTGGTCTACACCTTCCTGGGCAGGCTGACCATCGGCAGACTCGGCGGCGGCGTGCGGGCCGCCGAACTGCTGTCGGCGGTCGCCGCCGAGCTGACCTGGCGGGCCGATCACGAGGCCGCGACCGCCTGAGGCCGACCGTCAGCGGGGCGCGAGCGGCTCCTGCAACTCGGTGACCCAGCCCGCGGGATCGGGCGTCCACGCCAGGGTGACCTCGCGGACCGGCGCCGCGGTGCGGTAGCCGTTGTCCTCCACCCAGCGGCCCAGCGCCTGCCACGCCGTGCCGATCCCGGCGACATCGCCGTGGTAGACGGTCGTGGCCGCCGTCGGCAGCGCGGGCAGGTCGACGATCGAGAATCCCGGCGCCGCTTCGGGTTCCACCGCGACCGGGATGCAGGCGTGCACCCCGACGGTGCCGTCCTCGCGCGCGTCGTAATAGGCGATCGCCGGTCCCGCGATCGCGATGCCGGCCTGCGCCAGCCGGTCGGCGAGATCGCCGAACAGCGGCTGGATCACCGGACTGATCGCCTGTGGCTCGAAACCTGCCGCCGATCCGGTCGATTCGGCCACCCGCACCGCGGCGACCGGCTTGAGCACCACCTCTTGTTCGGGCATGACGCCCTCCTTTTCGATGATTCGGAGTCTCGCCTCGACATCGGTCAACCGGGCGTGGTCGGCCGCGATCCGCTGCTCCAGCTCCGCCCGGCGCAGGGTGAGCATGCCGCGCAGTTCCTCCGGGGCAGGTCCCGGATCGAGCATCCGGCCCACCTGCTCGAGCGTGAAGCCGAGCTCCTTGAGCGCGACGATCCGGTTGAGCCGGGCCAGCTGCGCGGCCGTGTAGAACCGGTAGCCGGTGGCCGGGTCGACCCGGGCCGGCCGCAACAACCCCACGGCGTCGTAGTGGCGCAGCATGCGCACCGACACCTGACCGTGTCTGGCGAAATCTCCGATACTGAACATGACGCCTTCCGGTGTAGAACCTCACACGGTGTGAGGGTCAAGCGCTCAGAATCGGCCACCCCGGCTGACCCGGCGCGACCCGGACGACCCGCCGTAGGAACCGGGCCGGTACCCGCCGCCGCCCCCGAAACCGCCGCCGCCCCGCCGGGTCGCGCCGCCGATCGAGCCGCGCAGGAAACCGTCGAGCAGGATGCCGCCGAGCACCGCCCCGGCCTGCGAACCGCCCGCCATCGGCTGTCGCGATTCCCACGCGCGCACGCTCGCCTGCGCCTGTTCCAGTGCCCGTCCACCCAGGTCGGCGGCGGTCTGCGCGCTGACCAGCGCGCGATCCGGCGCGGTGGCGGCGAGGCGGCGGGCCTCGTCGAGATGGCGCTGGGCCTCCGAGAGCCGGGTCCGCGCCTCGGCGTCGACGCCGCCGCGCCGGGTGGTGATGAACGAGGACGCGGCGTCGACGCGCCCGGCCGCGTCGGTGAGCGTCCGATCGAGCCTGCGTCGCAGATCCTCCACGGCGAGCTTGCGATCCGAGGCCGCCGCGATGGCCCGGTCCAGCTCGGCGTCGGCGGTCACGGCGTCGTGGAAGGCACCGAGCGGATCGGCGTCGACCCCGGCGGCCGCGGTGTTCACCGTGGTGGTGGCCGCGCCGACGGCGGCGGCCAGTTCGGGACCGCCGTACTCGGTCAGGGCGGCCGCCGCGGCCAGGTCGGCGCGGAGTTCGTCGAGCGCGGCGGGCAGCCCGTCGCGAGCCTGCTGGATGTTCGTCGCGGCCTGGTCCACCGCGTCGAGCAGCGTGCGGGCTTGGCCGATCGCGCCCTCGGCCGCGCGGATCGCCGCGACCGCGCCGCCCTGCTGGCCGACCGGCCTGGTCAGCGCGGTGCGGGCGGTATCGATGTTCTGCTCGGCGAAGGTCATCCGTTCCGCCGCCATCCGCACGTTGTCGTGGATCGGCGCCAGCACCGAGGCCGGGTAGGCCGAATTCAGCCGGGCCAGTTCGGCTTCGGACGCGGGCTGGCGCGCGGTCAGGTCGACGATGTCGCGGGTCAGTCCGTCCAGCCGGGCCGGCGCGTCGATGAGCAGATCGCGCATGGCGTCGAAGTCGGTCACCTGGGTGTCGAGTTCACGGTCGGCCTTGCCCGCGGTGGAGATCAGGTCGATCAGCATGCTGCGCTGCTGGTCCGGGGTCTCCGGGACGGCGTCGTCGAGCTGCTGGCGGATCGTGAACGCCTTCGCGGTGGCGGCGCGGGCGGCGTCGAGCGCGGTGCGGAACGGCGTCACAGCGGTCTCGCCGAATTCGCTGGTGGCCAGGGCCAATTCCTCGGCGCTGGTGCGCACGGCGTCGTCGATCTCGACGAGCCGTTCGCGCGAGAGCGCCTGCAGGGTCGGCATCGGGCTGGTGGTCGTCGTC
>Ga0247823_10005591_pt1 | contig 9993 bp, 4 predicted proteins | sample 13C_PalmiticAcid_2_FD_192426 | JGI IMG/M metagenome (GOLD analysis project Ga0247823, IMG submission 192426) | Soil microbial communities from agricultural site in Penn Yan, New York, United States - 13C_PalmiticAcid_Day30 | ecosystem: Environmental > Terrestrial > Soil > Agricultural land...
TGCGCTCAACCAGCTCGAACGTCCCGATGCCCGTCGCCGTCTTCTCCGCGCGCTCGATCGCCATCGACGCGATCTCGGTCTCCATCGCCGTCGTCCACTCCACGCTCACCGCGGCCGTGGCCGACTGGTACGCGTTGAACGACACCAGCTCGATCGGCAGGATGCCGCGGAACTGCTGCGAGAAGTCCAGCGCGCCGAGCAGCAGACGCCACGCACCCGAGCGATCCGGCTCGAAGTCGAAGCGGCCCGCATGGCGCCAGTCGAACGCGTAGTACACGACGTTGCGGCCGCCCGAGCTCGAGGCCACGCCGGCCAGCGAGTCGACCGGGTTGCCAAGCTGCATCGCGTAGATGTGCGAGCCACGAGCGACGCCCTCACCCGGGGTCGTCCGCAGAAGACCCGGACGCGGGTTCGCATCACCGGCGTACCCAGTCGGCTCCAGCTCCTCGAAGCGACCCGGCGTGATCACCACGCCCTTGATCGTCCGATACGAGTAGTCCGCCGGGTTCGTCGCGCTGATGTAGCGCGAGCGCAGGTAGTTCTGCACGAAGTCCTGATCCGCCATCGCGCCGTTCGAAGCCGTCAGTGCGACGTCGTGCAGGCGCGCGACATCCTGACCGCCCATGATCAGCGTGTGACGGAAGTTCGTCGTGCCGGCGTTGAGCATCGCCTTGAGCGCCGCGCGCTCCGCAGGCAGTACGCCCGTCGCCTCACTGCCCTGCTCCCAGATCATCGTGCTCCACGGCGCGAACGAGAGGTTCTCGCTCGGCCACTTGTCACGCTCGAACAGGTCGTAGTCCTCGGTGCCGACACCGTCGGCGCGCGACCAGTTGATCCGCGTCAGTGCTGCAAGCAGCGTGTCGGTGTTGAGCTTGTTGGAGATCTGCTCGGCCGTGGCCATACCCTGCCAGCCGTTGAGGTTCTCCACCGAGACCATCGCCTCGCGTCCGCTGCGCTGCAGCCAGAAGCGAACCTCCTTCGTGTACGTGTTGTTCGACGTGTTGTCGTCGACGCCCGTGGTCACCGTGAAGCGATACACCGGCGAGACGTTCGGGCTCGAGCCGTAGAACGGATCGGTCAGTCCGAGCTCGCGAAGCGTCCGCGGCTGGAACGAGCCGAAGTCCGACGACGTCATCTGTGCGACGTCCACCGCGACGTTGGTCTTCGTCTGGTTGTAGACCTGCGTCGAGCCGCCGAGCGGATTGACGTAGCTGATCGCCAGGGTCACCGTGCGGTTGGTCATCGGCTGGCCGCCGACGTTGCGCACGACCGTGCGCAGCGCCACCGCCGAGTCGCTCATGACGTACTCCGCATCGCGGAACTGACCGGACAGCGGACGGTAGCCCGCCGGCGCGATCACGTCCTCGGCCATGATGTCGAAGTTGCGCACCTGGCCGGTGAACTCGTCCGAGCCGATGTCATAGCGACCGGCGACACTCGAGGCGCCACGCGGCTCGTTGTCGAAGTCGTTGGTCAGATCGGTGATGACCTGGCCGCGGTTGCCGACGATCGAGCCCATCAGGTTCGGCTGGATGTGGAGGTTCTCCGCACCCGGCGTCACCGAGACGAACTCGCGCGTGACATCACCCGAGACCGAGTTCATGTCCAGTCCCGTCAGCGCACGCCACTGATTGAGCGTCGTGGCGACCGGCGGGCTCGGCAGCGCGTAGCCCTGCGTCGAGATGTTTGCCAGCGCACCGACGGCGCCGTTCGGGATGTCGAACGCGTTGTAGTCCGACGTCATCGTCGTCAGCACCGACGGAACGGTGATGACGATGCCGATCGAGTTCGGATCCTCGAGGTTGATGATGTTGTTGCGCACCATTCCCCGAGCACGCGTCGCGAGCACGCCGATGTGGTCGGCGCTGGCCGCGGTGAGCGACGGCTCCGCGAGGGCATCGGCGGCGTTGTTGAACAGCGTGTTGTTCTCGACGCGGTTGCCCGTCGTCACGAAGTCGATGCGCGTCGTCGCCTCCGGAACCAGCGCGATCGCCTGGGTCTGCCCGACAGCGGTGAGCGCGTACGCCGTGTTGTTCCAGACACGGTGGCTCGTCGCACCGCTCGTCGGGAAGCGATAGACGACGTTCGCCGGCGTCACGAAGAAGTTCTCCGCGGTCTCGAGCATTACCGCCGAGGCGTTGCCCAATCCCGCGTTGATCTCGTGGATCCGATTGCGCTCGATCTTCAGCGCCGTCGAGTATCCGCGGTTGTTCGTCGCGTTGCCGCCGGCCGTCGAGGCGACGCCCCAGGCGCCGGTGAACGACGAGCGGTTGTCGACGCGGCGAATCGTGTTGCCGACGACCTGCGATCCCCTCTCGAAGACCATCACCACACCACCGCGAGCCACATCCTCGATGAGGTTGTTGCTGTAGATGTTGTTCTGGTTCAGAAGCGTGTCGCGGTTGTTCCAGTTGCGGCCGATCACCGGGTCGATCGGAGCCGAGTTGCGCAGCATGATCGCCGCGCTGACCGCGAGGTTCAGATCCTGCGAGTACTGGAACTCGTTGAACGACTGGATGTAGCGCACCACCGGGATGGTGAGGAACTGCTTCTTCTGGCTGGCCGTGTTCGCCGGACGAATCGTCGTGTTGAGGATCGCGTAGTTCGACGCGCCCTGGCCGTAGAACATCGGCAGCGAGCGCTGGTACGCCGGCTGCGACGTGTTCGTGTTCGTGTTCTCGTAGGTGATCGTCAGCGCCTTGCGCGTCGTGCCGTCGAACGTGATGTAGCCGGACGGATTCGAGGTGTCCCGTTGTCCGAACCACATGCCGATGCCCGAGAGCGAGCGCAGTGCGATCGTCACCATCGTCTTGCCGGCGCTCGGTCTGAAGACGATCGGCGCGTTTGGTCCGAGTCCGACGATCCGCCCGCGCAGGTCGAGCGCCGGCGTCGAGAGCTCGTTCGTCGCGATCGTGTACGAGTCGTTGGTGAGCTCGAAGACGACCGGACCGGCGACACCGTAGTAGAAGACGGAGTCGCGTGCCTCCTGGATCGAGGCGAAGCGCTCGCCGAAGCCGACGCGGATCGTGCCGATGAGGGCCGGCCGCACGTCGAAGCACCACGTCATCGTGTCGTTCGATCGCACCGGCTCCAGCGCGTACTCGCTGAACATCGTCACGCAGTAGAGTCCGGCGGTCTGCGGGTAGAAGTCGGGGAAGCGCTGCTCGGTCGAGCCGTTGCCGCCGACGATGTCGAGCACCGTCGCGGTGCGATCATAGACGATCGTGCCCGCGGCGTTGCGGATCTGCGCGCGCACCGGGACGTTGGTCGCGTCGGAGACTCCGGAGTTCGTGAACGTACCGGAGACCTTCACCGGCTTGCCGATGGCGTAGTTGACGCCGTTGATCGGCGAGCGGGCCGCGTTGACGTTGGTGCCGACCTCGATTTCGTAGCGCACGTCGAACGGCTTGCCGAGCGCCGGCCACTTCGGCAGCGTGTCGTTGGCGATGTTCTCGTCGCCGGCCAGGCGTGTCCACGCCTGCAGGAAGAAGCTGCCCGGCGCGGTCGGCGTGAAACCCGGGTAGATCACGTCGCGGAAGGTCAACGCCGGCCACGAGCCGGCGAGGACAGCGCTGTCCTCCTTGACTACTTGACCCGACTCGTTGAAGATCCGGTAGCCGACGCGCACGTCGCGCTGGGTGAACAGGCCGATGTTCAGATAGCGCACCTCGATGCCGATCGGCACGCCCACCGGGTACTTCTGGAACAGCGGCGCCGTGTTCGAGTGCGGTTCGGTGATGCGATACGGCGTGACGTCGTTGTTCTTGACGATGTAGAACGTCCCCTTCGTCGTGTCGTCGGTCACATCCTCGTCGCCGGTGAGCTTCGGATAGACGTGCACGCGATACTCGCCGACGATGTTGCTCAGCGGCGCGGCGAACGGCGTCGCGAACGTGACGATCGACCTGCCGAGCGCCGGAGTCGGTCCACTCGTGAACGCCGTGCCCATCAGCGATGCGACCGGCGTCGCGCCGTTGTTCAGGTAGATGTCGGCCTGCACCGGCACGTTCGAGCGCAGTGCGTTGCCGAGATTCGAGAACCGCGCGTTGACCGTCACACTGCTGCCCGGACCGTAGGCGTTGCCGGCGGCGGTCGGCGTGAACCAGACGGAGTCGGAGCTGACGTCGTTCTGCACGCGCGACGCACGGAACGAGACGCGCGCGCCATCCTTGCGCGGGAAGTCGGTGTGGAAGTACGCGCCGTCGACGGTGAGCAGATACCGCAGGTATTCAGGCTGCGATCCCTCGACCCACAGACGCGTGTACGCGATCGGCACGTTCGCGACTTCCGGGTTGTTGAAGAGCAGGAATTTCTCGGCATCGTCACCGGAGGGGATCCCTGTCGACTGTCCGAAGTTCTTGATGCCGATCGTCACGCCGTAGGTGAGCACCGATCCCTGCGTGCCGAGCCCGGCGTCGGACGAGCCGTAGTGCCACTCGATGTTGCCGGTGCGCTCGTACATCTTGACCTGGATGTTCCCCTCGGGCGGCGAGTCGTACTGCTGCGTCCGCCATTCGACCGTCAGCACGCGATCGCCGACGTTGCCCGCGTACTGGTAGTAGATGCCGCCGTTGGTCACGCCCGCACCGATGCGGTCGTTCCAGTACGCCATGATCACCCGGTTGTAGTACGGGTAGGTCGTCGACGTGGTGTAGTTGAGGTACGGCGAGATGTTGTGCACGGTGTTCGCCGAGCCGTTGAAGCCGATGTACCCGTTCATCGAGACCCGCAGGTTGTACCCGTTGGTCGCGCCGGTCGCGTTGTAGACGCGATCGATGAAGAAGAACGGCATGTTCAGCGGCATGGTGAAGATGCCGTCGTCGTCCGTCGAGGTGCCGGGGATCAGCACCGTGCCGGGCTCCCCGATGATCGAGCTGAACCCGTCGGGAAGCCTCACGGCCAGGTACCCGTTCCAGGGGACGTTGGAGACGGGAGCGTAGCTCTGCGCGTGGGCGACCGAGAGGTGCCCGGCGAGAAGCAGCAGCAGGTAGGGTAGGTAGCGTTTGAACATGATGCGTCTGTTGTCCCGGATCGGTGGATGATCCGGCGTTTGGGGTGTGTGAGGATGAATCACGCCCGGCAGACGAAGTGCCGTCGAGTACGAGAACGCGTCGGGGAACATGCCGTCAGGAAGCGGGGCGCACGGCGGCGCTGGCCGCTCTCGGCGGTCGGTCCGGTATCGATGGGTCGGTGGGGGGGATGCTTGGTCGACGGACGAAGGCGCCCGCAGACAGGTCGGTTCGATGGGGTGACCCCGGCGAACACAAGAATGTTACCAAAAGTTAGCATTCAACCAAACGCGCCGGCGAAACGAGCGCCGCTCGGCGAATTCGGCTGGGAATCACCGTTTCGCCGTATTCTCATGGAATGCGGCGATTTCCGGCCGCACGCGTGTGCGCCGGCTTGTCTGGACAAAGGCGGGAAAGTGTGGCGGTGGGGCTAGTGCGAATTGCCGCGGAGTCCGACGAGCTCGAGGATGGCGTCGACGAGACGCGACACCATGACGGGCTTGGTGAAATGACGATCGAAGCCGGCGCTGTGGCTGCGCTCGACATCGCCGTCGGTTCCGTAGCCGGAGAAGGCGATCGCGGGGATGTGCTGGAGGCGATGAATGGCGGCGACGACCTCGTAGCCGGAGCTGTCCGGCAGGCCGATGTCGCTGATGAGCACGTCGAAGCGTGCCTGCGCCGCCAGCTCGATCGCCGTCGAGCCGTTGCTCGCGGTCGTCACGTCGAAGCCCCGGTGCTCGAGAAGCATCCGGAGCGATGAGAGCGTATCGGCGTGGTCGTCGACGAGAAGGACGCGAAGGCGCGCGTCGAGCCCGGTGTCGGTGGGGCCGCCGGTGTCTGGGTTCATGGAGGAGCTGAAAGAGGCCCGAAGATACGTCGGCTGGTGCGTCACCGGCAATCATCCGAGGCACGAACCACGCGAAACCGTCGATGACTGCACTGAACACGAAGCGGAGACCATCATGCCTCAATGGTCTCCGCTGATCGACACTTCATTGTCGGACGACGCTACTGCGCGTCGTACACTCCCGGAGGACGCACGAAGACAGGGCGCGGCGATAACATGCGCGCAATGACGAGAACGAAGGTGACGACGATGCGGAAGGTGAGACGGATCATGGTTGGACCTCCATGAGAACGTATCGAGAGCAGACGTGACCGGACCCAGTCGACGTCGGCAGGCAAGCTAGTGAATGAATCAGGAAGAATGAACAAGGAAAAACTGCTCGTCGCCGCGGGCTTCGCGATCGCGATCGCCGGCGCCCACCTGCTTGATGGGTGGGTCTTTGAGCACCTGCAGCTTCCCCGCCTCGCCGAGAGCGATCTCGGGCGGATGCTGCGCGTGCTCGGATTCCTCCCGCTCTGGATCATCGTCGCCGCCGCCGTCGCTCTGGGCGCCGAGCGCTCGATCCCCGCGAAGCTGCGACGGCGCCGGGGATGGCTCGTCGTCGGCTCGGCCGCGCTCGGCGGCATCGTCGCCGAGGGACTGAAGATCCTGCTGCGGCGCGAGCGGCCGGCAGCCGGGGTCGACGGCTACCGGTTCCGTCCGTGGTCCGAGGAGACCTTTGCGACCGCGGGCCTGGGACTGCCGAGCAGCCACGCACTCGTCGCGTTCGCGGCGTTCGCGATGCTCGGCATCCTCTACCCGCCGGCACGGCCGCTCTGGTGGGCGCTGGCCGCGGGCTGCGCGTTCAGCCGCCTCGCCGCCGGCGCCCACTTCCTCAGCGACGTCGTCGCCGCCGCGGCTATCGGATACGCCGTGGCCGTCCTGCTGGCCAGGGCATGGCCTCCGGATGGACCAGTCGCCCGGCCCGCCGACTGAGCATTCCGGCGGCTTGCCGATGGTTCGGGTCTCTCCAACACAACCCTCATCATCCTGATCCGGATCAGGATCAGCGCCGGAGCGCCCGCTTAGGTTGTTCGTGGACCACAACGCCTGGAGGAAGACGATGGAACCCGAAATACTCGAAGCCCCGCCGATCGAACGCGAGAGCCTGCTCGAGAAGGAGATCGCGGAGCGGCGCCGGATTCCGAGGGATCCGGACCTCGACGACGACATCAGCCTGGGCTCGCCGGCGGAGGACGCCGGCGCGACGACGGAGCGCACGAACGGACACGCGCCGGCGAAGCCGGACGAGGACTCGCCCGACGATGCGATGGCGGCGCTACGCGCGGCCGCGGTGACGATGGGACCGTCGGTGGCGTTCGATCTCGTGCTCGGAGCCAGCGCGGCCGGGCTGGCCGTCGACGCGATGGCGCGGCCGTCGAAGACCCGCGCCGGCACGATCCTGCGCACGGCCGCGGCCGTCGGGTCGCTGGCGGCATGGGGATACCTCTTCGGTGTCCGCCCATGGCAATTGCGCTGGGGCGCCAGCGAGCGCGAGGTGCGCAGCTCGCTGCCCGGCGACGGCGTGATCCCGCGGCCGACGAGCGAGACGACACGCGCCATCACGATCGAGACGCCCGCGTCGTACATCTGGCCGTGGATCGCGCAGCTCGGAGCCGGACGCGGCGGGTTCTACAGCTACGACTGGCTCGAGAACCTCGCCGGCCTCGACATTCACACCGTCGACGAGATCCTCCCGCAGTTCCAGCATCCGGTCGTCGGCGACGCGATCCCTTTCGGCAAGGGCGTCGCGGTTCCGATCATCCGCGTCGAGCACGAGCGCGCGCTCGTCGTTGGTGCGTCGATCGACATGCAGACCGGGCTTCCGTTCACGCCCGGTGGTCCCGAGCCGGAGCGCTTCGTGGCGATGACGTGGTCCTTCGTGCTCCGGCCGATCGACGAGCACGCGACGCGGTTCATCACCCGCTTCCGGCTGGAGCAGCGGCCGCGCGGCTTCCGCGCTTCGTACTACCCGCTGATGATCGAGCTGCCGCATTTCGTGATGGAGCGCAAGATGCTCCTCGGCATCCGCGATCGCGCCGAGCGGATGTACCGCAACGAGCCGACCTGAGCAACGCGAGTCGACGTGAACGGAGGGCCCGTCCCGGCGCGCCCTCCGTTCGCCGTTTCGGGGAGCCCCGCACCGATTCGCCCCGGTCGCCGGCGCCCCGCTGCATCGATCGCGGCCGTGTGCTATCTTCGGGAGCTCCGCCAGGGAAACCCCCGCGCTGTCCGCAGCGCTGCCGTCTCGCAACCTTCATCCCGCCATGACCATCATCCGACGCCTGCTTCCGTTCGCCGTCGCCATCGCGACCGTCGCGACGATTCTCGCGATCATGCCCGCCAGTCCGACGCGCCGCGGTCCGCTCGCGGTGCCGGAGCGGGAGGATCCCCGCGCGGGCGTCGAGCGCGAGCTTCTGCGCACGCGCGATCCGGCGACCGGAAGGATCCCCGAGGGGATTCGCCGCCGTGAGCTCGCCTTCGCCTCGACGCTTCCCTCCCGCGACGTCGACGCGCTGCTCAGGGTCGCATCCGGTCCGGTCTTCTCGTGGCAGGGACGCGGTCCGTCGAACGTCGGTGGCCGCACGCGCGCGCTCGCGTTCGACGTAAGCGACCACTCGGTCATGCTGGCCGGCGGGGTCACCGGCGGCATGTGGCGATCGAGCGATCGTGGCCTTTCGTGGCGACGCACGACGCTCCCGGCGCAGCTTCCGAGCGCGACCTGCCTGGCGCAGGACAGGCGTCCGGGCCATACCTCGACGTGGTACTACGGCACCGGCGAGTACCGCACCAACAGCACCCGCTTCGGCAACGTGCTCTATGCCGGCGACGGCATCTTCAAGTCGACCGACGGCGGTCTCTCGTTCGCCCAGCTTCCCTCGACGGTCGCCTCCACGCCCGATCGCATCGACCAGCCGTTCGACTTCGTGAGCCGGATCGCGATCGATCCGTCGAACCTCGAGCAGGACGAGGTCTACGCCGCGGCGATGGGGACGATCATGCGGAGCGTCGACGGCGGCGCGACGTGGCAGACCGCGCTCGGCGAGTTCGACGGGGTGACCGGATACACCGACGTCGCGGTCGATCCGAACGGCGTCGTCTACGCGACGATCGGACAGGGATCGAATGCGCGCGGCATCTGGCGATCGGAGGATGGTGTGCGCTGGGACAGGATCACGCCGTCGGGCTGGGGCGACAGTTGCCGGCGCTCGGCGATCGCGATCGCACCGAGCGATCCGGACGTGGTCTACTTTTTCGGGCACACCCCCGGCGCCGGCCGGGCGATCCCCGGCATCTTCGAGGTCGAGTCGCTGAGCCTCTGGCGCTACGACGACGGCGCGTGGGACGATCGCTCGATGAGCGTCCCGGACTTCGGCGAGGGATGGAGCTACACGAGCCTCTCCGGCTACGCGTTCCACATCGCGGTGCATCCGACCCAGCCGGCAACGGTCCTGCTCGGGGGATCGAATCTCTACGTCTCGACCAACGGCTTCGACGACACGACGCGCACGCAATGGCTCGGCGGATACAGCTTCGACTGGAACTACGGCGAGGACGGGAGCCTGCATCCCGATCAGCACATCGCGCTCTTCGATCCCGACGACGCGTCGGTCATCTACGCCGGCAGCGACGGCGGCGTCTATCGCAGCGACGACTGGGACATGCCGACGCCGACGTGGGAGCAGCGCAACACCGGCTACGTCACGACGCAGTTCTACACGGTCGCGATCGATCCGTGGACCGCGGGAAGCCAGCAGATCTCCGCGGGCGCACAGGACAACGGCACGCTCTACACGCGCGTCGACGATCCGAGCGCACCGTGGGACTGGGTCGTCGGCGGCGACGGCGCGTTCTCGCAGTTCGGCAGCGAGGGGCGCGTGCGGTTTGCGTCATCGCAGTACGACGGACTCGTGCGCGACACGCTCGATGCCGCCGGCGGGATCCTGCAGCGGAACTACCTCTACGGTCCGCGCACCGGGTCGATGTTCGTCAACCCCTACACGCTCGATCACTCCAACCACTCGGTGCTCTACTACGCCGCCGGCCGCGGGCTCGCGCGAACGAACGATCCGGCGGCTGAGCGCGACCCACGTCGTC
>Ga0247823_10005592_pt1 | contig 9991 bp, 8 predicted proteins | sample 13C_PalmiticAcid_2_FD_192426 | JGI IMG/M metagenome (GOLD analysis project Ga0247823, IMG submission 192426) | Soil microbial communities from agricultural site in Penn Yan, New York, United States - 13C_PalmiticAcid_Day30 | ecosystem: Environmental > Terrestrial > Soil > Agricultural land...
GCGAACAATATCTCGCCATACGATGTGCGTTTCACCGCATGCAGACCACCGCCCAGGCTCTGCCGCATCGTCCCGCGCGCCAGCAGGAACACCAGCACAGCCAGCCCGCACGTCGCCACGACTTCCCACACGGCGCCAAACACGTAAGGGAATGTCAGGCAGTAGAGTCCAAGGCTGATATGAACGAGCTTGCGCCCGATCTCCGGATCGAGCTTGGCGATCTTCGCCAGCCGCGACACGCCCCACAGCACGGCAGCCAGCAGGATCACAGATCCTGCAATCTTCCCGGCGCTGATCAGGAACGCGTCGCTCACACGACTTCCTCGATCACGAAGTCCGAATAGAAGAACGCCTTGTCCAGCGGCTTCAGCTTCGCTTCCAGCTCGGCATTCGTCCGCACCCTCGCCGCCAGCGACGCCGGCACGCGCCGCGGCGCCATCATGTTCCAGTAAGCAATCCGCGCGCCCGGATTGGATGCCGCCAGGATCGTCCCGTAAGCCTTCTCATGCGCTTCGGGCGACATGTACTCGAAGATGTCGGACAGATTGAACGCGTCCGCCTTCACGCCTTCCTCCGCCAGCGTCTCGACCGTGCACAACCGGATCTCCAGCCTGTCCAGCCGCTCGCGGATCGTCTCGAACCACTCGACCTCCAGCGCCCGCGGCAAGGCCTCGCCGTGACTCCCGCGCAGGATCCAGTGCAGGTACGGGTTTACCGACGGGTCCTGATCCACCAGCGCCTTGCGCGTCAGCCGCGCCACCTGCTGCGCAGGCCCGCCCTCCACATGATCGAAGAACGCCGGATCGCGTCCCAGCCGTCCCATCACGAAGCGCGAGAAGAACAGCTTGAGCATCTGGCGCCAGCCCCAGTTGTTCCAGCGCTTCTCATAGAACGCAGCACGATCCTGCGGCGAGCGCTCACGCAACAGAGCATCGATCGTCTCGCGATTATGCACGAATGGCAGCGCCCATTCGCGGAACAGCCGGAAATAGTTCTCGAACTTGCCCACTCCGCCCACGCCGAACTTCAGCACATCATCCTTGCGCGCCGCCCAGAATGCCTGGTCCTCCGCCGACAATGTCTGCGCCACCTGATCCAGCAGATGCCGACGCCGCCCCGACGCACGCGATCCCATCAGCTCCAGAAACTCGCCATGCGCAAGCGTCTTGTACGCTGCCACCCGTATCCGCACGCACGCCAGCTGCGCCGGGTTGAGATCAACCGCAATCACGCGCTCCGGCCCCTCGGCCAGCAACGCAAACGCATTATCGCCTGCCGACGCTATCGATACGACCGTATCTCCGGCCTTGGGGCGCAGCGCCGCCACGAGGATGTCCGCATCCTCCCACACCTGCGCATATCGAATGATGTCGAATGCCGCCCGTCTGGCGACGTCTGTCTCGGCCATGACTATTCCGATTGCCCCACGCCACCCACGACCGTTCTTTCAACCGTTCCGACCCCGCCGTCCAGCCGCACCGTATCGCCCGTCTTCAACCACTGCGTCACGCCCTTCAGCGACACCACGCACGGCACACCCATCTCCCGCGCCACAATCGCTGAGTGAGACAGCAACGACCCACGCTCAGCAATCACGCCCGCCGCATTGGCAAACACTGCGATCCAGCCCGGATCCGTATGCCGCGCTACCAGAATCTCACCCGGCAACAACGCCTCGAATCGCGGATCCTCGATCACTCGAACCTTGGCGACCACAATACCCTTGCAACAAGCTAGTCCCTTGCGCGTCTCAGAACTCTCGCCCGGCGTCACAGTCTGCATGGCCAACCCAGCCAAGCCGCTGATATGCGCGCCCCGCACACTGAACCGCTCCGGCGGATCCGGCCGCGCCAACTGCGCTTTCTGCTCAGCATCACGCAACCGCACCAGCGACTTCAGGTCCGTCGTGATGCCCGCGCCCTCGACCGCCCCCAACAACTCTTCAACCGTCAGATTGAACACATCGCGCGGATCATTGAGCACGCCGGCCTCGGTCAACCGTGCCCCCATCGCCAGGAAGATGCGCCGCACGCGCCCGAACAGCCGCGTCCGCTCAAACCGCAGGTTCTCACGATCCCGCACCCGCGCCTTGGCCCATTTCAGCAGCCAGCGCGCCAACACGCGCTTGCCAAGCTCAGGCACCAGTTCATGCAGATCGCGTTGCTCAACCACCACCTCGCTCGCAGCCTTCGGCGCCGCCGCAGCCGCCACCGCCATCAGCACCTGCGCCGGATCATCATGCAGCGTCCGGCTCTCGAGCTTCAGCTCCTGCGTACACCGGTCGCCGAACTTCATGATGTAGGCATCGAACGCCACCCGTAGCTCCGGGGTCGCATCGACCGCTGTCCGGTCGCCAGCCGCCAACCGCTTCACCACATCCGGCTTACCACGCACCATCGCGCCCATTGCCTGGATCATCCGCGCCGGCTCAGCCGAGACAATGTCGCCCTGGCCAATCAGCATCCCCGACAGGAACGCCAGCCCGTCATCGCCAGCCCATTTGGTCATCGACTTCTGCGCAGCGCCAAACGCGATCATGCACAGGAAGTCATTCACCAGCGGCGCATCCCACTTCGCCAGCAGCTGCCGCTCAAGATGTCGATACTCCGCCGCCAGCTGCATCGCCGACAACGCATCGACTTCGTCATTAGGGCGCGCCAATGCCGCGTTCAATCGTTCGTAGAACTTATCGATCGTCGAGCGGATCGTGATCTCATGCCAGATCAGCCCGAAGCCCACGCGCGCAAACTTCAGATTGTCGAAGAACCGCTCCGTCCCGCTCTCGGTCGGCGGCGCAATCGCATCGGCCATCTCCTGCGGCAAAGCCTCGGAAACGCCCATCATGCCTTCCATGAATTTCCGGTTCGCCTTGAACCCCGGAAACAGCGCCAATGCGCGATACCAGTTCAGCAGGTTGTAATAGGCCCGCCCATCCACGCGTCCGAGCATGTTCTCGAACACCGCGCGATGCTCATCCACCACTTTAACATCAACGCCCATCAGTCGCGAGAACGCCTGATAGACATGGCTGTAGACATAGCGCGCGAACGAGAACGTCAGCGGCGATGTCACACCCGGATAACTCTCGACGATGTTCGAGTTGTCCCAGATCGTCAGGTCATCGCCTGATGCAGTAGCGCCAGAACCCAGCGTCGTGATCGGCCGCGATTGCAACATATGCAGCTTCGCGCCATCGAACGCCCACTCGATATCCTGCGGCGATCCGAAATGCTCCGCCGCCCGCCGCGCCATCGCAGCAACTTCGGCACGCTCCGCCTCGGTCAGGACAGGCGCATCGCCAACCAGCTCGGTATCCAGCGTCTCGCCGCCAACGCCAACGCGATAGCTGTCGCCATCGGCCTCGCCACCGACCAGCTTGTCCGCCAGCCCCAGGATCGCGCTCACCACCGTCACGCTGCGATCGCCCGAAACCGGATCCGCCGAAAACGCCACGCCGGCCGCACGCGCTTCAACCATCACTTGAACAACAACCGCCGGCGGCTGCGGCGCGCCTGACAATCCCTTGGCAACGCGATACTGCGCCAGCGTCTCGCTGAAGCCCGATTTCCACACCCGATGCGCCGCCGCAGGCACATCATCGGTCGGCACCTTCAACTCAGTCTCGAACTGCCCAGCATGCGCCGAGTCCGCGCCATCTTCCTCACGCCCAGACGAGCGCACCGCAAACGGCCCCGCCCCGAGACGCAACAACCCCTGCTTAACCTCTTCGCGGGCCTCGGCCTTCAGCCCGCTCTCGTCAAACGCCTCAGTCGGAATGACAAAGAACGCAGGCACCGGAAACGTCGTAGCCAGCTTCGCCAGCGCCGCGCCCTTGCCGCCAGCCACAGCTGGCGACATCGCAGCCTCGCCCGTCAGAGCATATCCCTGAGCTACAGCCAAATCGACACCAGCAGCGGCAACACACCCAAGAGCAGATAGTTCGTCAGCACGAACACACCGCTCGACGTCTCCAACATCTTCGCCGTCTTCACCGTCGGCGTCCCCGCATAATCAATCGCCGTCCACGCCGCCCACGCGCTCACCAGCACCAGCGCCCCGAGAAACCACACACCTGCGCTCGAGCGCACATTGATGAACGCCGACGTCGCCAGCCCCACCAGCACAACGCACGTCACCGTAACACCGGCGCGCCCCGGCCCCCACAGCTTCGAATACGTCTCCACGCCCTCGCGCTCCTGCTCCGGCGCCCAGCACTTGCGCGCAATCTCGATCGCCGTCCCGTTCACCAGCGACAGCACCAGGAACGCCCCCAGCGTCAGTCCGAACCCTTCATGCAGGGCATACCCCGCAGGCCACCAGTCGCACGCCGTCGCATAGAGATCGATCAACGGCATGATTGCCATATGGCTGAACATATAGATCAGCGGCCGCTTCTTCAGCCACTCAGCTGCGAAGAACTCCTTCGTCATCACCGCCATCCAGCCCCACACGGCCAGCAGCAGCACGATCATCGTCCAGTCCAGCAGCACCGTCAGCGCCACCTGCCCCACAGCCACGCCAATCGCGACGCCGCGCAATTCGGCCAGCGTCACCAGCCCCCGCGGCACCGGCCGCTCGGGCCGATACTTCGTGTCGTCCTCATTGTCCTTGTGCTCGTCCGCCACGCGCAGCTGGAAGAAGAACCCGAACAACACCAGCACAGCCACGACGACGGAAAGCCACCCGGGCACAGACCCACGCAACAACGCCGACAAGCAAACCGCCGACGCCCCGAACGCCGCGATCAGCGCCCCGTGCTTGAACACCGGAAAGCGCTCGGCCTGATACTCCCACAGACGGCTCCCAAGCCCCCGCGTATCCCCGACCCGAGCAGCGGCGTCGCTCACGCCTTGCCCCGCGCCAGGTTCTTGTGCGCGCTGGCAAACTCATGCGCACACAGCGCGCCGATAATAGACAGCTCCCCCGCCAGACACGCCGCCGCGCATACCTCGCCGAACGCGCGCGCCTTGCCCGCGCCCTTCAGCCCCATGATGTTGAGCCCCGCACTCTGCGTCGGCAGCTCCGTGCCCCCACCCACGGTCCCTGCAATAATGTTCGGCAGCGTCACAGACACGAACAGCTTGTCGCCGCCCGTGCTTTCATCCGGCCGCAACTCCATACGCGTCACGCCAACCGCGCTCTCCGCCACACATGCCGCATCCTGCCCCGTCGCCAGATACAGCGCCGCCAGCCCATTGGCATAATGCCCCTGCACGCCAATCGACCCGGACATCACCCCGCCCAGCGCCGACATGCGCCAGTATTCTTCCATCCGCCGCGCCGTCGTATGCAGCTGCTTGGCTATCTCTGCGCCCGGCAACACCACCGAAGCCGTCACCTTCCGCCCGCGCACGCCCACGAACGACATGGCCGACGCCTTCTTGTCGCCCGAGAAATTCGCCTCCACGAACCAGTAGACCGGCTTCACCGGCGACTTCTCGAGAATGACCGCGCACACAGCTTCGGTCGCGATCGTCACCATGTTCTGACCCGCAGCATCCCCCGTCGTATAGCTGCACACGAGATAAACGTGATCGCCCTCGACATGCGGCGACAGCTCCACCAGCTTGCCATGCCGCGTCGTCGTCTCCGCCGCCGCCTTCAACGTCCCGAAACTCTGGCACACCCACGCGACGAACAACCCCGCATCCGTCGTCGACGCAAACGCAAACCCCGGCGAGCGATGCACGCCTTCCGCCAGCGTCCCCGTCGTCGCTCCGCCCACCGACGAGATCAGCCGCGCTCCGCGCCCATAACTCGCCACCAGCGCCGCCTCGCTCGTCGCCAGCGGCACGTAGAAATCACCCTTAGCGAAAATCCCGTTCACCCGCAGCGGACCGATCACACCCACCGGCAACCGCAACGTCCCGATGTAATTCTCGACATTGTGCTCATAGCGCTCCAGCGACTCCTGTGCCTTCGCATCATAGAGCTCAGCCTTGTCCGCCTCCGTCGCGCCCGAGTTCGCCAGCAACGTCTTCCAGTTCGCCGCCGTGAACGTCGGCTCCAGCCGCTTCGCCGGACGTATCCACGGCTTCAGCGGCGTCGTCGTATCCGGCCTGCTCTGCTTTGCGATCTCATCCGTCGTGCGGCCCTGCAGCATCGCTGCAATCATCCGCTGAGCCGCTTCAAACGCGCTTGGCATCGTGTCCCTTATCGCCGTCCCTACGACGTGCGGGCAGCAAGCAGCTGTTTTAGGGAAAGTTCAAGGCAGCGCTTATCGCTACGCTACTGGCCTTTTCGCACGCGAATGACCAAATGCCGCCATTATTGGATCGCCCGCTCCGCGAATGATCGCATCCGACGTTGTAGCATTCTATGATCGCTGCGAAGCTACCGGCATCTGGATCGACGGCGGCTGGAGCGTCGACGCGTTACTCGGTGAGGAAACCCGCCCACATGCCGATCTCGACATCGCCATCGAGACGCGCCACCTGCCCGTGCTTCACCAGCTCCTCGAAGCAGATGGCTACGCGCTAGTACCGCGCGACGACACGACCGACTGGAACTTCGTCCTCGGCGACACCCATGGCCGCCGCATCGATATCCACGCCTTCGTCTTCAACGAAACCGGCGCCGGCATCCTCGGCCCACCCGAAAACAATCACGCCTACCCGCCCGGCTCACTCACCGGACGCGGCAAAATCCTCAATCGCGAAGTCCGCTGCATCGCCCCGGAGCATCTTGTCCGCTTCCACATCGGATACGAACCGCGCGAAACAGACCGCCACGACGTGAAGCTGCTCTGCGAACGCTTCAACATCCCCCCGCCGGCCGAATACCTCTAGCGCGGCGGCTGAGGCGGGAACGCCAGCAGCGACGTGTCATAGCCCCACGCCTTGATCTTCGCCGTCAGCTCGCTGATCAGCGCCTCGCCCGGCTGCGGATTGCGCGTGAAGATATTCACCTCGCCAAAGTCCGGCGTCGTCGAGATGAACCAGGAATAGTCCGGCGCCAGCGCCGCCACCCATGTCTCGCGGGTCACGAACGGAAAATACTCCACCCGGATCTTCGCGTTCGTCCCCGGATCAAGGATATGCCCCGTCCCCTCGACCACCTTCTCCTTGCCATCGAGCGTCTTCTCGCGACACGAATCCCGCACGCCAACCTTATCGACCTTGTCGGTCTTCGGCGTGTAGCGCGTGATACCGGCCACGCAGCCTTCGGTCACCCAGTTCGGCCGATAAGCAATCTCGTGCCAGTCGCCTGTATAGAACCGTGCCTGATCCACCATCGCCACCGGCGGCGGCCCGCCGCCCGGGCCTGAACTTGTGATGCACCCGCCTGTCCCAAGGGCTATCGAGATCACGGCAAGTCCGGCAAGCTGTTTCATACCCCTCCTACGCAGCCACCGCGCATTCAGAGCACCGCTGCCGCAAATATTTGGCGATCCGCCCGCGCAGCCTCATATCTCCCCTCATGATCCGCCCCGAAGACCTGCTCTGCCCGACACCGAAAGGGCTCTATTGCCCGCCGGGCGACTTCTACATCGACCCTGTGCGCGGCGGGGTTGATCGCGCCGTCGTCACCCATGGCCATTCGGATCACGCCCGCGCCGGCCATGGCGCCGTGCTCGCCACACCCGAAACCATCGAAGCCATGGCCACACGCTACGGTCAGGAATTCACCCAGTCGCGACAGTCCGCGCCATACGGCGAAAGCAACCGCATCGGCGATGTCGACGTCCGCCTCTTCCCCGCCGGCCACGTCATCGGCTCGGCCCAGGTCGAAGTGAAGTGGAGAGGTCTCACCATGGTCTGCACCGGCGACTACAAGCGCCGCGCCGATCCGACCTGCAAACTGTTCGAAGTCATCCCCTGCAACGTCTTCATCTCGGAAGCGACCTTCGCGCTCCCCGTCTTCCGCCATCCCGACAGCCCCGGCGAAGTCGCCAAGCTGCTCGCTTCCATCCGCGCCTTCCCTGATCGCGCCCATCTCGTCGGCGCCTACGCCTTCGGCAAGGCCCAGCGCGTCATCCGCGAACTGCGCGACGCAGGATACAACGAAACCATCTACATCCACGGCGCCATGAAGGCGCTGTGCGATATGTACGAGCGCCTGGGCATCGATCTCGGCCCGCTTGAATCAGCCACGCTGGAAAAGAAGCAGAAGTCCGAAAGCGGCAAGTTCACCGGCAAGATCATCATCTGCCCACCCTCCGCCACCTCCACACCATGGGCGCAGCGCTTCCCCGACCCTGTCATCGCCTTCGCCTCCGGCTGGATGAACATCCGCCAGCGTGCCAAGGCCGGCGGCATCGAACTGCCTCTCATCCTCTCCGACCACGCCGACTGGGACGAACTCACGCAAACCGTCCGCGACGTGAACCCCGACGAACTCTGGGTCACCCACGGCCGCGACGACGCCCTCGCCCGCTGGGCCGAGCTTGAAGGCCGCAAGGCACGACCGCTCCACCTTGTCGGCTACGAGGATGAAGCAGGCGAATAGCGAAATAGCGCGCAACCATCGCACGCCGCCCCTTCCCGGGGCCAGAATCCCACGGCATTACTGCCGTCCATGTCCTATCGCTCGCTCGACGCCGACCGCATAGAAGCCACGCTCGAGACGCTGCAGAAGCGGATCGACGAGCGTTTCCCCAATCGCGGCCTGTCCAATCTCTGCAAGGACCTAGTGGACCTCGCCCGCCACAACAAGAAGCGCATGGCGGAAGTCTCGCACGCCAACATCTGGCTGCGCACCGGCGCCATAGCTGCGATCGCAATTGGCGCCGCCGGCCTCATCTGGTTCGCCACGAGCCTGCCCAAGCTCAATGTCGACAGCGAAGTTTCCAATGTGCTTCAGGGCGTCGACGCTGCCGTGAACACGGTCGCCCTCTCAGGCGCCGCAAGCTGGTTCCTTCTGAACCTCGACACGCGCTGGCGCCGCCGCGCCGTCCTGCGCGACCTGCACGAACTCCGCTCGATCGCGCACGTCGTCGACATGCATCAGCTCACGAAGGATCCCACCCAGCTCCACAAGGGCTACAACTCGACCGCCTCCTCGCAGGTCCATGAAATGGATGAGTTCGAGTTGATGCGGTATCTCGACTATTGCAGCGAGATGCTCTCGCTCACCGGCAAGCTCGCTGCGCTCTACATGCAGAACATGCGCGATCCGGTCATCATCGAAGCCGTCAACGAGATCGAGGACCTGACAACCTCGCTCTCGCGCAAGATCTGGCAGAAGATCATGATCCTCAACCAGCCCACCAAGCCCTGGGCGCCTTAGTTCAAGTCACCTTGAACCGAGCATCGGCCCGCCCGATCACCTCGCCGTCGGCCGTGATGAACGCCTGCGCAAAGCACAGTGTCCGTCCCGTCTTCACATACTGCGTATCGAACGCCACCCACTGGCCCAGCTTCGCCGCGCCGATGAAATCCGTCGCCATCGACACGGTCACCAACCCGCCCTCCGGCTTGCGCCCCTCGCCGATCAGCACCTGCACGCACGACAATCCCATCGCATTGTCCGCCAGCGCCGCAATCAGCCCGCCATGCACCATGCCGCGCGAATTCGTATGCGGCTCGCGTGCGTACAAACCGATGATCACGCGGTCGTCCAGCCGCCGCGAATAAATCGGCTCCCAAGGCTCAGTCAGCGACGATTTGCGAAAATGGGGTTCAAAGCCCTCGGGCGGGGCGAGTAGCGTGGTCATCTCATCTCCTCGTCCGGATGCGTCAGGGCGGCCTTTGCCCCTGGCGCCGTCTAACCGGACCTTGCTTCGCTATGGCTGGACCGCACTATGCCTCGCGCATTAGTCTCCGCAATGATGTCCGGCGCAGACCGCGACACAGCGGGAGAGAAAACATGCACGCCAACCGGTTCGGCAGCCGTCGCGCTGTCCTCAAAGCATCCGTCGCACTTGTCGCCGTCGCAGCATCAGGCGGCACCCTCGCGGCCTGCACCGAAGAAAAACCAGCAGCACCAGAACCCGCCGCACCAGCCGCCGCCATCGCCAGAGGCGGGCTGCGGAGCTGAGTTGGCGTAGCCG
>Ga0247823_10005593_pt1 | contig 9991 bp, 9 predicted proteins | sample 13C_PalmiticAcid_2_FD_192426 | JGI IMG/M metagenome (GOLD analysis project Ga0247823, IMG submission 192426) | Soil microbial communities from agricultural site in Penn Yan, New York, United States - 13C_PalmiticAcid_Day30 | ecosystem: Environmental > Terrestrial > Soil > Agricultural land...
GGCAGGAATCGAGGGTCGCACGGACAGCGAGCGCGGCATCGATGGTTCCCGCAGCGCCGCTGAGGAACCCGATGCGCAACCCGGCCGCGCCCGCGGTCTTGGAAATCGAATCCGCGACCATCACGGCGCTGTCCGCGCCGATATGCGGAAGGAACGACGCCCGGCTGTTGCCCAGCTCGCGATAGACCTCGTCGGAGATCACCGACACGCCGGCATCCGCCGCCGCGGTCGCGATCCGGTCGATTGTCGCCTGATCATATTCGGTGCCGGTCGGGTTGTTCGGCGAGTTGATAACCACATGGTCGCAGCTGCGCGCGGCAAGCGCTGCCAGCAGCGTTTCGGCATGCGGATCTCCGGCGTCGTAGAAGGAAATATCCGCGCCGAATATCCGCGCCCAGATCGCATAGGGCGCCCAGCCGGGGCGGGGCAGCAGCACGCGGTTCCCGGGCTGCACTGCGGTTGCGAAGGCGAGCCAGAGTGCCTGTTTGGCGCCGGCTGTGACAAGAATCTGACTTGCCTCGAGGCTGTCGCGCGATGCGATTGCAACATGCGCGCGATAGGCTTCGCGCAGCGCTGCCGATCCACGCGGCTCCTGATAGCGCAGATCGGTGTCGCGCACAGGCGGAAACGCGGCCAGCGTCTCTGCAGGCCAGCCGAAGCGCACTTCTCCGAGAGACATGTCGAATTGCGCCAAGTCGTCTCGCTTCCCCTGCAAGTAATCGGGGGAGGTGTCGCGTATTGCGCTATTCACCCGGTCCGAAAAGGTCGTCGCAATCGTCAACGGCTATCCCTTTCCTGTCGGGGCATGTTCTTCGGCTCGATTGACCAAGTCAATTGGCGTGTGCACTCTGACATCGATCTGCGCGAAGACTGCGATGGTTCGCGCAGGCGCGGGAGGGCGGTGATGGAGCAGCTGGACGAAGCCGATTGCCTTGCGCGTCTGACCCGGATGCTCGAGCTGGAGGGCGAACCCCGCCGCGCCGCCGCCGCGCAGCGCGACAAGGGGTCGCGATACCGCTTCCTTGCGATCCGTGTGCCGGTGCTGCGGCGTGTCGCGCTCCGGGATTTCGACGTTTCAGGCTACGCGCCGGATGAGCGGCTTCGTATCTTCGACCATATCTGGACGCGGTCCGACGACTATGAGGTCATGTCGGTTCCGCTGCTCTATTACCGCAACAAGGGGCTTGCGATCCGGCCTGAGGATTTCAGGGTCATTCGCGCTTGGGTCGGCCGTGTCGACGACTGGGGGCATTGCGACGACCTCGCCGCGATCTATTCCTACTGCAATCACAACTGGCCGGAGCAGGTCCTGCCGTTCCTGCGCGAGCTCAATGGCAAGGATGACATCTGGTCGATCCGGACCTCAATCGTTGCGCTGGTGCATTATTCGGGAAAGAACGCCGTCTATCTGCGACCCGATCAGGTGTTTCCCTTTCTGGATACCCATCTCGCCAACCGCGACAAGTATATCGCGAATGCCGTGGGTTGGGTGTTGCGTGAAATGCACAAGATCTACCCGCGCGAGATCGAGGGCTATATTACGGATCATTCCGAAGATATTTCCGCTGTCGCACGCCGCAAAGCGAAGTTATGACATCAGGGGCGAAAAGGGGGCAATATGGATCAGGTTCTGCGCGAACGTGTTTCAAGCGCCATGTCGGCGAGCAATTCTCTGGCCGAAGCACTGGACGGTGCACTACTCGATCGCCGAAACGGAACCACCCCCTCCGTCAGCATTGCCAGCCAGTTCTGGTGTGTGGTCGGCGCGCGGGAGAGTTATTCGGCGGGTATCGCCGCGGGACGCTGGACCGGGTTCTCATGCAGCATCGGGCGGGCGCAGGCGAAGGAGCAGGCCGTGCTCCTGGACGCGCTTGAGCGTTCGCGCGTGGCCGTGCTCGATACCCTTGACCAATATGCCGATGATGCGGACAGGACTGCGCTGGCCTATGACATGCTCGAGCACGAGGCGCAGCATCAGGGGCAACTGATCCGCTATTTCTACACCAACGGGGTGCCGTTTCCGCTGGACTTCGCGAAGCGCTACGCGCTGGCGCAGCCTGTGAGCGTTGCGATGTGAGCCTGAGCGCGCAGGAAATCGCGCAATTCGACCGAAACGGGTTCATTGGCCCGTTCGACGTCTATCCACGCGGCGAAATGCTCTCGCGGCTTCCGGATCTGCGCCTTTCGCTGCTCGATCGCGCTTCCGCCGCCTATGGCCTTGATGAGGCGGGGCCGATCGCCAACTATGACCGCCACCTCGATGTGGATTTCCTCGACGCACACGTCCGGCGACCGGAGATCATCGATCGCCTGCGCTACATCCTTGGCGACGACCTGTTGTGCTGGCGCACCGAGTTCTTCGCGAAATACCCAGGAGACGAGGGGACGGACTGGCACCAGTCGCGCAACCTCGCGATCGGTGGGGGTATCCCGCAGCTCGTCGCGACCGAGCCGCATCCGCGCTACCCGGATATATTCCTCACGCTGGCCGTGTGGACCGCGTTCACCGACGCGACGATCGAGAACGGCTGCATGCAATATGTGCCTGGCTCGCACCGGCATATCTATTTTGACGACCTCCGCCCGATGCGGTGGGAGCCGGAACGGATTGGCCGCAATATGCGCAACGGCGTGCCGCGGGGACTCTATGGCTATGATACCCGTGAGATCCAGGTCGATCCCGTCTGGGATCCCGACCAGTGCGAACCGGTAACGGTGGAGATGCGCGCGGGGCAGTGCATGATATCCTGGGAGGCAACGATGCATGGGTCGTTGCCCAATATAACACGCGAACAGACGCGAATGGCCTTTGTCGCACGCTATGTGCCCACTAACGTTCGAATCTATCCTACCCAGCATAGACTCGATGAATATGGCGGCATCGCCGACCTGAAGAATTGGCGCGCGGTGCTTGTGAGCGGCGAGGACCGGAGTGGTTATAATCGCGTTGGCGCCGGTCCGTTTGTGTGACGTCGGAGATCGCTACTGATGTCACCGAACTCGAGGGCGGCACGGTCGTGGTGGTCCGCGCGATGCTGATCCGCGATCTTCCATGCGTTGGCGTGGATGGGGGCGAACTCGACCGGGCGACGCCGGCGCGCCGGCGCGCGTTTGCAAGCGGCAGAGCCTGTGCGCGAGAGGCGCTCGCTGCCCTTGGGGTGGGGTCAGTTGCTCTCCCGCCGGATGCGAACGGCGTACCGCGATGGCCGTCGGGCTTCACCGGAAGCATCAGCCATAACGACGCAGTGTGTTGCGCGACAGCGGCGCGAACCGCGGACGTTGTCGCGCTGGGGGTCGATGTCGAACGGATCGTGCCATTCGAGTCGGCATTGGTACGGCGAGTATGCCGCACCGACGAGCGTGCGCGCATCGCGCGGATGCCCGATCTGGACGGACTCTGGCCGAACATCGTCTTCAGCGCGAAGGAGGCGGTCTACAAATGCCTTTCCCCGCGCTTCGGATGCTTTCTGGAATTCGAAGACGTGGCGCTCGACTTCACGATCCAATCCGGGAGCGAATCCGGCGGGTTTCGCGTGATGAATATCGTGCCCGGTCCGTGGGAGGGCGCCGCGCGCGGGCTGGTAGGGCGATGGCTCATCGCCGGAGGGCACATATTTGCGATCGCAGAAGATCGGGGCGTCGGTAACGCCGTTTGAGCGGATGGAGGTTAAAATGAACGAGCAGCGGGAAGAACGTCTGCAGGTGGTCGTCAACGATGAAGAGCAATACTCGATCTGGCCGGCTGGTCGCGCGCTGCCGCCTGGCTGGCGTGAGGCCGGCTTCTCGGGGAGCAAGCAGGAGTGCCTAGACTATATCGATCGGGTGTGGACCGATATGCGCCCGCGCAGCCTGCGGGAGGCGATGGCACGCGATGATCCGTCGCGCTAGCCGCGCGCAACCGTATAGTAGCGACGTTGGCGCTCGATGGTCTCGATGAGATCGGCTTGTCCGCTTCGTTCCGCCATCGCCGCCAGCCAGGTGAATATGGACTGCAGCGGCATGTGGCGGGTGAAGGCCTTGCGGATCAGGATCGCGAGGATGTCGCGATGGTTGAACCGGTCGATCACGTCGCCCAATGCCATCAGAGACGCTTCTTCCACGGGGGTAAGCGGCGGGCGCGCAACGAGTGCGTCGTCGGGAATGGTCGCGCGCGGCGTGCAGTCGATACGAAGCGTCTTTTCGGGACCGCCGCAGGACGCGAAGTCGAGAATGAGATGAATTCTGGCACAGTCCCATGTCGACGCCGCGCTGTGAATCCGGCGTGCGTCGAGATGCCAGATCTCGCCTTCTGCCATGTGGAAGACCCAATCCTCTTCGGCGTTGAGACAGGCGCGGCTGGTCGCCAGCGGTACATGAATCCGTACCAGCCCGCGATCGAGCTCGAGGAAATCGCAATGCGGAACGAGGACTGTATTGGGCATCATCCGGGCAAGCCGGCCGAAGCGCAGGCGGTCTAGTCGGAAGGTTCGCTCGATCATCGCACGCAGATAGGGCATGGCCGCGCCATAGGCAGTCAATCGAGCGGCGTGGTCGTTACTCGATAGATGGCCTTCCGCGATATCTCCCGAAGTGTTCCAGAGCATGCAGCTGCGCCATTCACCGAGCACGAATTCGCTGTAGGCGCCGTTGAACACGAAGGACTCCGCGGCCTCGAGATCGTTGGCGAGCAGATCGGATGCGAAGCCGAGCGTTGCCAGCCGCCAGCTATTCATGCCGGGTTGGGTATCGATATCCGGCCCTCCAGATAGGTCGTTGCGGCGCCGACCAGATGGACGCGCGGGGCATCAAAACCACCATCGATGCGGATCACGTGCGTCGCACCGTGCCGGATCGAAAACTGCTTGGCTGAAAGCCCGGTCTTGCCAAGCCGTTTGGCCCAATAGGGCATGAGCGTGCAGTGCGCCGAGCCGGTGATCGCATCCTCCGGAATCGACAGCTTGGGAGCAAAGAAGCGTGATGCGAAGTCGCAGTCTCCGGCGGGAGCGGTCACGACAAGGCCACGCAGGTCGAAGGTCGCGATGATCCCTTGGTCAGGCTTGATCGCTTCCAGCTCGGCTTCGTCACGCAATACCACCATCAGGTCGAGCGACGCGAAACAGGCCTCAGGCATCACACCCAGTGCCTCCGCAATCCGCGGTGGCGGCGCGATCGGAGCATAGGGCAGGGCGGGGAGGTCCATGGTCCAACGGTCCCCTGATGCGATGACATGAAGCGGCCCGCTGGGCGATTGGAAGGTGATGGCGTCCATACCGGGGCGGACGAATGCGCGCACGGTATGCGCGGCTGCCAGCGTGGCGTGGCCGCAGAGCGTTACCTCGCATGCCGGCGTGAACCAGCGCAGATCATAGCCCTGACCATTGTCGACGATGAAGGCCGTCTCGGGATGATTGTTCTCGAATGCGATCGCCTGAAGGATCGGATCGGGCAGCCAGTCTTCCAACAAGCAGACCGATGCGGGATTGCCCATGAACGGCGTGTTCGAGAAGGCATTTACCTGGTAGATTGGCAGCTGCCATGTTCCGGCGCATCCCGCGACCTCGCGGGCAACTTCAGTCGGACTTCGCCTCATCGCGCGGTTTCGCACGACCCGGTCAGGGCAGTGGCGAAATCTCTCAGCGCATCATTCCACAAGTCGGCATAGCGGCGCGTCAGCGCAAGCAACTCCTGCTGCTGGTCCCCCGATGTTGCAAGCGAAGCCATGCCGGTCTCGTCATTCCGGACATCGCGCGCATGGACGACCTCGGCCTGGATATGGGTGTCGATCCAGGCCAGATCGTCGCGTCCGGGGAACAGCCTTTCCCCATCGATCTCGAGGCGGGAGAATACCCGCCTGAACGCGATCGCGATATCGCGGGCGATCGTCTCGACCACGCGCAACTGAACGGCCGTGCCGAGCGGAGATGTGGCGCTAAGGCGCATGACGTCCGTCAGTGCCCGAGTCGCGGCAGAGATATGGCAGTGCAACCGCAGATCGGCGGGGCTGCGATCGGCGATCGGCTTCAGCACGCTCGCCTCCCACCAGAGATAGTGGATTCCGTCGATCCCCTTGGGTGCGCGCGCAGCAAAGGCAGGCGCGGCATTGTCGAGATCGTCGGCAATGACGCGCACGCCGGTCTGGAGCACGCCCAGTGCGTTGTGCGCCGGCTCATGCACCGCGAGCTCCGCGCGGGCGATTTCGCCGAGGCCGACGATCGTCGACAGCATGAAGGTCCTGGTGATCTCGCGCCAGTTGTGGGCGATGTGAAGCCCGGCTTGCGCATCGACTGAAGCGACTGCGCGCGCGGATCGAAAGAAGGCGTTGCTGTCAGGCCGAAGGCAGGCGTCGCTGATGATCACATCCATCGCGGCGTCGAGTTCTTCGAGCGCAAGAGGTGCCATCGCGTCGTCGCGCGCCGCTTGCATCACCGTCACGTCCGGCTGCCCGACATCGAGATCCCCCTCCCGCCATCGCACTGGCTCGTCAGTGCGTAGCTCATGTCAATGTGCCCGACTTTCCCGCAACGGATCTCGTTGGTCAAGGTCGCAACAAAGTCATCATGCATCGGATACTCGCGAATGACTGGAGAAGTGGCCATTATCGACGTAATATTCGCCTGATCCCGGGTGCAGGCTAAGTGCCGATTGCCGCGAGCCGAATAATATTCGATTACGGGGTGGCTGGTGTCTAGTATCATGCTGCGCGATGGAGTAATTTTATCTCGCTGTCGCGCAGCAGTCGTTGCAATTGGCCGTTCTCGCGCTGTCGGTGAATATGCCTAAGAACTCAGCGGGCGGAGGGGAGCTTGCGTCGAGATCTGATTCGCCGACCACCCAGAGATCTGTGGGCGATTTTCGGCGATATTCGCGCGCATGACCGCATCGACGACGCCATCATCAGTGGCGCCGCGGACATCGTCCGCCTGGTTTCGGACGATATCTTGTGCATGCATCAGGCAGCGCTGGCAGGGGATGCTGTTCCGCAAACCATTCGCGACAGGAGTGCGTTGCCGCTTGCGGGGATGGCCAGCTGCATCGACGATGTGCAGGAACTGGCCTGGCGGGCCAATGCCGGTCTCAGTCGGGCCAATGATCGGCTGTTCGCCGCGCAGCGCCTGATCAGCGACAAGGAGACGCTCTACCGGCTGCTCGAGGCGCAGGGTATCGCGATCCCTGAGCGGATTGTCGCGCGTAACCTTGATGAGCTGGAGCGGGTGCTGGCTTCGTTGGACGCGCCGCTGGATTCGGTCATCCTCAAACCGGTTGTCGGTACGGAATCGCGGGGCGTTTTCCGCCCGGAATCCGGCGCTTCCGCCGCCGAAGTGATTGCTGCGCTGCGAGAGCTTGACGATTTACCGGGCGAGGAAGCGGTGCTCGTCATGCCCTTTGTCGGTGCGCGAGCCGGTCCGCGCGAATTCTGCCTGGACGGGATCGTGAGCGCGCGCAGCGTGACCTTTTGTGCGAGTCACGAAAAGGTGCGTGTTTACGAGCGCTATCCTATTCACGATCGTGCGATGATCACACCGCCTTGTCGGCCGCCCGCGCCCCCGGCGCTGGAGGCACTGCTCGCGCGCTTCGCCATGGCCTTCCCACTCGACAATTTTGTCTTCCATCTGGAGGTGCGCGTCGACGATGCTGGTCGGCTCGTCCCGATCGATCTCTCGTTCCGTCCAGGCGGCGGCCTGATCTTCCGCTCGGTTCTGGAGGTCCATGGCATCGATCTGCGCCTGGCACATATGTATGCCAGTCTCGGCCTTGACGACGAACTTCTCCGCATCGCATGCCGCGCTGCGCCGCGGGGCAGATCAGCCGCGATTGCGGCGGTCTTCAGCAACGGCCAGCCGCCGGACCTGCTCAATGCGCGCCTTTCGACCATGCGCGTGGCCAGCCCGGAATCGAGCGGACTGATGACCTTTGACTTGTCGAACGTCAGCATCCTGAGCGCAGCCTCACAGGCGCTGAAGCCCAATGTCGGGCTTTGTGTCACTTCGACTCTGAGCGGGAAGGCGGCGCTCGCTGATCTCGATGCCATTGTGGAAAGCGCCGCGATGACGCTGCAATCCGGGTATGAGGCAGAGATACTGCCGGTCGTTCGTCGATCCTTGCAGCGATTGACGGTTCACGCGGCCTTCAGCGCGCAAGCGCGCCGAACGCCCGACGCGATCGCGCTTGTGCTGGGTGATCGCCGGTTGAGCTATCAGGCGCTCGACGCGCAATCGTCGCTATTCGCGCGCCATTTACGGGCTTGCGGGGTCGAGGCCGAGACACCGGTTGGTTTGTTGATCGAACGCTCTTTCAATGTCGTGATCGCGATGCTTGCTACGCTAAAGGCGGGTGGCTGCTACGTCCCGCTCGACCCGGAACTCCCCGCGGAGCGGCTGGCACGGTTGGTCGGAGACGCGCACGTGCGTCATATCGTTTCGCACGGGAGCGTCGCGCCCGAGGCGTTCGATGGGACTATCGTCGATCTAGAGTGCATCGAGCTGGGTCTCGCTGAGCGGACGGATGCGGCGGAAGCCGAACTGCGCGGGGCGAACCTCGCCTATATTCTTTTCACTTCAGGGTCGACCGGGCGGCCCAAAGCGGTCGCGGTGCCGCATGCTGCGATCACCAATCTGGTGCTCGGGCAAGATTATGTCGATTTCGACGGAGCGACGGCGATCTTGCAGGCTGCGCCGCTCTCGTTTGATGCCGCGACCTTTGAATTGTGGGGGGCGCTGCTCAACGGCAAGACCTGTGTGCTCCACGATGAGCCTGTCCCGAGCGTGGCAGGGTTGCGCGAAGCGATTGAGCGTCATGGCGTCGATGTCGCCTGGTTCACAGCCTCGCTGTTCAACATGCTGGTTGAGGACGGCGTGGAAGTACTGGGGAGACTTCGCTGTGTGATCACGGGCGGGGAGACGTTGTCGCCCCGCCACGTCCGCCGTTTCCGGGAGGGCTGTCCACAGACGTTGCTCGTCAATGGCTACGGCCCCACCGAAACCACGACCTTCGCCTGCACGCATCGTTGCGACGACGAGGCCGATGGCGATTCGGCAATTCCGATCGGGCGCCCGCTCGCCGATGTCGAGCTGGAGATTCTCGACGCGCAGATGCGTCCTGCTCCACCGGGGATGCCGGGCGAACTGTTCATCGGCGGCGCGGGTGTCGCTCGGGGCTATGCAAACCTTCCAGGCCAGACCGCGGATCGGTTCGTTCCGCATCCCCGAATCTCCGGGGGGCGGCTTTATCGTACTGGTGATCGAGTATTGCAGCGGGAAGATGGGGTGATCGAATTCCTCGGGCGGAGCGACCGGCAGGTCAAGCTGCGTGGGTTCCGGATCGAACTGGACGAGGTCGAGCATATGCTGCTCAGTCTGCCGGGGGTCCGTGCGGCGGCCGCCTCCATCGCCGGCGTTGGGGATCATGCCCGTCTGGTGGCATCGGTCGAGCCGGGCGCGCCTCCCGCTCCGGGTATCGCCGAGATTCGCACCGCTCTGGCAGAGAAGCTGCCGCGCTTCATGATCCCCGAACACATCGAGCTGGTGGACCGTCTGCCGGTCACGCCCCATGGCAAGCGCGACCGTACGCCTCCGGCCCGCCGCGATCCGGAGGTTCAGACTGCGACAGCATTGATCGAGAGCGGGTGCGACGTGACGCACACCCTCGCCGCGATCTGGCGCGATGTCCTCGATATCGACACGGTTGCAGGGGGTGACGATTTCTTCGAGCGGGGCGGGCATTCACTTTCAGCGACGCGCGTCGCGGCACGGATCCGGGACCGTTTGGGTATCCAGGTCGGGCTGAGGCTGTTGTTCGAGCATCGGCGGCTCACCGATCTTGCAGCCGCGATCCGGCAGCAGATGGCTGACTCTCCGGCGATCAAATCCGAACCCGACCGCCACGCCGCGATCACGGCGGGGCCGGCGGATTCCGACCGCCGCGGCCGGCTGGAGCGGCGGCTCGACATGCTGTCCGATGCCGAAGTCTCCGCATTGCTCGCCCGCGCGCGCTTCGTCGTCAAGGACGCGGAGCC
>Ga0247823_10005594_pt1 | contig 9989 bp, 9 predicted proteins | sample 13C_PalmiticAcid_2_FD_192426 | JGI IMG/M metagenome (GOLD analysis project Ga0247823, IMG submission 192426) | Soil microbial communities from agricultural site in Penn Yan, New York, United States - 13C_PalmiticAcid_Day30 | ecosystem: Environmental > Terrestrial > Soil > Agricultural land...
CGCCGTGAACATTGTGGTGCGCGCAACCAATGTGCAACGGAGTTTCGAGATCTATCCGTCCATGCAGTTGGGCGCCAGCGTCGGCGAGCCAGTTGATCACACGAGGGCTTGCAGACGGCATCGCCTTTGTCAAGGCTGTGGCGATAACACGGTTCGGGGGTGGCGTGTCCGGCGGCGGCTCTATCGCGGCGACGCTCCACGGGTCGGGACTCTTGACAACGACGGTCGCATCAGCACCGCGGTCCAGCAGCAGACGGATGATGTCCTCACTCTGCTCTGCCTGCGCGGAGTCGGCCTGGAGCGCGGACAGAAGCGGCGTGTTTCCGTAGTCGTCTAATTCCTCAATATTCCACGGCGGATCGAGGTTGAGAAGGTAGCGCACCACACTTATCTGAGCTGCTTGGCATGCCGCATTCAGGGGCGTGAAGAAAGGCCTCGGGATGTCGTCTTCAAGCGTCCTGGGGACCAAGTCCCTCGCGTGATGCTCGAGTAAGACCTCCAGGGCTCCGAGAGCGCCCACATACGCAGCCTTTGCCATGGGCGACAGAAGTCCCATCTCCTTGTCCTCCCACCGCGGGAGATTTGGGTAACGGGCGAGCAGGTTCCGCAGTGTGTCGACATCGTCGCGCTCGATGGCACGTGGAAGCTGGTGATCACGGACATGAAAGTACACACACACCTCATCTTCATCAGATCTGAGTGCCATGGCAGCCGATTGTCCAGTGGTTCAAGTGGCGAGGCACAGCGAGACAGACTAAGAGAGTGAGACAGGAGCAAGAGAAGGAAAGAATCGAATCTCTGGGGAGGACAGAGAAGAAGGGAGAAGAAGGGGCTTCATGGTGGCTGTCAACGACCACGCCCGCCGGGTTGGTCCTCAATCCGCTAACCCCAAAGCGGTGCAGCCAGCAGTGTTGTTGGGTTGTTCGACCCAAGGAGAAAAAAAGAAGAAAACAGGAAATAAAGGGTGCATCACTCGAGTGCAAAGTGATCTGAACGCGCAAGTCAGCTGTGGTGAGATTGGTTTATTGTGTGATCTCGGGGCAGATCGTAATGCATGGGATCAAGGCAAGCCTGGAAGTTTGAAGGGATTGGAGTTGAGTTGGGTTGAGTTGTGCTGGAGCTCAAAGAGTGTTGCTTCCGTTCCTTCCACTGCCTTGGCAAGCCTGGGCACGCTCAACTGCTGAGTCAGCGGGTCCGGAAGCTTGGCTGGTCCAAGCAGGACCCACCTGCAAATCCCCATGCGCCGGCTGTGTTGAACATCGCGAACCAATTTTTGACGGCGCAGAGCAATACCGACGCTCCGAACCACGCCCGCCACCATGCCCCCAAGACTGCCGTTTGCGCAGGCGGCGCGATGCTGCGCTGCTGCAATTGAGGCTCCTGCGAGACAAACCAGCCTGGTCTCCCTCTTCGCCGCCCTGTCGGTGCAGACCCGCAGCGCCTCCATTCTCGCGAGCCTCTCGGACAACAAGGGCGCCTACCAGAAGCGCATCCGCGTCGGTCGTGGTCCCTCGTCCGGCTATGGCAAGACGTCCGGACGCGGCCACAAGGGTCAGAAGCAGCGCGGAAAGGTCAACCCGTGGTTCCAGGGTGGTCAGACACCACTCATTGTCAGCCATGGCCGGATGGGCTTCGTCAACCAGTAGGTTTTCCACTATCCTGCTCCCGGTGATGAGATAGATGCCTGACATATTGCAGCCGCGCCCCGGAGATGATTGAGCTGAACCTCGACCGCCTCCAGTCTTGGATCGACGCCGGCCGCATCGACGCAACAAAGCCGATTACTCCCCGCGAGATCATCAAGTCCGGGGTTGTTGGGCACACCATCAAGGACGGCATCAAGCTGCTGGGTCGCGGGGGTGACACGCTGAAGACGCCGATCGACATCATGGTCTCTCGGGCATCCGCCTCGGCCATCAAGGCGATCGAGGCCGCGGGCGGCAAGATCACGACCAGGTACTACACGAAAGAGGCCATCCGGCGGCTGGTCAAGGGGCAGAGCGTCAGCACGGACAAACCGCTGCCCGTGGGGCCCGAGCACGTCGAGGAGGTGCTCGCGAAGGCGAGGGCCACCAAGAAGCACTACTACCGCCTGCCCGACCCGACAAGTCGAGAGGACATCGAGTACTACCGTGACCCTGCGCACCGGGGCTACCTGAGCCACACGCTGCAGCCCGGCGAGTCGCCCAGCTTGTACTTCAAGGTGCCCGGAACAACGGCCGTGTATGGCAAGCCCAAGTCCAAGGAGAAGGCCGAGGAGCAGGCCGCGAGGTTGTTCTAGGCGCGCATATCGGGGGCGGCATGTATTTTACATTGGCGAGCACTGTACAATCCACCATGTATTAATTCCAAGGTTTCTGGGCGAGAGGGTGAGAGGTTGTTCGGCAACCGAGTCTCTCTCTGATGCGTGGCTGGTGGGATCGAATTGTGGCTCAGCGCGCGCCTCATGTCTCCAATTCCAAGCTATACCTTACCCCTGTCGGCCCGCTGGAGCTGCTGTTGCGCCCCCTCGGCCTCCAACCTCCCGCCTCCTCTAACCGCTCCGAGTTCCACCATGATTGACGATTCCTCCATCTGACGACATTACCCACGTCGCCAGCCCCTGGATTATTTTGGCGTTGTCCGGGTGTGCAGATTACCGACTTGTCCTTGGGGCGCCCCCCATCTCCTCACTCATCAGCGCACCTTCTTGCTGGGTCCTGCGCATTGCGCGTGCATTACGACGACTGCTTCGCCCGCAGCTAACGCTAATCCTTGGATAACCGCTGCCGTCTCCTCCATCCCCCGCTGCGACGCGCAGAACGAAACAGCGCGACAAACCACCCTCTCGAGCCATCGCCTCGGTTTCTAGCCCGATACTTAATTGCTAATTCACAATGTCCCTCTTTGGCAGCTCTCCGCCGGAGGAGTCGTCGAACCTGCGATCGAGCAATTTCGCGAGCCACAGCAGGTCCTCGCTCTTCGAAGACGAGCCGCCCATGACGAGGTCCACCACGACCGCACTGTTTGCCGACGATGATGCCGGTTCCGACTCGCCCTGGGACATGCCGACGCCCCGCAAGCAGCAAACCCGCGCCGAGTTGATCCGCAATCTGCTCCCCGCATCCGAAGTGCCCGACAGCTACATTGAGGCCTTTGACACCGTTGTCGGCGAACATGGCAGTGGCGGTCGCATCAATGCCGGCGGGGTCGCGCGGACTCTGGCTGCTGCAAAGCTCGGCGCCGATGCTCAGGCACAGATCATGGCCATCGTTGCGCCTGGGGGCAGCGGCGAGGAGGTGGCCCTGGACAGGAACCAGTTCAACGTGCTGCTGGCCTTGATCGGCGTGGCGCAAGAGGGCGAGGCAGTCAGCCTCGACTCTGTGGACGAGCGACGGCAACGTGAGTGAACCTTCTGTTTCTCCCCCCTCCCTCGCTCTCGTCTCTGTCATCTCAAGTTGCAATTACTCGCCCATCGCCAGCTTATCTTATCTTGGCCGGGCGCGGAGCTCATCATCGGTCGTCGCCCGCCCGCCGCGACTGGGCGCGCCGGAGTGGGCCCCATCTCCATTTGCTATCGGAGCTAACCTGGTTGTGTCCATTCCCCAGACCTGCCCCAGCCCGATCTCCACGAGCTTGTCGAGAGCACGCCGGCTTTGCCGCACGTCGAGGAATTGGCCGCGAAGCCTCCGCAACGACCCGCGTCGGCCCCGAAGGCACCCGAGCCAGTGTCTCCGAAGCGGCACCGCGGTGCCAGGAGGCCGTCAATGGATTACCCCGAAGACCCATGGAACACGCCCGACGTGCATAGGAACCACAACCACGGTCCCGAACCACCACGACCCAACGGCCATGACGTGCCCAGCCCGGCCGGGCCCACGAACGGAAACGTCTATGGAACCAGCCCACAGGTGACGATACCTCGCCGAACAACCTCAACGTTCACCACCAGCGTGCCGCCCTCGGGTAGCGGCTCTGTGGCGGAAACTGCCAGCGCGTGGGGATTTTTCGACGGTAATGCGCCGACCGCTGGCGGATTCAGTGAGCCTACACCAAATCCCACAACCCCGTTTGGCGGGATCAGCAGCGGCGGGCCCACGCGGGAGTCGGGCGGTGTCCTGCCCTCGGCGCCAGCACCGGCACCCACTAGGACCATCAGTAATGGACGACCAGGGGCGACTGTGGAGGAGACGGTCCTGGTGACGCTCATGCCGGAGAAGGAGGGCATGTTCTTGTTCCAACACCACAACTACGAGGTGACCAGCTCCAGGAGGGGGAGCAAGGTCATTCGGCGCTACAGCGACTTCGTGTGGCTGCTTGACTGCTTGCATAAGCGATACCCCTTTAGGGTGCTGCCGCTGTTGCCACCGAAAAGAGTCGCCGGTGAGCATCGCATTCTCCTGGGGAGGTTGAGGTTAGGAGCTGACGCATTCCAGTCAACGGTAACCACCTGTCAAACGACGGCGCCTTTATCGAAAAACGCCGTCGCGGTCTGGCGAGGTTCCTCAATGCGCTTGTTCGACACCCTGTCCTGAACCAGGAACAGATGGTCATTATGTTCCTGACCGTCCCAACCGTGAGCATTCCCGTCTCCGTTCGACAACAATTACTAACACTCGCTACCCCAGGAACTTTCGGTTTGGCGCAAGCAAGCCACCATCTCGGTGCAAGATGAGTTCACCGGCCGCTCCCTGCCCCCTGGCCTTGAAGACTCCCTGCCGCCCACCCTCGAAGAGCTCTTCAGCCGCACCCGCGCTGGCGTCAAGCGAAGCGCCGACCTGTACATTACGGTTTCCAGCCTCATGGACCGTCTAGTTAAGCGCACCGAGGGCGTGGCTGCGGACCACGCGCGCGTCGCGCTGTCGCTCATATCGTTGACGGAAGTGAGCGCCGACACGTACGCGACTGACACCAATGACGTACCATTGCTCAACGACGGTCTACAGGCGATGAGCAGGCATCTGCGCACGGCACAGAGCTTGATGGAGGACGAGTCGCGGGCTTGGGACCAGGGCGTGCTGGAGGACCTCAAGCGCCAGCGGGATGCGCTTGTCAGCCTGCGGGACCTGTTTGACCGGAGGGAGAGGCTTGACAAGGACAACATCCCGTATCTCGAGAAACGTATCGCGTCAAACGAGACGAAGTTGTCTACGCTGCGGGCGAAACCGGAGGGGATGGTGAAGCCTGGGGAGATTGAGAAGGTTGTGGAAGCCATCATCAAGGTCAGTTTTTCTGCCCCTTTTCTGCTCCGCTTGCCCCTCTCTAATACTAATACCGGCGAACAGGACAAAGAATCAATTGTCAACCAACACAACCGGTCCGTCTTCGTCAAGGAATGTCTCCGCGACGAGCTCACATACTTCCAACACACGCAGTACAACGTGTCGCGGTGGAACCAGGACTGGGCGCAGGAGAGGGTCAAGTACTCGGAGATGCTGGCCGAGAACTGGCGGCGGTTGCTGGACGGCCTCGAGGGGATGCCGCTCGGCGACTGAGCGTCCATGAATTTGGCGATACTCGACTTGAAGAGCATGATACCTGGGGGATAGTTTGTTGCAAGCTGTTTTTCGGGCGGTTAGGGAGACGAAAGGGGGCAGTCTGTGTTATTCGCTGGACGGGACATCTCCTGGGTCCCCATCTCATCACCACCATCATCGGCGGCGTTTTCTTTTTGTTTTGTTGCACTGAGCAAGGCAGTATATAACAGGAGGACCCCTGAGGTCGCGATACCCATATCTCGTGTTGGCTCACCCCGATGTTGATGATACCTCTCTGCTCGTTTTATGCAAGCACTTTGACAGCCCCACCATCGCCAAGCCTGGACACGGACTGCACTGGGCTGGCCTGCCCCTGGCCCACTGCCATTTTTGGACAGCAGCTGCAACCCCCGCCATGACGTTCCTCAGCCTTCAAGGCTGCATGTGTGCAGTTCCCCGCTGTCAGATTCTTCAGAGCAGACTTGGGCATGCTTGACGCTTGACGCTTGTTGACGTTTGACGAAGTCAGCACCACAACTTCTGTTCCGCCAAAAGGGCCGCAACCTCGCTCGACTATTCCTCCAGCCGCTTGTGCCTTCAGCTGCTCCTCCTGGCTCCTAGCTCCGCGCCCCGCGCACCAGCAAACCCCGAAGCGGACCCGTGCGACCCGTTTATCGCGTGTCTGGCAGCCCGATTCGATTCCATCGCAAGCCTAACCCTTCTCCCCCTGAGCGAACAGGTAAATCTTGGCGGCCACCTGACGCCGAACAACAACCCGAGTGCGCTCCAAATCCGACCTCTCGCGATATCTCACGACGGGACGGAATACACGCCGAAGACCAGCCACGCGTGTGCGACAAACCCCCGTCGCGTGCTGTAGTGTCTCGAGCTCGATCCATCTCTTAGGGCACCCGCCCCGCGTTTGTCCAATCTCCGCAGCGTCGGCTTGCTCAGTGCCCACGGCCACCTGCCAAAATGCCATCGGCCACGGCGCAAAAGAAGGCCCTCCGGGACTTCGTAGAAGTGACGCACGCTAAGGAGTCAGTCGCGCAGGCGGTGTGTTTTTATTCCTTCTTTCATTTTGCTTCTCTTCCCGCCTTCCCGCCGATGGGGTGCTCTTTCGGCCCGATACCGATGGGCCTTCGATCCTTGCTTGCATGACACAGGCTGACTGATGGGTTGGAATGCGACAGTACTTGCGAAATAACAATTACCATCTTCAGGCTGCGATCGATGAGTAAGTTTTGGCATTTTCGTCCGCCTGCCATGAGCATGAGCGGCCCTTTTCTGTCCCCCACGCGCCCCCCGCTGGTCGTTGGCAGTTGGACGTGGCTGCTGCTGTCCCGTCCTCGCCCCGGCCCAGGGATCTCCGGCCGCCTTGCCCTTCCCTTCCTCCCCTGGCCGGAAACATGTCCGGCACCCGGGGCGGTGGAAGCATTCTGGAAGATGAGATCGGCATTGCGACACCATGTCTCATATACCCTTAGCTGTCCCCATGGCCAAACCAAACATCGCTCGTTTCGCTCTGTGCGATGCTTTTTGTCTCCTTTTTTGTCTCCTAGCACGCTCGCATGTCTGGTGTTTGGCAAAACCATCTTCACCTTCCCAAAGTCCATACAGCCTCCCAGTGGAGCCAGCTTGTTCTTTCTTGTTTATCCGCACCTGCCGTTTCACCTTGGATTGTTATTTTCATCTCATCTCATCTCATCTCGTTGCTTCCTTCTCTCATGAGTGCTGCACTGGATGCAGCCGATCCTTCCGCCATGTTCCGCCGTTTCTTCAATTCCTGTTTCCAAAAAAGACCAGAGCGCTCGCCCTCACAACTCCCCCAACTCGAAGGGTCGGCCGAGACAGACAGCAGCGACGCAACTCTGGTTCCTCTCCAGTCCACAACACACTCCCCCAAATTCCCGACAAGAGACCCCATCACAGCCTCACCACGGGAAAGGGAAGAAGCGCAACGGCGGAACCCGTCCTCAAAAAGTGACGCCATGCCGCGAGCTGCGAAAGCGAAATCGACGCCCAAGTCGGCCAAGGACCGGAAACCTTCCCTGAGAGTTCAGCAGGCGACCAGGTCCGATTCCCACATCACTTGTTGTTTCTCACACATATCGCCTGTTCTTTCTCAGTTGGTGCGTTACATACTAACGGTCTGCCTTCTTGTAGATTTCTCGCCAAGAACCCTCAGACCGAACCTGAGATAGACATCAGCGATGCCCTCGAGAAGCTCTTCGACTCTATCGAACACGGTAAGTCCTGGGTCTCATTCACCCCGACAGCACTCCGACCTGCTTTTTTTTTTTTACTGACGACGGTTGCAAAAGCGAGCTATAATGAGCTCGAGACGGAAGAGGTGATGGCCTATTGCCAGACCCTGGACGTCAACATGCTCTCGTACGAATACTTTGTCCTCGCCGACATCGTTCAGGCGCAGAGCTTTGGGCAGTTCACACGCCAGGGCTTTGTCAAGGGGTGGAAGCAGGTCTACGAGGAGACGCGCAAGCGCGTCACGCCCGACATGGCTGCGCACCAGAAATACGTCCGTGCGCAGATCGACCTGCTCCGGACCGACGCGGCGCTCTTCGGCAAGGTGTACCGCACCGCGTTCACGACGGGTAAGGAGCTCGGGCGGAGGGAGCTGGGCATGTCGGAGGCGCTGGCGTACTGGGAGGAGCTCTTCACGCCGACGATGGGCGGCTGGAAGACGGCCCACGTCGACTGGCTCGCCGCCTGGACCGCGTACCTGAGGGAAAAGTTTGGCGTCAAGAAGGCGGGCGACGACGGCCAGCCGGCCGACTGGGAGTACACGCGGAGCGTGAGCAGGGACCTGTGGAACCAGACGAGGCTGTTTGCGGCCAAGACGATGGAGGACGAGACGCTGGGATTCTGGTCCGAGGAGCAGGCCTGGCCGGGGCTGATTGACGAGTTTGTGGTCTGGTGCCGCGAGAAGGGCAAGGTTCCGGCACAGAATGGGGAAGCCATGGTGGTGGAGGAGTAAAACTGGGGAAACATGCAGTGATTGCACGACAGCGCAGCCATCTGCGATTCTGTGGCGAACACCCGCGCAGGATGTCACTCGTGGAGCTGGTTCTGGGTCCTTCTCGGTCGCAAGGTCCGGGTGAGAATGAGAATAAGGGCCGGCGGAGGGGACGAGTGATCGTTTGCCTGTCTTCTCTCTTGGGCCGCTGATTTCCCAGGGGATTCTGGGAGACATGCGCGGTACACACAGACACGGCGATGCGTCCATCAGCGGACTTGCATTTGCGGGGTTGCATTCAGAGGGAACTACGGTAGATCAACAAAGACAAGACATGATTTTGACACACACAACACACAAAGCGTGAACTCAACTTTTGGATTTACGCATGTGATGAGCAGACTGAAGGAGACGGCATTTGACTTCGGGATATTGCACGTCTGGCCTGGCCTGCCATTGGTGGAATGGATCTTGCGGGGAGCGAGATACCACGTTACGTTTCAGGGGTTTTTGGGGTTCAGCTGGGTGTGGGAACCAAACCATTGGGCGTGGCATGGCGAGGCTCGGTGGGTTGGATGTGTTATCTCAGAAATGAATATTTCACAGACCGCCGTGACGAAATCGGACCGGCGAGGGAGATGTTGCCACTTTGGATCGGAGAATAAGGCCGAGACGGGGAGTCGGGAGCATGGGTTGCGATCGGTGTTGCTGGGGCTGCTGCTGGGGTGTGATGATGCAACTTGGGGGGTTATCGAGACCCCTTGTTGAATGTTCGGTATCATGTTGGCCGAGGCAAGACCAAGTGGCTTGTTTGTGAAGTGGTTGTTTTTGTTTAACCCCTCGCTGTGCTCCTGCTCCTGGTCTGTCTTTGCTCTGCCAGCGCCGAGAGGGATATCTCGGTCAAAGCAGATCTAAGTGTGTTATGGTACAGTTTGTATCGTACAAGCCCTCTGACCCAACGCCGGGCTTCTTGCGCCATCAAACCCCATCATGTTTGGGGGAGCATCCATCGCGGTGGAATCTGCGGTGACCCTTGTGTCCCCCCCGGTGGGCACCCGTCCTTTAAACAGGACGAGCGTTCGGACAGCGGTGTCTCTCCCTGTCGCGATTCCCATCCCACCCGCCTGTCCGGCAGTCGTTGCCTCCTCGAATAATCTGCTCCCTACTCTTCCAGTTCCCAACCCAGCTCATCCCATCCCACCCCAAACCCAAACCCATTCACTCCAGGTTCTTCCACTGCACCTCGCCAAACTTGCTCAGGGTCTCGAGCTTGCCGTCGCCGAGCTTGACGCCGCCGGCGCGGATGACGCGCGGGTCGACGCGCAGGGTGCGGGTCAGGTCCTCGTGGGTGCGGATGCCCGCGTCGTAGCGCAGCACAAAGTAGTGGCCCTTGGTGTAGCGGGTCTGGTTGAGCGAGACGGGGCGCGGGAGGTGGAAGACGCCCCAGTTGGAGATGTCGCGGATGACGCCGCCCTGGCGGAGGATCATCTGCCCGGCGGTGAGGACGATTCTTTGGGAGGGTTTGTTAGCTGATTGGGGAGTTCGAGGGGATGTTG
>Ga0247823_10005595_pt1 | contig 9988 bp, 9 predicted proteins | sample 13C_PalmiticAcid_2_FD_192426 | JGI IMG/M metagenome (GOLD analysis project Ga0247823, IMG submission 192426) | Soil microbial communities from agricultural site in Penn Yan, New York, United States - 13C_PalmiticAcid_Day30 | ecosystem: Environmental > Terrestrial > Soil > Agricultural land...
GTCAAGCACCTGGCCGGTGGTGACCAGGTTGGCGAGCAGCTCGCTGAGCTCGACGCCGTTCTGCTCGAGGAAGGTGCGCAGCTGGGTGGCCGCGACCGAGCCGGAGTCGATCACCTTGCGCAGGTCCTTGTCGGCGCCGGCGAGCGAGGACGAGAAGGCCGACAGCTGGGTCGCGAACGCCCGCAGCGAGGTCTCCGAGGCCAGCTGGCCGCGCAGCACGGTGTTGCTGTCGCGGATCAGCGCGGTCGTCACGTCGAAGTTCTCGTCGGCGGTCTCGATGAACGAGTTGCCGGTGTCGATGATCTTCTGCAGGTCCGGACCGGTGCCGGCGAAGGCCTTGCCGAGCTCCTCGACCGTCGTCGCGAGCGACTCGCGGTCGACGCTGGACACGGTGGCCGACAGGTCGCCGAGCAGCTTCTCGGTGGCGATCGGGGTCGCGACGTCGTCGATCTCGGATCCGTCGACGAGGTAGGGACCGCCGTCGGTCTGCGGCTGCAGCTCGACGTACTGCTCACCGACGGCGGAGCGGTTGCCGACCAGGGCGATCGTGTCGCGCGGGATCTCGTCCCACTTCTTGTCGATGTCGAGCTCGACGTCGACGCCCTCGGCCGTGAGGACCAGGTCGCCGACCGAGCCGATGCCGACGCCGCGGTAGGTCACCTCGGCGCCGGTGAAGATGCCGCCGGAGTCGGGGTAGTGCGCCGTGACGGTGTAGTCGCGGTCGATGATCACCTTGTCGAGCCGGGCGTAGCGGGCGCCGACGTAGGTCACGCCGAGCAGCGTGATGATCGCGAAGACCAGGAGCTGGATGCGGGTACGACGGGTGATCACCGGGTCACGCTCCCCTGGGCCGGCGCGACCAGCGCGGCGGAGTAGACGTCGACGAGGTCGGCGTCGTACCTGCTGTCGAAGGCACGCCACATGGCGTTGACGTCATCGGTGGCCCCCGGGCGTGGCCGGTTGAGACCGCCGCCCTCGAGCACGGTCCCGAGCAGGTTGCTGATCGGGTCGCTGCTGGTCCTCGCGCCGTTCTTGGTGCCGGTGAGGTTGAGCCCCCCACCGCACAGCAGCTTGACGGCGTCGCACACGTCGTCGAGCAGGTACTGCGGGAGCTTCGCGCAGGCCGCGATGTCCGGCGGCGTGCGCAGGCACCCCTGCAGCGTCTTGGTGACATTGCTGCACAGCGTCTTGACGTCGATGAGCGTGTCGAGCGGGAGGTCCGGCAGGTCGTTGAGCGGGATGCAGACCAGGTCGGGCAGGCGCAGGTTGCCGAGGTCGAGCTGCAGGTCGATCGACAGGTTGACGTAGTCGCCCATGTGCAGGTTGCGCGCGGTCTGTGGGTTGCGGCCCACCGACTCGTCGATGAACGGGTAGGTCAGGAAGGTGCTGAAGCCCTTGGCGAAGTTGTCGCCGGACGCCGCGATCTGGGTGAGGATCGGGTCGAGCGACTTCAGCGCGTTGACGGTCGAGGTCTGGGTCGCGTTGATGACCCGGACACCCACGTCGCTCAGCTTCGTCAGCCCGTCGAGCATCGCGACGAGGTCGTCGCGCTGGCGGTCCAGCGAGTCGAGCGCACTCGGCAGCTCCTCGAGCGCCGTGTCGATGCTGTCCTGGTGCTGCCGGGCGCTGATCGCGAGCCGGTTGATCGACTCGATGGCGTCGACGATGTCGCCCTTGCGCGCGTCGAGCCGGCTCACCAGGGACTCGACCTGGGTGAGCACCGACTTGGCGGAGTCCTCCCGGCCGTCGAGGGCGAGGTTGAGCTCGGAGGCGATGGTCTTGATCTGGGCCACGCCACCGCCGTTGAGGACCAGGCTCAGCGCGCCGAGGACCTCCTCGACCTCCGGGTTGCGCCCGCCGTCCTCGATGACGTCGCCGTCACCGAGCTGGCCCTCACCTCCGTTGGAGGGGGCGGCGAGGGAGACGAACTTCTCGCCGAGCAGGCTGGTCTGCCGGATGGACGCGATCGGCTGGTCGGGCAGCTTGACGTCCTTGCGCAGCTGCAGCTTGACGACGGCCTGGTAGCCGTCGAGCTCGACGTCGGTCACCTGGCCGACGGTGACGTCGTTGACCTTGACCGAGGACTTCGGGACCAGGTCGAGGACGTCGTCGAACTTCACCGTCACCGAGATGGGGTCGTCGCCGACGTCGGCGCCGCCGGGCAGCGGCAGCTGGTAGACGTCGAAGTCACAGCCCGTCAGCGCGACCATGCCGACCAGGACGGCGGCCAGGGTACGGGCGCGGGTTCGCAGGCTCTTCATCACTCAGCCCCCACCAGTCCGAACAGGGTCGGGTCGTAGGGCTGCGAGAACGCCGAGCCCGTGCCGAACGGTGCGCCGCGCGGCAGAAGAGAGCCGATCAGGTCGCACAGCTGGCCCTTCGGGTCGTTGGCCGACACGAGCGTGCACAGCACGGACTCGGGGTCGGAGGTCAGCTCGTGCACCAGGTTGCCGATGTTGGCGTTGGTGTCGAGCGTGCCGTCCTTCGGGTTGTAGGTGTGGTAGAGGTTCGTGAGCGCGAGCGGACCGGCGTCGAGGATCTCGTCGAGGTTCTCGCGCTGGCGCACCAGCACCTTGGCGACCCGGTTGACGTCGCGGATGTTGCGGCCCAGGACCGCCCGGTTGGACTTGACGAACGTCGCGACCTCGTCGAGCGCGGTGCCGAGGTTGGACAGCGCCGTGGTCAGCTCCTGCCGCTCGTCGGCGAGCAACCCGGACACGTCGCCGAGCGACTTGTTGAAGCTGCGGACCGTCTGGTCGTTGTCGGCGAGCGTCTTGATGAAGTTCTCGAGCTGGCTGGCGGAGTCGAACAGCTCGTCCTTGTTGTTGTCGAGTGTCTCGCTGAGCTTGCCGAAGTCCTCGATCGTCTGGTGGAAGTCCTCGCCCTGGCCGCCGAAGTTCTTCGCGGTCTGCTCGAGCAGGTCGGTCAGCGCACCCTCGCGGTTGGCACCTTCCGGACCGAGGGCGACGGTGAGCTTGTCGATGCTGGAGTAGATCTGGTCGAGCTCCAGCGGGATCGCGGTCTTGTCGGCCTTGATCACCGTGTTGTCGGCCATGACCTCGTCGTCGTCCTCGAACGCCGGCGTCAGCTGGATGTAGCGGTCGCCGACCACCGAGGGCGACACGATGACGGCCTGCGCGTCCTGCGGCACGTCCACGTCGCCGTCGTACGTCATGACGACCTTGACCTGGGTGCCCTCCGGGACGACCTCCTCGACCTGGCCGACGGCCACGCCGAGGACACGGACGTCGCTGCCCTCGTAGACGGACACCGCCCGCGGGAAGTAGGCGGTCACGGTCTTGGTGTCGCTGCTGCCACCGAGCATCCAGACCACGCCGGCGAGAAGCAGCAGGACGACCACCGCAACCGGCAGGAAGCGTCGCACGTCACCCATCAGTTGCCTCCTGGACGCGGGATCGGCGGCAGGTTGAACAGGTAGGTGTCGAACCACGGGCCGTTGCCCAAGGTGCTCGCGAAGACCCGGTAGAACGGCGCCATCGCCTTGATGGAGTCCTCCAGGTTGTTCTCGTTCTTCTTGATGACCTGCAGGACCGAGTCGAGCTGGGTGAGCGCCGGCTTCAGGTCGGCCCGGCTCTCGCGGATCAGCCCGGTCAGCGTCTTGCTCAGCGTGCTGGTCGAGACGAGCAGGCGGTGGATCTGGGCCTTGCGCTGCAGCAGTGCCTTGAAGAGGGTGTCGGCGTCGGCCATCAGCGCCACGATGTCCTCGTCGCGCGAGTCGAGCACCGTCGAGACGCGGTCGAGGTTCTTGAGGAGCGAGTTGATCTCCTCGTCGCGCGAGGCGACGACCTTCGACAGCGCGGAGACGCCGGCCAGCGCCGAGCGGAACTCCTCCGGGGTGTTGCGGGTCAGGTCGGCGAGCGTGGTCAGCGCGCCGGCCAGCTGGTCGGTGTCGATGTCGGCGGACGTCTCGGCGAGACCGGTGAACGCCTCGACGACGTCGTACGGCGAGCTGGTGCGCTCGGTCGGGATGGTGGTCCCCTCGGCGAGCTGGCCGGAGCCACCCGGGGTCAGCGACAGGAACATCGAGCCGAGGATCGTCTTGACCTTGATGTCGGCGCGGGTGGCGTCGCCGAACTCGGCATCGGTCTTGATCTTGAACCCGACCTTGACCGAGTTGCCGTCCAGCTCCATCGAGGTGACCTGGCCGACGCGGACGCCGGCGATGCGGACCTCGTCCTTGACCTTGAGCCCACCGGCCTCGTCGAACGAGGCGTAGTAGGTGTCGCCGCCGCCGATCAGCGGCAGGTCCTGGGCACGCAGCGCGGCGACCAGCATCAGGACCAGGACGGCGATGCTCGCGGCACCGACGATGACGGGATTGCGCTCGCGGAAGGGCTTCACTCGCCGACCTCCTGCTTCAGCGAGCACCGGGGCGCGTTGATCGGGATCGTGGCACCGAGCGGGTTCTTCGCACCGGGAACCTTGATCGTGGCCTTGAAGTGGCAGAGGTAGAAGTTGAACCAGGAGCCGTAGATCGCCGTACGTCCGATCTTGGTGAGCTTGACCGGGAGGACCTGCAGTGCCCGGTCGATCTCCTTGCGGTTGCGGTTGAGGGTCGTGGCGACCTTCCGCAGCTCCTTGATGTCCTTGACGAACGGGTCCTTGATGTCGGTCACCAGGGCCGCGGTCTGGACGGAGAGCTCGGAGATCGAGTCGAGCGAGGAGAGGATCGCCTCGCGGTCGTCGTTGAGCCCGCCCACGAGCGAGCGGAAGCTGTCGATCAGGTTGGTCAGCTGCTGGTCCCGGTCGGCCACGTGGTCCAGGACGTAGTCGAGGTTGTCGAGCAGCTCGCCGATCACCTTGTCGCGGTCGGCCAGCGTCTGGGTGATCGAGGCCGTGCTGGAGAGCAGGCCCTCGAGCGTGCCTCCCTCGCCCTGGAACACCTGGACGATCTCGTACGACAGCTTGTTGATGTCGTCGGGCGAGAGCGCCTCGAAGAGGGGCTTGAAGCCGTTGAAGAGGACCGTCAGGTCGAGGGCCGGCGTGGTCCGGTCGACCGGGATCGGGTCGCCCTCGTCGAGTCGGTCGCCGCCGCTGCCGTCCTGCGTGAGCGAGATGTAGCGCTGCCCGAGCAGGTTGCGGTAGCGGATGGTCGCATGGGTCGCGTCGTCCAGCTTCGTGTCCGCGTCGACCGTGAAGGTCACCAGCGCCCGGTCGGCCTTGAGGACCTCGATGTCCTGGACGGTGCCGACCTTGACGCCGGCGATCCGGATGTCGTCGCCCTTGTTGACGCCGGTGACGTCGACGAACTCGGCGCCGTACTCCTTGGTCGCCCCGAACGACAGGTTGCCGATCGTGATGATGAGGACACCGGTGGCCAGCGCCGTGGTGACCATGAAGATGACCAGGCGGATCAGGTCGCCGCTGGTCTTCTTGTCGAGCCCGCGCACCATCAGCGACCACTCCCCGCGGCCACGGCCGGGCCGGCCAGCAGCACGTTGATGTCCGCGCCGGCGCCGTACTCGCTCTCGAGCGCGCCGCGCAGTGCGGTCACGTCGTCGGGCGTGCCCTGGTAGCCGGAGGGCGACGGACGGAGGTTGCCCTTGCCGGTGTCACCGTTCATGCCGTCGTTGAGGTGCGGCAGCGGCGGGTACGGGTTCTGCTGGCTGTAGGGGATGTCCGGCAGTCCGAGGCAGTCCGGGCCACGGTCGTCGCCGAAGATCGGCGCGTCCTTGGGGGTGTACTTGCGCGGCTGGTCCTGCAGCGTCTCGAGGACGATGTGCAGCTCGTAGCCGCGGAAGGCCTCGGCCAACCGGCCCTGGACCTTGACGATCGCCGCCGACATGCACGGGAAGGTCGGGGCATAGCGAGCGACGGCACGGAGGATGGGCGTGCTCAGCTCGCCGGCCTCCCGCAGGTTGGCCTCGTTGGCGGCGAGGAAGGAGCGCGCGGTGTCGGAGAAGCTCCGGATGTCACGCAGCGTCGCGGTCAGCGCCGCCTCCTTCTCCTCGATGGTGCCGGTGGTCTTGACGGTGTCGTCGAGGATCTGGGCCACCTCGGGAAGGATGTCGGCGTACGTGTCGGACACCTGCGCGGTCAGCTTCAGGTCCTCGAGCAGCGCCGGGATCTGCGGGTTGATCCGCTTGAGGTAGGAGTCGACGGTCTCGAGGTTCTCGCCCAGCTGGGAGCCCCGGCCCTCCAACGCCGTCGCCAGCGCGCTGAGCGTGGCGTTGAGGTCGGCCGGACGGACCGTGCGCAGCAGCGGGTAGATGTCCGAGAGGACCTCTTCGAGCTCGGTCGCGACCTTCGTGCGATCGATCACCGCGCCGGCCCGGATGGTGCCCGAGGGGCCGCTGTCGGGGACGACGAGCGAGACGTACTTCTCGCCGAAGAGCGTCTTGGGGACGATCGAGCCGGTCACGTTGGCCGGGATCTCCCCGAGCTTGTCGGGGTAGATGCCGAGGGTCAGCTCGGCGCCCTCGCCCTCGCCGGCCTTGGCCTCGAGGACCTCGCCGACGATGACACCGCGGATCTTGACGTCCGCGCGGGTGGGCAGCTGGAGGCCGATGTTGGAGGTGGTCAGGGTGACCCTCTCGTAGTCGACGAACTTCTTCGTGAAGGTGGCGTAGGTCAGCCACACGCCGAGCAGCAGCAGGCAGACGAAGACGACACCCAGCACCTTGTGGGCAGCGAGAACCTTGCTCATCGTGTCGTCACCCCGCCAGCCTGACCGTGGTGGACGCGCCCCAGATCGCCATCGACAGGAACAGGTCGATGACGTTGATGGCCACGATGCTGGTCCGCACCGCGCGGCCGACCGCGACGCCCACGCCCGCGGGCCCGCCCGAGGCGGTGTAGCCGTGGTAGCAGTGGATCAGGATGACGACCACCGCGAACACGAGCACCTTGCCGAAGGACCACAGCACGTCACCGGGTGGCAGGAACTGGTTGAAGTAGTGGTCGTAGGTGCCGGCCGACTGGCCGTAGAACTGGGTGACGACGAGCCGGCTGGCGACGTACGACGACAGCAGGCCGACGACGTAGAGCGGGACGATCGCGACCAGACCACCGACGACGCGGGTCGTGACGAGGAACTGCATCGACGGGATCGCCATGACCTCGACGGCGTCGATCTCCTCCGAGATCCGCATGGCGCCGAGCTGGGCGGTGAAGCCGCAGCCGACGGTCGCAGCCAGCGCGATACCGGCGACCAACGGCGCGATCTCGCGCGTGTTGAAGTACGCCGAGACGAAGCCCGCGAACGCAGCGGTGCCGAGCTGGTTGAGCGCGGCGTAGCCGGACAGGCCGACCTGGGCGCCGGTGAAGAAGGTCATGCCGGCGATGACGCCGACGGTGCCACCGATGACGGCCAGCGCGCCCGAGCCGAGGGTGACCTCGGCGAGGATCCGCAGGATCTCCCGCGGATAGTGCACGACGGAGCGCGGGAGCGCCATCAGCACCTTGATGTAGAAGGACAGCTCGTGACCGAGGGTGTCCAGGCCCTTCACGGGCCGCTCGTAGATCGCCTTGATGTTCGCCATCGCGCTAACCCGTCTTCGGGGGCACGACCTGCAGGTAGATCGTGCTCAGGGTGAAGTTGACGACGAACAGGAGGAGGAAGGTGATGACGACCGACTCGTTGACCGCGTCGCCGACGCCCTTCGGGCCGCCGGCCGCGTTCATGCCCTTGTAGGCGGCGACGATCGCGGCGATCAGTCCGAACACGAGGGCCTTGATCATGCCGATCCACACGTCGGGCAGCTGGGCGAGGGCGGTGAAGCTGGCGAGATAGGCGCCGGGCGTGCCGTCCTGGAGGATGACGTTGAAGACGTAGCCGCCGCCCACGCCGACGACGCTCACCATGCCGTTGAGGAAGACGGCCACGAGCATGCAGGCGAGCACGCGCGGCACGACCAGGCGCTGGATCGGGTCGATGCCCAGCACCATCATCGCGTCGAGCTCCTCGCGGATCTTGCGGGCGCCGAGGTCGGCCGCGATGGCCGACCCGCCGGCACCGGCGATCAGCAGGGCGGTCGCGATCGGTCCGGCCTGCTGGATCACGGCGAGCACGGACGCGGAGCCGGTGAACGACTGCGCGCCGAACTGCTTGATCAGGCCACCGACCTGCAGCGCGATGACCGCGCCGAAGGGGATGGCGACCAGTGCCGTCGGCACGATCGTGACCGACGCGATGAACCAGGCTTGCTGGAGGAACTCACGCGTCTGGAACGGGCGGCGGAAGAGGCCTCGCCCCACGTCGAGCGCGAAGGCGAAGAGCTTGCCGGCAGTTCCGACAGGCCGGAGAGCCCGGGCGGCTGTCAGAGACATTGGGTGAATGTGCTCCGGTCAGTGCTGCGAGGAGCCGCTGGCGTGCTCGGCTTCCTTGGTGAAGGAGCCCGGGGGCGGCGTGATGCCGTTCTCCCGGCACCAGGCACCCGGGGCGCGCTGCGCACGGCGCGGGATCCCGTTGGAAGGCTCGAGCTGCAGCGGGATGGGCGGCAGCGGTGGCAGGTCCATGTCCTTCTCCGCGGCCAGCTGGTCGGCGTCCTTCTCCTCCGACATGCCGATCGGGCCCACGGTCTGCGCGTTGAGGAACTGACGCACGACCGGCTCGTCGGAGGACAGCAGCATCTCGCGCGGACCGTACATGGCCAGGTGCTTGTGGTAGAGCAGGCCGATCTGGTCGGGCACGATCCGGACCGAGTGGATGTCGTGGGTCACGATCAGGAAGGTCGCGTCGATCTGGGCGTTCAGGTCGACGAAGAGCTGGTTGATGAACGAGGTGCGCACCGGGTCGAGACCCGAGTCGGGCTCGTCGATCAGCAGGATCTCGGGGTCGAGCACCAGCGCGCGGGCCAGGCCGGCACGCTTGCGCATACCGCCGGAGATCTCGCCGGGGAGCTTCATCTCCGCACCGAGCAGACCGACGAGGTCCATCTTCTCCATGACGATGTCACGGATCTCGGACTCGCCCTTCTTGGTGTGCTCGCGCAGCGGGAAGGCGACGTTGTCGTAGAGGTTCATCGAGCCGAACATCGCGCCGTCCTGGAACAGCACGCCGAACAGCTTGCGGACCTCGTAGAGCTCCTTCTCGGAGCAGGAGGCGATGTCGGTGCCCTCGATCACGATCGAGCCCTCGTCGGGCTTGATCAGGCCGATGAGGGCCTTGAGGAAGACGGACTTGCCGGTACCGGACGGGCCCAGCATCACCGAGATCTCACCGGCGGGCAGCGTGAGCGACACACCCTTCCAGATCAGCTGCTTGCCGAACTGCTTCGTCAGGTTCGTCACCGATACATCGACGCCCATGTTGACCTCTTCCTACGTCCGCTGACCCGGCACCTGCTGCGAGGGAACAACGCAGCCACGTGGCGCACGTTACGCGCAAACCGTGGCGCCCGTCACGCCGACCCGTCCAACGAGATGCCGAAAGTACTTGCGAGTAGTACTACCGGGTAACCCGTCCGGTCCGCTGCCGGGGGCCCGGAACCGGGCCGGGCGCGAAAACGGGCCGAGGCCGGCAGAGCGTGAGCTCTGCCGGCCTCGGGGTGCTGAACGAGTCAGCGAGGGGTCACTTGAGGGTGACGGTGGCGCCGGCGCCCTCGAGGGCCTCCTTGGCCTTGTCAGCGGCCTCCTTGTTGACCTTCTCCAGGATCGCCTTCGGGGCGCCCTCGACGAGGTCCTTCGCCTCCTTGAGGCCGAGGGAGGTCAGCGCGCGGACCTCCTTGATGACGTTGATCTTCTTGTCACCAGCGGCCTCGAGGATGACGTCGAACTCGTCCTGGGCAGCGGCCTCGTCGGCACCGCCCGCGGCACCGCCGGCGGCGGGGGCAGCGGCAACGGCGACGGGGGCAGCGGCGGTGACGCCGAAGGTCTCCTCGAACTGCTTCACGAACTCGGAGAGCTCGATGAGGGTCATCTCCTTGAACGCGTCGAGGAGCTCGTCGGTGGTGAGCTTCGCCATGGTGGCGTGTCCTTTCTCAGGTGGTCTACGTGCGTACGTCGCGCGCGGACCGGGGTTTCAGGT
>Ga0247823_10005596_pt1 | contig 9988 bp, 12 predicted proteins | sample 13C_PalmiticAcid_2_FD_192426 | JGI IMG/M metagenome (GOLD analysis project Ga0247823, IMG submission 192426) | Soil microbial communities from agricultural site in Penn Yan, New York, United States - 13C_PalmiticAcid_Day30 | ecosystem: Environmental > Terrestrial > Soil > Agricultural land...
CGCTACCGCCCTTTCCGCCGGCGCCGCTCATTTGCGATGCTCGCGGCGGGTGACGGGGATGTCGCGGCCCTGCATCGCCAGCGTGCGCAAGATGCCCTCGCGGATGCCGCGGTCGGCGACACCGACACGGACGGCGGGCCACAGGTCGATGATGCTCTCGAGGATCGCGCAGCCCGCGACGACCAGGTCGGCGCGCTCGCGGCCGATGCATGCGATTTCGGCGCGATCGGCGATGCTCGCGTCGGCAAGGCGGCGGCTGATATCACGCATCGCATCGGATGGGACCACCAGCCCGTCGACCGCGCGCCGGTCGTATCGCGGCAGGTCGAGGAAGACGCTGGCGAGCGTCGTTACGGTGCCGCTGGTGCCGAGCAGGCGCAGCTTCTGACCGGCAAAGCGTTCGGCGCGCCCGGCAAAGGCGGCAAAAGCTTCGCGCGTCACTTCGCGCATATGCGCATAGGCGGCCTGGCGGCCGGCGAGGCTGTCGTCGGGAAGCGGCGCATGTTCGGTCAGCGAGACGACGCCCCACGGCACGCTGATCCAGTCATGGATCTTCACGTCATGGTCCGACACATCGACGTGCATCAGCTCGGTCGAGCCGCCGCCGATGTCGAAGATCAGCGCCGGACCTTCGCCGGGCTCCATCAGATTGTGGCAGCCGAGGACGGCGAGCCGCGCCTCTTCGGCGGCCGAGATGATGTCGAGGACGATACCCGTTTCGCGGCGGACCCGCTCGGCCAGTTCCTCGCCGTTGCTCGCACGGCGGCACGCTTCGGTAGCAACCGCGCGCGACAGCGAGACGTGACGGCGGCGCAGCTTGTCGGCACAGATCGACAGCGCGGCAACGGTGCGGTCCATGGCCGCCTCGCTGATTTTCCCGCTGCCGTGCAAGCCCTCGCCCAGACGGACGATACGCGAAAAAGCGTCGATGACGACGAGCTCGCCATTTTGCGGGCGAGCAATCAAAAGCCGGCAATTGTTGGTGCCAAGGTCGATCGCGGCATAGCTGCGCGGCCGCGTGATCGGCATCGGACGCGATTCGCCCCCCGCCTTGTTTCGTCCTTTTACCGCCGGGCCTGGCCGCGGCGGTCGCCCTGATGGCGCTGCCATTTGCCGCATGGCTATCGTAACCTGTTCTGCTCACGCGCCCGCAAAACCGCAGGCGTGCACTTGGCAGCAAACCTAGGCTTTCCCGGCCATTATGGCAAGCGCCTCCTCCCTGACCCGCGTGACGCAAAGAAAACCCCGCCCGGCACAGGGCCGGGCGGGGGCAAGGAGGGAAGGAAATTATTGGGGGTCGGGACTGCCCCTTAACGGCAGCCGTCATTCCCCTTGTCGATCGCGCGGCCGGCGAGGGCGCCGACAGCGCCGCCGAGGATCGTACCGACCGTGCGGTCGCCGCGGCCGGCGATTTCATGACCGGCGAGGCCGCCTGCAATCGCACCGATCACGGTGCCGCCGGTGCCATTGTCGCACTGGCGATAGTTGCGGCGATCATTCCGGTAGTTGCGGCGATCGTTGCGGTAATCGCGGCGGTTGTCCCGGCGATAATCGCGGCGGTCATAACGGCGATCGTCGCGGTCATAGCGAACATCATAGCTCGAATAGCCATCGCGGTCGTAATAGCCGTTCTGCGCCGCGGCGGGAGCCGCCACGCCCAGTGTCGCGGTGGACATCAGGGCGGCGATCGAGAGGGTCATCATCTTTTTCATTTTCGTTCTCCTTCGTCGTCGTTTGGCCCGTCTGGGCTTTGTCGATGATCATGTTTTGCCCGATTCGCTTTGAGCGAAGCCTGAACATCATTGTTGGCCAATGTTCAGCTTTCTGCGGTGAACCGCTTTCCTTTCGCATGCCGCCGCCCTAACCCCGCGGCGATGCGCCGTTTGCTCTTCGCTGCCCTGATATTTGTCGCCGTCGGCCCGGTGCCCGGCACCGTGATGCGCTTTCCGAAGGGAGACATGACCGAACGCGCCGCCGCGCGTCCGCTGGTCTTCGCGCCGGAGACTTCGGGTGCAATGCGGTTCGTCCGCGGCTGGCATCTCGTCAGCCCGCACAGCCGGTTCGGTGGCTTTTCGGCGCTCGCGCGGATGGGGCCGGACCGGTTTCAGCTGATCGGCGACAATGGTTATGGAGCACGCCTGACGCTCGACGCGCGCGGTTCGGTTTCGGATGTCCGGATTCGCGCGCTACCGACGCCCGACGGCCGGCCGCAGCGCAAATCCATGGTCGATGCCGAGGCGATGTTTGTCGCCCCCGAAAGCGGCAAGAGCTGGATCGCGCTCGAAGGGATCAACGAAATCTGGCGACTCGATGCCGGTCTTTCGGCAATCGAGTCGCGACGCAAGCTGCCCGAACCGGTGCGCTGGCCCAGGAATCGCGGGCCTGAGGCGATGACGCGGCTGCCGGATGGCCGAACGGTGGTCTTTCTGGAAGATGCCGACGACGATCCGCGCGGGCGCGAGGCGTTGATCTACACCGGCGATCCGGCCGCGCCCGGCCCCGCGCCGATTCGCTTCTTTTATGATTCGGCGGGCCGTGGACTGGTTAGCGATGCCGCGGCGCTGCCCGACGGGCGCATCCTGATCGTGCACCGGCGGCTCGGTTTCGACCCCGTATTCACGACGATCGTCGCAATCGTCGACCCGGCCGATATACAAAAGGACGCCGTCGTGCGGTCACGGACGATTGGCCGTGTTACCCGGCCACTCGCCGAAAATTACGAAGGCGCCGCGATTTCGGTCGAGCAGGGCCGCACCTGGCTCTGGCTCGTCGCCGACAATAATTTCAACGTCTGGCAGCGCAGCCTGCTGCTGCAATTCGAGCTGGTGGGCCTGCCGCCGGGCAGGGCACCGGACAGCAAAAAGGCCGCGCGGTAAGCCGGCGGCCTGATTGCTTTAGCGATTCGAAAGCGCTTAAGCGGCCTTTTCGGCCAGCTTCTTCGCGACTTCCTTCTTCACCTTGCGGGCCGAAGCCGACAGCTGGTCGTCGCCGGCCTTCAGCAGCCAGTTGTCGAGACCGCCATTATGCTCGACCGTACGCAGGCCGTGGGTCGACACGCGCATCTTGACGCCCTTGCCGAGCGCGTCCGACAGCAACGTCACATTCTGCAGGTTCGGCAGGAAGGTGCGCTTGGTCTTGTTGTTGGCGTGGCTGACATTGTGGCCAACCTGGCGGCCCTTGCCGGTCAGTTCGCAGATGCGCGACATGGTCTTCGTCCTCGTCAAAAAAATTTCGGATCGGCGTCCGGGCACTTCCCGCAAAACGGGGAGTACAGGACCGGAGTGAGCCGGGAAAGGCGCGCGCTTATCGGCTTGCCGGAGATTCGTCAAGCGAATAGGGCGCTTTCATGGCTCAGTTTCCGCTTCCCGAACCGATGCGCCGCGCGCTCGATCTGGCCCGCATCGCCGCGGAATGGGGCGAAGTGCCCGTCGGCGCGGTGATCGTCAAGGACGGCGCGATCATCGCCGAGGGCCATAACCGCCCGCGCGAATCGCACGACCCGACCGCGCATGCCGAAATCGTCGCGATTCGCGCCGCGGCGGCCAAGCTCGGCAACGAGCGGCTCGACGGCTGCGACCTTTATGTGACGCTCGAACCCTGCGCGATGTGCGCCGGCGCGATTGCCCACGCGCGAATCGCGCGCCTCTATTATGGCGCCGACGATCCGAAGGGGGGCGCCGTCGTCCACGGTCCGCGCACCTTCGCGCAGCCGACGATCCACCACCGCCCGGAGATTTACGACGGCATCGGTGACGCGGAGGCGTCCGCGCTCCTTCGCGATTTCTTCGCGTCGCGCCGCTAACTAGCCCAGCATCTCCTCGACCCACTCGGGCACCAGTATCGTCGCCGGGCCCTGCCGCGCCTCGTCGAACCAGTAGCTGCCCTGACTCGGCTCCATATTGAGCTCGAGCGTCCGCGCGCCTGACGCGCGCGCCTCGCGAACAAAGCCTGCGGCGGGATAGACCGCGCCCGACGTGCCGATCGACACGAACAGGTCGGCGCGGTTCAGCGCGTGGTAGATCTCGTCCATCCGGTACGGCATCTCGCCGAACCAGACGATGTCGGGGCGTAAGGTGCCAACGATGCCGCACGCGCTGCACGCCGGCCGGTCGAGCAACGGCCCCGTCCACGGCACCCGCGTGTCGCACCCGGTGCACCAGGCATTGAGATGCTCGCCGTGCATATGGATCAACCGCTTCGCGCCCGCGCGCTCGTGCAGGTCGTCGACATTCTGCGTGACGATGAGCAGTTCGCCCGGCCAGGCGGCGTCGAGCCGCGCGAGCGCCTCATGCGCCGCGTTCGGCGCCTTGGTCTGGATCGCCTCGCGCCGCATGTCGTAGAAGCGCAGGACAAGGTCGGGATCGCGGGCAAAGGCTTCGGGGGTCGCGACATCCTCGACGCGGTGCTGTTCCCAGAGGCCACCGCTGTCGCGGAAGGTGTCGATGCCGCTTTCGGCCGAAACCCCGGCGCCGGTGAGGATTACGATATTCTGGATGTTACTCATGACTCCTCTCTATCCGTTCGCATCGAGCGAAGTCGAGATGCCCATCGAAATGGCGCAATGCCGATGGGTGTCTCGACTTCGCTCGATGCGAGGGGCTAAGGGGAGGCGCAAGCAAGGGGACGGCATATGACCAGCATCGGCATTATCGGCAGCGAAGGTCGGATGGGCGTCGCGCTCGCCGCCGCGATCTCCGAAGCGGGGCAGCGCAGTTGCGGGGTCGACCGGGGCGGCAATGTTCTGAGGCTTGCCAGCGACGCCGACGTTCTTGTCGACTTCTCCTCGCCCGCCGCGCTCGAGGCGACGCTCGACGCCTGTGTTGCCGCGAAAACCCCGATCGTCATCGGGACGACGGGGCTCGAGGAGCGCCATCATTATCTGATTGACGATGCGGCAAAGGATATCGCGGTGCTCCAGACCGGCAACACCTCGCTCGGCGTCACCCTGCTCGCGCATCTGGTGCGCGAGGCCGCGACGCGGCTCGGCGCCGACTGGGACATCGAGGTCGTCGAGATGCACCACCGAATGAAGGTCGATGCGCCGAGCGGCACCGCGCTGCTGCTGGGGCAGGCGGCGGCGCAAGGGCGCGGGATCAACCTCGATACTTGCTCCGAACGCGGCCGCGACGGCCTCACCGGCGCGCGCGGGCATGGCAAGATCGGCTTTGCGAGCCTGCGTGGCGGGACGGTTGCGGGCGACCATGATGTGATCTTCGCGGGCCCCGAGGAGATGATCACCCTCTCACACCGCGCCGAAAACCGCATGATCTTCGCGCGCGGCGCGGTGCGAGCGGCGCTGTGGCTGCTCCAGCAGAAGCCCGACCGCTACACGATGCCGCAGGTGCTCGGGCTTAGCTGATCCGATGAAGAAGACCGATATCTTCGAATTCTACCGCCGCCTCGCGGAGCTCAATCCGAGCCCCGAGACCGAACTGCAATTCGGCAACACCTACCAGCTGCTCGTCGCGGTTGTGCTGTCGGCGCAGGCGACCGACGTCGGGGTGAACAAGGCGACGCGAAAGCTGTTTCAGGAGGTGACGACCCCGCAACAAATGATCGACCTCGGCGAAGGGGGGCTGAAGCAGCACATCAAGACGATCGGGCTGTTCAACGGCAAGGCGAAGAATGTCATTGCATTGAGCGAAATTCTCGTCCGCGATTTCGGCGGCGAGGTGCCCGCCGACCGCGACGCGCTCGTCGAACTGCCCGGGGTTGGGCGCAAGACCGCCAATGTCGTGATGAACTGCGCTTTCGGGGCGGAGACCTTCGCGGTCGACACGCATATCTTCCGCGTCGGCAACCGCACCGGGCTTGCACCCGGCAAGACGGTGCTCGCGGTCGAGAAGCAGCTCGAAAAGAACACGCCCGCACCGTTCCGCGTCGGCGCGCACCACTGGCTGATCCTCCACGGCCGCTACATCTGCAAGGCGCGCACGCCCGAATGCTGGCGTTGCCCGGTGGTCGACCTTTGCCGTTACAAGCCGAAGACGCCCGCGCCGAAGAGGCGGGCGGCGATCTGACGCCGCCCGCCGTCGCGTCGGTTTACGCGCCGAACGCGCCGTCTATCGTGTGCATCGCGCCGGTGACGAAGCCCGCCTCAGGGCCCGCCAGCCAGGCCACCATGCCCGCGACCTCTTCGGGCCGCCCATGGCGCTTGATCGCCATGAAGCTGTGCATCAGATCGCGCATCGGGCCGTCCTCGGGGTTGGCATCGGTGTCGATCGGACCGGGCTGCACGATGTTGATCGTGATCCCGCGCGGCCCGAAATCGCGCGCCAGCCCGCGCGCCATGCCCTGCAGCGCCGATTTGCTCAGCGCATAGGAGGCCATGCCGGGGACGGGCATGCGGTCGCCGTTCACCGACCCGATCACGATGATGCGGCCGCCTTCGGGCATCTGCCGCGCCGCCTCGACCGACGCATGATAGGGGGCGTTGACGTTGACACGGATCAGCCGGTCGACGTCGTCGGGATCGAGGTCGAGCGCGTCGCCGAACAGCGCGAAGCCAGCGTTGACGACGAGGATGTCGAGCGGACCGCTCTCGCGCACGCGGGCGATCACCGCGTCGCGGTCGCCGCTGTCAGTCGGCACCGCCGTCGTGCCGGTCTCGGTCGCCAGCTGCTCGGCCGCCTCGCGCGAGCCGTTGTAAGTGAAGACAACCTTCGCGCCGTCGTCGGCGAAGCGGCGGACGATCGCCGACCCGATCCCGCGGCTGCCACCGAGGACGAGAACGGATTTTCCTTGGAATTCGGTCATTGGGAGACTCCTTGCTTATTAATGTAGTGAGCACTACATAAAATCGCGAAAGCCATCTTCAAGGTATTTTGTAACAGTGACTACAAATAAATCTCGATCGCGCGGCCGACCGCGGCGCTTCGACCCCGATGCGGCGGTCGTAACCGCGCAGCAGCTCTTCCACGCGCGTGGCTATGACGCGGTCAGCGTCGCCGATGTCACCGATGCGCTCGGCATCAATCCGCCCAGCTTCTATGCAGCCTTCGGCAGCAAGGCCGGACTCTATCAACGCGTGCTCGATCATTGGACCGGCACCGCGGCCATCCCGCTCGGCGATATCCTGCGTCCCGACGTCCCCGTCGCGGTCGCCCTTGCGGCGATGCTGGAGGAGGCCGCACGCCGTTATGCATCGGGTCCGGCAGCGGGCGGCTGCCTCGTTCTCGAAGGCACGCGTTGCAGCGACGAAGGCGCGCGTGAAGCCGCACGCGCGCTCAATCTTGGCGCGGAAAGCTTCATTCGCGACTATATCGCGGCCCGCCATCCGGACGCAGCCAATGAAGTCACCGATTTCGTCGCCACGACAATGTCGGGGCTTTCTGCCAAGGCGCGGAGCGGGCACGACCTGCCCCGCCTCCTCGCCACCGCCCGGCTCGCGGGCAGCGCTCTCGAGAAAACTCTGTCGGCCTGATCGCCGCTTGTCCGATGCCCTCTTGCGAAGCCGGCCGGACGCTGCATAGTCCGTCGCCATGCGTAACCTCGCCGCCCCGCTCGCCCTCGCCGCCGCCCTGCTCGCCGCCGCGCCCGTCCACGCCAAGCCCGCCGATACCGATGCGGCGAAAAAAATACTGAAGGACAGCGTCGCGATCCCGACCGTCGAGGGGCGCGGACAGGTGCCCAAGCTCGCCGCCTATTACGCCAGCGTGCTCAAAGCCGCGGGTTATGCCGACAGCGATATCGAGATCACGCCGATCGGCGAAACCGCGACCTTTGCCGCGACGCTCGCCGGAACGGGGAAGGGCAAGCCGATCGTGCTGCTCGGCCATATGGACGTCGTCGAGGCCGATCCGAAGGACTGGACGCGCGACCCCTTCGTGCCGGTCGAGGAAGATGGCTATATTTTCGGCCGCGGGTCGGAAGACAACAAGTTCGACGTCTCGATGATGGTCGCGACGATGGCGCAATTGAAGAAGGAAGGCTTCAAGCCGAAGCGCTCGATCATCCTGCTGCTCTCGGGCGACGAGGAAACCTCGATGACGACCACGCGCGCGCTCGCCGCCAAATACAAGGGCGCCGAATTTGCGCTCAACGGCGATGGCGGCGGCGGGACGATCGGCGAGGACGGCAAGCCCAAATATTACGGGCTGCAGGCCGGCGAAAAGACCTATGCCGACTTCACGCTCGAAGTGACCAATCCGGGCGGGCACAGCTCGCGCCCGTCGGGCACGAACGCGATCGTCCAGCTGTCGAACGCGCTCGCCAAGGTCGGCGCCTATCGCTTCACGCCGCAGCAGAATGAGCTGACCAGGATCGGCATGCCGATCGTCGCCGACCAGGTCGGCGGCGATATCGGCGCGGCGCTGAAAGCCTTTGCCGCGAACCCGGCCGATGCGAAAGCTATTGCCGCGATCCGCGCCGACCCCGAATATGTCGGTCAGATCGGCACCACCTGCGTCCCGACCCTGGTCAAGGGCGGTCATGCCGAGAATGCGCTGCCGCAGCGCGCCACCGCGAACATCAACTGCCGCATCTTCCCCGGCGTCCCGGTCGAAACGGTGCGCGCCGAGCTCGAAAAGGCGATTGCCGACCCCGCGGTCAAGGTGAACACCGATCCCGACGCGAGCGCGAGCGACGCCTCGCCGCTACGCCCCGACGTCGTCGCTGCGGTGACGAAGGCGGTGCATGCGCGCGCGCCCGGCCTGCCGATCATCCCGTCGATGAGCGCGGGAGCCACCGACAGCTATCATTTCCGCATCGCCGGCGTGCCAAGCTATGGCGTCGCGGGCCTGTTCTCGAAAGCGAGCGACAGCTACGCGCACGGCCTCAATGAGCGCGTGCCCGTCGATGCGATCGCGCCGGCGCTCGCGCATTGGGACAGCTTGCTGCGCGACTTGTCGAAATAAGGGTCAGACGAGCGCGGAGACCGCGCGCTCGACCATATGGACCGCCGCCTCGGCGCCGAAGCTTTCGGCGTCGAGCGACAGTTCGAGCCACAGCCCGTCGACCATCGCGGTCAGCATGATCGCCAGCCGCTCGGCGTCCGTTGCGCCGCATGCGACCAGCAATTCGCCGAGCCGGGCGCGATAGCCCGCGTAACTCTCTGCGTGAATTTCGGCCATCCGCACATCGCTCCGCGCGAGCGCCCAGAAGGCGGTCCATGCGCCGAGCAGTTCGGGATCGGTCACCGGCGGGCGGAAGCTGGCGGTGAGATAGGCGCTCAGCCGCGCGCGCGGATCGCTGTCCGCCCCCTCGACCGCACCCACGAAAATCGCGTCCATCCGGTCGCTCGTCGCTTTGTAGGTAGCCGCGACCAGATCGTCGATGCCGCCGAAATAGTGGCGCAGCAGACCCGGCGACACACCCGCCTTCGCACAGATCGCGCGGACGTTCGTTCCTGCCAGCCCATGTTCGGCCAGTATCGCCGCGGTCGCCACGATCAGGTCCGCCCGGCGGGCATCGGCGCTTTCGCGCGTAAAGGCTTGGCGAACGGCGGTCATCTTGTTATACGTATGTACAACAAGGAACGAGACATGGCAACTGCACCCCTTCGCGATTCGAATTTCGACCCGCTCGACGGCTGGTCGCTGCCCGCCTGGACCTATAGCGATCCTGATTTCCATGCCGCTGAAATGGAACGGATCTTCCGCCCGAGTTGGCAGGTCGTCTGCCACGACAGCGATATCCCGAACGTCGGCGACTGGCACAGCATCGACTATTGCGGCGAGAGCGTGATTCTGGTGCGCGGCACCGATCGTAATGTGCGCGCTTTCACCAACGTATGCCGCCACCGCGGTTCGCGCCTCGTCGACGGCGCGGTGGGCTGCGCGAAGAAGCTCATTTGCCCCTATCATGCCTGGACCTATGAACTCGACGGCCGGCTGACCGGCGTTCCGGATAGCGCGAGTTATCCGACGCTCGACAAGGGCAAGGCGGGGCTCGTTCCCGTCGGCCTCGAACAATGGTGCGGTTTCTGGTTCGTGCGGCTCGAAGATGACGGCGGCCCGTCGGTCGCGTCGATGATGGCGCCCTATGAGGC
>Ga0247823_10005597_pt1 | contig 9986 bp, 12 predicted proteins | sample 13C_PalmiticAcid_2_FD_192426 | JGI IMG/M metagenome (GOLD analysis project Ga0247823, IMG submission 192426) | Soil microbial communities from agricultural site in Penn Yan, New York, United States - 13C_PalmiticAcid_Day30 | ecosystem: Environmental > Terrestrial > Soil > Agricultural land...
ACATCGACGTGATCGCCGAGGGCATCGAGCAGGAAGAGCAATTTGCGCTGTTGGGAGAACAGGGTTGCCGCCTGTTCCAGGGCTACATGTTCGGCAGGCCGATGGATGCGCAGGCCTTCAACCATCGTATCGCGACGGCGGTGTGAACAGGCTCAGCGCAGGGCGATGGCCGGGACGTCGATGTCCATCGCCAGGGCCAGGTGGTCTGAATTCGCGGCCGGCATCGCACGCGCGTTGTCCGCGCGCAGGCCGTCGCTGACCAGGATGTGGTCGATGGCGCGCTGCGGGCGCCAGCTCGGGAACGTGGGCACGCACTGCGCCGGCGGACCCAGGCGCGTGCGCTTGTAGAGCAGCTCCATCTCCGGCGTGTCGGGCATGCAGTTGAAGTCGCCCATCAACACCGCGTGCGGGTGGTCGGTCAGCAGTTCGCCGATGAAGGCCAGCTGCGAGCGCCGCGAGTTGGCGCCCAGCGACAGGTGCGCGACCGCCACGGTGAGGCCTTCGTCGCCTTCGCCGAAGCGCGCCATCAGCACGCCGCGGCCGCTGATGCGGCCGGGCAGGCTGTGGTCGGTCACTTCCACCGGCTCCAGCTTGCTCAGCAGGCCATTGGCGCTGCCGGCCACCCTCGCCACGTTGCGGTTGGGCTGGTGCGTCCAGTAATCGAAACCGGCGCGCTCGGCCAGGTAGTGCGTCTGGTTGGTGAAGCCCGAGCGCAGGCTGCCGGGGTCGGCCTCCTGCAGGCCGACGATGTCGTGCTCGCCGGCGAGCTGCGCGATCAGGTCCAGGCTGCCGCGCTTGTTGCCCGCCGGCAGCGCATGCGACCAGCTGCGCGTCACGTAGTCGCTGTAGCGACGCGTGCTGGACCCCGCCTGGATGTTGGCGCTCAGCAGGCGCAACCGACGCGCTGCCGTGGAGGCGGATTCGCTCATGGACGTGGAGGCGTACGCCGTGCTCAGCGCTTGGCGCGCTCCATCGCGACCAGATGGTCGGTGATGCGCAGCACGTCGTCCCAAGAGCGACCACCGGTGACGCGGTACTTGCCGTTGACGACGATGGTCGGCGTGCTGGTCACGCCCCACTTTTGCGCCAATTGCATGCCGCGGCCGATCTTGGCGTTGGTGCCGAAGCTGTTCATCAGCGCCACGAACTCCTGCGGATTCGCGCCGTAGCCCGCGTAGAACTTCGCGATCTCGGCCGGGTCGGCCGGCGGCTTGCCTTCGCCCGGCAGCGTGCGCTGGACGTGGATCGCGGCGAACACGGCGTCATGTGTCTTGTCGACCAGGCCCTTCGCCTCGGCGGCGTAGTAGGCCTTGGCATAAGGCTCCCATGCCTTGGCGAACGCGACCGGCACGTAGTTGATGCGCACATCGGCAGGCTGCTTGGCCTTCCAGGCCGCCATCCGCGGGGCGAAGGCGCCGCAGGCCGGGCAGACATAGCCGAAGACCTCGGTCACTTCGATCTGGCCGTTGAGCGGCGCATACGGCTGGGCGTTGGCGATCTCTTCATAGTCGGTGCCGGCCACCGGGGCCGGGCCCTGCGGCGGGACTACCGGGTTGGTGTTCGGTGCGGTGGCCGCGGCATCGGTGGCAGCGGGCGTGGTGGCGGGCGTGCCCGCATCCGCCGGCGCGACGTCCGTGGCGGGCGCGGTCTCGCCAGTGGGTGCGGCCGGCGCGGAGGCGGCATCGGTCGGCGTGGTGTCCGTGGAGGGTTTGGGTCCGCAGGCCGCCAGCACCGGCAGCAACAGGGACAACATCAGGACGTGGCGGGATTTCATCGCGCGGACTCCAACGTATCGGGGAAAGGGGCTGCCACGAAGGGCGGGAACTTCACATTCTGCATGGGCCCCGGCGGGGCTGCCATGACGGCGTCATCACTTGCGGGTGCGCTCGCGGGCGACCAGGCGGTCGACGATCTTCAGCATGTCGCTGTAGGTGCGCCCGCCGATCACGCGGTACTTGCCGTTGACGATCATCGTCGGCGTGCCTTCTACGCCGACAGCCATCGCCCAGGTCCGCGCGTGCTCAAGCTGCCGGTCGACCTGCTCGCCACGCAGGGCGGCGCTGAACTTGGCCCGGTCCACGCCATAGGCGGCATAGAAAGCGGCGATCTCGTCGGGAGAGACGTTCTGGATCGGCAGCGCGCCGCTCTTGTGGAGGGCGTCGAACACCGCTTGGTGAGTCCGCTCCTGCACGCCGAACTGGCGGGCGGTGAAGAAGGCGCGGGCGTACGGGATCCAGTAGCCACCGAAGGCGGCCGGGACGGGTGTCAGGCGCACGTCGCGTGGCAGGGTCTTTTTCCAGGCCGCCAGCGTCGGTTCGAAGTGGGCGCAATGGACGCAGGTGTAGCCGAACACCTCGACTACCTCGACCTTTCCTTTGAGCGGCGCATACGGCGTGCCGTTCTCGATCACCACGTAATCCTGGCCCTCGACCAGCGGCGCGGGCGCCGGCGGCGCCGCTAGGACGACGACAGGCATCAGGGCGAGCAGGGCCACAAGGACGGGCAGCAGACGGGACGCCATCAGGACTCTCCAGCTTTGTGCTGGCCCCGGCGCGATGCGGGGCGCGGAAAAAGAAACGCCGGCCATGGTGGGGCCGGCGCGATGAACAGGAGCTTGCACTTTCGGCCGCGGCGGGCGGCGGAAGTCCGGGATTACTTGCCGGCCTTGGTGGTAGCGACGTCGTCGGCGCGGGCGTGCAGGCCCTGCAGGTAGCTGGCCAGGGCCTGGATTTCCTGCTCGGTCAGCGGGCCGGCCACCTGGGCCATGATGTTGAAGTGGGCCGGGTCCTTCAGCGTGGTCGTGCCAGCCTTGTATTCGGTCAGGCGACGCACCGTGTAGTCCTGCATCTGCCCACCGATGTGCGGGTAGGCCGGGCCCGGGTTGCCGGCGCCGGTCGGGCCGTGGCACGCCAGGCAGGCCGGCACGCCGCGTTTGGCGTCGCCGCTGCGGTACAGCTGCTGGCCCACTTCGTAGAACTTCATGCCCTGGTAGGTGCCGTCGGCGATGACGCTGTCGTCGGCCAGGCCGGCGCCCGACTTCTGGGTGGCGAAGTAGGCACCCACGTCGCGCATGTCCTGCGCATTGAGGGTCTGGGCGAACGGGGCCATCACGGCCGCCATCCCCGTGTTGCGCTCGCCCGAGGCGAACAGCGCCAGCTGCTGGGCGATGTAGCGCTCGCTCTGGCCGGCGATGCGCGGGTACTGCGGATCGCTGGGGTTGCCGTCGGCGCCGTGGCAGGCCGCGCAGGCGGCCGCCTTGGTCTGGCCGGCCTTGGCGTCGCCCCAGGTGGTCTTGGCGAGGTTGACGTCCAGCGGCGCGGTCTCGACCGGGGCATTGTCCGGCACCGGGACCACGGTGGTCTGTGCAAAAGCGACTGCGCCCACGGCCAGTACGGCCAATCCGGCAAGTCCCATAACGCGAGCGTGGCGCATGCTAAAGCTCCGAAACCTTTGACTGATGGCGACGCCCGGAGGGGCCGCGAAACCCGCGAATTATCGTCGCGGCGGCCGCTCGCGGTCAATTCAAACGGTATCCGGCCCGTCACCGTGCGATCCTATCGCCATGTCGAACCCCCTGAATTCCGCCACTTACCTGCTCTCCGCCCACACCCCGCGCCAGTTGCCGGAGGATGGCGGCTTCGAAGTGGCCTTCGCCGGCCGTTCCAATGCCGGTAAGTCCAGTGCCCTCAATGCGCTGGTCAACCACAACCGGTTGGCGCGGGTCTCCAAGACCCCTGGCCGCACGCAGCAGCTGGTGTTCTTCCAGGTCCAGCCCGAGCGCTACCTGGTCGACCTGCCCGGCTACGGCTACGCCAAGGTGCCGCAGGACCTGCAGGCCCACTGGCAGGCCTTCATCGACCGCTATTTCCGCACCCGTGAGGCGTTGAAGGGTCTGGTGGTGGTGATGGACATTCGCCATCCGCTGAAAGACTACGATCGACAGATGCTGGGCTACGCCGTCCAGCGCGGCCTGCCGGCGCACGCGCTGCTGACCAAGGCCGACAAGCTGGGCCGGGGCCAGCAGGGCAACGCGTTGCAGGCGGTGAAGAAGGAGCTGTTCTCGGCCTTCGGCGACACCGTCAGCGTGCAGACCTTTTCGGCCGAGTCCAAGCAAGGCGTCGACGAGGCCCGCATGATCGTGGGCGGCTGGCTGGGGCTGTAGTCGTCAGACCGAGACGTGGAACAGGCGGCCCACCAGCGCGGCTGCCGCCATCGCCATCGCGCCCCAGAAACCCACCCGCCACGCGCCGCGCAACACGGGCGCGCCGCCCACGCGCGCGGCCAGGCCGCCGGACACCAGCAGGCCCGTCACCGTCGCGAGGGTGGTCACGATGGCGACCCTGTCGGCGGGTGCCAGCAGGGTCGTGGCGATCGGCAAGAGCGCGCCGACGGTGAAGGCCGCGGCCGACGCGAGCGCCGCCTGCACGGGCCGTGCACGCAGGGCGTCAGTGATCCCCAATTCGTCGCGCATGTGTGCAGCGAGGGCGTCGTGCGCGGTGAGCTGTTCGGCCACCTGCCGCGCGAGCGCCGGTTCCAGGCCACGCCCGACGTAGATCTGGGTCAGTTCCGCGAGCTCGCCGTCGGGCATCTCGTGCAGTTCGCGCTTCTCCACCGCCAGGTCGGCGGCCTCCGCGTCGGCTTGCGACTGCACCGACACGTATTCGCCCGCGGCCATCGACATCGCCCCGGCGACCAGTCCGGCTACGCCGGTCACCAGGATCGTCGACGGCGAAGCACCGCTGGCGGCCACGCCGACGACCAGGCCGGAGACCGAGACGATGCCGTCGTTGGCGCCGAGCACAGCGGCACGTAGCCAGCCGACGCGGTCGGTGCGATGCCGTTCGTGGTGACGTGGCGAAGGCGTGCGGGCGTGACGGGGCATGCGCGCAGCCTAGGTGAGGGCATCGGTCCGCGTCGAGCGCCGGCATCGGCTTGGCCTCCATGGATAGGATGCTGCGGCGTCCCCATGGCAACGATGGCGTGCGCACGGTCACGTTATAGTGCCGGCCTTGCAATGGACGGCCTGGCCCCGACATTGCGTCTCCCCCTTTTGCGCGAGCGTCACCCTTGTCCAGCCCCAGCCACGTCGCCGACACGCCCATCACCGACCGCGCGCAGCTGGTGACCTACATCGCGTCCGGCGAGAAGCCGCGCACCGACTGGCGCATCGGCACCGAGCACGAGAAGTTCGGCTTCCGCCTGGACGACCTGCGCCCGCCGACCTTCGATGGCGACCGTGGCATCGAAGCGCTGCTCAAGGGCCTGACCCGTTTCGGTTGGGAGGCGATCGAAGAGAAGGGGCGCGTGATCGCACTGTCGAAGGACGGCGCCTCGGTCACCCTGGAGCCCGCCGGCCAGCTGGAGCTGTCGGGCGCGGCGTTGGAAACGATCCACGAAACCTGCGTGGAAGTGGGCACCCACCTGAAGGAAGTGAAGCAGGTCGCCGACGAACTGCGGCTCGGCTTCCTCGGCATGGGCTTCCAGCCCAAGTGGCGCCGCGACGAGATGCCGTGGATGCCCAAGGGCCGCTACCAGATCATGAAGTCGTACATGCCCAAGGTCGGCCAGTTGGGCCTGGACATGATGACGCGCACCTGCACGGTGCAGGTCAATCTCGACTACGCCAGCGAAGCGGACATGGTGAAGAAGTTCCGCGTGTCGCTGGCGCTGCAGCCGGTGGCTACGGCGCTGTTCGCCGACTCGCCGTTCACCGAAGGCAAGCCGAACGGCTACCAGAGCTATCGTTCGCACATCTGGACCGACACCGACGGCGACCGCACCGGCATGCTCGACTTCGTGTTCGAGGACGGCTTCGGCTACGAGCGCTACGTCGACTACCTGCTCGACGTGCCGATGTACTTCTCCTACCGCGACGGTATCTACCACGACGCCAGCGGCAAGTCGTTCCGCAAGTTCCTGCGCGGAGAACTGGACGTGCTCCCGGGTGCGCTGCCCACGCTGCGCGACTGGTCCGACCACATGACCACCGCCTTCCCGGAAGTGCGGATGAAGAAGTTCCTGGAAATGCGCGGTGCCGACAGCGGCCCCTGGAATCGCATCTGCGCGCTGCCCGCGTTCTGGGTGGGCCTGCTGTACGACGATGCCGCGCTCGATGCGGCATGGGATCTGGTCAAGGATTTCTCGCTGGCCGAGCGCCATGCGCTGCGCGACGGCGTGCCGAAGCACGCGCTGAAGCTGCCGTTCCGCGGCGGCACCGTGCGCGACCTCGCCCGTGAAGCGGTGAAGATCGCGATCGGCGGCCTGCAGCGTCGCGCGCGCCTCAACAGCAAGGGCGTGGATGAAGCCGGCTTCCTCGATGCGCTGGTCGAGATCGTCGAAGCCAACGAGACCCCCGCCGAGCGCAAGCTCGCGCTGTTCAACGGCCCCTGGCAGGGCGACATCGACCACGTATTCCGCGAATTCGCGTACTGACCCTGCTCGGGGTAGGCTGGGCCTTTCCATGCAGGGGAAGGCCGATGCGGGCGGCAATGGGGTGGAAGGCGTGCGGCATGATGATCTGCCTGGCGATCGCGCCCTTGGCGCAGGCGCAGCGCGTGGCGATGGTGGGCGGCACCTTGGTGGACGGCACGCTCAGTGATCCGATCCGCGATAGCGTCATCCTGATCGAGGGCCAGCGCATCGTCGCCGTCGGCACGGTGAAGACGCTGCCGGTGCCGGCCGACGCGACGGTCATCTCCACCGAAGGCATGACGGTGCTGCCCGGCCTGTGGGACATGCACGTGCACCTGATGATCAACGGACACGCCGACTACGACCACTGGGACAAGACCTATCCCGCGCAGTTCCGCGACGTGATCATGCCGTCCTCGGCCAAGCAGCTGCTGCTGGCCGGCGTGACCGGCGCGCGCGACCTGGGCGGCCCGCTGGAGGACAGCATCGCCGTGCGCGATGCGATCAACAGCGGGCGCATTCCCGGCCCCACGCTGTTCGTGTCCGGTCCCTTCATCCAGAAGAAGCCTTACCCCGGCACCGAGCAGTTCCGCTGGGGCGTGGATTCGCCCGCCGACGCGCGCGCCAAGATCAAGCGCATCGCGCAGGCCGGCGTAGACGTGGTGAAGCTGATCGACCAGGATGGCATGAGCGATGCCGAACTCGCCGCCATCGTCGACGAGGCCCACAAGCATGGCCTTCCCGTCGTCGCGCACGCGCACCGGCCCGAGGAAATCCGCCGCGGGCTGAAGTTCGGCGTGGACTGCTTCGAACACACTGGCCTGGCGGCATCGCCGGAGTACCCGCCGGATGTGATCGCCGCCCTACGCGAACGCACCGGCAACATGGCTTCGGGGCCGCTGTTCTGGACGCCCACCATCGAGGGGCTCTACAACTTCCCGTACACGGTGAAGAACCACGAGTTCATCGACGGCAGCGACTGGCACGTCGGCCTGACCCCCGCGATCATCGACGACATCAAGCAGTCGCTGGAGCATCCCGAGCGCATCAGCTACTTCCAGCAGACGCCGCAGCGCTGGCCCACCCTGCAGCGCAAGTTCCAGCAGCTGCGCGAGAGCGGCGCGCTGCTGCTGATCGGCACCGATTCCGGCATCCCGATGAAGTTCCACAGCGGCAGCACCTGGAACGAGCTCGACGTATGGGTCAACAAGCTCGGCGTGCCGGCGATGGACGCGATCCGCGCCGCCACCTACTGGCCCGCCGTGGCGATGAAGGCCGACAAGGACTACGGCACGGTCACCGAGGGCAAGTACGCGGACATTATCGCGGTGAAGGGCGATGTGCTGAAACAGGTGGCGCTGCTGCAGCGGGTCGACATCGTCGTCAAGCACGGCCAGCGGGTGAAGTGATCGCGCGGCGCACGGGTTCGCGCGTTCAGAGCGCCTTGTGCATGCAGGTGGCCGACGCGGGACACAGCGCGCTGAACTCGGCGCTGTCCTGGATGGCGCGCGGTGCGTCGTTGCGCGCGATCGGCGCATAGCCGGCGCGGGCGAAGAACGGGGCCGCCGTCTGCGTCAGCAACACCAGGTCGCGGATGCCGCGCGCACGCGCCTCGGTTTCCAGTGCACCGACAAGCCGCCGCGCATGCCCGGCACCGCGATGTGCCGGGGCGACCACCAGCGAGCGCAGCAAGCCGGCATCGCCGTGTTGCTCCAGGCCGATGGCGGCCATCAGTCCGGTGCCGTCTTTGGCGATCCAGAACGCAATCCGCGACGTCGCCAGGTCCGCCGTCGGTAGTGTCTCTGCATCGAGCAGGGCGGTGATGCGGGGCAGGTCCGTGGCGCGGGCGGGGCGTATCGCGCTCACGACGCCTCCGGCGAGGGCGTGGGGGCGGGCGCAAGAAGCATGCGGGAAACAAGCAGTGCCAGTGCGGCACCGACCAACTGAGCACCGATGAAGGCCGGTGCGTCCAGCGGACGGATGCCGGAGAACGTCTGCGTCAATGCGCGTGCGAGCGTGACCGCGGGATTGGCGAACGAGGTGCTGGCGGTGAACCAGTACGCCGCGAAGATGTAGCTCGCCACCAGGGCCGGGATCGCGCGCGCGCGATGGCGAAGGCCGAGCATGATCGTCAGCAGCAGGCCGAACGTGGCCACGCCTTCGCTGAGCCATTGCGCGGCGCCGGTGCGCACGCGGGTGCCGGGTTGGAGCAGCGGCAGATCGAACATCGTATGCGCAAGCAGGACGCCGGCGATCGCCCCGAGGCATTGCACGAGCACGTAGGCGGCGCTGGTGCGCGTGTCGAGGTCGCCGCGCAGCCGCATGGCCAGGGTGACCGCGGGATTGAAGTGCGCGCCTGAGATCGGCCCGAGGACGGTGATCAGCACGTACAGCGCGGCCGCCGTCGCGCCCGCATTCGCCAGCAGCGCGACCGCATCATTCCCGGCGCTCAGGGTCTGGCCCATGACCCCGGAGCCGACAACGGTCGCCAGCAGCAGCATCGTGCCGAGTGCTTCGGCCAGCAGTGCGCGCGGCATCACAGCGACGCCAGCAGCGCCTGCACCCGGCGCCCGATGTCGTCGCGGACCGCGCGGTATCCGTCGTCGTCCATGTCGCGCGGATCGGGCAACCCCCAGTCCTCGCGCCGCTTCGCCGGAATCCAGGGACAGTTGTCGCCGCAGCCCATCGTGATCACCGCATCGAATTCGCCTTCCACCTCGTCCAGCGACTTCGAAGCGTGCGTAGTCAGGTCGTATCCCAATTCGTCCATGAAACGGATGGCTTTCGGATTGATGCGGCCCGACGGGCGCGAGCCGGCGCTGAGGGCGTCCACACGATCGCCGCCATGCAGGCGGGCGAAGGCCTCGGCCATCTGGCTACGGTTGGAGTTCTCGACGCAGACGAAGAGGATGCGCGGCGCGCTCATGTTCAACAGCACCCCGACTTCGGTGCACAGCAGCCCGTGCCCTGCGCGGGCGTCGTCGGCATCGCGTGCGGGTCCGGCGTGCAGCGGGCGCCGTCCGTGGCGCAGGCGGCGTCGCCGGCGTGGTACGTGGTGGCGTCGCCGAAGGTGTGGAAGGTCTCCCAGCGCGTGCCCTGGGGGTCCTCGGTCCACGCCTTGTCCGACTGCGCGTAGCAGCAGATGGTCGCCGCTTCTGGCACCACGGCGCCGCCTGCGGCGTTGAGGCGCTGGCCTAGCGCGCGCAGGCCCGCAGCGTCCTCGGCCTGCAGGCCGAGATGATCGATGCCCGGCGGGCGGCCGGTGTTGGAGATGGCGAAGTTGACGCGGGGATCGTCCAGCATCCACTTCGCGTAGTCGGGTTTGACGACGGTGGGTTCGGTGGCGAACAGCGCGCTGTAGAAGCGGATGCTCGCAGGCAGATCGTCGACGTTCAGATGGACATGGAAGCGGTTCATGGCGCGACCTTCTTCGTAGGCGTGCAGGAGGACGCGGGGGCGCACGAGACGATGCCTCCGCAGCAGTTTTCGGTCAGATAGCCGATCAGGCCATTCATCTGCAGGTAGTTGGCGCGTACGCGGATCACCCGGCCTTCGCGCTGGTCGCTGACCAGGGC
>Ga0247823_10005598_pt1 | contig 9984 bp, 9 predicted proteins | sample 13C_PalmiticAcid_2_FD_192426 | JGI IMG/M metagenome (GOLD analysis project Ga0247823, IMG submission 192426) | Soil microbial communities from agricultural site in Penn Yan, New York, United States - 13C_PalmiticAcid_Day30 | ecosystem: Environmental > Terrestrial > Soil > Agricultural land...
CAGAGACAACGGAATAACATCGAGCAGCAACCAATCATCGTCCAATCGGTTACCGGCAAGCACATTGGCTTGAATCGCGGCGCCTAAAGCCACCACCTTGTCCGGATCGAGATTGTTCAACGGTTCTTGTTTGAAAAAGTCGGCGACAGCCCGCTGAATTTGCGGCATTCGGGTGGCGCCGCCCACCATCACCACACCGTTGATATCCTCTATGGCAAGGCCAGCGTCACGCAATGCCTTTCGCGTTGGCTGGAGTGTCTTACTAATAAGCGTCTTGGTAATTTCCGTGAATGTCTCAATATCCAACACTAAGTCGACGAGCTCTCCCGAGGTCAATGCCGCGTTAACGTGCACGTCGGAATGAGAAGTCAGCGCTTCTTTGGCCTCCCGCGCCTTAGTGAGCAAGAGCCGCATATCCTTATCATTAGGCGGCGCAATGTGTCCTTGCTCCAGAATCCAGCAGAAGACCCGCTGATCGAAATCATCGCCGCCGAGGGCTGAATCGCCATTGGTGGCGAGCACCTCAAAGACACCTTTGGAAAGCTTAAGAATAGAAATATCGAAAGTCCCGCCGCCAAGATCGAATACGGCGTAAGTCCCTTCGGAGGCATTATCGAGACCATATGCAATGGCCGCAGCGGTTGGCTCATTCAAAAGGCGAAGTACATTGAGACCCGACAGCTTGGCGGCATCCTTGGTCGCCTGACGTTGGGCATCGTCAAAATAAGCCGGCACTGTAATCACAGCTCCAACGAGTTCCCCACCCAACGAACGCTCTGCCCTATCACGCAACGCCTTGAGGATTTCCGCTGATATTTCAATTGGACTTTTTACCCCCGCCGAGGTCTCCAGTTGCACCATTCCCGGCGCATCCACGAATCGATAGGGTAGTCTGCCGACGCCGTGGATATCACGAAGACCGCGGCCCATAAAGCGCTTTACCGAAACAATGGTGTTCGTCGGATCTTCGCTTTGCTTACGTTGCGCGAGATATCCAACGTCGGTATGACCATCGGGAAAATAGCGAACGACGGAGGGTAACAATGGATGACCATGTTCATCGTTCAGCACGTTTGCGATGCTGGACCGCACCGTCGCCACCAGTGAATTGGTCGTGCCTAAATCAATGCCTACCGCCAAACGGTGTTGATGCGGTTCCGGCGCGAACCCCGGCTCGGAAATCTGTAAGAGCGCCATAATTTACGGACAAAGCCCAAGAACGGAAGGATGAAAAGCGCAAGGAAACAACATTATTTTAATCTCCCTTCATTTCTTCGATGGACTCCACCGCAAATTCGATCTCGTCCTGCAGCTTCTCTAGAAAACGTAACTTTCGCACCGCTCCAGCAGCGGTCTGATAATCGTGCTCAACATCAATTGTCATTTCCAAGGCGGCTAATAAAGCGCCTCGCTCCGACGAAAGCTTTTGCGTAAGCGCCTGCAAGGCATCCGAATCGAAGTCCTGCTTTGCTTCGACAATCGCCTCTCGCCACTCCATCTGCTCCATTAGGAAATCCACGGGCATTGCTGTGTTGGTTTCTTCTGCAGTATCCACACCATGAAGCTTCAACAAGTAACGAGCCCTAGCTAGCGGCTTTTTCAACGTCGTATAAGCCTCGTTCGCATGGGTCGCCCACTGCATGGAACGTCGGCGCTCGGCTTCTGGCGCGCTAACAAACCGATCAGGATGAACGCGAGACTGGACCTCACGATAAGCGACCTCTAATCGCGCCGTATCGATTTTGTATGAAACGGGTAGCTTGAAAAGCTCGAAATAGCTTTTGGAAAAATCTGAAGTCATGCTGTTACAACAAGTTAAAAGGGGCGGTCACGCCGCCCCTAGTTGCTCGCGGCGCCAACGCCGCATTTACACCACATTGAAGGATTCACCGCAACCGCACTCATCCTTAACGTTTGGATTATTGAATTTAAAGCCTTCATTCAATCCTTCACGGGCGAAATCGAGTTCAGTTCCATCGAGAACGGGCAAACTTTTCGGATCGATGAATACCTTTACCCCGTGACTCTCAAAGAGGTAATCGCCTTCGTGCTCCTCATCCGCATATTCCAGCTTGTAGGCAAAACCAGTACAGCCGCTGCGACGCACACCCAGACGAAGTCCAATACCCTTACCTCGCTTGGCAAGGTACTTCAGTATGTGGTCAGCCGCCTTAGAAGTTAGAGTAACCGCCATAGTTAATTACCCGTTCACCACTTTTTGTTCGTCGCCTTCATCAGCGTGATTCTTTGCCTTGTAATCAGCAATAGCCGCTTTGATTGCGTCTTCGGCAAGAATTGAGCAATGAATTTTTACCGGAGGCAGCGCCAACTCTTCAGCAATTTGCGTATTCTTAATCGTCATGGCTTCGTCGAGCGTTTTACCCTTCACCCACTCGGTAACAAGTGAGCTAGAGGCAATGGCGGAACCACAACCATAAGTCTTGAACCGTGCGTCCTGTATGACGCCATCGGGTCCCACCTTGATTTGCAGTTTCATTACATCGCCGCATGCTGGCGCGCCGACCATGCCTGTACCGACGCCAGAATCGTCTTTCGCGAACGAACCCACGTTGCGGGGATTCTCGTAATGGTCGATCACTTTTTCACTGTAAGACATAGCGTTTCTCCAAATAAACCGTGCAGATGAAAACCGACTTCGAAATGTGCGGCCTTAACCCTGCGTTCATCCTAATTAATGTGCAGCCCACTGGACCGAACTCAAGTCGATCCCATCCTTGTACATTTCCCACAATGGCGACATCGATCGCAGTTTGTCGATCTTGCTTCTAATCAGCTTGATCGTAAAATCGATATCCGATTCCGTTGTAAACCGACCGATAGTGAAACGAATGGAGCTATGCGCCAACTCATCGTTGCGTCCTAGCGCTCGCAACACATATGACGGCTCCAAACTGGCCGAGGTGCACGCAGAACCACTGGAAACAGCCAAATCCTTCATCGCCATGATAAGTGACTCGCCCTCAACGAAATTGAAGCTGATGTTGAGGTTGTGCGGCACTCGCTTTTCCATGTCGCCATTAATATAAACTTCTTCAAGATCTTTAATGCCTTCCAACAATCGCTCTCGCAGCATGCGAAGACGTCCATTTTCAGCAACCATTTCTTCGCGAGCGATCCGAAACGCTTCGCCCATTCCCACGATTTGATGAGGAGCAAGCGTTCCCGAGCGTAAACCGCGCTCATGCCCGCCTCCATGCATCTGAGCCTCCAGCCGAATGCGTGGCTTACGACGCACATAGAGGGCTCCGATACCTTTTGGCCCATAAGTCTTATGCGCCGAAAAACTCATCAGATCGACTTTTAATTTTTCAAGATCGATTTCTACTTTCCCGGTCGCCTGAGCAGCGTCAACGTGGAAAATAACACCCTGCGCACGGCAAATATCCCCCAAGGAAGCGATATCTTGAATCACGCCAATCTCATTGTTCACATACATAACGGACGCAAGAATCGTATCCGGGCGTAAGGCCGCCTTAAACTTGTTCAGGTCAAGCAAGCCGTTAGGCTCCACGTCCAAGTAAGTAACTTCGAAGCCTTCCCGCTCCAACTCCCGCATTGTATCGAGTACAGCTTTGTGCTCTGTTCTTAGGGTGACAAGATGTTTGCCTTTGCCCTTATAAAAATGAGCCGCGCCTTTAATTGCAAGGTTGTCTGACTCCGTTGCACCGGAGGTCCAGATGATGTCCTTTGAATCACACTTAACCAAGCTAGCGACCTGCGCTCTCGCCTCTTCAACCGCCTGCTCCGCTTCCCACCCATATGCATGAGAGCGGCTGGCCGGATTGCCAAAGTGATTGGTCAAATACGGAATCATTTTCTCCGCGACCCGAGGATCAATTGGAGTGGTCGCCGAATAATCGAGATAAATTGGAAGCTTGTTCATGATGCTCGTTTCATGTTTAACGTTGCACGGAATCTTTGAATCAGACGGCGACTCGCTTTGTCTCAGCGCCAGACATACATACATCCCCGCGAACTACCTTTACGGGCCTCATCTTCTGTTGCTGCACCAAGTCATGCAACGTAACCGATTCTAAAAAATCAAACACTCTTTCATTCAATTGCGCCCATAGATCGTGCGTCATGCAACGGTGGTCGTCTTTACAATTTTCCTTACCGTGGCACTGAGTTGCATCGATCGGCTCGTCAACGGCAAGAATAATGGCCGCCACCGATACATCACTCGTTTTCTTTGCTAGACAATAACCGCCGCCGGGACCGCGAACGCTTTCCACCAAAACATGGCGACGCAATTTACCGAACAATTGCTCCAGATAGGACAAGGAAATTTTCTGGCGCTCACTAATCGCAGCCAATGTTACAGGGCCTTCGCCGTCATGCATGGCAAGATCAATCATCGCCGTAACCGCAAAACGCCCTTTAGTTGTCAGCCTCATTACTAGATTCTTTCTCAGCCTCGTCAAATAAGGTACGGGCAACCTTAATCAAATATCCGGATTGCCATCAGATCGTGCGCCGGAATCTTCAAATACCCATACCCGACAAATTAACTCAAGCATATCAATCCCGACTAAATCAGTCAACTATCAAGAGGCACAATATCGACGCTCATGCTCGCCAATGAAAATCTGCGCCGCTGACTTGATCTGTTTGAGAGTGCAACAAAAAAACGGGGCGATTAAACCTAGTAATTACTGACCAGAAACCTTTCCAGGCGGGGCAATCCAGGACTCCGCCGCTGCGGAATCGGCATCACTGTTTATGCCCATTTTATCTAGTTGCGCAAGAAGTTTTTCCATTCGCGCATCGGATTCTTGAACATGGGCTATGAGCGATTGCACGGTCTGCTCGACTGGATCATCAGTGGCGCCATTAACGGCATAGGCGTTGAATCTAGGCTTTTCTCGGGCAAGAGGGATTACCGCTTCTGGACAAGGGTCAAGTACATGCCCCGGAATACCAACGACAGTCGCGCCTGTGGGAACATTCTTCACAACAACCGCATTGGATCCAACCTTAGCGCCATCGCCAATATTAATTGGCCCAAGTATCTTAGCTCCAGCGCCAACGACCACACCTTTGCCGAGCGTGGGATGACGCTTACCTTTGTTCCAGGACGTACCTCCGAGCGTTACGCCGTGGTATAGCGTGCAATCATCTCCGATTTCGGCGGTTTCGCCGATAACAATGCCCATTCCGTGATCGATGAACACTCTCCGGCCGATAACAGCGCCAGGATGAATTTCAATCCCCGTGAACAAGCGACTTAGATGAGAGACAAAACGCGCCATCCATTTGAAATTCCATTGCCGCAATTTATGAGCCAAACGATGCATAAGCAACGCATGAAAACCCGGATAAAGGGTAATCACTTCGAACCGATTACGTGCGGCAGGATCTCGCTCGAATACGACATCGATGTCTTCTTTGAGTTTCCGAAACATGAGCAGGACCAGTATTAATTAAGCACCGATGGAGATTGTACCTGAGCGGGTCACTCAAGAAATTGGCTTGACGCAGGTTCGATCAAAAATGGCCTTCAGCCTGAATTACCGCTTTCCATCAGGCTCAGACGTTCGTTTGGCGTAAAAGCGCTTCACTCCGGCAGGCAGTTGCATAATAAATTCGATTTCCTCGCCACGCAGCGTGCCGAGGAAGGAAATCGAAACGTCACGATCTTCGAATTGCGGCGTATGGCGGGTGATAAAACTTAACTGATCGCCGGATATCTTCCCGTCATGTATTCCGCCCTCACCAGTGGGATAGCTTACGCTGCCCATCAGGATGTGCCCACGCGCTTCAAAATTGAAATGCAGCCGGATTACCTTCCCCTGGGGTTCTGTCCATTCCCCCAACCATCGCCCCGATACATCGATGGGACCTTTCTCCACACGCACGTCAGCGCTAGTAACTTTATTGTTCAGGGTTCCTAGCGGTGTCGTCTGAAAATTCAACCAACCTAGGCCAGTTGCAACCATGGCCAACACAACTGGAATCAACCATCGCCCAGTTGCGACAGATGAGGAAGATTGAGCGTTACCTCTCAAAACTGCGAGGAGTTGCCCGAAATCGTAATCCCAGCGCGTATCTGAAAGCTCCAACACTTGCCGCTCCGCCAGAGGCTTGAGCACATCCGGCAACTCGCCAGCCCGAGGCGCCTTCGCCCCTTGAACTAGCACCGGGATCACCTGGACACCCTTGTCTATGGCGGATGCAACTTCTATCCGCACCAAATCACCAGCATCTTCAAGGCGTCGTTTTCCCGAGGAATCCACAGCGGAAATCCAACGCGGGCCAATTAATGCGATAAGCGCATCGCAGCTAGCGATGCTGCGATGTATTTTCTTTACGTAATTCTCGCCCGGATGAATATCCTCCAAATCCTGGAAAATATTCTCCTTGCCAAAAACTTGACCTAATCGTTCAGCGATTCGTCCAGCATAACCAGCTGTATCTTCGCGACGATAGCTAAGGAAGATTTTCGGCATGGCTTGTGGATTCAATGTTGGAAAAAACAATGCTCATACTGTTACGGGAGATGTCCACGCAGGTAAACGCCAGTGGATCCCCCGCGATCAGGCTACTTTTTTCGAGCCACATTGTCGCGGCGCACCGCGCGGGAGATCATCTTTAACATACCGCGCAAAATTTGAACCTCCTCACGCTCCAGACGAACGCGACTAAAAATACGCCGAATACGAGTCATCAAACGTTTCGGATGATCAGGATTTAAAAAGCGAACCTCGGTTAGCGTTTGCTCCAAATGCTGATACAAGCGCTCGACCTCCTCAAACGCCGCCAGTGGAAATTCCGTAACAGGTAGAACCTGTTCGCCCTCCTCCGCCATGCGTAATTCGTAGCACATCACTTGCACTGCAGCGGCTAAATTAAGCGACGAGTATTCGGGATTAGCGGGAATATGCGCAATTAGCTGACACTTCAGCACATCCTGGTTGGACAACCCAGACATTTCCGTACCAAAGACCAACGCGACATCCCCCTCATTCGTGCACGAGATCGCTTTGCACGCAGCGTCGCGAGCATGTAAGGCCGGATGCGCCAATTCACGCGATCTCGCCGTGACAGCGATGGCGAGCGTCGTTCCCACCAAAGCGTCATCTACGCTCGCGCACAGCACTGCATCGTTTAGCACATCGGTGGCGCCGCTAGCCATCGCGAATGAATGGCCATCCGGCAAGGTTTTTGGCTTAACCAAATAAAGCCGATTTACACCCATGGTTTTCATTGCGCGCGCGGCCGCGCCAATGTTGCCGGGATGGGATGTCTCGACGAGCACGATTCGGACACGTTCAAGCGGGAATGTAGTATTCATATTAGAATTACGCCCCTGTGCGCAACAGGTGCATAGCAACGCCTTTAAATCCTAAGATCTCAATTCTCATTATGCATCCCATGCTCAATATCGCCGTCAAGGCGGCGCGTAAGGCTGGCGCAATTATCAATCGCGCCTCATTAGACGTAGACAAACTAACAATTCAGCGCAAGCGACAAAACGATTTTGTGTCAGAGGTGGATCACGCTGCTGAAGAGGCGATCATTGAAATTCTCCAGGACGCCTATCCAGAGCATGGAATTTTAGCAGAAGAAAGCGGTGTTTCCGGAAGCAAGTCAGGCGGCGCCGTCGAATATCAGTGGATTATCGATCCACTGGATGGCACCACGAACTTTCTGCATGGTTTGCCGCAATACGCCGTATCGATAGCCTTAGCCAACAAAGGCGTGCTCGAGCAGGCGGTGATTTTTGATCCAACAAGAAACGAACTTTTCACAGCGACACGGGGTCGCGGCGCATTTCTGAATGACCGACGCATTCGCGTAACCAAAACCCGTGAGTTGGCTGACGCCTTGATTGGCACCGGATTCCCCTATCGTGACTTCAGCCACCTGGGTCCGTACATGGCCATGTTCCGCGAGCTAACTCAAAAGACGGCAGGTTTACGCCGTCCAGGAGCGGCCGCCCTGGATTTGGCTTATGTCGCCTGCGGACGTTACGACGGCTTCTTCGAGCTTGGTCTGTCGCCTTGGGACATGGCGGCGGGGGCATTATTGCTGCTAGAGGCAGGAGGATTGGTTGGAGATATTTCAGGCGAACAAGGCTACCTCGAAAGCGGCAATATCCTTGCCGGCAATCCCAGAATTTTTTCACACCTGGTTCAGCTGAGTGCGGCTCATCTAGGATCTTTGCGTCTCGAAAGCGCAGGAAAGTCTTAAGTAGCTATGAATGACTCCTTGAGTAAAGCAAACTCGCTGGAAGGCCATACCCCAATGATGCAGCAGTACTTGCGCATCAAAGGGGAACATCCAGACATGCTGGTGTTATACCGAATGGGAGATTTCTACGAGCTTTTCTTTGGCGATGCGGAAAAAGCCGCACGGCTCTTGGATATCACATTGACGACCCGCGGGCAGTCCGGGGGACAGCCAATCAAGATGGCGGGAGTCCCTTACCATGCCGTGGAACAATACCTCGCCAAGTTGGTAAACCTCGGAGAATCCGTTGCGATCTGTGAGCAAGTGGGCGATCCCGCCACCAGCAAGGGTCCCGTGGAACGTAAAGTCGCACGTATCGTTACGCCAGGGACCTTGACCGACAGCGCTTTACTGGACGACTCTCGAGACGCACCGTTGCTAGCGATTAATTTAAAGCGCGATAAGGTCGGGTTGGCTTGGTTGAGTCTCGCTAGCGGCGTACTACGTGTATCGGAGGTGGATACCGCCCTGCTAACCAGCGAGTTGAATCGACTCGCACCCGCAGAAATTCTTACCCCTTCCGGCGTTGCAATTGAGGTAACAACAACCAAAACATGCCCAATCAGGACACTCGCCGCCCTTAACTTTGAAACTGATACAGCCCAGCGAGTGCTTTTGCGCCAATTTGACGCGACAACTCTTGCAGGTTTTGGTTGCGAAAAAATGCCGCTCGCCATCGGCGCCGCAGGCGCGCTCATCAGCTATGCGCGTCACACGCAGCAAGGCGATTTGCCGCACGTTACCGGTTTAACAGTGGAGCAAAGCACCGAATACGTAACGTTGGATGCGGCCACACGCCGGAATCTGGAGTTGACCGAAACATTGCGAGGAGAATCCGCGCCGACACTGATGTCAACACTGGATGTCACAGTGACAAGCGGGGGACGACGACTGCTAAGACATTCACTGCATCATCCTTTACGCAATCGGCGCGTATTGAAGGAAAGGCTCGATGCCGTAGAGAGCTTACTTAAGGATGGTTCTCCACCCCCGTTTACCCAATTGCAAGCCGCGATGCGGCGAATAGCGGACATCGAACGAATCGCCACGCGCGTCGCGCTCGCCACGGCGCGTCCTCGCGATTTATCCGCATTGCGTGACTCCCTGGTCGCCTTGCCTGTAGCGCAAGCGATGATGACCCCATTAAGAAGCCCCTACCTCGCTGAACTTTGCGTAAGTCTTACTTGCGATGCAACTCTCTTGTCGTTATTGCAGAATGCAATTCAAGATGAACCGGCTACGGTGCTACGAGACGGTGGAGTAATTCGCAACGGGTACGATATTGAGCTAGATGAACTCCGCAGTATACAAACCAACTGTGGCGACTTCTTGCTTGCGCTGGAAGCACGTGAACGTGAGCGAACTGGAATCACCAACCTCAAAGTCGAATATAACCGCGTGCATGGGTTTTACATTGAGGTAACTCATGCGAACACAGATAAAATCCCCGAAGACTATCGCCGTCGTCAAACCCTCCGCAACGCCGAGCGCTACATCACCTCAGAATTAAAGGCCTTCGAGGACAAAGCCCTGTCCGCGAATGACCGAGCCTTGGCGCGGGAAAAAATTCTTTATGAAGAACTGCTAAACAAGCTACGGAGCCATGTTCCGACGTTGCAATGTGTAGCCGCAGCGGTCGCCGAACTTGACATGCTTTGCGCATTCGCCAACAACGCCCAGCGACTGAACCTTTCGGCGCCGGAATTTAGCGAACACGATCTGATAGATATC